>Ga0181526_10000055_pt1 | contig 108971 bp, 85 predicted proteins | sample PEATcosm2014_Bin_35_FD_119750 | JGI IMG/M metagenome (GOLD analysis project Ga0181526, IMG submission 119750) | Peatland microbial communities from MTU Mesocosm Facility, Houghton, MI, USA - PEATcosm2014_Bin06_30_metaG | ecosystem: Environmental > Terrestrial > Soil > Wetlands > Peat | place... | reverse complement strand
TTGAGCCGCCGGCGTCGCCGGAGACGGAAGCGCTGCAGCGCAACGTGGTGAGCCAGTTCCAGCAGATTGTGAGTTCGTCGCCGACACTGTCGGACGACCTGCAGACGATTGCGATCAACATCGAGGAACCGGGGCGGCTGGCGGATTTTATTGCGTCGTCGCTGCCGTTCCTGACGACTACCGACAAGCAGGAACTGCTGGAGACTCCGGACATTTCCGCGCGGCTGGAGCGCATTAACAAGCACCTGGCGAAGGAGCTTGAGGTGCAGCAGTTGCGCAACAAGATCCAGACCGAGGTGCAGGATTCGGTGCAGTCCTCGCAGCGCGACTACTATCTGCGCGAGCAGTTGAAGGCGATCCAGAAGGAACTGGGCGACCTGGACGACACGCAGAAGGACATTGCGGAGCTGAAGGAAAAGATTGAAGCCGCGGGGATGCCTGAGGACGTTAAGAAAGACGCGCTGAAGGAGCTTGCGCGGCTGGGCCGGATGAACGCGATGGCGGCGGACTACTCGCTGACGCGGAACTACATTGAGTGGTTGGCGGTGCTGCCGTGGTCGAAGTCGTCGGCGGGCGAGGTGGACATCCTGAAGGCGAAGGATATCCTCGACGCGGACCACTACGGGTTGAAGAAGGTGAAGGACCGGATTCTGGACTACCTTTCGGTGCGGCGGCTGAAGCCGGACATGAAGGGGCCGATCCTGTGCTTCGTGGGCCCTCCGGGCGTAGGCAAAACATCGCTGGGCCGGAGCGTGGCCAGGGCGCTGGGGCGGAAGTTCGCGCGCATCTCGCTGGGCGGCATGCACGACGAGGCGGAGTTGCGCGGGCACCGGCGGACGTACATTGGCGCGCTGCCGGGGCAGGTGATTCAGAACCTGAAGCGGGTGGAGACCAACGACCCGGTGTTCATGCTGGACGAGGTGGACAAGCTGGGGCGCGACTTCCGCGGCGATCCGGCGAGCGCGTTGCTGGAGGTGCTGGACCCGGAGCAGAACTATACGTTCAGGGACAACTATCTCGACCAGCCGTTTGATCTCTCCAAGGTGTTGTTCATCTGCACGGCCAATCAGCTTGATCCGGTTCCGGCGCCGCTGCTGGATCGCATGGAGATTATCGAGTTGACCGGCTACACGGAAGAGGAGAAGGTGGCGATTGCGACCAAGTACCTGATTCCGCGGCAGACCAAGGAGAACGGCATCGACCCGGCGTTGATTGAGTTTCCGCAGGAGAGCATCGCGCTGATTGCGCGGCACTACACGCGCGAGGCCGGTGTGCGCAAGCTGGAACAGCAGATTGGAACGATCTGCCGGAAGCTGGCGCGGCGGATCGCCGAGGGCAAGCCGGATAAGCTGGTGATTACGCCCGAGGTGATTCACGAGTTTCTGGGCGGGATCAAGGTGCGCGTGGATACGGAGATTGCCGAGCGCACCAAGCGGGCCGGAGTTGCGGTAGGCCTGGCGTGGACGCCCGCGGGCGGCGATGTGCTTTTCATCGAAGCCAACCGGATGCGGGGCAAAGGCGGTTTCACCATGACCGGGCAGATCGGCGACGTGATGAAGGAGAGCATGCAGGCGGCGCTGACGTGGGTGCGGTCGAATGCGAAGTCGCTGGGTCTGGACGAGGATGTGCTGAAGGACACGGACCTGCATATCCACGTTCCGGCGGGTGCGATCCCGAAGGACGGGCCGAGCGCGGGCGTGACCATGGCGACGGCGCTGGTGAGCCTGCTGACCGATACGCCGGTGCATCCGCTGCTGGCGATGACGGGCGAGATTACGCTGAGCGGGAATGTGCTGCCGGTAGGCGGCATCAAGGAGAAGTTCCTTGCGGCCAAACGGGCGGGCGTGCGCGACGTGATTCTGCCGACGGACTGCAAGCAGCAGGTGGACGAGGACCTCTCGCCGGACCAGATTGCGGGCGTGACGATCCACTATGCGAACCGGATCGAGGACGTGCTGGCCATCGCTCTGCCGAAGACGGCACGCGAGGCGGTGCAGGACGAGGTGGTGCGCGAAGAAGTGCTGAGCGCGGCGAGCTGATTTGGACTGGATGAAGGCAGACAGCGGCGGTCACGAGATTTCGTGGCCGCCTTTTTTCTTGCGTGGCGGCTAAGGGGCCCGATAGACGGTGGAGGAGGTGAAGTCGGTTTGGTGCCCGACAATTCCTCCAATGGCAGCAAACGGAACGCCTACGATGGCGGCTATGCTGCCGCGGCTGATGATGCTGAAGGTCCAGTTCTTGTTGTAGGCAGCTTCGGCGATGACGATTCCGGTGGCCGCGCCGATGGCAACGCCGACCCCGGTGGAACGGGAGCGGCGCGCGAGTTTGATGGTCTTGATCTCGGCGCGCTGGAAGACAACGTCCTTGCGCTGGGTGCAGGTAAGGGTGTCGGCGTCCACGTGCTCCAGGTCGCAGACCAGGGAGCGGCTTTTCGTGTTCACAGGGATGGACGTACCGGCGGGCAGGGCCTGGACGTTTTGCCAGTTGGAGCCGGCGGGAGGGGGAGCCGGCACTGGCTGTTGTGCGGAGGCTGATAGCGCTGTTATGAGGGCCAGCGCGTGAAGCAATACTCGCATTCTGGAGTCTCTCCATTCATATCGGACTTGGATCTGGCTTCCGGGCCCGGATGCGATGGGGCGGCTAAAGACTGGGTATGGTCGCGCTAAAGTAGCGATTGTCCGAGGGCAATGTCAAGCTGAAGGGAAAAGCGTAGGCGCGGGGCGGGGCGCGAGGGTATTCTGGGCGAGTGCGGGTCAAGGTGCTGTACTTCGGGATACTGAAGGACCAGTTCGGTGCTGCGGAAGAGCAGGTCGAGTTGCCGGGTGAAGGCAACGTTGGCGAGCTGCTAGGACTTTTGCGCGGGCGAACGTCTAACTCTCTGATGAGCAAGGAGACGGGCGGAGCAGACGAACGGGTTTGGCGGAGCCTCGCCGTGGCGGTCAACCGGGAGTACGCGCAGCCGTCTATGGTATTGCGCGACGGGGACGAGGTTGCGCTGCTACCGCCAGTCAGTGGTGGGTACCATGCGTCGGATGAGAGAACGGCATGAGGGTTGAGATTGTAGATGGGCCGATTGACGCGGAGGCGATGGTTGCCGGGATGAAGGCCGGGAGCGATGGTGCGGTGTGCGTGTTCGACGGTATTGTGCGCGACAACACGCGCGGGCGGCAGACGCTATATCTGGACTACGAGGCGTATCGCGAGATGGCGCTGGAGCAGATGCGGCGGCTGGCCGCGGAGGCGTTGGAGCGGTTCGGCGCGCGCGATGTGGCGGTGGTGCATCGGCTGGGACGGCTGATGGTGGGGGAGACGAGCGTGCTGATCGTAGTGGCGTCGGCGCACCGGGCGGCGGCGTTCGACGCGTGCCGCTGGCTGATCGATACGCTGAAGAAGACGGTGCCGATCTGGAAAAAGGAGACGTTTGCCGATGGGGCGGTGTGGGCCGACGGCGCACCGTTTCCGGAGGAACTGGCTGCGGAGCGGAGAGGTGCTTCGGAATGAGGACGGCTGGGACATTGACGGCGGCTGCATTTCTGGCTGCGTTTTTGGCGTTGGGGCTACGCGCGCAGGAGACGCAGACGGAGCCGCAGCCGGTGATACCGCCGGCGCCGGCGCAGAGCGCGCCGCAGCCGCAGCCGACGGGCACGCAGAAGGCGGCGCCGGTGGAGCGGCGGGCTTCGAAGCCGGCGGCGAATTCGACCGAGCAGGTGAACGGGCCATTGACCAAGCCGGGATTGGCGGCGCAGACGTCGGGGGCGCAGCCGGTGAATCGGGACGTTCCGGTGGGGACGATCCGGGTGCAGACGCGGCTGGTGAACGTGGCGCTGAACGTGGTGGATGCGCACGGTACGCCGGTGGGCGGCTTCGAGAAGAAAGACTTTCAGCTTTTTGAGGACGGCAAGCCGCAGACGACGGCGATCTTCGAGCGCGAGGCAACCAGTCCGCTGGAGATTGTGCTGGCAATCGACTCGAGCGAGACGGTGCTGACCAGCGACCGGCTGGAAAAGGCGGCGGCGCAGCACTTTGTGCGTGCGATTCTGCGCCCGCAGGACGAGATCGATCTGATGGACTTTGCCGACACGGTGCGCGAGATTGTGCCGTTCACCAACCAGGCGAAGCGCATCGAGCAGGGCCTGGGCGAGTTGCAGCACGGCGACGAGACCGCGCTGTACAACGCGATCTACCTGGCCAGCGACCGGCTGGCGCAAACGCCGCAGACGGCCAACCGGCGAAGGGTGCTGGTGGTGATCTCGGACGGCGGCAACGCGATTCAGGGCGGCGAGAAGTTCGAGCAGGCGGTGGAAGAGGCACAGCGGGCGGACACGATTATCTACTCGATTATCATCGTGCCGGTCTACGCCGATGCGGGGCGCAACACGGGCGGCGAGCATGCGCTGATCCAGATGTCGGAGGACACGGGCGGCAAGTACTACTACGTGGTCGATCCGTCGGATCTGGAGCCGGCGTTCCAGCATGTGTCGGACGATCTGCGGACGCAATACCTGCTGGGTTACTACGCTCCCGAGGACCGGGGTGGAGACACGTCGTTCCGGCGGATCAAGGTGACGCTGACGGACCCGGCGCAGGGCGGGAGCTACTCGCTGCGCTACCGGACGGGGTACTTTCCGGACACGAAGTAGTTACTTCGCAGCGTTTTCGATGTTAGCCGAAAAACATCAAACTTACTGTGCGGCCGGTGCGTAATGGTTGGCATGAGGCGAATACAGAGATTCTGGCTGCGCCAGAATGACGAGCAAAAAACAAAACTTGTTGTGCTGGCTGTGTTGATTGCGGTTGGATTGGTGGGGCGGCCGGTGACGGCGCAGGATATTGCGGGCACTTGGCAGGGGACGGTGCAGGCGGGCAAAGAGCAGCGGATGGTGGTGAAGATTGCGAAGGATGGCGGCGGCTGGAAGGGTGTGGTCTACAACCTCGACTCGGATATGGCGTACGAGGGGCGGGCGACGACGCAGATGAGCGTGGAGGGGGCGGAGGTGCAGTTTGCGATTGCGCCACTTGATGTCAGCTATGAGGGCAAACTGAGCGGGGATGGGGCGTCGATTGCCGGGACGTGGACGCAGGGTGGGCAAGCGCATCCGCTGATGCTGGCGCGGGCGGCGGGCGATGCCGCGTGGGAGATTCCGAAGGCCGACGCGCCGATGGCCAGGGATGCGGACCCGGACTGGGATGTGGTGTCGGTGAAGGCGCACGATCCGAGCGACCCGAGCAACAACCAGAGCCTGAACTTCAAAGGGCGGCAGGTTGTCATGGTGAACAGGGCGGTGGAGGGGATGCTGCTGTTTGCCTATGGCCTGCAGAAGGTGCAGATCGTGGGAGCGCCTCACTGGGTTGAGACGGAACGGTGGGATGTGCAGGGAGTGCCGGACGTCCCGGGGCATCCGAGCCTGAAGCAGATGCAGAGCCTGACACGGAAGCTGCTGGAGGAACGGTTCGGGCTGAAGGTGCATAAGGAGACCAAGGAGTTGGCAGTGTATGCGATTACGGTGGCCAAGGGTGGGGAGAGGATTGCCCCGAGCGCGGGCGATCCGAATAGTCCGCCGTCTGAAAACGAGAACTCGAACGGCGGCGTGGTGACGATGAGAATGACGAATATGTCGATGGGTGAGTTTGCACCGGACTTGGGGTACTTTGTGGGCCGGCCGGTGGTGGACCAGACCGGGCTGACGGGGCGGTACGACTTCCAGTTGAAGTGGACCGCGGATGAGTCGAAGGCTCCGACTGACGGCAGCGCGCCGCCGGGAATGTTTACGGCGATTCAGGAGCAGCTTGGGCTGAAGCTGGAGCCGGCGAAAGCTCCTGTGGAGGTGCTGGTGGTGGATGCAGTGCAGAGACCGGGGGCGAATTAGTTGCTTGCAGTGCGTTCTCAGTTGAGGAACATTCGACGAGAGTGCGACGTAGAGGCGGGAACATGCGGATGAGAACGGAATGGATGCGGGCGGTTGTGGTTGGGGCGGTCGTGCTTTGCGTGGCGGATGCGCTGAGCGCGCAGGACGCAGGCCAAATGCCGGCGAAGCCGCAGATGATGGCGAAGGACGCGGACCCCGACTGGGAGGTCGCGACGGTAAAGCCGAGCGACCCGAATGATCCGAACGGCCAGTACATCCGCCTGCGCGGGCGGCATGTAATGCTCCTCGACCATACGGTGGAAGACATCCTGCTGATTGGTTACGGGGTGCAGAAGAGCCAGCTTGTGGGCGAGCCGGACTGGGTAAAGACGGAGAAGTGGGACGTGGACGGCGTGCCGGACGTGGAGGGTGAGCCGAGCATGAGGCAACTGCGCGAGATGATGCAGAAGATACTGAAGGAGCGGTTTGGAATGGAGCTGCATCGCGAGCAGCGGGAGATGCCGGTGTTTGCGCTGGCGGTGGCCAAGGGCGGACCGAAGATGACGCCGAACACGAGTGATCCGAACGGATGGGTGGACCAGCAGAACAGTGCGGCCAACGGCCGGGACGTGGAGAACCTGAAGAACGCGTCCATGCCGGACTTGGCGGAGATCCTGCAATTTCGTACCAGCCGGCCAGTGGTGGACCAGACTGGGCTGAAGGGACGCTACGACTTCAGGCTGCAGTGGACTACTGATGAATCGAAGGCGCCGACGGATGGAAGCGCGCCGCCGGGGTTGTTTACGGCGATCCAGGAACAGATTGGGCTGAAGCTGGAGCCGGTGAAGGCGCAGGCGGACGTGCTGGTGGTGGACCACGTGGAAAGGCCGAGTGCGAATTGAAGTTGGCGATCCAGTAGAGGCAGCGGGCGTAGGAAGTTGGGCGGAAGGCGGCAAGACAATGGCAAGGCGTGGAATGCAAGGGACTCTGGGGAAACTGAGCGTGTGGAGCGCGGTGATCGCGCTCTTTTTATTTGCGGGATCAGCGAGGATGGCCAGCGCGCAGAGCGGCCCGGACATTGCGGGGACCTGGCAGGGGACGATGGAGGGCGGCAAGGGATCGCGAATCGTGCTGAAGGCGGTGAAGGGCGATGGTGCGGCGGATTGGCGTGGGCTGGTTTATGAGCTGGACTCGAACATCGCGTTTGCGGGACGGACGACGAGTTCGATGAGCCTGCAGGGCGGGGTGCTGCGGTTTACGGTGAAGTCGACGGAAGCGAGCTACGAGGGGAAACTGAACGCGGATGGTTCGGCGTTTGCGGGGACGTGGAAGCAGGGCGGGCAAAGCCATGTGCTGGAGCTGGCGCGCGCGAACGAGGCGACGGCGTGGGATATTCCGAAAGAAGATGCGGCGATGCCTAAGGATGCGGACCCGGACTGGGATGTGACGACGGTGCGGCCGGCGAACCCGAACAGCAACAGCAATGGGTTCCATATGAGCGGGCGGAATATTTTCATCGAGGACGAGTCGGTGGAGTCGATGCTGCTGGTAGGGTTTGGCGTGCATCGCAAGCAACTGGCGAATGCGCCAGATTGGCTGAACACAGACCACTGGGATGTAAAGGGGGTTCCCGATGTGACGGGGCAGCCGAACAACAAGCAGTTTGAGGGAATGGTGCAGAAGGCGTTGGTGGAGCGCTTCGGGCTGAAGTTTCACTGGGAGACGCGGGACCTGTCGGTGTACGGCGTGAATGTGGCCAAGGGTGGTATGAAGCTGGTGAAGAGCGCGGGCGATCCGAACGGGTTGCCGGACGAGACAGGCAATGGCGGGAATGGGCAGCAGATGATGCGGTTTACGAATGTGTCGATGGACGATTTCGCGACGTCGATGGAATTTGAGCTGGATAAGCCAGTGGTGAACCAGACGGGGCTGGAAGGGAAGTACGACTTTACGCTGCGCTGGACGTATGACGAGGGCCGGGCCGGGGCCGATCCGAATGCGCCTCCGGGGCTGTTTACGGCGGTGCAGGAACAGCTGGGGCTGAAGTTCGACTCGGTGAAGGCGCCGGCGAAGGTGCTGGTGATTGACGTGGTGTCGAAGCCGTCTGAGAACTAGTGGGGCAGCGAGTCCGCGGGTCAGCAGGTTAGTTGGCTGGCAAGTGCCGGATTCCCGGGAGATTGGGTGCTTCCGTCAGGACGCAGAGCGAGTCTGACTAGTAGAATCAGGGCAGATTGCGCAGTTGCGGGCGGTTGTGGTCGAGTGGGGGTGTGGGATGTGGACGCAGCTCGACAAGGAAATCTCCGGCAGGAAGTGGAATGGGGCGGCATGGTCGGCGGCGATCCATGCGGTCGTGCTGATCGCGGTGATGGGCGCACTGCGCGGACCCAGGCTGGCAGTGTACCGGCTGCCGGGCACGAAGAACGGTTTGCAGTCGCTGACGTACTTCACGCTGGGGAGCGCGGAGGCGACGCGGAGCGATCTTCCGGCGAAGTCGGTGCCGCAGAAGGCGGCGGTGGTGGCGCTTTCCGCGTTGGCTGCGCCGAAGACCGATGCCGCGAGTGCGGCCAACAGCGAACGCGGTGCCGGAGGCCTGGGCCAGAGCGGACTGGGCGACGGCGACATGACGATTGCGCTGGAGAAGTACTTCCCGTACCCGACGCCGAGTTTGTCGGCGCTGCCGCCGGGGTTTGCGGGCGACGTAATCCTGGACGCGGTGATTGACGAGCATGGCAAGGTAGCGCAGTTGACGCTGCTGCAGGGGGTGGGCGCGCCGATCGATGAAGAGGTGATAAAGACCGTGAACCAGTGGACCTATGTGCCGGCCATGAAGAACGGGGTCCCGGTGGCGAGTGTGCAGGAACTTCATTTCCATTACGAGCGGCGGGGGTAGGGCGGGCCTGCCCCGGGAGTGCTAGGGGTTGGGCGGGATGATGGGGGGGATGCGGGGGGTGAGTTTGCGGACGACGAATTCCTCGAAGAGGTTGGCGATTGCGCCCAGACCGGTACCGATGGCGGCGTTCTCGAAGGTGAGGCCGACCCCGGCTCGATTGACGGCGGGGTAGTAGGCGTTGGCGATGCCACTGGCGGCGAGGCCGCCGAAGATACCGGAGTAATTCGCCTGCCAGTGGCCGTTGTCGCCCTTGCAGATGACAGCGTTGGCGATGGCATAGCCGATGCGCGAACGGACGCTGCCGGTGCCCTTGTAGTAGTAGCGCGGATCCTGGTGGAAGAGGATGGGCAGGATGGCGTTGGTGAGCAGGGTGGAGGTGAGGTAGGTGCCGAAGTCGGCAGCGTAGCGCTTAGCGTAGCCGTCGGCGCCCAACTGCCAGGCGTAGGCGTGGGTGGCTTGCTGCACGCCGGCGGTGGCTCCGTTGAGGACCAGATTGATGGGATCGATCAGCGACCGGAGGGCGAGCTCAGACTTTTGCTTCGGGTCGAGCGGAAGAGGGTTGCGATCGTAAACGACGTAAAAGTTCGGGATGGCACCGAGGACGCGTTGCTTTTCTTCCAGCTTGACCTGGGCTTCGGCGATATCGGTCGGAGTTGCAGTGACCTCAATGTTGGTGGTGGAGGCGATGGCGAGGGCGAAGGTGGGGAGTTGGAGCCGCTCGCCCGGCTGGAGGATGCCGGAGGTTTGTTTCGGTGCGAAGCCGGCGGCGGCGATGGAAAGCTGGAATGGGCCGGGTTGGAGATGGGGGAAGGTAAAGCTGCCGTCGGTGGTCGCGGTGACGGTGACGGGCGGCTGGCCGTCGCGGGTGAGGGTAATGCGGGCGCCGGGGATGGAGGCGTCGTCCTTGTCGGCGATGAAGCCGGTGATGGAGGCGGTCGCGGCTGGGGTGGCTTGGGCGGGGGGTTGAGGATCGGGAGGCGCGGGTAATTCGGCCGCAGGACTTCGCTGCGCGCCCACGAGGAGAACGAGGGGCAACGCAAGTATGCGAAGACGACGGCGCGGGGAGGGACGCAATTGCTCCATTTTAGCCAACTAATGGGTAGACGTGCTGCGGTGCGGTTCAGTTGCGGTTGGCGCGGCTGTTAGTGTGAAGATGAGAGGAATTGCGATGAAGCGGTTTGAGTTTGCGCATGTGGCGGAAGGGATTGCGCGGCAGGCGGGTGCGCTGCTGCGGGGGTTCTATGCGAAGGGCGTGGAGACCGAGTACAAGGGCGATGTGGACCTGGTGACCGAGGCCGACCGGGCCAGCGAGCGGATGATCCGGGAGCGGCTGGCTGGTGCTTTTCCTACTCATGGGATCTATGGCGAGGAGGGGACGCGCGACCAGATGGAGAGCGAGTTCCGCTGGTACGTGGACCCGCTGGACGGGACAACGAATTTTGCGCACGGGTTTCCGGTGTTTTGCGTGGTGCTGGGGTTGGAACGAAGGGCGGCGGGATTGGCCAAGGATGCGGATGGGGAGATGGTTGCGGGGGTGATCTACGATCCGCTGCGCGACGAGATGTTTGTGGCGGAGCGGGGCAAGGGCGCGTGGCTGAACGGGCGGCAGATTCACGTGTCGAAGACTAAGGAGCTGCAGGAGGCGCTGACGGCGACAGGGTTTCCTTCGCAGAAGAGGCATGTGTCGCCGAATATCCACTTCTACCAGGAGTTCACGCTGCGGTCGCATGGGGTGCGAAGGGCGGGGAGCGCGGCGCTGGACCTGGCGTACGTGGCGTGCGGAAGGCTGGATGGGTTCTGGGAGTTTCACCTGAATCCGTGGGATACTTCGGCGGGATACTTGTTGGTCGAGGAGGCGGGTGGGACGGTGACGCATTTTGACGGCGGCAAGTTCACGCTGGACTCGCGCGAAGTGCTGGCGACGAATGGGCTGATCGCGGGAGAGATGCGGCACTTGTTTGCGGAGATGTTCGCGGGGCGGGGGCTGGGGGAGATTCCGACGCCGGCGGAGTTTGCGGCGAGGCGGAAGGCGGCGGGGAGATAAGAGAAAGAGCGAATCACAGAGATCACAGAGAAAAAGAGAGAGAACACGGAGGATTGCTTACCTTGAAGCGAGGGGCGTTGTGAGGGCGCGGCGGTCAGCGCGGGTGATGGTGTTTGATCCGGCGGGACGGGTGCTGCTGATTCGGTGTGCGGTGATGCGGGCGGATGGGGAGTTCTCGTTCTGGCTGACGCCGGGTGGGGAGATTGAGGCGGGCGAGGAGCCGCACGCGGCGGCGGTGCGGGAGTTGCGCGAGGAGCTGGGGTTGGAGGTCGAGGTGGTGGGGCCGGTGTATACGGAGGCCAACCAGTTTGAGCATCAGGGAGAGATGCGGGACAACCTTGATTTTGTGTTTGCGGCGCGGTGTGCGGCGGAGGCGCCGGTGCTGCGCGGGGTGACGGCGGACGAGATCGAGATGATGAAGGACATTCGCTGGTGGACGGTGGAGGAGGTGGAGGCGGCGATTGCCAGTGGGGCGAGGATTTTTCCGGTGGATTTGGCGGGGCGGGTGCGGGAATACAACAAGAGCTGAGGTTTCGAGGCAGAAGGGTTCGAAACGTGGGGGTGATGTGGGAGGCGTGGCAGGTCCTTCGACTGCGTTTGGCGCAAAGGCGCGCCAAACTACGCTCAGGATGACGGCATCAAGAACAAGTGGCGAGGCTTAGGGTTTCTTGCGCAGGTATTCGAAGGCGACGTAGCCGATGGACGCGGCGATGATGGCGATGGCGAAGTTCTTGATGGTGAAGATGTCGTTGAGGGCGACGGCGAAGGTCTTGCCCGGGCCATTGACGCGGTTGAATTCGCCCATCAGCAGGTTGGAATAGAAGAGGAAGATGATGAACGCGACCTCGACGACGGCGCGGCGGATGTCGGCGAGGAGGCGCGGGTTTTTGGAGTCTTGAGGCATGGCGATGAGTGCAGGAAACCAGCGGGTCCGGTGGTTGGCCGGGCTGCTGCCTTTCTTTGCGGACTGGCGAGGGTGCAGCTTCGATTTTATTCCATCCTGCGGTGAGATTTGGGTGGAATCGGCGGCGGTTTGCCGGGATATGCGGATGTGCTGCTAGAATTGTGGGCGAAGAACAAGCGCGATTCTTTTGAAATGTAAGGGAGATTTGGAAGATGGCATATGTGATTGCGGAACCATGTATTGGCACCAAGGATTCGGCGTGTGTGGATGCCTGCCCGGTGGACTGTATTCATCCGAAGAAGGACGAGGCTGGATTCGCCGAGGCGGACCAGTTGTTCATCGATCCGGTGGAGTGCATTGATTGCGGCGCGTGCGTGCCGGTGTGCCCGGTGTCGGCGATCTACGCGGCCGACGATCTGCCGGAGAAGTGGGCGGACTACCAGGCCAAGAACGCCGCGCACTACGGGCGGTAAGAGACAGCAGTCAGTGGTTAGTGGTAAGTGGTCAGTAAAGGCAGACGCGCGGTCCCGAGTTTCGGGCTGCGCGTTTTTGTTTTGTGACGAGAAAGACAACGACAGAGATTCTGACTCTTCGAGTCAGAATAACGAACCTCCTGTGAGGCGGGTGGATGATTCAGCATGTGGGTGAGGCGATTGTGCTGCGGACGTGGCCGTTCCAGGAGGCCGACCTGCTGGTGAGCCTGTTTACGCGCGAGCAGGGGCGGGTGAAGGGCGTGGCGCGGCACGCGATGCGCAGCCGGCGGCGGTTCGGCGGAGCGCTGGAGCCGATGACGCATGTTCGGGCCAGTTACGCGGAAAAACCCCGGCAGGAATTAGTGCGGCTGGATGCGTTCGAGATCCTGTCGTCGCCCATGTCGCGGCCAGTGGACTACGCGCGGGTGGCGGCACTGGAGATGGTGGCCGAAGTGCTGGAAGAAGCGCTGCCGGAAGGTGCGCCGGAGGATGCCGTGTTCCGGCTGGCGCTGGCGGTGCTGGAGGAGCTACAGGTGGGTCGGGTGTGGATGCCGGTGACGTATTTTGCGCTGTGGATGAACCGGCTGCTGGGGTGGATGCCGGAACTGGGGCGGTGCTCGGTGTGCGGACGGGCGCTGGTGGGCGAGGTGGTGTGGTACTCGGCGGCGAGCGACGGGGTGACGTGCGCGGACGACCGCAAGCCGGGATGCGTGGCGCTGGCGGCGGAGCAAGTGGCGCTGGCCGGGCGGATGTTTCGCGGCACGGTGAAGGTGCTGGCCGAGGAGGATTGGCCGAAGGCGCGGACGGCGGACCTGCGGCGGTTTGCAATTGAGGTGCTGGAACGGCATCTGGAAGGCAGGCTGGTGAGTGCGCGGGCGCTGCGGTGAGGCGAGTGGTAAGTGGTAAGCAAAAGCGAACGGGGTTAGTGGGGTGGTTCGCGGGGGCGGGAAGGGTCTGCAGGGTGGGCTAGACTTGGGCTGAATGGAGAACGAAGCGCGGGAGACGGCGGGCAGGGCAGGGCGTGCGCGCGGGCGCGTGCGGCTGCCGGCGGAGTTGCGGGTGTTCTGGGGGGCGTCGCTGGCGGTGTTTGCGCTGTCGTTTCTGGTGGAGTGGTGGAAGTGGCGCGCGGGACAGATTTTGTATAACTGGGACCCGCTGAGCGACCCGCTGTTCGGGGACCTGATGGAGTATCCGGGAACGTATAAGCTGCTACACTCGGCGGCGTTTTTCTTCAATGTTGCGGGCAAGCCGTGGCCGTATCCGATGTTTTCGCCGGTGGCGTATCCGCCGTTTGCGGCGGCGGTGATGGCGCCGATGTATGCATTCCGGGTTCCGGAGGTGGTGTTTCTGGGGGTGTCGGGTGCGTGGCTGGCGGCGCTGGTGGGCTGGGTCGGCCGGGGGTTGGTGCGCGCCGGGATCGGCCCGGTAACGGCCGCGCTGATGCCGCTTAGCCTGGAGCTGATCTCGTTTCCAATCGAGCGGCTGGTGCACCAGGGGAACGTCGAGATGGTTTTGTGGATTTTTACGGCGCTGGGAGTGCTGGCTTTTCTGCGTGGGCACGACGACGCAGCCGCGGTGCTGTGGGGACTGGCGGCGGCGATGAAGCTGTTTCCGATCGTGCTGCTGATTCTGCTGTTGCCGCGCAGGAAGTGGCGGGCGTTCGCGGAAGGCGTGGCAACGTTCCTGGGGGCGACCCTGTGGGCGTTGTGGTGGTTGGGGCCGAGCATCCGCGTGGCGTGGGCGGGAACGATGCAGAACGTATTTGGGTACCAGGGGACGCGGATGGCGGAGTGGACGCTGCGCGAACTGGTGGCAAACCACTCGCTGATTGAAGTGGCAAAGCTGGGTGCGATGATTGTGCACTATCCGATGGACAGGCTGACGCTGCCTTACTTTGCATTCGGCGCGGTGGTGCTGGGGGCGGCGTTCTTCGGCAAACTGTGGAGGATGCCGGTGGCGAACCAGGTGTTGGGGGTTTGCACGTTTATGGTGATGTTTCCGCCGATCTCGTACTATCACGCGCTGGTGCATATGGTCGCGCCGCTGCTGCTGCTGGGATGGATTGCGATCCGCGCGCAGCAGGCCAGGGTGCGAGTGCGGGGATTGCAGGGCACGATACTGCTGTTTGTGCCGCTGTTTGCGCCGTTCACGGTGCTGACGTTTCGCGGCGCGCTTATGTTCTGCGGGCTGCTGCAAGCGCTGGTGCTGGCGGTGCTGTTCCTGCGCGCGCTGGAGTATCCTTTTGCGGTGGAAGAGACGGCTACGGGCGTGCATAGCGTTGTGGGTGAATGAGGCGTAGCTGGTTGCGGCGGCACTCTGCGATACTGTTGCGATGGCGCAGGTCCGGGGCTTTGGATTGGCGGATCGGTTGATGGTGCGAACCGCGGCGCTCTGGGTTTGCGGGCTGGGTCTGGTCACGTGGAGTGCCGCCGTGCTGCCCGCGCAGGACGCGCCGACGCCGACGCTGCATGTGTATACGAACCTGGTGCAGATACCGACGCTGGTGGTGGACAGGGACCGGGAGCCGGTGGCCGCGATTGCGGGAGCGAGGTTCTTCGTCAGCGTCGACGGCGGGCCGAAGTTCCGGGTGACGCATGTGCGGCCGGAGGGCGACGATCCGATTTCGCTGGCGATCGTGCTGGATGTGAGCCAGGCTTTTCCGAACTTGATGATACGGATGGATGATGCGATCGCGGGGCTGGCGCCGCTTTCGTTGCACGCGAAGGACCATGTGTCGGTTTACTCGATAAACTGCAAGTTGGTGCGCTCGGTCGACGGTGTGCCGGCAGACGCGGTGACGCTGAAGCAGGCCGTGGAGGTGGCGCTCGAGCCCTGGAAGACGCATGGACGGGAGCGCTGGACGAGCGAGTGCAAAGCGCCCGCGAACCTGTGGGATTCGCTGGAGGCGGTCTCGCGGGCGCTGTCGCAAGAGCCGGGACGGCGCGTGATCCTGGCGGTGACGGATGGGTTGGACCGGGGGAGCAAGACCACCTGGAACGAGATGCGGGAGCTTGCGCAGGAGAGAGGCGTTGCGATCTTTGGATTGTCCCAGCCCGGCGATTCGATGTTTCGGGTTGGGGCCAGGAGCTTCAATTCGCTATGCGAGGTGAGCGGAGGGGTTGTGCTGACGGCGAACGAGAAGAACGTTGCCGAACAGTTGAAGCGGTTTGCAGCGCTGGTCCGGGGGCGCTACATTGTGGAGTTTCCGCATCCGGTGGATACGATGGGCGGAGAGCACGGCATGGAGATCACGATCGAGAAGAGCGATGCCATCGCGCTGCCCACGGGGATCGGGATTCCAGTGGACGACCCGGCGATTCTGAAGGACCCGACGACGGTGCCGGTGGATCCTGCGAGCGTGCCGCAGATGGGGAAGAAGAAGGTGATACCACCGAATTAGTGAGTTGAGTGCTACGGCGTTTGGGCTGCCTGTTGTCGGAGTGAGGTCCAGCGTCTCCACAGCCTGAAAGCTATCGCGCCTTCGCCGGCGAGAATGAGAGCAATGAAGATATAGTTCGGCCAGTGATGCCTATACTGTGCGTAGAGATTCCAGTAGGAATATGGATGTTCAAGAGGGCTTGGGTCCCCCTCGTGCCAGGTGAGCGGGGGCGGATCGAAGGTTTTTATGCTGAGGTCTCGGGTGTCGAAGGTGAATCCACGGACATAATGGGGCCTGTAATCCGCGTCGAATAGGGTTCCAGAGAAGATGCTGCCGTTCCAATGGAGGTCAATGAGTCCGCGGACGTATCCCGTGCCCGTGAATGGCACTCCCGTTTCGTATCCTGGCGCTACAACATAGCCGTCGTATGTGTTGTGGCTGCCGAGAACGTAGCCGTTGGGCAGCGTGACGTAGGGGTCGCCGCTCAGGCCGCAGTCCTGATGTGCCAGCTTATTAGAAATCTGGACATGGATCAGGAGGGCAACTATAAGCCAGAGCAATCCAGCGAATGGCGCGAAGCCGCAAATGCTGAGGAAGGCGCGGCGGCCTTCTAGCCCCTGCGGGAGGCGTTTTCGGGCGAGCATAACCATCGCGATGGAAGCGATTGTCGCTGCCACAATGAGAAGAAACCCGTAGGTCACGATGGTCATGAAGACTGCGAAGCCGGCCATAGTGATCCACTTTAGTGGAAACGGGCGGTTTTGGAACCGGAAAATTGGCGCCACCAGTTAGAATCGAGGGATTGCCATAGTTGAAGAGAGATCGATGAGTGTGATTGCTGAGGAGAAGGCGCTGACGTTTCAGGAGCTGATGTTTCGGCTGCAGAAGTTCTGGGCGGACCGCGGGTGCGTGCTGCAGCAGCCGTATGACGTGGAGGTGGGCGCGGGGACAATGTCGCCGGACACGTTTCTGCGGGTGCTGGGGCCGAAGCCGGTGCGGATTGCGTACGCGCAGCCGAGCCGCAGGCCGGCCGATGGGCGCTACGGCGAGAACCCAAACCGGCTGTTCCGGCACACGCAACTGCAACTGATCCTGAAGCCGCCGCCGGAGAATATCCAGGAGTTGTATCTGGAGTCGCTGGAGGCGATTGGGATTGATCTCGGCGAGCACGACATCAAGTTCGAAGAGGACAACTGGGAGTGGCCGGTGGGCGGCGCGTGGGGCGTGGGCTGGCAGGTGATGCTGGATGGGTTGGAGATTACGCAATTTACCTACTTCCAGCAGTGCGGCGGGATGGACCTGGACCCGATCTGCGGCGAGATTACCTATGGGATGGAGCGGATTGCGCAGTTTTTGCAGGATGCGGATTCGATCTACGACATTGTTTGGGCTGTGGAACCGGACACTGGAAAACGCGTGACCTATGGCGACATTCGGCTGGCCGAGGAAGAGCAGTTTTCGGCGTACAGCTTCGACTACGCGGATGTGGCGAAGCTGTGGGAGCATCTGCGGCTGTACGAGGCGGAGTGCCTGGAATTGTTATCGCAGGCGCGAGCGGTGTTCGGAGAGAAGAGCACGGCAGATGAACTGACGTTGAAGCGATTTCCGGTGCTGGGGGCGTATGAGCTGGCGCTAAAGTGCTCGCATGTTTTTAATTTGCTGGATGCGCGCGGGGCGATCAGCGTGACCGAGCGGGTTGGTGTGATGGCGCGGATTAGGGCGCTGGTGATCGGCGTGGCGAAGGCATATGTGGCTCAGGGCGAGCGAGTCAGCGAGTCAGCAAGTCAGCAAGTCAGCGAAAGACAGGTTGGGTGATGGCGGAGTTTCTGTTTGAGATTGGGTTGGAAGAAGTTCCGGCGCGGATGATCGCGGGGGCCGAGGCGGAGTTGCAGAAGCGCGTGTTTGCAATGCTGGAGCGCGAGCGACTGGTGGCGGCGGGCGTGGCGTGCAGAAGTTTTTCGACCCCACGGCGGCTGGCGGTTTGGGTCAGCGAGGTTGCCGCTCGACAGGAGGATGTGGCCGAGGAGGTGGTTGGGCCGGGGGTGAAGATCGCGTACAAGGACGGGAAGCCGGGGCCGGCGGCGATGGCGTTTGCGAAGAAGGCGGGGGTTGCGGTCGAGGCCCTGAAGGTTGTGACGACGGCGAAGGGTGAGTACCTGGCGGCGACTGCAGTGAAGGCGGGACGCGCGGCGGCCGAGGTGATTGCGGAGGAGATGCCGAAGGAGTTGGCGGGGATTTATTGGGCGAAAAACATGGTGTGGCGCGCGGGCAGGCCGGAGCGGTTTGTGCGGCCGGTGCGCTGGCTGCTGGCGCTGCTGGACGACGCGGTGGTACCGGTGGAGTTTGGCGGGAAGACGGCGGGAAATACGACGCGCGGGCATCGGGTGCTGGCGGGCGATGGGGCGATTGCGGTTGCAGCGCCGGGCGAGTATGAGCAGGTGCTGCTGGATGCGCACGTGATTGCGGATGTCGAAGCGCGGCGGGAGAAGATCCGCAAGGCGCTGGATAAGGTGACGCGGGCCGCGGGCGACGGGCTGCGCTGGCGCGAAGACCACGCGCTGGTGGATACGGTGACACATTTGACGGAGTGGCCTTCGGTGGTTGCGGGCGCGTTTGAGCCGGAGTACCTGGCACTGCCGGAAGAGGTACTGGTGACCGTGATGCGCGACCATCAGAAGTATTTTGCGGTGGAGGATAGCGCAGGGAAGCTGGCGCCGCATTTTCTGGCGGTGCTGAATACGGAGACGGACGCGAAGGGCGATGCGGTGATCCGGCATGGAAATGAGCGGGTGCTGCGGGCGCGCTTCAACGATGCGCGGTTCTTCTGGGAGTTCGATCAGCGGGTGCCGCTGACGGAGCGTGTGGAGTTGCTGGAGAAGGTGACGTTCCAGAAGGACCTGGGCACCTATGCGGCCAAAAGCGCGCGGGTGCTGGCGGTGGCGGAGCGGCTGGCGACGCGGCTGGCGGAACGCTCCTGTGTGCTGGACGGGGCAGCGCTGGTCGAGGCGGTGCGGCTGGCGAAGACCGACCTGACGACTGAGTTGGTGAAGGAGTTTACCGAGCTGCAGGGCGAGGTGGGCGGCCTGTACGCGCGGGCGCAGGGGCATGGCGAGCGGGTAGCGCTGGCGATCTACGACCAGTACCGGCCGCAGTCGATGGAGGACCGGGTGCCGCGGACGGTGGAGGGCGCGGTGCTGGCGCTGGCGGACAAGGTGGACACGATTGTGGGGATGTTCGGGCTGGGGCTGGAGCCGACCGGGTCGAAGGACCCATTTGCGCTAAGGCGGGCGGCGAACGGAATTGTGAGGATTCTGGCGGAGGCGGAGCCGGCGTTGCCGTTGACGCTGGGAGACGTGGTGGATGCCGCGTCGGCGAGCGAAGCGGTGCGGGTTCGCGTGGAAATATTTTTTGCCGAGCGGCTGGAGTTCTACCTGCGCGAGGCGAAAGGGCAGGCGTACGACGTGGTAAAGGCGGTGCTGGCAGCAGGAGCGAACGATGTTCGCGATGCGGTGGCGCGGGCGGAGGCGGTGACGGCGGTGCGCGGGTCTGAAGACTTCGCCGCGGTTTCAGCCGCGTTCAAGCGGATGAAGAACATTCTGGCGCAGGCGGAAGAGAAAGGCGATCTGCCGCAGGGTGACGAGGAGGCGAGTGGGGCGCATCCGGCCGAGACGATACTAGCCGGGCAGGCGGGGCAGATCGGCCAGGACGTGAAGGAGCTAACAGAGCAGCGTAATTATGTTGGTGCGCTTGAGACTATTGCCACGCTGAGGCCGTACGTGGACGCGTTCTTCGATCAGGTGATGATCATGGATCCGGATACGCGGATTCGGCATCGCCGGCTGCGGATGCTCGAGCGAATCCTGCGCACGTTTTCGGGGATCGCGGACTTTTCGGAGATTGTGACGCAAGGGTAGCGCCGTCAGCCGAAGCGGGGGGTGAGCAGGATGTACTGCTCGATGGTGCGCTGTTCGAGGACGGAGCGGTTGGGGTTGGATTCCTTGTAGCGGATCTGGACGTGCTTGTCCTTCATGGCGCGGATGAAATCGCCAGCCTCGTCTACGCTCATGAATTCATGGACATACTTTCCGGTGCGGTATTCGCCGCCGACGAAATAGGTGTAGTTGAGGGTGGCCAGCCAGCGCTTGGTCTTCGGAATTTCTTTGAAGTCGCCTGATGCGATGCGGCCTTCGACGGATGGCCAGCCTTGGGCGGCGTCTTCGGCGCGGGCCTTGCGCCAGCGGCGGATGTGGATGCCAGCCCATCCGCCCACGAAGGCGAGCGGCCACTTGAGCAGATAGATCCAGCCGTGGAAGTTGCGCAGCAGATCGTGCCACGAAATGGAGAGGGTGGAGGCCATCGTTGGTACGGTACCACAGGAGTGCTGAGTCTCTGCGATTGAAAGCGAAGAACAACGGCGGAGATTCTGACTCTTCGAGTCAGAATGACGCTTCCTGGGGGGTTAGTGGACGCGCTGGAGGCTGGCTATGAGTTTTTCGGCGAGGGGCTCGCCGGACTCGGTCCAGAGCAGGCGGCTGGAGATGCCGCAGTTCTTCTCGACCAGCAGGGTGAAGGCGAGCAGCTTTTCGATGTTCTGCTGGATGTGGAGTTGGGCCTCTTCGTCGAGGGGCTCGTCTTCGGCGGTGTCGGGGTTCTGATCCGGCACCCAGGGGGTGTCGAGGCCGAAGTCGACCAGAAGCTGGCCGTTCTGCTCGTATCCGGCGACGTCGAAGTTGGGGCCGAAGCCGAGGATGCGGACGGTGTGGAGGCGCGGCTTCCAGAGTGCGTTGGGGTCCTGGAGGACGGACTCGTCGAACTCCGCTTCGGGCTCGTGGGTATCGTCGTCGATGCCGGGAGCGAGGTTGAGCCGGTTGTAGGTGGGGTCGGGCTCTTCGGGCGCCCACAGGTGCCAGCGCATCTCGAACTCGTAGGCCATGTCGTCGTGGAGCTGCTCGGTTGCCTCAGCCACGGCGGCCTCCAGGGCAGCGTCGGTCGCGCCGGCGATGGGGTCGACTTCGGGCCGGTCAGTTCCGGTCCCCTGGCCGGTGTCGACGTAAATGCGTTGGTAGGTGGGGGGCTGGGTGAAATTGATGGGATAGGTGGTTGCGGCGGCGACGCGCTTTCCGCCGACCAGCGTGAACTGGCGCAGCACGCCGGTAAGCGCAGCGGGCAGGGACTCCAGGCGGAAGTTGGGGTACCACAGGCTGAGGTAGAGGCGGTCGGCCATGACGGTTCATTCTAGAGCATTTCTGCGCCGCGGGTGAGAAGATAGAGGAGGCGGGCGGATGCGCGATCGGGTAGCGAGACTGAGGATTTGGTTGCTGGGAAGCGCGGTCTTCCTGATGCTGGTGATCGCTGCGTTCGTCGGCTCTGCGCGGTATGTGCGCTACCGGCTGAAGAATGCCCTGGCGTCGAAGCTGGGCGTCACGATGACGGACAGTACGATCGGATTCTCGCGCTCGCGCTCGGACGGGTCGCGGACGCTCTACACCATAAAAGCAGCCAGATGGGAGCGGGTCCCGAATTCGAATGGCGTGTTCGCGCTGCACGATGTATCGATCGTGCTGTACGGCAAGAAGGGTGATCGCAGCGACCGCATCTATGGCGACGAGTTCGAGTACGACCAGGATGCGGGGATGATGCGCGCCAAGGGCGTGGTCCACATCGACCTGCAGGCGGCCGGCGGGAAGGCTGCGGGGACTTTGGCGGGTCCGGCGGGTGGGGCCTCGGGGGCGGGCAACACTGCGGGGGAAGCGCCCGGGGGTGCGGCTGCGGGCGGGCAGGTGCTGCATGTGACTACCAGCAACCTGGTCTACATGGAGAAGCTTGGGGTGGCGGCGACCAGCGAGTACATCGAGTTCCAGGTGGGCGGGATGACCGGGCACGCCACGGGCGCAGACTACGCCAGCGATTCCGGCATGCTGATGTTGCACTCCGCGGTGAGCATGGAGGGGATGGATGCGGGGCGCAAGGTAAAGCTGACCGCGGCGGAGGCTGCGTTTGACGACCGCAACCAGCAGACGTTTCTGACGGGCGCGAAATATGAGTCGCAGGGACGGACGGCGGAGGCGGAGCAGGCAACACTGTATACGCGGCCCGACGGAACGCTGGCGCGCGTGTTGGCGCAGGGCAACGTAACGGCCGGGTCGAACGGCGCCACGGTGGTGTCGCAGCGGTCCGACGTGGGGATGGATGCGGCGGGCGAGCCGCAGTCGGCGCTGCTGACGGGCGGGGTGAAATACGCGCTGGATCGGCCCCTGCGCCAGGTGAGGGGCCAGGCGGACGAGGCAACGATTGCCTTCGATGGGGAAAAGAAGCCGCAGCCCAAGCATGCGGTGTTTACCGGGGCCGTCCACATGACCGAGCGCATGCGGGCGACCGAGGCGGCGCGGGAGCCGTGGAGTACGCGGGATTTGACGGCGGCGAAGTTTGAGGCGGCGCTGGCGCCTGCAGGGCCGGGCGAGTCGCAACTGCAGGAAGCGGAGGCGACGGGGAATTCGCACCTGACGATGGTGAACAATGGCAGCCTGACGAGCAACAGCGGCGAGGGAACGACGGAACTCTCGGCGGACGACCTGAAGGCGCGCATGATCGCGATGGGCGACTCCAAGCAGCCGCCGCAGCTGGATACGATTGCGGGCCGCGGCCATACAGTGCTGCGGCAGGTGAGTGTGGACGGGACGGAGCAGACCAGCGCGGGGGATACGCTGGATGCGAAGTTCCGGCCTCAGCCTGCGGGCACGGCGGCGCGGACTCGTCCGGTGGCGGTTGCGGTCAAGGGTGCGGCGGGTGGCAAGGGCAATCAGGCGGGTGCCGCTGTGAGTCAGCAGGCTTCGGACCTGCTGGTGAGCGCGGTGCAGCAGGGGCATATCACGATCGTGCTGCGTAAACCGCCGAAGAGTGGGAGCAAGCCTGGCGCGAAAGAGGATGTGCAGCACGCGGTTGCGCAGCGGGCAGCGTACGACGGTGATACGGACCGCATGACGCTGACCGGCGGCGTGCAGTGGATGGATGCGGGCAGCGTGCTGTGGGCGAACGAGGTGGCGCTGGATCACAAGACGGGCGACTCACATGCGATAGGCGCGGTGAAGGTGGACTACGTGCAGGACACTTCGGCGCAGCCAGGCGGGGGACGCGCCGGGGCGCCTGCGGAGCCGATGCATATTCTTGCCGATAGGGCTGATATGGAGCACGCAACCGAGGTTGCTACTTTTTATGGCAAGCCGGTGCGGCTGTGGCAGGGCGCGTCGCAGGTGCTGGCGCCGGTGATCGAACTGGCGAAGGTGCAGAAGCGGCTGATCGCGCGAGGCGAGGCGTCGACGGGCTGGTCGGCTGCGGTGCAGGCATCCCAGGTGCATACAGTGCTGGTGGGTAGCGAGAGCAGTGCGGCTAGTGGGGGCGCGGCCATGGGGAAGACGGGTTCCACGGCACCGGGGTGTGCGAACATCGGGGCAAAAACTGGAACGGGCAATGCGGGAGCGGCTAAGCAGGCCCCGAAAGTGGTGCGCATCGCCAGCGGCGGGCTGGTCTTCTCGGGGATACTGAACCAGGCAGAATTTACCGGGGGCTTTCGCGCGGATACCGCCGACGGAACGATCCGGGCCAACGCCGGGACAGCCTACCTGCAGCCTGCTGGGGCAGCGGGCGCGGTCCCGGCAGGCTCCGGCACAGCGGGAGGCGCGGCGGCAGGCTCCAGCGCAGCGGGTGTGCCTTCGCTTAGCGGGCGTGTAGAGCGCGTGGTTGCGGCCGGGCATGTGGACATTCAGCAGCCGGGACTGCGCGCCACGGGGGAGCGGCTGGTGTACACGGCGAACGACCAGGTGTTTCTGCTGACAGGAGACCCGCAGGCGACCGATGCGAAGGGTAATACGACCACGGGGGCGGCGCTCCGGTTCTACAGTTCCTGCGGGAGTGTTAGTGTTGAGGCGTTGAGTTCGGTTCCTGGGGAGCCGGCGCAGCGCGTGCAAACGAAGACTCGGGTTAGCGATGATGAGAAGAAAGAGAAGGGAAAGCGGTGAAGCGGTTTGCTTCAGGACCGACCTGCAGGATGGGAGATGAGCCTTTGAGCGAAGAGATGGGCCGGGCAGCAGAGGAAGGGGTTGCAAGAACGGTGACGCCAACGCTGCGCACGCTGGCAACGGAAGAGATTGGGAAGGCCTATTCAGGCCGCCACGTAGTCCGCGGCGTTAGCATGCAGATCGCGCAAGGCGAAGTGGTGGGCCTGCTGGGACCGAATGGCGCGGGCAAGACGACCTGCTTCTACATGATCGTCGGGCTACTGCGGCCGGACGCTGGACGGATCATTGCCGATGGCGACGAGATTACACGCCTGCCAATGTATCTGCGCGCGCGGCAGTACGGCATCAGCTACCTGCCGCAGGAGCCGTCGATCTTCCGCAAGCTCACGGTCGAGGAGAACATCCTGGCGGTGCTGGAGGCGCAGCAGTTGAGTTGGGAGAGCCGGCGCACGCGCACCGAGAAGTTGATTGAACAGTTGAACCTGGGCCATGTGCGCAAGACTATGGGATATGCGTTGAGCGGAGGCGAGCGCAGGAGGGTGGAGATTGCGCGCTGCCTGGCCATCGAGCCGGCGTTTATCCTGCTGGACGAGCCGTTCTCGGGGATCGATCCGATTGCGGTGCTGGAGCTGCAGGAGATCATCTTCGACCTGAAGATGAACGGCATTGGGGTGCTGATCACTGATCACAATGTGCGCGAGACTCTCTCCGTGACGGACCGCGCCTACATCATCAGCGATGGCAGGATACTGTTCGCCGGGACGCCGGGAGAGCTGGGCCGGAACCCCGAGGTGAGGCGCATTTACCTGGGCGAAAAATTCTCCATGGACTAGCACTTCGTGCCGCTTTCGACCGCTTTGCGGTGAGAGATAAAGAGATTTGCGTGCGGTTGATTTCGGGGATGAAGAGCGGGTTTTCGGCGGCAAGAACGGGTGTATCCCAACGCACAGACTGATTGATTCGAAGGTGTTATTGCTTATACCTATACGTCTGGTGTAAACGGAGTTATATGCTCTGTGCCTGGAGCGTAGACAGAGATTCTACACCGCTGCGCGAATGCTGAGCAGCGTGTAGACTGTGCCCAGTTGCCCATTGAGAATGAAGGCGGAGGGTCTGCCCGATTAACCACTCTCTCCCATGCAGGCACAGCGGGCATCAAAGCATGAAGGGGTTGAAGGATTGCTGCAACCGAAGCTAAATCTGAAAGTCTCGCAGCGCCAGGTATTGACACCTGGGCTGGTGCAGATGGTCAGCGTGCTGGCCCTGAACAAGCTCGAGTTGAAGGAGATGATCAACACCGAGATGGTGGAGAATCCGGTGCTCGAGGAGGTTGAGGAGTCGGCGGTCACGATCGAGGAGATGGCAGGACGCGAGGCCGACCGCGAGCGCTCCGCTGAGGAGGTTGCAACCGAAAACGAGCGTGTGGAGAAGAAAGACCCGTTCGACGAGGTTGATTTTGGGAGCTACTTCCAGGACTATCTCGATCCGGGATTCCGCACGGTGTCCAGTTTTGAGGAGATTGAGCGGCCATCGTTTGAGAATTTTCTGTCGCAACCGAGCACCCTGACCGACCATCTGGATTGGCAACTTGGCTCGATGAGCCTCCCTCCGGAGGTGCGGTTGGCCGCGGACCTGGTGGTTGGGAACCTGAACGAAGATGGTTACCTGACGGCGACGGACGAAGAGTTGGTGGACGGCTTTATCCAGGCACGGGGGCCGGCGCGCCCGGAGCCGATTCCTTTCGAGCGAGGCATGAAAGCCCGGCCAGCCTGGGAGACGCCTCACTTGGGGACGGATGCGGGTCTGGACATTGCCGCGGCCGGGACGTCGAGCGATGCGGGTTCTACCGACGAGCACGCAGCGGCGCTGGCGACGGTGCTGGAGGCGCGCAAGATCATCAACCATCTCGATCCGCTGGGAGTGGGCGCGCGTGACCTGCGCGAGTGTCTGCTGATCCAGATTGCGGCCCAGCGCCGCGAGGCGGACCTGGTGTTGAAGCGCGGTTTGGCCAAGGCTGCGCGACATTTCGACGAGGAGGCAGACGGCTTCGAGGACGATGCGCCGGAGGAGGCCAGCCACTTGCACGTGCCGGTCGTCCATCTGCCGGCGCACGAGACCCTGAATGGCGCATCTTCCCGCAACGGAACGGCCTCGGAAGTTCACGCTCGCGAGGGATCGCCGCGCAACGGCTGCGACGTGTTTGAGATTGCCACGCACATCGTGGCCAGCCACCTGCCACTGCTGCAGAAGAAGGACATGCGCGAGTTGACGCGCGGTTGCGGCCGCAGCGCGGAGGAGGTGCAGGCGGCAGTGGACCTGATCCGCACCCTCGATCCCCGGCCGGGCCAGCGCTACAATGTGAGCGAAACGCGGCTGATTGAGCCCGATGTTGCGTTCGTAAAGCGCGATGGCGAGTATGTGGTGCTGGTGAACGAGGAGGACATGCCCACGCTTCGCCTGAGCCACGCATACCGCAAGATGCTGCGCGACAAGACGGCGGAAAAGGATGTGCGCGAGTACGTCAAGGAGCGGTATAAGTCCGCCATCCAGTTGCTGCGCAACATCGAGCAGAGGAAGAATACGATTGTGCGCACCTGCGAGGTGATTGTGCGCCGGCAGCAGGAGTTTCTGGAGCTAGGCGAGCAGGGTTTGAAGCCGATGATGATCAAGGAGGTAGCCGAGGAGATCGGCGTGCATCCCTCGACCGTCAGCCGGGCGGTGGCGAACAAGTATGTGCACACGACGCAGGGGGTGTACGAGCTACGGTTCTTTTTCAGCGAAGGGGTGAACGGCCCGGAGGGTGGCGACCTGCCGCTGGTGCTGCTGAAACGCAAGGTAAAGAAGCTGATCGAAGACGAAGATTCGCGCAAGCCGCTGACCGACGACCAACTGGCGGCGGAGTTGCAGCGGCAGGGCATCCGGGTGACCCGCCGGACGGTGGCGAAGTACCGCGAAGACATGAATATTCCCAGTACCCACCAAAGACGTGTACGCTGATACGCACCTGAGTTGCATTAAAATCAGGTTGGACGGCAGACGTGAGGTGAATGGATGATCATCGAGTACACGGGAAGGCAATTCGTCGTCACGCAAAAATACAAGGACCAGGCAGTCGCGGGTTTGAGGGCGATTGAAAGGATCGTCAGCGGCGCGACCAGCGCGAAGGTGATTTTGACTCTCGACAAGTACCGCAAGATCGCCGATGTCACGGTGATGCAGGGGAAAGAGAGCATGGTGGCGACCTGCGAGGCTGCGGAGATGATGAACGCGCTGCGCGATGCGCTGGCCAAGATTGAGCAGCAAGCGGTGCGGCAGAAGCAGAAGGCGACCAAGGGTGTGCGGCGTCCGCGGCCGGTGGAAAAGGACGGCGCCTTCGACGTACCGATGGCGGCCGAGGCGGGCGCATAAGCGGGACTGGTCTTCCCGCGTGATGCTAGGATTCCACCATGCGACCGAAGCGCATCGCGAAGACGAGGAACCACCCTGCCGAGCTTGTGAGCCACGGAGAGCATGGTGAGTTGGTGATCCTGACCGGCATGTCAGGCTCGGGCAAGCTGTCGGCGCTAAAGGCGTTTGAGGACCTGGGCTACTACTCGGTGGACAACCTGCCGCTGGAGTTGATTCCACGCTTCGCCGACCTGGTTCGCCAATCGGTCGAGATCGAGCGCGCGGCGCTGGTTGTGGACGTGCGCGAGGGCATGCGGCTGGACCGCTTCCCGTCGATTCTGAAGAAGGTGCGCAAGGTGCTGCCGACGCGGGTGGTCTTCCTGGAGGCCAGCGAAGATGCACTGGTGCGCCGCTTCTCCGAGACGCGGCGCCCGCACCCCATGGGCCGGACGCAGACCGTAGTGCAAGGCATACGCGCGGAACGCAAACGGCTTGACCCGGTCCGCAACGTTGCGGACATCGTGCTGGACACCACGAAGTTCAACGTGCATGAGCTGCGCGCGCACATCAACTCACAGTTTGAGCGCAGCGACGATCCCGCGGAACTGAGCATCTCGTCCACCAGTTTCGGCTTCAAGAATGGTGTGCCGGCCGAAGCCGACCTGGTGTTCGATGTGCGCTTTCTGCCGAACCCGCACTTTGTGCCGGAGTTCCGCAAGCTGACCGGGCGCCACCCCAAGGTGGCGAAGTACATCCGGCAGTTTCCGCAGACGCAGGAGTTCCTGGACAAGGTAACGGACCTGCTGATGTTCCTGCTGCCGCACTACATCGAAGAGGGGAAGAGCTACCTGACGGTGGCCTTCGGATGCACTGGCGGGCAGCATCGGTCGGTGTTTATTGCGGAAGAGATGAAGAAACGGCTGGAGGCCGAGGGCCACCGCGTGAAGGCGGCGCACCGGGACATGCCGCGGTAATGCGCGCAATCCAGCGCCATTATTCAAGAAAACCAATAGAATTGACTGGATGAGCGAGAGCCGAAAGAGCAGGTCACGGGCAGGCGCGACGCGGAGACGGGAACGATGAGGCGCAACTGGCGTTTGTTGCTGTATGCCCGACCCTACGCGCTGTATACGCTGGCGTCGGTGGCGACGACGGCAGTCTTCGCCGCGATGGCTGGGCTGCGGGTGATGCTGATCAAGCCCATTCTGGACAATGTTCTGAGCGCCAATGAATCGCCGCGCCAGATCCTGGTTTACACCATTCCGCACACGAAGCGGGTGATCGATCTCCAGTTTCTGATTCCGCATCACTTCCACAACGCCTGGACCGTGGTTGCGGTAGCGCTGATTGGCTCGGCGATCATCAAGTCGACGTGCGACTACCTGGGGACTCTGCTTGCCAACAAATCCGGGTTTGGCATGATCACGGACTTGCGCAACGACCTGTACGACTCGATGCTGCGCCGCTCCACAGCGTTCTTCCAGCGCCACACCAGCGGTACGCTGATCTCGACGCTCATCAACGACGTAGAGCGAGTGCAGACCGCCATGGCCACAATTCTCAGCGACTTCCTGCAGCAGTTGTTCACGCTGATTGTGATGATCGGGGTGGTCGTGGTCAATGGCGGAACCATGGCGCTGGTCCTGCTGCTATTTGTGCCGATCGTGATCTATTCGTCGCGCAGGGTTGGCCGCAGCGTTCGCACGACGACGCGCCGCGGGCAAGACCGGCTGGCGGAGATCCAGAACATTGTGCAGGAGACGATCACGGGCAACGGCATCGTCAAGGCATTTGGGATGGAGCACTGGGAGATGAACCGCTTCCGGCGGGCCTCCGACCGGCTACTGAGCGCGAACATGAAGTCGGTCGCGGTGCAGGCGATTTCCTCGCCGCTGATGGACGCACTAGGTGCTGTGCTGCTGGCTCTGTTGCTTTGGTTCGGCCGCAATTTTTTTATTCTGCATGGCGTGTCCGAGAGCACTTTCATTACGTTCCTTGCTGCCGTGATCCTGCTGTACGACCCTGTGCGCAGGATGCCGGGGTATTACAACAACATTCAGCAGGCCGCAGGCGCCAGCGAGTCTATCTTCCGATTTATGGATGCTGAGGATGACGTGGTGGAGAAAAAGCGGGCCCAGGTGGTGCGGGGCTTCAAGGACTCCATTCAGTTCGAGAGGGTCGACTTCGCGTACGAGAGCGACGGCGAAGTGAACACGGTGCTGCACGGCATCGATCTGGATGTGAAGCGCGGCGAGGTGATCGCCATCGTGGGACCGAGCGGGGCGGGGAAGTCCTCGCTGCTGAACCTGATTCCGCGGTTCTTCGATGTGACTGGCGGACGCATTCTGATCGACGGGCGCGACCTGCGCGACGTGAGCCTGGCTTCTCTGCGCAAACAAATCGGCAAGGTGACCCAGGAGACCATCCTCTTCAACGACACGGTGCGGAACAACATTGCCTACGGCCAGCCCGACGTGCCGTTGAGCCGCGTCGAAGAGGCGGCACGCATGGCGCTGGCGCACGACTTTATCCTGCGCATGGCGGACGGCTACGACACCATGATTGGCGAGAAGGGCGTGCGGCTGTCCGGAGGTGAGCGGCAGCGGCTGGCGATTGCGCGCGCGATCCTGAAGAACGCGCCGATCCTGATTCTGGATGAGGCGACGTCGGCGCTGGACACGGAGAGCGAGGCGTTTGTGCAGGCGGCGCTGGGAAACCTGATGCAGGGGCGGACGGTATTTGTGATTGCGCATCGCATGTCGACGGTGCGGCGGGCGACCCGGATCGTGGTGCTGGAAGACGGGCGCATCACCCAGGTAGGCACCCACGAATTCTTGATGCAGCAGTCGGGGACCTACCGGCGGCTCTACGATTTGCAGTTCGAGTCGGACCGGTTCGAGCGCCGGCCGGCGACGGAGTCTGCGGAAGCGGAAGTCATGGAAGGAATCAAGTGAGCGAGTTGCAAACTATGCCGGAACCCATAACCCATACCGTAGCGCGAGCGGATCCGAAGCCGATTTACTCGATGACCGGGTACGCGACGGCCCAGGGAGCGACGGAGGACGGCCTTGCGTTTACGCTGACGATGAAGAGCGTGAACCATCGTTTTCTCGACCTGAACCTGCGGCTTCCCGGCGACTGCGATGCGCTGGAGGTTGCGCTGCGGCGGCTGATCAAGGAGCGCGTCAAGCGCGGCCACGTGGACGTGACGCTGCATGTGGATCGCCGCGCGCGCGAGTCGACCCAGACGGTCCAGCTCAACCGGGAGTTGCTGGAGGCGCACTTGCAGGTTTTCCACGAGGCGGCCAAGCTGCATCGCTTCAACGTGGAGCCGGACCTGAACGAACTGCTGCGCATGCCGGGCGTGCTCTCGACCGACGCTGCCGCAGCGCCGGATGCGACGCGGGGGCCTGCGCTGGAGGCGGCGGTGATGGCGATTGCGCCGTCGCTAATGGAGCAGTTGAACCAGGTGCGCGGGGTGGAGGGTGCGGCTCTGGCCGGGGAGTTGCGCGCGGCCGTGTTGCGCTTGCGAGCTCTGGCTGAAGAGGCCGCTGCGCTGCGAACGGGTGCGCGCGAGGCGCACTTCGAGCGGCTGCGGACGCGCATCAGCGAGTTGCTGAAGGCGGATGCAGACGCCGCGGGCCAGGTGGAGGGGCCGGCGATCGACTACCGCATGCTGGCCGAGGCCGCGCTGCTGGTGGAGCGGTCGGACATCGAAGAAGAGCTGGTGCGGCTGCGCGCGCACATCGAGAGCTTCCTGGAGATGCTGGATGCGGGCGGGGAACTGGGTAAGCGGCTGGACTTCCTGCTGCAAGAGCTGAACCGCGAGGCGAACACCATGCTGTCGAAGACGACGGGCGGCGATCCGGGCATTGGGCTGCGGCTGACGTCGCTGGGGCTGGAGATGAAGACCGAAATCGAGCGCGCGCGGGAACAGGTACAAAACCTGGAGTAGACGACGCTCCGGCGGCTCCAGCGGTTACACTGCTTGTAACGCATGGCAGGCATTTTGTTTATCATTTCGGCGCCGTCGGGGTCGGGCAAGTCGACGCTGGTGGCGCAGTTGCGCTCGCTGGTGGAGGGGCTGGAGTTTTCCGTGTCGTACACCACGCGGCGGACGCGCGGCTCGGAGGAGAACGGGCGCGAGTACAACTTCGTCGACCGCGAGACCTTCAAGCGGATGGCGGAGAACGGCGAATTCCTGGAGTGGGCAGAGGTCTTTGGCAGCGACTACTACGGAACGGCGCGGGCGGCGCTGGACCACGCGCGCGCCACGGGCAAGGACCTGCTGCTGGATATCGACGTGCAGGGCGCGAAGCAGGTGATGAAGAAGATGCCGGAGGCAGTGTCGATCTTTGTGCTGCCGCCCAATCCGGAGGTGCTGCAGATGCGGCTGCGCCATCGCAGCGAGGCCGAGCATATGACCGACGAAGAGAAGATCGAGCGGCGGCTGCGCCAGGCGCGCAGCGAAGTGCAGCAGATGTGGGACTACAAGTACGCGCTGGTGAACGACGTGCTGGACCAGGCAGTGGCGGAGATGCGCGCGATTGTGTTGTACGCGCGGGGCGTGCGCGATAGCAGCGTGACCGCGCTGGCAGAGAGTTGCCGGACCGACCCGAAGTCGCCGCGGCTGAGCGCCGTGCTGGAGAGCTTTCACATCGCATGACTGGCTATGTCGCTGATTCGTCATTGCTGCGAGCCAAAGGAATATTTCTACAAATTCGTCCCATTTATCCGCCGGGAGGCCAGGCAGGACAAATGGGCGCGGTTGGGGTAGATTGAAGGTATCCCCAGAGGTGCAAACGATGGCGAACGAGGATCCTCTCCACAACAAGTACAGCCTTGTGAAAGGCGCGGCGCGCCGGGCACGTCAATTGCAATCGGGCGCGGTGCCGCTGATGCCGACCAAGAGCATGAAGGCCTGCCGCGTGGCACAGGACGAGATCAACCAGGGCCACGTGAAGTTCGTCGTCGGCGCGGTTGAGCCGAAGGACCTGACGCCGCTCGAGCCGGAGCTGTAGAAGTCCGGATGCAGGGCGAGGCCGGGCCGCAGTTGCGCGCATGGGTCGAGTACTTTCGCGACCTTGGCGTCCATGATTTTTATCGCCGCGGCGAGGTGGCGCCGGCGCTCGCGACAGAAGCTGGTTCCGATCTTCCAACCCAATCTGCTGCGATGGTGGAAGTGGCCCCTGCGATCGCCGCAGTTGCGGAGAGTGACGCTTCCGCGGAGTACGCCGCACCGGCGCTGCACCTGGCGGCTGATGCCCCCACGCCGCAGCTTATGAAACTCATCTCGTTCAACAATCTCGCGCCGCTTCCTGCACAGCGCATTCCGCCCGCGGGCCGGGCGGCGGCGTTGCGCGCGATCCAGGAAGAGATTGGCGACTGCACCCGCTGTCCGCTGGCGTATGCGGGACGGCACAAGATCGTCTTCGGCGACGGCTCGTCCACGGCGCGGCTGATGTTCGTCGGCGAAGGGCCAGGGGCGGATGAGGACGCGCAGGGGCTTCCGTTTGTTGGCAAGGCGGGGCAATTGCTGAATAACATGATTGCGGCGATGGGCCTGGCACGGGCTGAGGTTTACATTGCCAACATTGTGAAGTGCCGTCCGCCGGGCAATCGCGTGCCGGAGCCGGAGGAGGCGAACACCTGCTCGCAGTTCCTGCTGCGCCAGATCGACGTGGTGCAGCCGGAGGTGATTGTGGCACTGGGGTCGACCGCGGCCATCTATCTGCTGGGCGTCAGGCGGTCGCTGAGCGCGCTGCGCGGGTTTTGGCACGCCTGCCGCGGGGCCAAACTCGCCGTGACGTACCACCCCGCGTTCCTGCTGCGCGATCCGCGGCAGAAGGCGGAGGCTTGGAAGGACCTGCAGATGGTAATGGCGGAGATGGGGCTGACCCCGCCGGCGCGTAAGTAGTCTCAGCTCTCCGGCATCACGACGAACGGACTTCGATCGACCGGGAGCCCGTTGCTGAGGAACGCAGGGGCGAGTAGTCCGAGATCCCAGGCCGGCGATTGCAGCTCGGGCATGGGGTTGGCGTGGAAGAGCTTCTTGCATTGGCGGGCGGTCCAGCGCGCCCAGCTCTTTGCCTTCTTTCGGCGCGCGCTGTCGGTCGAGATTCCCGTGCCCGCGTACATCTGCCGGTAGAGTTTGGAGAGACACATGAAGGCGATTCGCGCCCGCAGGTTGGGGGTGCATGCGGATCGCTCCCAGATCGCGCTCCAGTTGTAGAACCGGTCCCAGACTTTCTGCGTGCGCTCGCGAATCTCGTCGGAACTCATCGACGGATGCGGCGTAAACATCTTGGGCCGGACGTCGATGGGGATCAGCCAGTAGCGGGTGATGGGCACATCGCCGACCAGCGTGGGATGGAGGGCCTGCTCCTTTTCCCATTTCACGAAGTCCACGGTGCCTGGGAACGGCGTCATCATAACGAACTGGGCGAAGGTGACGCCGGCCTTGAGCGCCATTTCGACAGTTGCGTCAAAGGTTGCCGGCTTGTCCGTCGGGAGGCCGAAGATAAAGGAGCCGAGCACATGCACGCCGTGCTTCTTGAACGTCTGCAACTGCTTCGCCAACGCCTCGCCGGAGTAGTTCCAGTCCTTGAAGACGGCCTTGAGGCCTTCGGGCGTCACGGCTTCGACACCGACCAGGGCGCCCTTGATGTTGGCGCGGCGCATGGCGTCCAGGTACTCGCCGTCTTCGCCCGCCTCCATGGTGATCTGGGTGAAGAAGACCATGTCCTTGGGCAGCTTGGCCAGCTCAGCCATGAGCTGGTAGCGTTCGGCGCGGATCGCCGTCAGCTCTTCGAGTTTGGCAAGATTGTTCTGCTCGCGCGCCAGCCGCAGGTCGGTCTTGGTGACGGGATAGAAGTTGTCGTCGGCCAGGGCAATGTAGCGGAAGCCGATGCGGCGCAGGTCGACGATCTCGTCGATCACGCTCTGGAACCGGCGCTGGCGGGGCTTCTGCCCGTCGGTGCGCCAGACGCTGCAGAACGAACAGTGTTTCGGGCATCCGCGAATGGTCTGCACCGAGGCCCACATGTACTTGTCCGGCTGCATCAGGTCCCAGCGCGCGGCGAGGAATTCGCTGCCTTCGATCCGGCCACCCTCGTAGATGCGTTGCGGGTTTCCGGTGAGGAAGTCGATGACGCAACGGCCCCACGCGAGGTCGCCGTCGCCTTTTACAACGGCGTGGCCCTGACCGACGTCGAGCGTCTCCTCCGGAAACAGGGTGGCGTGGATGCCGCCGTAGACCACCCAGGCGCCCCGCTCGCGGGCCATTCGGCCGACCGCGTATCCGCGCAGCGCGTTGCCGGTGTGCACGCTGATGCCGACGATGTCGCCGGGGTGGATGCTCTCGGGGACGATCTGCTCCAGCGACTCATCGACGAGGATGGGGTCGCCGGCGATGCGCGGTGTCGCGGCTGCCAGGACGAAGAGCCATCGGGGAGTTATAACCGCGGTTCCAAAGGAGTTATCGCTGGGATTCACCAGGTGAACGCTCATCGAATCCAACCTTTCCTCGTACGAGTACGGTGGCTTCAGTGAGCATGGTCGGCGGCGGCGATCGCGCGCGAGAGGCTTCGCAGGAAGATCGGGGCGACGCGGGCATTCCCGCCGGAGTTTGTCGACCATCATACAGATCGACAGCGTCCCACGTCTTGTGGCCGACATTAATAGTTCTTGAGGGTTGCCAGGCCTTCGACTCAGGCGATTGGAGTTCCGGCGGCTTTGTAGATCGCCTCAATGGCGAGCAGATCATGCAGGCCTTCCTCGCCGGGCGTCCTGGGTGTGGCGCCGGTGCGGATGCAGTTGGCAAAGTGCTCAGCCTCGAGCACGAAGTGGAAAACGCTGTCGCCCTGACTGGTAATGTCGACGTGCGTGGCCCCGTCGAGGCTGACCAGGCGAACTCCATCGTAGTTATATGCGGGCGCAAGCTCCAGCGCGCCGTTGTCGCCGTGGATGCGGAGGAAGCCGGGCATGCTGGAGCCATAGGTGCAACCGAGCGCGGCGACGATGCCGGAGGGCATCCTGACGGTGAAATCGAGGGTCTGCTCGACCTCGGCGAAACGGCCGCTGGTGCGGTCGCGAGTGGAGGCGACCGCGGTGCAGGCAACGGGCTCTTCGCCGGTGAGCCAGCGGATCTCGTTGAGCGGGTAGATGCCAACGTCCATCAATGGGCCGCCGCCGCCATACTGGCGGGTGAGTCGCCACTGGTTGGGTGCGGCGTTGAAGCCGAACGAGCCCTCGAAGGACTGCAGTTGGCCCAGCGCGCCGGAGTCGATGAGGCGCTTGGCTTCAAGATGCGTGGGTTCGTAGTGGACGCGGTAGGCGATCATCAGCTTGCGGCCGGCGTCGCGGCAGGCTGCGATCATCTCGCTGCACTCGGCGGAGGAGATAGCCATGGGCTTCTCGCAGAGGACGTGCTTGCCGAGTTGCGCGGCGCGGACGGTGTATTCGCGGTGCATGCTGTTGGGCAGGCCGACGTAAACGGCGTCAATATCCTTATTGTCACGGATGCGGTCGTAGGTCTCGTAGGTGTAGATAGAGCTTTCGGGAATGCCGTACAGCGCCGCATAGTGCTTGCCCTTGGTCTCAGGATGGCCGGTGACCAGGGCGGTGATTTTGGCGGTTTTTGACTCGGCGCAGGCGCGCATGAAGATGTCGGAGATGGTGCCGAGGCCGATGGCGGCAAAGCCGACGGGCCTCTCGGCGGAGGTCTGGGCAAACGAGGGAATGCGGGCAGCGGCCAGCGCGAAGGCGGAAAGGCGGGTGAAGGTGCGACGGTTCATCGGAGGCATCGGAGTCATGGGCAACAGCGTATGCCGGATGCGCTGCGACTGTCGAGGGACGTGGAGTGCCTCTCGCAGGCGGAGTCATTTCATCTTTTGCGGTTCAGCAGAGAGGCTTTGCTGCAGGAAGCCAAGCACCTTTGGGTCGGCGTCGAGGGTCGAGAGGGCGTTTCCTTCCGGAGTCCCGCCGAGGTTTTGGGCCTCGCCGCTGATAGGCTGCCTGGCGCCCCCGGACCAGGTTGGCGTAATCCAGGGCGTGCCTGCGCGGTGTCCCGCGTGCGGGTAGCTAAGATGGATGAACTGATAGCGGAAGTGCGCGATCTGGAGCCGATGCATCGCGGCGTTGGCCATCGAACGCGAGGACCAGATACCGTCGTCGCCTCCGGAGATCATGAGGATTGGACCGTTGGTCAACTCGACAGCAATCGCGGCTGGGTCGGTCGGATTGTCGGTGGAGGAAGTCGGCGGTTCGTACGCCAGCGGCAGTCCCTTCCAGGTCCAGGCGGCTCCTTGATCGTGGTTGCAGCAGGAATTGAATCGCACATTGGCTGGGACGTAGGCAACCACCGCGTGAAGGTCGGCGTACATCGAACCCAGCTGAAGCGCCAGTTCTCCGCCGCGCGAGCCGCCCATCACCGCGAGGCCGCCGGTGGCAATCTCGGGCCGCTGCTTCATCCAAAGAATGGCCTGCCCGAAGTATTCGAGGGGGATTCCCTCAAGCTGCTGCGGCAGACCGGGCACGTGAAAATACGCGAGCGCCAGAGCGGCATAGCCGTGGGAGGCGAGCCAGACGGCGTTGCCTGCGGGAACTCCGCCCTCCGAACCGCCCAGAACTAGCACGCCGGGATGGGGGCCGGGAGTGTCTGGCAAAAACAGGACTCCGCGGAGTTGTCCGTTGAGGTTGATCCGGTGCACTTCCGGCGGAAAGAAGATCTGCTGCAGTTCGGCGTTGGCGACCTCTTTGCCGTTCTTTACTAGCTTGAACTGAATTACCTGCGCGCCGTGGGGGGACCTGTAACCGTGAACATCCTTTGCGGTTGGCATCATAGACCAGATCAATCCCATTGCTGAGACGACGCGATAGGAGCCTTTGACAGGCGGCTGCTTCGAAGTATCCACCGTGCCGGTGTCGTCGGCGACGAACTCTGCCTGCGAGGCCCAGGGCTGCCCTGCGCCATCGACCAACTCCGCACGGAGAACGGCCTGCTCATGCGGCCGGAGGCCGGTGATCGTGATGGTGGCAGGCTGGTCCGCCAATACGCGGTCCGGCGAGATTTGCAGGGTCTGCGCGGGCAGGACTGCTGTATGGGTCGCGCAAAGAAAAGTGCCGAGCAGAAGCATTGGGCGGCGCATCTCGAACAGTCTACATCGGCGTAGTGCGGCGAACGTCTGTACGGCATACTGGAAGCTGCGCCGCAGAATCCTGCTGTACAAGGTGGACAGCTCCTCAATGCCCAACAACGCACGCCGCTACAAGTATCTCGACGCACTGACCACGATGTTCGTGGTGATCCTGCTGGTGTCGAACCTGGTGGCGCAGAAGATCTGCATGATTGGCCCGTTTGCGGTGAGCGGCGCGGTGCTGCTGTTTCCCATCACCTACATCTTCGGGGATGTGTTTACCGAGGTGTATGGGTTTTCCGCGTCGCGGCGCGCGATCTGGCTGGGCACCTTCGGGACGGCGCTGCTCTACCTGATGGGGGAGATCGTAATTGCGCTGCCGGGTGCGCCGGGCTGGAACAACCAGCAGGCGTTCCGGGTGGTGTTCGGGTTTCTTCCGCGCATCCAGACGGCGTCGCTGATCGCATTCTGGGCGGGCGATTTCGTCAACTGCTACACCTTGGCCCGCATGAAGCTGTGGACCAACGGCAGATGGCTGTGGACGCGGACGGTGGGATCGACCGTGGTGGGGCAGGGAGTGGATACCACCCTGGTGATCACGCTGACCTTTGCGGGAAAGTACCCGGCGCTGACCCTGGTCAACATGATTCTTACGGGATATTTTCTGAAGGTGGCGTACGAGGTGCTGGCCACGCCGCTGACCTACCTGGTGGTTGGCTGGCTGAAGGCGAGCGAACACGCCGACGCCTTCGACCGCAACGAAAACTTCAACCCGTTTCACCTCAGCGAGCAGGCCGCGGAGGGCTCGTAGATTTCGATTCGGGGCGGCAAAGGCCGTCCGCAGTTTGTTTTTGTATTCCTTTCGCTTCCTTTTTCGCACCGGCAATCGAACTTCTGTCATCAAACTAGCTGCCCGGCAGAATTGAAGGATGGAACTCGGCACCGGGCGTTGTCGTATCGTTGGGCTTGTTACTGGCATCGATCTGCATTCACACCAAGGAGAAAAGCTGTGCATCGGTCGCAAAGTCCCAGGAAATCCCGGCTCGTGCCGATGAAGTCCCTGGCCGCAGCGTTGGCCCTATCGCTCACCGCTTTGCTTGCGGGATGCTCGAAGACGGCGCCGGCGGCGGGCCCTCCGCCGCAAGCAACACCGGTGCAGGTCCAACCGGTGTCGCTCAGCGCTGTTCCCACTTCCGAGACCTACGTGGCGACGATCAAGAGCCGCCGCTCGGCGACCTTGCAGCCGCAGGTCGACGGCAACCTGACGAAGATCCTGGTCAAGTCCGGCGACCCGGTGAAGGCCGGCCAGTTGCTGATGCAGATCGACCCGCTGAAGCAACTGGCGACGGTGGAGGCGCAACAGGCGGCTGAGCAGCCGTTGAAGGCGACGTACGATTACAACCAGGCGGACATTGCGCGGCAGGAGCAGCTCTACAAGGCCGGGATCATCTCCAAGCAGGCGTACGACCAGGCGGTGCAATCGTTCCAGAACTCCAAGGCTGCTCTGGACGCGGCTTCCGCCCAGACCAAGACCCAGCGCGAACAGCTTGCGTATTACGACATCCGCGCTCCCTTCGCCGGAATCGTGGGCGACATTCCGGTGCACCTCGGCGACTACGTGTCGGCGACGACGATATTGACGACGGTGGACGAGAACGCGGACCTTGAGGCGTATATCTACGTTCCGACCGAGCGCGCCGCGCAGGTTAAGATTGGGCTGCCGGTAGACCTGCTGGATGAGAGCGGGACGGTGTTGGCGCACTCGAACCTCTATTTTGTCTCACCCGAGGTGGACAACGATCTGCAGGGGATTCTGGCGAAGGCGCCGATTCCGAAGTCATCTGAGCGGCTGCGCAACGGGCAGATTGTGAACGCGCGGATCACGTGGAGCACGGCGCAGACGGCTACGGTGCCGGTGCTTGCCGTCACCCGGATCGGCGGGCAGAGCTTTGTGTACGTCGCGTCGCCGCGCGGCTCGGGATACGCTGCCCACCAGGTGCTGGTTACGCTGGGCGAACCGGTTGGCAATCTGTACCCGGTGCTCGCCGGACTGCGCACGGGCGATAAAGTGATCCTCTCCGGGATTCAATTCCTGCAGGAGGGTGTCCCGGTGCAGCCGATGGAAGCGCCGGGGCCGGCGAAGGCGGGGAATTAGCACAATGAAGCGTTGCCCTTGAGCGCGACAGGAAAGGTAGAGTTTCTTGGTTGAGTTCTTCATCCGCCGCCCCATCTTCGCCACGGTATGCGCGCTTCTGATCGTGCTTGCCGGCGCGGTATCGATGCCGACGATTCCGATCTCGCTGTATCCGCAACTGGCTCCGCCGCAGGTGGTCGTCAGTTGCAACTATGTCGGCGCGAACTCGCAAGACGTCGAGTCGGCAGTGACCACGATTCTCGAGCAGGCCATCAACGGCGTCGAGGGGATGCGCTACATATCGTCGGCCTCGTCGAACGACGGCACCTCGAGCATTACCATCACCTTCCAGACCGGCTACGATCTCGACATCGCCGCGGTGGATGTTCAGAACCGCGTGGCCACCGCGCAGGGCCGGCTTCCCGCCGCGGTCAACGATACCGGCATCTCCATCACCAAGGCGAACTCCAACTTCGTACTGGCGGCGGGATTCATTTCGCCGGACCACTCGCTCTCGCCGGCCTTCATCTCGAACTACCTGGATGTTTACGTCGCGGACGCGTTAAAGCGGGTGCCGGGCGTGGGCAACGTCATTATCTTCGGCGAGCGCAAGTATGCGATGCGCATCTGGCTCGATCCCACCAAGCTTGCGGCGCGCGGCCTGACTCCGCTGGACGTCACCAATGCGCTGGCGGAGCAGAACGTCGAGGTCCCCGCCGGACAGCTTGGCGTTCCGCCCTCCGACCCGCACCAGGCATACCAAATGGCGGTGCGGGTTGTGGGCCGCATGACCGACCCGAACCAGTTCGAAGACATCATTCTGAAGTCCAACGCCGCCAACGCGCCCGCGGGGTCGGTGGCTACGACGGCCCCGGCCAACGGCTCCGGCATTGTGCTGCTCAGGGATGTTGGCCGCGCCGAGCTTGGCGCCGAGACGTACAGCACCAGTCTGAAATACTCGGCGGTCGGCATTCCGAACGGCGACGCGGTCGGGATCGGCGTGCAGCAGCTCTCGAACGCCAACGCGCTCGATGTAGACAAGCGCTGCAAGACGGTTTTCGCGCAGTTGCAGAAGTCCTTCCCGCCGGGCATGGCGGGCTTCATCGCGGTCGACACTACCACCGTCGTGCACGACTCAATTGTCGAAGTCGAGAAGACGCTGGCCGAGGCGATCGTCATCGTCATCATCGTCATCTTCCTGTTTCTGCAGGACTGGCGCGCCACTCTGATTCCTGCCATCACCATCCCGGTCTCGCTGATCGGGACATTCGCGTTTATCAAGCTGTTCGGCTTCTCCATCAACTCGCTCACACTGTTCGGAATCACGCTGGCCACCGGCCTGGTGGTCGACGATGCCATCGTCGTGATCGAGAACGTGCAGCGGCATCTGGAGGGCATGGTGATCATGGGCCAGGAGGATTGCGCCCACGACCCGCACAAGGCGACCACGGTGGCCATGGCCGAGGTCACCAGCGCGGTAATTGCGACGTCGCTGGTGCTGATGTCGGTATTCATCCCGGTGAGCTTGTTCCCGGGGACAACGGGGATCCTGTACAAGCAGTTCTCGCTGACGATCGCCTTCTCGATTGCGATCTCGGCGTTTAACGCGCTGACACTTTCGCCTGCGCTCGCCGCGGTTTTTCTGCGGCCGGAGACGCGCCCGACTGGTGTGATGGGTATGTTGCTGAATCCGGTGGAGGCAGTGATCCAGAAGATCATTGCCTGGTATGTGGTCGCGGTGACGTGGGTGGTCAAGTGGCGCTATGCGTTCCTGGTGGTCTTCGTGGCGGGCCTCGGCGCCACGGTGTACATGTACAACCACGTACCGACGGCGTTTGTCCCGGTGGAGGACCAGGGCTACTTCCTGATCCTGGTGCAGGCGCCTCCGGGGGCATCGCTGAGCTATACCAGCGACTTGGCGGACCGCGGCACCCAGATTGTGCAGCGGGACCCGGACGTATTCGGGACATTCTCGGTAATGGGTTTTTCACTTTCCGGCGGAAGCTCACCTAACGCGGGCCTGATCTTTGTTCCCCTGAAGCCGGTGGATGAGCGGACAAAGAAGGGGCGGGGACACTCGGCGCACGACATCGTTGGCCGGATCGCGCCGCAGCTGTTCGGAGTTCCCGGCGGAACGCTGTTCGCCGTCGAGCCGCCCGCGATCCAGGGGATCGGCAGCGTCGGCGGCTTCCAGTTCGTGCTGCAGGACGGCGGACGCAACACCTTCTCCGACATCGACCGCATAGCCCACACGCTGGTTGGCGCGGCACGCGACCCATCCGCGGGGCTGGTGAACCTGAACACCCAGTTCACCGCCAACGACCCGCAGCTTTACGTCACCATCGACCGCGAGAAGGCGGAGGCGATGGGCGTACCCATGTCGCAGATTACGGCGGCGATGGGGACCTTCATGGGATCGAGCTACGTCAACGACTTCAACTTCAACAATCGTTCGTACCGCGTCTACGTGCAGGCCGACCAGCAGTTCCGGCGCAATGCGAGCGATCTGCGGCAGTATTATGTGCGCTCGAATGCCGGGCAGATGGTGCCGCTGGACAATCTGGTTGCGCTCTCGGAGACTTCGGGGCCGCAGGTGATCGACCACTACAACCTCTTCCGCTCGGCGGAGATTGATGGGTCGCCCGCAGAGGGGCTCAGCTCCGGGCAGGGCCTGGTGAACATGGAGAACCTGTTCAACAAATTCAAGATGCCGGGGATGAGCTTCGAATGGACGGGTCTGGCGCTGGAAGAGGTGGAGTCGGCGGGCAAGGCGCTGCTCATCTTCGGGCTGGGACTGCTGGTGGTGTACCTGACGCTGTCGGCGCAGTACGAGAGCTTCTTCCTGCCCTTCATCATCCTGCTGGCGGTGCCGATGGCGGTGCTGGGCGCGCTGGGACTGGTGGCGGCGCGGGGCATCAGCGACGACGTGTACGTGCAGATCGGACTGGTGATGCTGATTGGGCTCTCGGCAAAGAACTCAATCCTGATCGTCGAATTCGCCGAGCAGCAGATTGAACACAATAAGTCGATTCTGGTGGCTGCGATTGTGGCTGCCCAACTGCGCCTGCGGCCCATCCTGATGACCAGCTTCGCTTTCATCCTGGGGGTGATGCCGCTCTACTTTGCCAGCGGGGCGGGCGCACTGGGACGGCACTCGGTGGGCACGGCGGTGGTGGGCGGCATGTTGGTATCGACCATCCTGAACCTTTTCTTTATTCCTGTTTTGTATGTGATTCTGAAATCACTACTTGAGCTTTTCAAGAAGAAGAAAACAAAGCCTGATTTACCGCCGTGTGACGAGCCAGCGAGCTGAGGTTTGCGCTTGCCGGGGGGCACTGGGCGGAACTTGGTAACCCGAAAGTTGTAGGCGTATCCCACCAAGGTTTGCTCCCATGGGCCTTTGGTGGGATGGGCTAAAGCCGGTGTGGCGCGCGATGCTGAGAGAGCAGTTGCAGCCCTCCCCTGCAGGAAGTTGAGACGATCCATGTATCAAGCAACGGTGGCCCTTCTATTCATTGCGATTGCGATGTTCCCCTGCTTCCTCGCGAGGGTAACATCCGAGTAATTCGTAGCATGCTGTAATCATCGGAGCAATACGGAAAGGCCCACATTCTCGGGCGAGATGTGGGTCTTTCTGTTGGTGGCGGCCTTGATTTGGCGGCAGGCTCGCGAGTCATCAGGGCGCAATGGAAACGGGCTACAATCGGCTCTATGACCTACTACGGAGCCAAAGAAATAGCCGCCAGTTTCCGCATCGTCCGTAACAACACGCTGAAGATCGCCGAAGAGATTCCCGAAGACAAGTACAGCTTCCGGCCTGCTGCGGGCACGCGCACGGTCGCGCAGACGCTGATTCACATTTCGAATGCCCATAGGTTCGCGCTGGCCATCCATCGCGACAACGTGCGTTCGACCATGGAGGGGTTCAACTTCATGGCGTTCATCGCGCCCATCGCAGCGAGTGAGCAGGAGCCGATGACGAAGGCGCAGATCATCGCGCGCCTGACCGCAGCGGGCGCAGAGTTCGAGAGCTGGGTGAAGACGCTGCCGGACGATTTTCTCGGCCAATCGATCACGATGCCTCCGGGCGGGACGCCGCCGTCGAAGACACGCTTCGAGTTGTTGCTTGCAGTTAAGGAGCATGAGATGCACCACCGCGGCCAGCTTATGCTGGTTGAGCGAATGATCGGCATCACGCCGCACTTGACGCGGGAGCAAGAGGCTCGCAGGGCGGCGATGATGACGGCCGCAGCGGCAGCCAAGGATTAGGGCGAAGCTGAAGAATCTCGCTCCGTCCGGACGCGACGGCATCTGGACGGAGCGAGTGACCTAGAAGAGGAACTTCAGGCCAAGCTGAATCTGACGGGTAGTGGCAGCCGAGGTGACGACACCGGCGGTGGGGCTGAGGGCGGCTACGGTAGTCTGGTTGGCCGCGGTGCCCTGAGTGGGCCCGGCCGAGAAGACCGTTTCCGCGGGAGTGCCGAGATTGGTGTGGTTGAGCACGTTGAAGAACTCAGCGCGGAACTGGGCGCGGACGCGCTCAGCGACCTGGGTGGTCTTGGCGAGTGACAAGTCGAGGTCGTTGTACCCGGGTCCGGTAAGCGAGTCGCGACTCAGGTTTCCGACGGTGCCGTAGGCGGGCGCGGAGAATGCGGCGGGATTGAAATACTGGGCCACACGCAGCGCAGTGGCGCCGTGGGCGTAGAGTGGGCCGGTGAAGGCGGGGTTGCGGTTGGGGCGGACCGGGTTTCGCGAGTCGCCCGAGCCGGTGGGGTTGTAGCCAAGCTGCGGGCTGAACGGGAAGCCGGTTTCGATCGTGGCGATGGCCGAGAGCGTCCAGCCGGAGACGACTGCATTCACGAGGTGAGTCGCGTCGCCGAGAATCAGATGGTTGTTGCCGAACGGCAGGTCGTAGCTGGCGTTGATAGCGGCGAGGTGACGGACGTCGGTGGCGGCTGGGCCCCAGTCCAGGCCGGGGTTATTGGGGTATTCGACAAACGCGGGCGTGTTGGCGGAGACACTGGTATTCCACGCCGAGCCATCGTCAAGATTGCGCGCGAAGGTGTAGTTGGCGCGGAAGGCGAGGCCGTTGGCGATCGAGCGGCGGAGGTCGACCTCGAGCGCGTTGTACGAACTGGAACCTTGCGAGACCCACGAGGTGGTGTTGGCTAGCGCGGGATTCGCCTTGGTGGTGGCCGGGTAGTAGATGGTGCCGTTGGATTCTACGATTGAGGCTGGCTCGTTCAGGTCCTCGGAGAGGATCTGGTGGTAGCCGTGCGAGCCGGCGTAGCCGACGGTGAGCGAGGTGCTGGGAGCGACCTGCTGCTCGACCCGCAGGGTCCACGCAATCACCGATGGAGTACTGATGTCGGGCTGGACGGTGGAAGGTGAGACCGTCGAGGCGCCGGAGGTTGGATTGGCGACGGTGCCCGACGTGGAGTAGATGGTGTTGAAGGGCGCGGACTGGTCGAGGCGGTAGTCCAGCGTATCGAGCAGAGCGTGATGGAGGCCGACGCTGGCGCGGACGACGGTCTTTCCGGTCGAGAACGGATCGTAGGAGAGTCCGAGGCGAGGTTCGGGGAGGAACTGGGCGCGGTCGGTTGTGAGCGCGGCGGAGCCGGTGGCCGGCGTGGTGTTAATGACACCATTGGTGAAGCCGTAGACGGGCGCGCGGCCGTGCGAGGCGTTCCATCCATCGGTCGACTCGGAGCGGATGCCGGCGCGGAGTTCGAGGTTGGGCAGGACCTTGACGGTGTCTTCCAGGTAGCCTGCGACGAAGGTGCTGCGCCAGCCGAGTTCGGTGGTGGCAGGGACGTAGGTGAAGGTCTTGATAGTCCCCTGCAGGAAGGTGGTGAGCGAGGCGAAGCTGGCCTGGCCGTACTGGTCCTGGGCGAGGTTGTCGTTCGACTCGAGCAGTTGGAGCCAGCCGCCGGCCTCGATCTGCTGTTTGCCGCGAGTGTAGAAGATGTGGTCGTCGAAGGTGAAGAGGTTGCGGGTGGTGGCGTTGTTGGAGCCGACATTCGCGCCAGCGGTGGTAATGGTGGAGGCACCGTTGGAGGCGGTTGAGCCGGAGATGACGACGGCGCCGGTGGGTTTGCCGGTGAGGAACGTGGGAGTGACCGCCTGGATTGCCGTGGGAATCGAGCCGAGGAAATAGAAGTTGGCGCGGGAGAGGCCGATGCGGCCGGTGTTCAGCAGGCGCGGAGAGAAGACGTGCTGCTCCTGCACGCTGGCGACCTGCTCGCGCAGGCTCTCGTTGACCAGCGAGTAGGGGTCTTGCGTGGGCGTGTTGGCGATGGAGTCGTCGATGGTGTAGACGGCGAACAGCAGGTCGTTGGGGGTCAGATTGGCGTCGAAGCGGCTGGTGCCGAAGTCTTCGCGGATGTGTTGGGGCGCGGTGGCGAAGGCTTCCGCGATGCCGGTGGGCAAACCGGCGCTGGTGAGCAGTTCGGGGCCGTTCTGGACCGGCCAGAGATTCAGCAGGCCCGCGACGCCCGCACCGAGCGTCACAGGCTGCAGAACACCGTTAGCGTTGGGCACCTGACCGTTGCGCGCATTGTTATCGGGGACCAGCGTGACATCGGTGACGCCGAGGTTCTGGCGGTAGCCCTCGTAGTTGGCGAAGAGGAAGAGCTTGTCCTTACGGATCGGCCCGCCCAGCGACGCGCCGAAGTTGTTGCGCTGGAACTCGGGAATGCGGGCCGGATCGAAGTAGTTGCGCGCGTCGAAGAAGGAGTTGCGCACGAACTCGTACGCGGAGCCGTGGACATGATTGGTTCCGGATGCGGTGACGATGGAGACCTGCGCGCCCTGGCGCTTGCCGTAGGCGGCGGAGTAGGTGTCGGTGATGACGTTGAACTCGCGCACGGCCTCAACGCCGAGCAACTGGCCGCTGGTCCCGCCGGGGGTGACGTTGATCAGCGATGCGCCGGTGTATTCCACTCCGTTGAGCAGGTAGAGGTTGTCCTGCGGACGGCGGCCGGAGACGGCGAACATGTTGCCGACGGATGAGTTCGAGGTGCCGACCGAGCCCGAGCGCTGGGCGGTGTAGTTGATGGTCGCGGGATTCAGCGTGATGAGTTGGTCGTAGCTGCGGCCATTGAGCGGGAGCTCCTTGACCTGGCGTGCGTCGACAAGGCCTGAGGTCTGCTGGGTGGAGAGGTTGATGACTGGTGGGGAGTCCTGAACCGTGATGGTTTGCGCGACGCCGGCAGGGGAGAGTGCGAAGGTGACGCTCTGCGATTGGCCGACGGAGAGCGGAATGCCGGTGCGGGTCTGCTCGCTGAAGCCGTCGGCGGCTACGCGGACGGTGTAGGTGCCGACGGGGACGGAGGGCGCGGAGTAACGGCCGTCGGGGCCGCTGAGAAGACGGCGCTCGTTCCCGGTTTCGTCGTTGTGCACCAGGACATGCGCGCCGGCAATGGCAGCGCCGGTGGCGTCGGTGACGGTCCCGGAGATGGTGCCGCCGACGACTTGCGCTTTCGCGTGCGGGGTGAAGACGGCAAACAAAGCAAGCAGGCTGGCGAAAATGGAGGACAGGATGCGGCGGATCATGCAGGTCTCCTGAGATGTGGGGGCGCGCGGGTTCGCGGCGGGTTTTGAAGACTGGATTGTGCCTGGGCGTGCGTGCGGGCGCGTGTTCTCGCTAGGGGCGACAACAACGGCGTGCGCAGGGGATGGAACTGGCGGGAGCCTTTCGCGTGATCGCGCGAATGCCCACCCGCGACGCAGAGGATGCGTCGAAGATGAGGCCCCCATATTCCTTCATTGTGGCGGGTGTCATCGGGCGACTCCGTGGTTGTAGCTCCAGAAGACGAGGCCGAGCGTGATGATGGCGATGAACATTTCGCCGAGGATGCCTACAGCAAGTGGACGCCAGCCCTGGCCGACGAGGTCCTTCATGTTGGTGCGCAGCCCTACCCCGGCGAATGCGGGCAGGAAGACCCATTGCGACAGGCTCGCAAGGCTGTTCAGTTGACCCTTGGTGAAGAAGCCGGCGGTGGCCAGGACGGAGATGGCAAGGAAGCCGAGGATGAACTTGGGGAACTTCTGCCACAGGAAGAGAGGCTTGTTCCTGACGTGCGCAGCCTGGCCCCTGGAGGCCCAATAGACTGCGTATCCGAGGACGACGAATCCGATGAAGGACGAGCGCGCGGTCTTGGCTAGGATGGCCCAGCGGCCGGCATCCTGGCCGTAGAGAGCGCCGGTGGCGACGGATTCCGCGGTGTTGTCGACGGCGAGGCCGGCCCACATGCCGTAGGCCTGCTGGCCAAGGTGCAGCGAATGACCGATGGCCGGGAACGTAACCAGCGCAATGGCGCCGAGGGTGAGGATGGCGGCGATGGCGGTGGAGGTGTCTTCCTCGTCAGGGTCGATGGCGCCCTGCGCGGCCATGATTGCGGTGACTCCGCAGATGGAGGAGCCGATGGCGAGCAGGCTGGTGAGCTTGGGCGGCAGCCGGAAGATGCGGCCGAGCACCGTCATCACCGAGAGCGACAGGGCGAGTTCGACGGCGACCAGGACCAGCGACAGCCCGCCGATGTGCAGGACGTCCTGCAGCAGAAAGCGCGCGCCGACGAGCACGATGCCGAGCTTGAGCCATAGTTCGTAGGTGGCAATGCCGGGGCGGAAGATACGTGCGACGCCAAGGAAGTTCGAGACCATGAGGCCGAGCAGGATGGCCCAGAGGACGTACGAGATCTGCGGCAGGCGCAGGTGGTGTTCGGTAGAGAGAACGGTGAAGGCGTGTTCGAGCAGCTTGCCCAGCAGGCCGATGGTGAAAAGCAGCGCAATGCCGGGAAGGAACGCGGGCAGGCTCGCCGGCTTCAGGGGAGCAGTCACGTCCGGGGGCGCCGCGAAACTGGACGGGCTGTCGGCGGCGATGGGCATTGGGATGGTCTGGGTGGACATAGGGCGGACGCGGAGATCGATGGTGCGGGCCGGCGAGCGAGGCCCGCGCACGAGAGCGCTGGCCGGATTAGAACGTGATCTGGTGAATGACGCCGAAGCGGACCAGCGCGGCGAGGGTGAGGCCGAGTCCGATAGCGAGCAGATCCACGTTGATGGGCAGCCGGTGGCCGGTGCCGGGCTGCGCGGGGCGGTTTGTTTCGGGGGTTGCCATAAATCTCCTTGGTGATTCCGCTTGCTGTTCTTGATTTCCGGTGATCCTGGGTGGGGCAAAAGGAAAAAGCCCACATATCGCGCTTGGCGCTGATACGTGGGCTCCTGAAATTCTAAGGCTCGTGTGTCTCTAAGTTCGCCTAGACGGGGGATGCACCAGCGCAGCAGCGGCTCTTGCCCATACAACACAGGCAACAGCTACACATACACGCGGTGATGCGCATCACTCCCATTGCTTCGACCATATCTGTTCCGGGGGCGCCCGTCAAGTCCACGAAAGGGAGAAAATACTGTGGCTTAAAGAGGAAACCCACGCAGCGCGGTGGGGGCTGTTGCGTGGGTATTCCGGTAAAGCAACGAAGTGGGTGGACTTCGCTGTGGCCGACTCAACCCGAAGGGAGTCCTGCCACTCCCATAGAGTAGTGCGGAACCGGGGTGGCGTCAAGGGGAATTCGTGGGCCGCAGGCTACGGGAATCCACAATGTGACACGGCTGGATGGAATACCCATCTGGGGCTCGCGCTAAAGGCGGCAGATCAGCAGTTCGCGCTCGTAGATCATCTCGGCGGGCAGGTGGTCGTGGAGGTCGATGAAGAGCTCCTCGTGGTGCATCACCTCGCGCTTCCACGCGGCGGGATCGACGTGCTGGAGTTCCTCGAACGTGGCGCGCAACTCGGCTTCGGGAATGTCGAGGCCTGCCCACTGAATGTCTTCGAAGTAGGGGGTCCAGCCGATGGGCGTCTCCTTGCCCTGGGCGCGGCCGTGGACGCGGTCGACGATCCACTTGAGGACGCGCATGTTCTCCGAGTAGCCGGGCCACAGGAAGTGGCCCTCCTCATCCTTGCGGAACCAGTTGACGTGGAAGATGCGCGGAGTGGTGGAGAGCGAGCGCTGCATCTTGATCCAGTGGCGGAAGTAGTCGCCCATGTGATAGCCGCAGAAGGGCAGCATGGCCATGGGGTCTCGGCGGACCCGGCCGATTGCTTCGACGGCAGCAGAAGTGGTCTCCGAGCCCACCGTCGCGCCCGTATACACGCCGGAGGACCAGTTGAACGCCTGGTAGACCAGCGGGATGGTGGTGGGGCGCCGGCCGCCGAAGAGAAAGGCCGAGATGGGGACGCCGTTGGGGTTCTCCCAGTCCGGGTCGATGCTGGGACACTGTGCGGCGGGCGCGGTGAAACGGCCATTCGGATGGGCGGCCGGAGTATGGCTCGCCGGGGTCCAGGGATCGCCGCGCCAGTCGATCAGGTGGGCAGGCGGCGAGTCGGTCATCCCCTCCCACCAGATGCCGCCGTCGGGCTTGCCATTGGCGCCGACCGTGAGCGCCACGTTGGTGAAGATGCTGTTCCGGCTCAGCGTGGCCATGGCGTTGGGGTTGGTGCGCTTGCTGGTGCCGGGGGCGACGCCGAAGAAGCCCGCCTCAGGATTGATGGCGTGGAGCTTGCCGTGCTCGTCCGGCTTGATCCAGGCGATGTCGTCGCCGACGGTCCAGACCTTCCAGCCCTCGAAGCCGGGGGGTGGAATGAGCATGGCGAAGTTGGTCTTGCCGCAGGCCGAGGGGAACGCGGCGGCGACGTAGGTCTTCTCCGTTTTGCCCGATGCCTCCGGGGGGGATTCCACGCCGAGGATTAGCATGTGTTCGGCCATCCAACCCTCGTCGCGGGCGATGTTGGAGGCAATGCGCAGGGCGAAGCACTTCTTGCCCAGCAGGGCATTGCCGCCGTAGCCGCTGCCGTAGGACCAGATCTCGCGGGTCTCCGGAAAATGGACGATATATTTTTCATCGTTGCACGGCCAGGGGACGTCTTTCTCTCCCGGCGCCAGCGGCGCTCCGAGGGAGTGCATGCAGGGGACGACGCGCATCTCGTCCTTGTCGATCTCGGCGAAGACGGGCAAGCCGATGCGGGCCATGATCCGCATGTTGGCGACGACGTAGGCGGAGTCCGTAAGTTCCACGCCGATGCGCGACATGGGCGAGCCGACCGGGCCCATCGAGAACGGCAAAACATACATGGTTCTCCCGCGCATGCACCCGCGAAAGAGCTGCTTCAGCTTCCTGCGCATCTCGTACGGGTCGACCCAGTTGTTGGTGGGGCCGGCGTTGTCGCGCGAGAGCGAACAGATAAAGGTGCGGTTTTCGATGCGCGCCACGTCGTTGGGAGTGGAGCGGGCGTAGAAGCAGCCGGGCCATTTCTCTTCGTCGAGCGGGTAGAAGGTGCCCGCCTCGACCAGGTGGTCGCACAGGCGCTCGTACTCGGCCTGCGAGCCATCGACCCAGTGAATGGCCGCAGGCTGGGTCAGGTCGGCCATCTTCTCCACCCAGCGGATGAGGTGCTTGTTGGTGGTGGGAGGTGTAGCGGCGCGCTTTTTCGTCATCGGGTGCGGTGGGTCCCTTGCCTTTTTGAGTTCTTCGCTTTGATTCAAGTCTTCGCTCTGCTGCATGGGCTGTCAACCGGATTTCGAACGCAGGAGGCCAAAAGCGGCCAATGCGAACGATTACCGGCCCGAACCAGTCTGCCACCGGAAGCGTACCATTCTCTGCGAGGTGCTGGATGACGGGAAGATTGTTGGTAGTGGGGCTGCTGAGTTGTGGGATGGCGATGGCGCAGGCTGCCCCGGCGCCTGCCGTGGCAGGGAAGCCGATGGCCTTCGATGTGGTTTCGATTCGGCAAAACATGGCTGATCAGGGTCCAGGGCTGCCGCAGTTTGGCCCCACGCAGGACGGATACCGCATGATCAATATGCAACTCTTCCTGCCCATCCTGACTGCTTATATTCCCCAGACACAAGGCACCGCATCGTTCACGCCGGATCAACTGATAGGCCTGCCCGACTGGGTGATGCGTGACCGCTTCGACATCGAAGCAAAGGTTAGCGGCGAAGATCTCGAGGAGTGGCAGAAGCCGGCCTCGCAGTCGGCGATGCTGCAGGCTATGCTGCAATCGCTGCTCGCGGACCGCTGTAAGTTGGTGGTTCATCGCGAAGTAAAAGAGGTCGCAGTGTACTCGCTGGTCGTGGCGAAGGGTGGGCCGAAGTTCAAGGAGACGAATCCCGATGAAGCTCATCCCGACGGAATAACTCTTCCCTGGGGCGGAGTCCTGGTTCCCGCCGGTCGCGGCATGCATCTGTATGGCGCGACCATGAAGTCATTCGCGACATTGCTTTCGCAAGTTGGCGGGGGACCTCTTATGCACCGCACGATCCAGGACAACACCGGTCTAACCGCCAAGTACGACATCCTGCTGCAAGTGCCGGATATGGGACCCCCGCCGGGCGCGCAGACGGGTGGGGCCGGCGCAGCATCCGATCCTTTCGATATGCTCCATTCCATGGTCGAAGGGCTGGGGTTGAAACTGGAGTCAACCAAGGCTCCGGTGGAAACGCTAGTCATCGACCACATGGAGAAGCCTTCGGAGAATTAGCCGCCCGGTATGGAGGCGTGAGTGCATGCCGGGGATTGTGCGATTAGCGTAAACTTTTCGCCGAGGGAACGGCGATGACAATCGGACGGACCAGGATTTCAGCTGCGGCTTGCCTGGCGGCAGGTCTGATGACGGTGGCGGCCTTCGCGCAGGGCGATCCTGCAAAGGCATTCGATCCCGCGACGGCTGCGGTGCGCAAGCCGGGCACGACGGTGCGCATCGACCTGATCGGCGATTCCACGCAGACCGACCATGCGGGCTATGGGCGCGGGTTCTGCGCGAATCTTTCGGCGAAGGTCGATTGCGTCAACATGGCCCGTGGAGGAGCGAGCACGCGTTCGTTCCGCGCGCAGGGATTGTGGGAGCGGTCGCTCCAGACCAAGCCCGACTACATGCTGATCCAGTTTGGGCACAACGACGTGGTCTTCAACCGGCCGCCCGGAGCGCCTGCTACCGGCGCACCGCCAACTGGAGCACCGCCAACTGGAGCACCGCCCGCCGGACGACCGGCCGCCAGCGCGGCGTTGGGAGGCGATCGCGCGCTCACCAACCCCGGCGACTACGAGGCGAACCTGCGCCAGTTCGTCACGGAGGCGCGCGCCGCTGGCATCAAGCCAATCCTGGTTACGCCCATCACGCGGCAGTACTTTGAGGCCGACGGCAAGATCCACTCCGACCAGACCGAACACTCCGAGACCATGCGGCGGGTCGCAGCCGACATGAAAGTGCCGCTGATCGAGTTGCAGAACGAGAGCATTGCGTACCTCGAGAGCATCGGCGAGGAGGCCGGCCACAAGTTCGAGATCACCAAGAAGGACGCGACCGGCGCCACCATCTACGACAAGACCCACTTCAACTGGGCGGGCAGCTATGTGTTCGGGCGGATGGTGGCCGTTGACCTCGGCAAGGCGGCGCCGGAGTTGAAGAAGTATGTGCGGCCGGAGGCGGCAACCCTTCCTCCGGAAGGCGAGAAGGCAATGCGCATTATGGAGGGCGGCCCGGCCAAGATCGTGCTGGTGGGCGACTCGACCGTGGCGACCGGCGGCGGCTGGGGACCGGGCTTCTGCGCCGATTTCACCGCGCAGATCGACTGCATCGATGACGCGCTCAACGGACGGACCACAAAGAGCTTCATCGATCAGGGAGCGTGGCAGAAGGCCCTGGACAGGCATGGCGACTACTATCTGATCCAGTTTGGCCATAACGACCAGAAGCCCGCGGCGAATCTGCCGGTGCCGGCCTTTGAAGTGTACCTGCAGCGATATATCGACGATGTCAGAGCGATTGGCGCGGTGCCCGTGCTGGTGACCTCGCTCTCGCGGCGAACGTTCAAGGACGGCAAGGTGGTCGAGGACCTGACTGACTATGTGAATGCGACGAGAGAGGTGGGAGCCAGGAACTACATCACGGTCATCGAGCTGAATGCGCTTTCAACGGCCCTCTTAAATCGAGGGACACAGGAGCAGGCCGACAAATTCGACAAAGGCAACGACCCCGACACGGGCAAGCCGGTGGCCGTCGCAGCGGACACGACCGCAACCGGAGTCGACGCGCCTGCGCCCGCTGCGCTGGATCGCACCCACCTGAATCCCTATGGACAGAAGGTCTTCGGGCGTTTGGTTGCAGACGCGATCGTCAAAACCCAGGTGGAGCTTGGGCCGGATCTGATCGGCGTGCCGGGAGGGCCAACCACGGTGCAGCCGGGCGGGCCTCCGGGATCGCGCCCGGTTCCGGTGCCGGCACAGCCGGTCCCGCGACCCAGCGCAAACTAGCCGAGGCGGCGCAAATCAATCCGCGACCATCGATTCGCCGGGGACGATGGGGCGTGTGCGCGGCAGGGCTCCACGATAGGCCGCACGCGCCACCAGCAGCAGCGTACCAACGAAGACCGCGAGCTTGATGGCGGCGGTGGTGCGCGTCGGGGGCAGCGTCTTTCAGACGGCCAGCAGCAGCGTCTGTGCGATGACGACCGCCCAAACCGAGCCATAGAAGTAACGGCGCTCGGTGCCTTCGCCCTTGGTGGAGCGTCCGACGCGGGGAAGCAGGCCCGCCGCGCCAAGGATCAGGATGGTCGCGCACAGCGGTGCGTAGGCGTAGGTGTAGATCTGCTTCATGTACCAGGTCCCGGTGGCTACGGCGATGAAGATGCCGGCCAGGTTGAGCAGCGCGAAGCTGAGCACGGCGTTCCACGCGAAGGTGTAACACACGCGCCGGTACATGGGGTTGGGCTTGTCCTCGTCGAAGCGCAGGATATAGGGCGCTGGCTCCGCACCGGGCAGGCTGCCGCGCAACGCCGCAATGCCCGTGCCGAGCAACACCAGCCCCAGCCAGATGGAGTTGCCGCGGCTGAAGCCGTGCGCGAACAGCGAGAAGGTGAGCGGGCCGGGCGCGAGGAAGAACACCCAGATCCAGATGGGCCAGTGGGCAAGCCGGTAAAGGCGGGTGTTGCGTTCGCGCATCTTGCGCGCCTGTGCATATTCCAGCTTGCCGCGATACTGCATACGCTGAGAAGTCTCGCAGAGCCATTGCGGCGAGTCAATTCGTTGCCGCGCCGTCCGCGCCCGGCAACGCCTCCCGGATGCTACAGTGAGAAATCGGTTTGCCAAATCCCTGACGGAGCCATCGCTTGAACAACAGCGTCGAAGAACTGGCAGCGGAGTCTGAATCAGCTTCCGGGCGGCCCTCGAGCCATGCGCTCCGGCGCTCGCTGGGCCTGCGCGACCTGGTGCCGATGCAGATCCTGCTGGTGATCGGGATCACCTGGGCGGGGACTGCGGCAAAACAAGGCGCAACGCACGTCGCGTTCTGGGTGACGGCGATCCTGTTTCTGTTTATTCCGCAGGCTGCCGTGGTGGGATGGTGTGCGCAGGTCTGGCCACTGGAAGGCGGCGTGTATCAGTGGGCGAAGTTTGCGCTGGGACCGTTCGCGGGGTTTATGTGCGCGTGGAACTTCGGCATGTGGGCGCTGCTGGCGGTATCGAACGTCGGCATCATGACGGCGACCAGCCTGACCTATGCTCTGGGTCCGCGCGCAGCGTGGATGCAAGAGAGCCACACGCTGATCGCGGCGCTGACCGTCGCCATATTCTTAGCCATCCTGTTCGTGAATGTGCCGGGGCTCGGGATCGGCCGCTGGGTGGCGCACTTCGGCACGGCGGTTACCGTAACGGTGACGGTGTTGCTGATGACGCTGCTGTTTATCCATCCGCACGCCAGCGCGACCCATCCGCATGTAAATCCGCAGGCCCGGTTCAGTCTTGCGATGCCTGCCCTGACGTTGTTCAGCGTCAACATCTTCACCAAGATTGCATTCGGTGCACTCACCGGTCTGGAGCAGGTCGCGGTGTTTGCCGGCGAGACGCGAGACGCGGGCAGGACGATCATGCGCTCAGCGTGGATTGCCGCGCCGATCGTAGCGGTGATTTATATGCTGATGACGGGTTCCGTTCTCACCTATATCCCGGCTGCGAAGGTGGACCTGACCGGGCCGGTGCCGCAGGTGCTGGCAGCCGCGTTCTCCGGCGGCGGCGGGCACGGCGCCATCAATTGGGGACTGATGCTTGGCCGCGCGGCCATCCTCACTTTGGCAATGGCCACCATGGCCGTCTACACGGTGATCGTGGCGGAGACCAGCCGCCTGCCGATGGTGGCGGGCTGGGACAAGATGATTCCTGCGTGGTTTACGCGACTCGATCCGCGCTGGAGAACACCGACGCGATCGATTGGCGTCATCGTGGCGTTGTCGATCATCATGGGCCTTCTCGCAACATATGGCACGGGCGCGCAGGAGGCCTACCAACTGCTCAGTTCGACGAACAACATTTTCTACGGCGTCTACTACCTGATCATGTTCGCGGTCCCGCTGGTGGCAGGCGACCGGTTTGGCGCGCGTGCCGGTTTCTGGCTGAAGGTCGCGTCGGTCAGTGGGCTGGCGATGACGCTGTTGGCGATGGGATTCAACCTGCTGCCCATTGTCGATGTCACCAGCCGGTGGATGTTTGCGGCGAAGGTGATAGTGACTTCGCTGCTGTTCAACGCAGTTGGAGTGGGCATCTACTGGAACCGTACGCGGCGGCGGGACTGAGCGCTACCTGGCGGCGGCCTGGATGTCCTTCATGTACTGGTCCAGGTTGTGGGTTGGACCCATGACGTGGGCCATGACGAACCGGTAGACCGGCGGCTTGATGAAGCCAGTCTCCGTGATGCGCAGCGTGGTGGTGGCGGAATCCGGACCGGGCGAGAGCTCGTACGTCCAGGTACCACCGTAGGAAGCATTCGGATCATCGAGTCGAACATCGCGCCGGACTGGCGGCTCGGTGCGGGTGGCGAGAAAGGTCATGAACTGGCCGTAGTTGAGATGCTCGACCCAGTGGTCGCGCCCCTGGTCGGGTTGCAGCACGGTGACGAACTTGACGTTGGGACGCCAGTCGGAGCCTTTGGCGACGTTGGTGATGAGGGCGAACACCTTGTCCGGCGGGGCTGCGACTGTCCCGGTGACCGAAACCGAGTGGTTGTATGGCAGGCGTGCGCCATCGACATAAACGGCGGCGCCGCCGAGCACAAGGATGAGCAGGATGATGCTGAAGACCTTCATGAATGCTCCAGGAATCGGGTAATGCAGCCGGAGTTAGGGGAGAAAAACAAGGGTAACTCAGGGTACGGTCATAAGGAAGCGAATTCGCCCCGTTTGCGATCGGAGGTCTAGAATACCGCTCTATGAAGAGACGTAGTGTGTTGACCGGGATGGGTGCGGCAACGTTGATGTCTGCGTTAGCCGGGGTTCAGGGCGTAGCTCAGCAGGATGGCACGGTCTTTGAACTGCGCGAGTACCACGCGTATGAGGGCAAGCTCGATGACCTGCTCGCGCGCTTTCGCGACCACACCATTGCGATCTTCAAACGGCATGGGATGGAGAGCGTCGCCTACTGGACGCCGACCGATGACCCGTTGAAGGGGAGGACCCTGTTCTACATCCTGAAGCACCCCAGCCGTGAGGCGGCCACTGCCAACTGGGCCGCGTTCCACGATGACCCGGAGTGGAAGAGCGTGAGCGCAGCCAGCGAGGTGAACGGCAAGCTGGTCGAAAAGGTCGAATCGACATTCCTGAAGCTGACCGACTTCTCCCCAAAGCTGTAGCAGCCTAGACTCGGAAGGCTAGCTTTGTTGTTTGTGGGAGAGAAACGCGTCGATAAACGGCCGGGACAAAATAAACCCCACGCGCCGGCAACTTAGTGGCATCCTGTCTAGTCCAATGGTTGGACCAATTTCACTGGGCCGCACTCGGGCCGCCCAGCGCAAGCGGTAAAAGAGGCTATGCCCCGCGGAGGGCTGCCATGCGCGTCAATGATTGCTGCCTTACCCTGCCGATTCTGGTTCTTTCCGGATTACTCACCGCATATCAACCTGCAACAGCTCAACTTGGAACAGCCGCTACCGCTGCCATCCTTCCACCGCGGCCCGCGTCTGCCAAGGCTCCTGCCACCTATCCACAGATTGTTCGCCTCAGCTACGTCCAGGGCGACGTCCGCATCTCACGCGGCAAGCTCGCCGACAAGCAACTGCACCAGGAGGGAGACGGTTCCACGGGCTGGGAGCAGGCCGTGGTCAACTTGCCGCTTGGGTCGGGCTATAGTCTCGTCACCGGCACTGGGCGCGCGGAGATTGAGTTCGAGGATGCCTCCACTGTCTACCTCGCGGACAACTCCGTCCTCACCTTCAACCAGCTCAGCACTACGGATGGCGTGCCCTTTACCGATATCGCCCTGCTCTCCGGCACTGCGACCCTGAACGTGCAGCCCATGGTGTGGCACGAGTACTTCGACCTGAGCACTCCCACCGACCATATTTCGATCACCTATCCGCAAAAGACGTATGTGCGCGTCGACAGCTACCTGGATGCGATCTCCATCACGCCGCTGCAGGACCTCACCTTCCGCATGCCCGGGTTGAATACACCCCGCGCACAGTCAGTCGGGCAGACGATGACCTTCAGCCACGATATCCGGATATTGGCGCCGGCCGCCGCAAATGCATCCGCATCGTCCGAGTGGGACGAATGGGTCGCGCAGCGGGTGGCCGCGCGCAACACAGCCATGTCTACGGCAATGAAGGCCGCAGGCCTTACCGCGCCCGTTCCCGGACTGGATGCCTTGAATGGCCAGGGCCGCTTCTTTGCTTGCGACCCCTACGGAATGTGTTGGGAGCCAACCAATGGCTGGGCCCCGCAGGCGACGGAAGTTGCGCTTACCAAGCCACAGAAGACAACCGCTGCTGGAGCGCAGGCGGTAGCCTCTGGAGCGCAGACGATGCAGCCCACCGCCGCAGATGAGGAATTGCTCGCGAGTGCCAAGTCGTCGCGCGTGGCGAAGGCCAAGGCCGCCGCGCCATCGACGGCCGATGTCTACCTGGCAAGCCATCCGGGCGCAACTGTCTATACCGAGGACTACACGTTTCCGTGTTCTGCGGCTGCGGTTCGCGACTTGATTGCGATCGACCCGGTAACCGGCAAGGAACAGATCATCGGGAGTGAGTTTGTCCCGTATGGTTTTCCATTCTTCGCCGCTGGATATCTCTATCCCGCGGCATTTCCGCACCGTGGTTTCAGCCCGTTCTGGGCCTTCGATGCCTTCGGCGGCTACTACCCGTGGGACTGGGCGGTCTGCCACGCCGGGGGCTGGATCCGCTGGCAGCACCACTATGTGTGGGTGGCCGGCGGCAAGAGGCACCACCATCGGCCCGTTCGCTGGGTCAGGACCGGGCACACGGTGGGCTTTGTCCCGATTCATCCTCGTGACATTGCGGGCAGACGGCCGATCAATTTGAAGGACGGAATATTCCGGGTGACGGGAAAGAGCGGGGCGCCTATCGAGCGGGTGAGCTTCAAAGAAGACGAGCCGATGAAGTTGCTGGCTGAGGCGCCGAAGGAGTTTCGCAACCCCGTCCTGGAGCCGCTGAAGAGCGCGGAGACGCCGAATGCCATGGCCCATTCGGTGTTCGCGGCGGCGGTCGCGTCCAGAACCGCAACTCCGTTCAAGGGAGCCCCGATCGCCAAGCCCACGGCAGAGAGGGGATTTGTGGCGCGAGACACCGGGACGCCCATTAACTTCGACCGCAAATCGCAGACCTTCTCGGTGGAGAGGCAGATGTCCCAGGGCGGCCGGCAAACCACGGTGGTGCAATCGATCGGCGGCGGTGGTGGTAACGTCAGGTCGGGCAACGAAGGCTCGTCCATGGCCAGAGGCTCCAGCTCCGGCAGCTACTCGAACAGCGGCGGCGGAAACAGTGGAGGCGGAAGCTCGCGGGCTTCGGCGCCGTCCTCGAGCGGCGGTGGAGGCGGCGGGTCGTCCCACGGCGGTGGCGGCGGTAGCGCGCCCAGCGGTGGTGGGGGTGGTGGCGGCGGCGGCGGCGGCGGCGGCGGCGGTGGTGGTGGTGCGTCGAGCGGGGGGGCGCACAAATAGGAGCAGATGGGCGGTCGCAGAACTGACGTACTTGCCGCAGGGAACGGACCGGTCGCGTCCGTCCGGAAGATAGCGCGTCCACAGGGCGCGCATTCTCCGATATTCGCTACAATCATTGGAATTGGAATTGGAAATCGGAATCTGAACTGCAGCCTAACCCCCAGACGGAGACTTGCCATGACTGATTCTTCCCCCGTTTTCTTTCATGCTCTCGAAGCTCGCCTTGAGAACTACGACCTGCTGAATCATCCCTTCTACGTGGCGTGGTCGAAAGGCGAGCTGACGCGCGAGGACCTGCGCGAATATGCGTCGGAGTACTGGCACCACGTGTCGGCCTTCCCGGCGTATCTCAGCGCGCTGCACTCGCGCCTGCCCGATGGCAAGCTGCGCCGCGTGGTGCTGGAGAACCTCGCCGATGAAGAGGGTCTGGACAACGGCACCCCGCACAGCGACCTGTGGATGGACTTTGCCCGCGGCATGGGCGCGGAGGAGACAGCCGTGCGCGAGCGCAGGATCGGCCCCCAGACACGTGCGCTGCTCGAGTACTTCCGCGCCACCATGCGGTGCTCACCCGCGGCGGCGCTGGCGGCCCTGTTCGCGTACGAGTCGCGCGTGCCTGCGATTGCCCGGACCAAAGACGACGGCCTGACCCACCACTATGGCGCGGACGCGGCCACGCGGCGCTACTTCACCGTGCACACCACCGCGGACGTGCATCACGCGCGGGTGTGGCGCAATGCCCTGGCTGCCGAGCTTGCCGCCCACCCGGAAGAGATCGAGGCTGCTCTGGCGTCGGGCGAAGATGCGGCCCGCGCATTGTGGGCTACGCTCGACGGCATCGAGAACGCACGCCAGGCACGCGTGGCGGCCGCGGCATGAACGTGCGGACGCCGGGCTGTTCGTACACGGACAGGCTGCAATGGGCCGGAGCAGTCTGCCTGATGCTGGCTGCAGGTGCGCTGTGTGTTCGACCTGCGGTGGCCCAGCAGGAGATCTGGCGGTTCGATCAGACGGTGTCACTGGGTGGCCATCCCACCAAGGTGCTTGGCGCGCCCAAGGTGATCGACGCGGAGATCGGTAAGGCCGTCGCGTTCAACGGTGTGGACGACGCGCTGTTTGTCGGCGTGCATCCTCTGGCGGGCGCCGCAACCTGGACCTGGGAGATGATCTTCAAGCCCGACGCTGACGGCAAGCCCGAGCAGCGCATCTTCCATCTGCAATCGGTTGATCCCGCCACCGGGGCTGACTATCCCAACGAGCGTATGCTGTTCGAGATTCGCATCGTCGCCGGGGCAGACGGAAAGCCAGCGCAGTGGTGCCTGGACAGCTTCGCCACCGCCGGCGGCCAGTCGCGCACGCTGCTGAACTGCCAGAAGCTGCACGCGTTCGGCCCGTGGTATCGCGTCACCGCGGTCTACGACGGCAAGATGCTGCACAACTACGTCGGCGACGAGTTGCAGGGCGAAGGTGAATTGAACCTCCCGCAAGAGCGGCCCGGCCGCGCCTCGGTCGGCACCCGCATCGACCTGCGCGACTACTACAAAGGCGCGATGTACGAGGCCCGCTTCACCCGCAAAGCCCTCGACGTCGCCGACTTCCTCAAGCTACCCGCCGCGAAGTGACGCGGTCGTTTGATCAGGCGATGGCTGCGGTGACCAGTGCCTGTGCCTCCGTCTGTATCTGCTTCAGGTGCTCCGCGCCGTTGAAGCTCTCCGCGTAAATCTTGTAGACATCTTCCGTGCCACTTGGCCGCGCGGCGAACCAGCCATTCTCCGTCGTCACCTTCAGCCCGCCAATCGGCGCATGGTTCCCCGGAGCCTCGGTCAGGATCGCCGTAATCGGCTCGCCCGCCAGCGTCTTCGCCTTCACCTGCGACGGCGACAGTCGGCCGAGTTTAGCCTTCTGCTCCTTGGTCGCCGCGGCGTCGATGCGCTGGTATACCGGCGACCCGTACTTCGCCGTCAGCTCGCCGTAAAGTTGTCCCGGATCCTTGCCCGTCACCGCCGTCATCTCCGCCGCCAGCAAACCCATAATGAGGCCGTCTTTGTCGGTCGTCCACACGGTGCCGTTGCGGCGCAGGAAGCTCGCGCCCGCCGACTCCTCGCCCACGAACCCAAGGCTCCCATCGATCAGCCCATCGACGAACCACTTGAAGCCCACCGGCACTTCCAGCATCGGCCGTCCCAACCCCTTTGCTACGCGGTCGATGATTGACGATGACACCAGCGTCTTCCCAATCCCCACCTTCGCCGACCACTCCGGCCGGTGCGTGAACAGATACTGAATCGCGACGGCGAGATAGTGGTTGGGATTCAGCAGTCCTGTGGTGCGCGTCACGATGCCATGACGGTCATGGTCCGTATCGCACGCCCACGCGACGTCGAATTTGTCTTTGTTCTTGATCATGCTTGCCATGGCATACGGGCTGGAACAATCCATGCGAATGCGCCCGTCCCAGTCCAGCGTCATGAAGCGGAACGTGGGATCGACGTAGGGGTTGAGAATTTGTAACTGTGGCAGGTACTTTTCCGCAATGCGCGGCCAGTAGTACACGCCCGCCCCGCCCAGCGGATCGACGGCAAGCTTCAGCTTCGTGCCCGCCAGCGGCGCAAAGTCGATGACATTTGCCAAGTCATCGACGTACGCGGTGATGTAGTCGTGCCGATGGGTCGTATCGGCGCCGAGTGCGAGCGAGTAGTTGAATCTCTTCACCTCCGTCAGCCTTCCGGCAATCAGCGCATTCGCGCGGTTCTCGATCCACTTGGTCGCGGTAGTGTCGGCCGGGCCGCCGTTGGGTGGGTTGTACTTGAAGCCGCCGTCTTCCGGCGGATTATGCGATGGCGTAATCACGATGCCGTCGCTCTGCCGCTTGCCCCCGTCTTTCGTATTTCCGACCGCCGCGTTGTACGTCAGGATGGCATGCGAGAGCGCCGGCGTTGGCGTATATGCAAGCTGGTCGTCGACCATCACGTCGACGCCGTTGGCTGCCAACACCTCGAGCGCCGTCGCGAATGCCGGCTCCGACAGTGCATGCGTATCCTGCGCCAGAAACAGCGGCCCGCCGATGCCCTGGCCGCGACGATACTCCACAATCGCCTGCGTGATGGCGGCGATGTGATCGTCGTTGAACGAGCCGTTGAACGCGCTGCCGCGATGGCCCGACGTCCCAAACGCCACGCGCTGGGCCGCATTCTCCGGGTCGGGGCGCAGCGCATAGTACGCCGTGATCAGGCGCGGCACGTTGACGAGCGTGTCGGGGGAGGGAAGCGTGCCGGGTAGATTGGCGGCTGCGGCGGGCGTTGCTTGAGTCATAAGTCGGTGACCTCGATGCAGGTTGCCTTTGCAGTCTATGGGATGCGGCGTCCGCTCGTGAAATTAATCTCCAGGCGCGCACCATCGGTTTCAGTCCCGGCCGGTCGCGATGATTTGCCTTGCTATTCCCCGCGCATAGGCCTAGAAGGGAACTGCTCCCAAGTCTGTGTTTCGCCATGTGCTGTGGAATTCGCACTCTCGGGTCAGCGTGCATTGTTGAGCAGGAATCGTTGATCGAGGTACGGATCGGAACGGCCAGCCTCAGTTATTCGCCGGGATGAATCCCTGCTTCGAACTGGGGACGAGTGAATGGGACGGGGAGTTGGGCGTGCGCTGAGATTGCGGCCATGGCTTAGGCTATGTGCCGGCGCGGTTGCGTTGCTCGGCGTGGGCGCGTTTTCCGCCGTCCAGCCCGCCTGGGCTGCGCAGGCGACTCTGGTGGCAGACACGCATGTGAACAGCGCCATGCCGGCGGTCAACAGCGGGGCAATCTCCAACCTGGATGTGGGCGGCGGATACACCACGCTGCTGCAGTTCGATCTTTCGCTGCTGCCGGCCGGCACCACGGCGGCCCAGGTCTCGCGCGCGGTGCTGCGGCTGTATGTCAACCGCGTCACCACGCCAGGCCTGGTGAGCTACGCACCCATCACCGGAGCGTGGGGTGAGTACAGCGTGACCTACGCAACCGAGCCCTCCATCGGCAGTCCCGCCGGGGTGTTTTCGGTCAACCAGGCCAGCGCGTTCATCGCCGTGGACGTAACCTCTCTGGTGCAGGGCTGGATCGCCAATCCATCCACGAACAATGGGCTCGCGCTGTCGGCCGGAACCGCGATGGTCCAGTTCGACAGCAAGGAAAATGATCAGACCTCGCACGCCGCCACGCTCGATGTGGACCTGGCGAGCGCCGGGCCGGCAGGCGCAACCGGGCCGACGGGGCCGGCAGGGCCTCAAGGGTCTGCCGGGGCCACGGGTGTCACGGGCACCACGGGCGCAACTGGGCTGCCGGGCCCGATCGGTCCTGCCGGACCAGCGGGCGCGGCTGGCGCGCCGGGAACTTCTGGCCCAACCGGTCCAATGGGGCCTCCGGGACTGACCGGAGCAGCCGGCCCCGCCGGCCCCGCCGGGCCGCAGGGGCCTGCCGGAGCCTCCGGCACACAGGGCGAGACGGGGCTGGTCTACCAGGGCAACTACAGTTCGACCGAGAACTACGCACTCGGCGACGTGGTCGAGTGGCAGGGGTCGAGCTACACATCTCTCATCGCTGGGAACGCCGGCAACACTCCCAGCCTCAGCCCGGAACAATGGGGAGTGCTTTCGGCGCAGGGTCCGGTGGGATTGACCGGCGCCACGGGAGCAACCGGCCTGCAAGGGCCGCAAGGGCTTCCCGGAAGCGTCGGGCCAAACGGTCCATCCGGGCCGCAAGGTCCCCAGGGAATCCCCGGGCAAGCTGGCGCGCAGGGCCTTCCCGGCACGACCGGCGCCACCGGGCCAGGCGGACCGATGGGGCCGCAAGGAGTTCCCGGGCCAGTGGGCATCACGTTCCAGGGCACGTACTCGTCGACGACGAATTACGCGCTCGCAGACGGCGTCTCATTCAACGGCGCCGGCTACGTGTCGCTGGTTGCGAACAACCACGGCAACGCGCCCGATCAGAGTCCGCAGCAATGGGCACTCTTCGCAGCAGCCGGCGCATCCGGTGCGACCGGCCCTGCCGGAGCAATCGGAGCCACAGGCGTGGCCGGCTCCGTGGGGCCGCAGGGCCCGTCTGGACCGACGGGCGCAACCGGAGCCACCGGACCGCAAGGCCCGCCAGTGGCGAACTACCTCGGCAACTACCAGTCGTCGGTCAATTATGCGCTGGACGATGCGGTGAGCTGGCAGGGATCAACCTATGTTTCGATGATCGCGGGCAACCATGGCAACACGCCGTCGCTGAGTGCGTCGCAGTGGGCGGTGCTCGCCGCGCAGGGGGCAACAGGTGCGGCTGGCGCGGCTGGCCCAACCGGACTAACCGGCGCGACTGGCCCCACCGGCACAACCGGCGCGGCCGGACCGCAAGGCCCGCCGATCGCGTTTCAAGGCGAATGGCTGATCGGCACGCCCTACGCAGTGGGTGACGCGGTCGCCTACGGCGGCTCCAGTTACATTGCGCTGCTGGCCAACGCCGGCCACGAGCCGGATGTGAGCCCGCTCCACTGGGGACTGCTCGCGGCTGCGGGAACCACTGGACCCGCAGGCGCGACCGGTGCAACCGGCCTGCAGGGGCCGACCGGCTACGCGGGGCCAGCAGGGCCGGCGGGGCCGCAGGGACCGGCTGGGCCGGCGGGACTGGTAGGAGCAACCGGAGCGCCGGGAGCTGCCGGGTCGGCCGGGCAGGCTGGCGCAACCGGGGCCACCGGTGCGGCTGGCACAGCGGGATTACCCGGAACCAATGGCACCAACGGGACTAATGGAGCACCGGGGCCGCCGGGGATAACATTCAAGGGCGCATGGGTCGCGGGCTATGGATACGCGGCGAACGATGCGGTCGCCTACGGCACTCCTGCCTCGACCTACATTGCCCTGGCGGGGAGTTCCTCGTCCGAGCCGGACCTCTATCCGCAGGTATGGGCTGTGCTCGCGCAGGCGGGCGCCACAGGTCCCACAGGTCCCTCCGGCGCGGCGGCGGCTGTAACCATTGGCACGGTCACCACGGGTGCGGCGGGCACTCAGGCCGCAGTCACCAACGGGGGCACCAGCTCCGGAGCTGTCCTGAATTTCACCATCCCGCAGGGCGCTACCGGGCCTGCCGGCAGCGGCGGCAGTGGAGGCGGCAGTGGAACCAGCGGCATTCCGTTCGCATCCATGTATCACGCAGTCTCGGACGCCAACGTGTACTACTCCGTGAACAGCTCCAACGCCAGTGCGACCGAGATTGGGGCAGCGGCCACACCTGCATCGGCTCTCACCTGGGTTCCATCGGGATGCACGGCGACCACGCTCAACGTCTTCTCGCAGCAGACCAATACCATCACCGTGACGTTGCGCACGGGCACTCCAGGCAGCATGGCCGACACTGCCCTTGTCTGCACGGCATCGCCCGGCGTGGCTTGCACCATCTCGGGCAGCGTCACGGTCGCCGCAGGCAGCTTCGTCGACCTCAGCATCACCAGCGCCAGCGGCACCGCGGCCGGCGTCTGGACCGCGCTCGCCTGCAATTGATTTCCCTTGAGCCGTTTCACCCAGCGGCGCACACTTGCCTCTAAGCGTAAGATTTCGCTATGCCCGCGCCGCCAACCCTCGTAACCAGTCGTGCCAACCCGCGCGTCAAGCAGCTTCGCGCAGCCTTCGCGGGACATGCCCGGCTTAGCGGCGGCCTGGTTGCGATCGAAGGTGAACACCTGCTCCAGGAAGCGCTGCGCAGTGGTCTCCCCATCAAGGCCGTCTTCCTCAGCGAGCGCATCGACCCTCCCGCATGGCTCCCCCGAGGCGTCGAGCAGCTTTACCTCGCCGACGAGGTCTTTGCCAGCGCGGTTGACACGCAACACCCGCAAGGCATTGCCGCGCTACTCGTCCCGCCCACCTGGGACATCGAATCCGCGTTCCCTGCGAAACGTCCCGGCCGCACTGCCCCACTCCTGCTGATCGCCGCCGCGCTGCAAGACCCTGGCAACCTGGGCACGCTCATCCGCTCGGCCGAGGCGTTTGGCGCCACTGCCGTCCTGACTACCGCCGGCACCGCTAGCGAGTGGAACCAGAAAGCCCTGCGCGCCTCAGCGGGCTCCGTCTTCCGCGTTCCCGTCATCGCCGTAACGCCCGCCGACATTCTCGCCCTGAAATCCCGCGGCTTGTGCCTTTTCGCCGCAGTTGCCGATTCCGACGCCCCCCAAGGTCCCGACGCCCTGCCTGTCGCCGCAGCCGACCTCGCCCAACCCTGCGCCATGATGATCGGCAACGAAGGCTCCGGGCTGACCTCGGAACTCCTCCAAATTTCAGACGCGCGCATCACCATTCCCATGCCGGGTCCGGTCGAAAGCCTCAACGCCGCGGTCGCCGGTTCGCTGCTGCTCTACGAGGCATCCCGCCAGCGCCAGCATTCCTCGAACCTCGAACCTCGAACCTCGAATCTGCACGCATGAGCCTCTTCGACACCTCACCGATCGCCGCCGCCGCCGCCAGCCTGCGCGGCGCTCCGCTGGCCGAGCGCATGCGTCCGCACACACTCGAAGAGTTCGTCGGCCAACAACATCTGCTCGGTCCCGGCAAGCCGCTCCGTCTCGCCATCGCCCACGACGATCCCACCTCCATGATCTTCTGGGGCCCGCCCGGCACCGGCAAAACCACGCTCGCCAAGATCATCGCCACCCTCACCCACGCCACCTTCATCGAGTTCTCCGCCGTCATGTCCGGCATCAAGGAGATCAAGCAGGTGATGGTTCAGGCCGAAAAGGCCGCCGGCCTGGGTTCCCGCACCATCCTCTTCATCGACGAGATCCACCGCTTCAACAAAGCCCAGCAGGACGCCTTCCTGCCTTACGTCGAGCGCGGCTCCATCCGCCTGATCGGCGCCACCACTGAGAACCCCTCCTTCGAGTTGATCGCCGCGCTGCTCTCCCGTTGCCGCGTCTACGTGCTGGAGCCGCTCACCGAAGCGCAGATCGTCGCTCTCCTCAATCGCGCGCTCTCCGACGCGCGGCGCGGCCTCGGCGCATCCGGGGTGCAAGCCGACGAAGAAGCGCTCGCCACGATCGCTTCCTACTCCAGCGGCGACGCGCGCAATGCCCTCAACGCGCTCGACGTCGCCGCCAACCTCGCCGCCGCGCATCCGGAAAAACGCATCACCAAAGAGATCGCCGCCGAGGCACTCCAGCGCCGCGTCCTGCTCTACGACAAGCAGGGCGAGCAGCACTACGACATCATCTCCGCCCTGCACAAGTCCGTCCGCAACTCCGACGCTGACGCCGCGCTCTACTGGCTCGGCCGCATGTTGAAAGCCGGCGAAGACCCCATGTACGTTGCCCGCCGCATCGTCCGCATGGCCGTCGAAGACATCGGCCTGGCCGCGCCCGAAGCCCTCAACCTCTGCCTCTCCGCGCGCGATGCCTACGACTTCCTCGGCTCACCCGAAGGCGAACTCGCGCTTGCCCAGGCGGTCGTCTACCTTGCACTCGCGCCCAAATCGAACGCGGTCTACACCGCCTACGGCTCCGTCACCGCCGACCTCGAAGCCACGGCAGCCGAGCCGGTCCCGCTGCACTTGCGCAACGCTCCCACCAAGCTGATGAAGTCGCTCGACTACGGCAAGGGTTACGAATACGCCCACGACGTCGAGGGCCGCGTCGCCGACATGGAATGCCTGCCACCCTCGCTTAGCGGCCGTCGCTACTACCACCCCACCCAGGAAGGCCGCGAGAAAGCGCTCGCCCAGCGCATGGACGAGATAGCCCGCATCCGCCGCGATAAGCGCAATCAATAGTCCGCCCTACCTGTGAACCGGATGCGCCACTGGCCGCGGCGGCGGCGCGTGCAGGATCACATGCGTCCGTTCGCGCGACATCACAATCCGGCAACCCAGCGGGTCCAGCACGCCCCCACATCTCCTGTCCCGCACCTGGATCCATGCCACCTGGTCTGGATCGGTGATCATCCACGCGGTTGCGTTGGTCACATGATGGGTCTGCTCCAGGTACTCGGCCGCGTCCATGTCCTTGTCGGCTGCGTCCGCATTCATCTGTTCGCAGTCGTTATATCCCGCACCGGACACGGGCGAGCAGAAGTCCTCATCGTGCTCCAGCAGAATCTTCTTTTTCGATCCGGTGATGAAGTAACGCGTCGTCAGCGGCGGCACGCCGTCGGCCTGCTCCCACGCCGTCAAGTCTTCCGCAAAAGCCTCCGGAAGTTCGCTCCAGTCCAGCAGCATCTCCTTCACCACCTGTTTCGAAAAGACATTTACCGCTGGGGTTGGTTCGCCGTTGGTCGGATGGAAATAGAACGCGCCCAGCCCGATCCCTTCCTGCATGTCGATCCAGAGGAAGCCCCGGCCTGAGAGGAACGGCCCCATGTGCCCCGAGAGCATCACGTAGCGCCCGTCGCGCACCTGCACCGGCTCGCTCGAGCCCTGGATCACCTCGTCCAGTGCATCGAACATCGACTTGTCCGATCCGTAGTGATACGTGCAATCCGGCACAAAGCTGTGCATCAGCTTGCGAAACTGCTTGTCCCGGTACAGCTCGTTCGAAGGCATCCCCGCATACTGGTTCAGGAACGCGAGCTGCTCCTTCGGAATTCGCGGCTGAAACAACGCCGGATCGTAGTTCGCACCCGGCGCCTGATAGCCGGCGTCCTGCCCCTGCGCTCCCGGTCCTTGCGTTCCGGCGGCTTGCCCAGGTTGCGGCTCCGCAGGCTCCCGCACAATCGGAGCAGGCTCCTGCATGGGCGGTTGCGCATACGGTCCGCTGTCGGTGGAGGGCGCTTCCTGCGCACGGGCAAACATGCCTGCCGGCATCAGGCAGAACGCCGCAAGTGAGACGGCGCACAAAACTCCAGCTCTGGGCAAGGACAGACAAAAGAAGGGCATCCCTGGCAAACTCCCGGTTCAGGTCTGATTCGCCAGATTCTACCGTATCTCTTTTCAGGGTTGGAAGAATTTCTTTCGGCGCGGTCGATCGCTTTGCGTCCCCGTCTACGCCCGCTTGCTTTCGGCCCGGCGCAGCTTCATTCCCAGCAAGAGCATGCAGACCAGACCGGACCCCGACAGCACCAGGCTTGAAGGCTCGGGTGTCTCGCCGACGAGCGGCGTCTCCGGGGGGACGATCGGCAGCACCAGGCCGCCTATGGACGGTCCGCCCAGAATCGGAGGCACGAACGGACCAAGCGAAGGCCATGAGTTGTCGGGCGTAATCTCCGCGACCTCGGGAGGAATCTCGTCCGGCAGGATGATCTGGGTGGGATTCATCTTCGAAAGGTCGATGATCGCGGGTGGAGGTTCCAGCGCGGCCGTTTTCAGCATGCTATCGATCGCCGCCGGAGTCTCAGGCACCGTGCAGGCGAAGTCCACCTTCTCAACCGCCTCTTCGCGGGTCATCACATATTTTGGCCGGTGAAGATTGGGGTTGGGTTTCCAGTTGGGATGCGCAATCCGCCAGTTGGCCCAGGCGTCCGCGGTCTGTTTGCTGACGCGATTGCGCACCGGCTTGGTGACGTAGGTTCGCACGAAGCGCTCGCAGGTGGCAGACGCATGCACCGCCAATACCCCTGCCGCCGCCGGCAGCAGGATGAAGGCCAGAGCCACGATTTGTATGCGAATCCGGGTCTTGCTCATCGGGGCCCCCTTCGATGCGTGCAACGACATCGACGGGAATGCGCCGCCATTTCAGACGGGTGCTACGTTAGATGCCAATCCGGACATCCACGGTCGGGTAGTCGACTTTCAGAAGGTGGGAGGTGACCTGCGCAGCCCCGGCGACCAAAGTCTTGCTTCCTTTATCGGCGGGCAATGCAGGCCCACTACTCAGAACCCTTATTTTTTCAGGCCAGGAGCGGATCGTCAACGAAAAAGGAACAGACTGACATACCGCTGCTTCCCTGGCATGGCTGATCTTCTGCAATAGAAGATCAGCGCCTCTTACACGATGGGCATTCTGCTTGATGCCCTATTCGATGAAGCTAGTCGACCCTCCGAGAGGTTGAAATACCACTTTTGGGGCAACAAAATCATCGAGTTACGTGCGCGAACGCCGCAACTCCCCCGGGCCGCACACCTATAGACCCCCACTCTTGTCAGGATGTTTCGCTGTCAAGCGAATCTAGTTGCCGTAATGCACCGCGCACCCGTACGGCCTGGTCACCGCGACCGCTACCGGCTTGCCTGCCAACGCCGCGTTCAACGCATCGCTCACGTAGTTGTCCGCACCCTTCAGGCTGGCGGGGTCCGGCGTTGGCTTGTCGTCCAGCGCTCCCTGGTACACGATCTTGCCCGCGGGATCGATCACGAACATATGCGGCGTGGTGCGCGCATCGTAGAGCCGTCCGATCGCACCCTTCGGATCCAGCAGCGCGGCCGTGGGCGCGGCGTGCATGGTCTTCAGGTAGTCGTTCTCTTCGGCCGGGGTCACGTATCCCTGCTCGCCCGGCGGGTCGGAGAGGATGCTCAGCCACACCACACCCTTGGCCGTCCACTGCTTCTGCAGCGACTCCATGTTGCCGCTCTGGTAGTGCTTCTTCTCATACGGACAGCCGCGGTTTGCCCACTCCAGCACCACAAACTTGCCGCGATACTCGCTCAGACTATGCGTCACCCCATTCGAATCGACGCCCTTGAAGTCCGGCGCCACCTCGCCCGGCGGCAATGCCATCACCACCCCAGCCGAAGCCGCCAACACCGCCATCAAAACACCCAACCCGAATCGCTTCATATCTTACCTCGTCGTCAGATTTAGAAGGATCGTGCTCTTGCACTCATGCGCGATTACCGCACTAGCTCGATTCTGGCACCGACCGGCGCTTCACTGCAAGTCACCGCCGCCCACTCATTTTCCTAGTTGTAATACCTTAAGGAATCTGGCTTTCTCACTGATCACTTACTTCGAATCCCGGTCAATCGCCTTCAGCACCAAGTCCTTGGTCAGCACCTCCGGCAACAAATCCGCAGCGCTCCCCGCAGCCGCCGGATACATCACATAGGTCGGTACGGTCGCCCGCCCTAACTCCGCCAGCTTCTGCGTAATCGCCGGGTCCTCGTTGGTCCAGTCCGCCTTCATCGTTACCACGTTGCTCTTCAGCAATGCGTTCTCTACCTCGGTTGACTTCAGGTAAAGACGCTCATTCACCTGGCAACTCAGGCACCACGCCGCGGTGAAGTCGATGAACACCGGATGCCCCGCCGCACGCGCTGCATCCAGCGCCTGCTCCGAGTAGGGCTGCCACACCACCTCCGTGCTGTTGGTTGCAAAACCACCCGCTGGCGGCGCACTCGACCCATCCGTGCCCGCACGCCTCGCGCTTCGGACCTGCGACAGCGGAATCGCCAATCCCAGTGCGATCAGCAACGCCGCCGCGATCCGGCTTGACCACTTCGCCGGCCATCGGCCCAGCGCCCACCCCGCAACTGCCAGCATTAGGAAGCACAGCAGCAGCAGCGCAACCTGGTTCACCCCATCGCCTGCCGCATACAACTGCCCATACACCCACGCCAGCCAGATCGCTGTCGCGAAAAAGATTGCCGCCGTAATGTGCTTGAAGACCTCCATCCACGCGCCTGGCTTCGGCAGCACCCGCACCCACGCCGGTTGCCAGCTCAGCAGCACATACGGAACGGCCAGCCCCAGCGCCAGTGCCGTAAACACTGCGAACGTGACCCCCGCCGCCTGCGTCAGCGCAAACCCGATGGCCGCGCCCATAAACGGAGCGGCACATGGAGTCGCCACCACCGTCGCCAGCACGCCGGTAAAGAAGCTGCCCGCATAGCCCGGCTTCTGCGCGAGCTCCCCGCCCACACTCGTCAGCGACAGCCCAATATCGAACTGTCCCGCCAGCGACAGCGCAAAGAAAAACATGAACGACGCCAGCACCGCCAGAAACCCCGGCGACTGCAACTGGAATCCCCATCCCGCGTGGCTGCCGGTCGCGCGCAGCGCAAGCAGCACGGCCACAATCGCCCAGAACGACACCAGAATCCCGGCTGCATACACCACGCCATGCCGCCGCAGATGCCCGCGTTCCTGCGCAGTTCCAGCGCCTGCCGTCTGCATCAGCGCCAGCCCCTTGAGGAAAAGCACCGGAAACACGCACGGCATCAGGTTCAAAATGATCCCGCCAAAGAATGCCAGCCCAATTGCACCCAACGCCGTAACGCCGCCCGCCGAACTCCCCGCCGTCGTCGGCGTCGCCACACTCGCCACCTGCACCACCGGCGCACTTACTTCATACGCGACTGTATCCGACAGACGCAACACTCCACTCAGCGTCGCCGGCAGCGCGGTCAAATCCGGCGACCGCGTCACGAGCAGCCGCACGCCTTCCTTTTGCGGTTCGACCTTCTGTTCCGCCGCATTCGCAATCACATCGGTCGCGCCCTGCACGAACGGGTAGAACTCCGCGTCCGTCTCCCGCGTGCCGCCGGCCAGAGTCAACTCAAATTGCTGCGCGTCGCCTTGTGCCGAGAACTTTGCCCCCGCGGGCAGCGGCTTCGGCAGCAGCGTCATCGCCTCGCCCAGCGCGCCCACTAGTGGCTCCTGCGCCGGCTGCGGCGCTCCCGGCTGCACCGTAAGGTCCAGTCCCAGGTGCGCCTTGCCCGGCAGGCAAACCTGCGCGCACACCAACCACGTCACCTGTGCGTCCAGATGCACCGGCCCCGGCTTCATCGTCGACGCCGCCGTGAGCGTCACAGGAAACGCGACGTGGCCTTCGTATCCGAAGTCCATCAGCGGCCCCAGCGGCAGCCGCTGCGGAATCGGGAACTGCATCGCCCCGGCCGTGATCCCCGCCGGCAGCGTCCACGCAATCTTCGGCGGCTCGCCCGAATCGCCGGCGTTCATCCAATAAACGTGCCAACCCTTCTCCAGCGTCAGCACCAGCCCCACCACCTGGGTCCCGCCCGGAGCAATCGCCGGCCCCAGCCCGACCAGCTCCGCCGTCAGGTGCTGCGCCTTCACTGGCCCCGGGCCGCCGACGCCCACCGCCGCAATCTGCCCGCACGCACAGCCCCACGCTGCCAGTCCGCACAGCAACACTCCGAGCAAACGGATTTTTCGCACGAATCTCACCTCTTAATTGTATGCGGACGCCCCACCCATTGACTGAGAACTGACAACTAAGAACTGACAGCTGCCTTTACAACTGCCGTCTCCGATGTTCCACCATGATGCACTTATCCATCACCACACGAATTCCGCCTGCTTCCGCGCGCTTCGCCGCTTCCAGGTTCACGATCCCCAACTGCACCCAAAGGTTCTTCAACCCCAGCGTCAGCATCTCGTCCACAATCGCCGGAATCTGCGCCGGCACGCGAAACACATTCACCACATCCGGCTTTACCGGGAGTTCTGCCAGCGACGCATAGCTCTTCTCGCCCAACACGCTTTCCAGCGACGGATTCACCGGATAGATTTTGTACCCGTGCTGTTGCATGTACGCCGAAACATAATGGCTCGGCTTGCCCGGGTTCTCTGACAACCCAACCACCGCAATCGTTAGTCCCCGTCCATCGCCCAACATCTCATCCATCGCTTCCGGCTCATTCATTCCAACGCCCCGATCTTACTGATCACTTACCGCTGCACTACTTCCACGCGCCCAACAGCCGCCGCAGCACAATCAACTCGCCCACGTGATACGCATTGTGGTCCGCAATCAGCAGTGCCTCGCGCATCAAATTCTGCCCCGTCCCCCACCGGAACGGTTTCGCCAAATCCGTTCCCGGCTTCACGATCAGCGCCTTGAACTTATCGCAGTCCGCCTTGACCGCGGCAACGGACTGCTCCCACGCAACCGCCGCCGGCTTCGCTTCCTTCGGCCAATAATCCGCTGGCCATTCCATCGCCTGATAGCCACCCGTCGGCGGCGCCGAAAAATCCAGAATGTCCCGCTGCGCAATCCGTATGTGCTCCACTACCTGCCACGCCGAATGCGCCGCTCCCTTCGGCACCACCCCGCGCAACTCCACCGGAAAATCTGCCACCGCCTCCGCAAACGTCGCATGCGCCTGCCCGCCATCCAGCAGCGCCACCAACTGCGTGCGCAGCTCTTCGCTCTCACTCGGCGTCTTCGTCGCTTCAGCCTTTGTCATCGCCCACCCCTCACTGCCTCAATCTTGGATGCGCACCAACTCAAATCCGACCACGGATCATGCGGATCGACACGGATAAAACGACTTGGTTTTTCAACTCATTCGCTCCTAATCCGTTTTTATCCGCGTAAATCCCTGGTTAAGCTTCGACATCGTCTTCAATCACCGCCGGCAGTTTCCCTTCCCGCCGCATCCGCAAATACCCGCGGATAAACGGCTCCAGGTCGCCATCCAGCACCTTGTCCACGTCGCCTACCTCCACCCGCGTCCGCAGGTCCTTCGCCATGCGGTAAGGCTGCAGCACATAGCTGCGAATCTGCGACCCAAACCCGATCTCCAGCTTGGAATCCTCAATCTTTCGCGTCGCCGCCTTCTTCTTGTCCAGCTCGTACTCATAGAGCTTGGATCGCATCATCTTCATCGCGCGATCCTTGTTCTTGTGCTGCGAGCGCTCGTTCTGGCAGCCCGTCACCAGCCCCGTCGGTATATGCGTAATCCGCACTGCGGAATCAGTCGTATTCACATGCTGCCCACCCTTGCCGCCCGACCGGTAGGTGTCGATGCGCAGATCCTCCGTCTTGATATCGATCACAATCGTGTCGTCGATCTCCGGGCTCACAAACACGCTGGCAAAGCTCGTATGCCGCCGCTTGGCCTGGTCGAATGGCGAAATCCGCACCAGCCGGTGAACGCCGGTCTCGCCGCTCAGCAGCCCGAACGCGAACTCGCCCGTGATGGTAAATGTGGCCGACTTGATCCCCGCCTCGTCGCCATCCTGAATCTCGTTGATCTCGGTCTTGAACCCCTGCCGCTCCGCCCAGCGCAGATACATCCGCATCAGCATCTCGGCCCAGTCCTGCGACTCGGTCCCGCCCGCCCCCGGATGCACCGTGACGATCGCGTTCAACGCATCCGTCTCGCCCGACAGCATCGTCTTCGATTCCAGCTTTTCGGAAAATTCCACCAGCGCGGGAATCTCGCGCTCCAGCTCAGGCTCTACCGCCTCGCCTTCCTTGGCCAGTTCGAAGTACGCCTCGATGTCGTCCTGCCGCCGCGCCAGCTCTGCATCGTCGGCCAGCAGCGTCTCCAGCCGTTTCCGCTCCCGCATCAACGGCTGCGACCGCGCCCCATCCGCCCACACCGCGGGGTCCGAAATCTTCTCTTCAATTGTCGCTAGTTCCCGCTTCAGCCGCGCCGAGTCAAAGATACTCCCGCAGCTCGCGAACCCGTTCGCGCACCGGGGAGTATCGGTATTCCAGATCATCAATCATGCTTCCAGTTTACGGCATCCGCACTGCGTGCTGTAGGCACGCGATATACCAGCCTAGGTCGGAATCGGGACGACGAGCTTGCTCGTTCGGCCCGATGCAGGCCTAGGTAGGCATAGAGAGAAATGACCCGAGCGCTGAAGGCGCTACATAAAATTCCCCACAGTCGTACTTCGTCCGGCATTGAAACGTCACTTTCGACTAGGCGTCAACCTTAGGATACTTTACTGCCGGTTGTACGATTAGCCGTCCCGATTGGACGCCGACAGCCAGATTAGCTTCCCTGTTGATAAGACCCCACTCGGGATCGCCCTCAGCCGTCATCGCAGAAACGACGTGAACCCCGTTTGACAGCCCAACATCAATCTCCGGGATTCGGCCAACGAGCGACACGGATGCGACCTTGTTTCCAACCAAGCGACTAAACGCTCTAGGCCAACGCTGTCCATCACTCCAGCTCCCGCACCAGATCAGTCGCTTGCCTTCGATGCGCCAACTCCACTCGATCATAAGGGTCCACTGTCCCCGGGGATTGCCGGGCGAGCCATCACGGCGCGTTCTTGGTTGCACCGTCCCGAATTCCAGAAAGATGGCAGAGCCACAACCTTGCCATACGCACGAGACGGGCAGGCCGACGAGAGGAACACAGAAGGCTTGAAAATCAGATTGCGACTGAATGGGCATCCTACCGAGGATAACTCCTAGGCATTGTCCCACCCGCCGGGTGCCTCATTCATGCGGCTTCATCGCATGGGTGGGTCCGCTCACCGTTTTATTTCACCCCATACTTCCCCTTCACATCCCACAACCAATCCGCCCCCAACCCAAGATTCGTCGGGTCCTTCACCACCAGCAGCAGCGTACTCACCGGCCCCCAGCATTGCAGGTGGATCATTCCGCCGCCGCCGCCCGCATTGCCAAAGTCTTCCATCAGGTTGAAGTGCGGCGGCGGGCTTGCAATCTTCCAAACCCCATTCGCTCCGGCAGTCACCGGTACATTCGCACCCGGCGATGTATCTCCCTGCGCCCACTTCGCATCGTCAATCACATTCGCGGAGAGCGTGAACCCGCTGGTAATCGGCGTCATCGACACCGTCTTCATCACCCGGATCGCGACCGAGCACGTAGCCTGCGAGCCCGGCGCCGTCGTCATCACTGCATCCACAAAGTCGCCGACGCTGCTCGACGTCTCCGCCGCAATATCCTTGTCCCGCTGCGACACCGGCGGCGGTCCCGCAGCCGCCGCGGTGCAGTTCGCCGGCACCACAAACACCGATGCCGCGGGCGCGCCCACCGTGAACTTCGTCACCTGGGAAATCGTCTGTGTGGTCGTCCCCTGCGTCACCTGGACCTTCACCGGCAGCCCCGTCTTCGCTTCCACCCACACCTTCGCGGTCGCGCCGCCACCGGCGTCCACCACATACACCTTCGTCGCAAAGCCGTTCACCGTCTCCGTCCCCGTCATCTTCCCCTGGGTGACATCCGCCAGCCCCGCAAACGGATCGCCCCAGTCGCCCGAGAAAGTCCCCGACGAGCATCCGCCCGCGCTGTTCGTCAAATCCCACGCCTCATTCGTATGCGCACTCAGGTCGTACTCCGACCGCACATGCGTCGCCGGGTTGCCATTCGCCGCCGGGGTGTCTGTATCGATCGCCGCCTTTGATCCATTGCGGTAAATCGTCTGCGTCATCGGCGCGCCCATCATCGAGTTCACCACCGTCACCGTATACGCAGTCGGCTGCTGTTGCGCCCACGCGCTACCAGCCATCGCCATACCGCAAAGCAACGCAAGCAGTTGTGTCATCGTTCCTCCGTCGCCGCAAACAGCCCCGCGGCCCCGGAGCAGAAAATCGAACTATATCAATCAATCCACCGTTTCGTCCCAGCACTGGGTGCCCAACCCCCTACTGGCCGTACAAGGTTTGTTTGTCATTCTGAGCGCAGCGAAGAACCCCCGTATTGCTGTTGTCTGTTCCTCACCTCACCGCATACTTCCCATTCTTATCCCAAACCCAATCCGCGCCCTTCCCCAGGTTCTGCGGATCATGCACCACCAGCAGCAGCGTCGACACCGCTCCCCAGCACCTCCGGGTGATCCACCCACGCCCCGCGCCGCCATTGTCAAAGGAGTCCGCAACCAGGAAGTGAGCCGGCGCATTCCGAATCATCCAGACCCCGCCCGCCTCTGCGGTCACCGTCAACTTCCCGCCCGGCGCCGGGTGGCCATGCTCGTCGATCGTCTCCGCCGTCAGCTTCACCCCGCTCGTAATCGGCGTCATCGACCCCGCCCGCATCACCCGGACCGCCACCGAGCACTCCTCCTGCGTGCCCGCTGGCCCGTTCATCACCGCATCCGGAAAATCTCCGACATTACTGCGCGTCTCCGCCGCAATGTCCTTGTCCTGCTGCGACACCGGCGGAGTCCAGCCCGGCGGCTGCGCCCGCACGCTCCACGCCCAAACAAGTCCCACACCGCAAACCAACCCAACCCATCGCGTTCGCGTCATCATTCCCTCCATCGCCGCATTGGCGCCCCGCCGTCTCTGAACGGGATTCAATCAACCCGCCAACTCGTTGTCAAGTCCCAAAACCATCAATGTTTCAGCGACATAGCCATTCACCTATCCAATGGGTATCTGAAGGAAGACAACGCGCCCTCCCTACCCCCGTACCGCAGCCCGCCGCACGTTGAACCCCTTCGCCCCGCCCACGAACCCCGCCTCCATCAGTGCTCGCGCCATCGCGCTCTCGGCCACCGGAATGCCGTTCACGGTCGCAACCAGCAGCCCCGCCCGGCCCGCGGCGTCGACCTCGCGGTCCCCGCGCACACGGGCCACCAGGAACTCCGCCAGCGCCCGTGCCACCCGCCCGCGCCCCGGCTCCTCCTCCGGCAGCCACACCTGGACGCTCGGGTTTCCCCGCCGCAGATAGGCGACCTGCGCACCATCGCACAGGACCACTCTTGCGCCCACGCTGCGGGTGAGGGAACTGGCCGCATCGCCGCCCTCCGGCCAGCGCAGCAGCGCACCATACGGATTCGCCGGATCGGTCGCTGCCAGCATCAGCAACTCGCGCCCCTCGCCCTCGCGTTCCGCACGCAAACTTCGCAGCAGATCCACCGCCGCCGGCACGGCAAACTGGGTCGCTCCCAGATCCGCGGCAAAATATCCGCGCCGAACCTTGCCGCTTTCTTCCATCGCTTTCAACACGTCGTACACCGCCGAGAAGCCGCCCGCCAGCCCCTCAGCATGGGCCGTCTCGCGAAACACCACGCCGTAGCGCGTCAGTAACTGCTGCGCCATCGCATGACTCCACGCAGTCGCCGAGCGGTCCTCCGCAAACGCCGCCGCGTTCACTGACCACCGTCCCTGCGCCGCCGGCGGGGTCGTCCGTCGCGACCTGAAACCAGATCCCTGTTGATGCACCCGCTTCACGTGCTTTGTGCTCACCGGCTCGCAATACGCCCGCAGCGCATGCACTGAGTCATTCGTCAGCAACCCGCGCCACACCAGGCTCCAGATCGCGTCCACCGTCTCGCCCGGATATCCGCCACCGGTGCCGTCATGAATCTGCTGAAAGAAGGAAGCTCCATGAGTCTTCAAGTACGCGACGACCGCCGCCGCCTTATCGACTGTCTTTGCCTCTTCCGACAACTGAGAACTGACAACTGACAACCGTCCCACCGGCCACAGTTCCGCCAGCTTCTCCGCCAGATACAGCCCCACTCGCCCGTCCCGCTCGCCAATCGCATCGAAACCTACCCAGGTCACTTCGCCTGCCGCAATCAAAGTATCCAAGTCGGCAGGGTGATACCCGCTCACGCGCGCCGGCAGAATCTCCGTCTCCAGAATCGAAGCCGGCAGCGCCGCGCCCTGCAGGTTCTCGATCACATCCAGCAGCGCATCCAGGCCCTTCCGCGGCTGTACGACGCCCTGCCAGCGCGTGATCAGCCGCGCCAGCACGCGCTGCTCAACCGGCTCAACCTCTTTCCGCAGCCGCGCCAGGCTCTTTCGCCGGATCGTCCGCAATACCTCCACATCACACCACTCACGGTGCACGCCGCCCGGCCGGAATCCGCCCTCGACCACGCGCCCGGTTCCCACCAGCCGCTCCAGCGTCGCCTCCACTCCGGCCGCAGGCAGCCCGAACCGCGCCGCGCATTCGGCTGCGGTGAACGGCCCGTGCGTCCGTGCATATCGCCGCACCAGGTCCAGCCCAGCCTCCGGCACCGCCTCCAGAAACGCCGCTGGCAACCCCACCGGCAGCGCCACGCCCAGGGCATCGCGGTAACGCCCCGCATCTTCCACCGCGATCAGCCGCCGCTTACCCGCAAGCGAAACCTCGATCACCCGCTTCGCCCGAACCAGCTTGGTTACAAATTCCCACACGTTTTCCACAGATGTGCGTTTCTGTAACTCATCGCGTGACAAATCACCGAGGCGCAGCAGCAGATCGTGCACTCCATCCACATTCCGCGCCTTGTAGCCTTCAATCAGACACTGCAACTGCTCCTCGGTCTCCTCGATCGCATGCGGATCCAGCAACTCGCGCAGGTCCGCATCGCCCATCAGCTCCCGCAACTGGTCCTGGTCGATCGCGAGCGCCTGGGCCCGCCGTTCCGCCAGCGGCGCATCGCCATCGTAGATGTAATTCGCCACGTAGCCGAACAGCAACGCCGCCGCAAACGGCGAGGACTTCTCAGTATTCACCGTGTGCACGCGCAGCGACCCGTCCCCAATCCCGCGCAGCACCTCCATCAGCGCGGGCATGTCGAACACATCGCGCAAGCACTCGCGATACGCCTCCAGCAGGATTGGAAAGCTCGCATACCGGCTCGCCACCGCCAGCAGGTCGTACGCACGCTTCCTCTGCTGCCACAGCGGAGTTCTCCCATCCGCCCGCCTGCGCGGCAGCAGCAGCGCCCGCGACGCGCTCTCGCGAAACTTCGCCGCAAACAGCGCTGTCGATCCGAGCTGCCGCTCGACCAACTCCGCTGCCTCAGAAGGCTCCATCAGCAGAGCCGCAACATCCGGAGCCGCATCCGCCTCCGGGAAGCGCAGCACAAAACCGTCCTCGGTACCCATCGTCTCCACCACTGGCCCGCCGCTCGCCTGGATCTTCGCCGCTGCCGCCATCGCCCAGGGCGTGTGAATTCTGCTGCCAAACGGCGTCAGCACGCACACGCGCCACGCCCCGAGCTCATCGCGCACGCGCTCGATCACGATATTGCGATCATCAGGAACAACGGTGGTTACAATCTCCTGGTCGGCCAGATAGCGCATCAGGTTCTCCGCCGCGCCGGCGTCCAGATCGTGACTCTTCACCAGCGTTGTCACCGCAACCGCCAACGGCATCTCGCGCAGGTTGCGCACCAGCGCACCAATCCGCCGCCCAAACTCCATTGGCCTTCCCGCGCGGTCGCCATGCCAGAACGGCATCTTGCCCGGGTCGCCCGGCGCAGGCGAAACCAGCACTCGATCATGCGTGATCTCCTCGATACGCCAGGTCGATGCGCCCAGGACGAACGTCTCGCCCGGCTTGCTCTCGAAGACCATCTCCTCATCCAGTTCGCCCACGCGCACCGGCTTCGCGCGCTCGCCCGCCAGAAACACGCCGTACAGCCCGCGGTCGGGAATCGTCCCGCCATTCAGGATCGCAATCCGCTTCACGCCTTGTCTCGGCGTCAGCCAGTTGCGAGCTCTGTCCCAGGTGATTCGCGGACGCAGCTCGGCAAACTCGTCCGACGGATAGCGGCCGGCAAGCATGTCCAGCACTCCGTCAAATACCGTGCGGCTCAGCCCGGCAAACGGCGCGGAGCCAAGCACCAGAGCAAACAGTGCGGAGTAGCTGATTCCGGGGCTCGCATCCTCATCCGTCCGCGCCTTCGATCGTCGCGCTGCTTCCACCATGTTCAGCGGCGGATGCGCAATCATGGCGACGATCTGTTGCGCCAGCACATCGAGCGGGTTGCGCAGGAACCGCGTCGATTCCACATGACCCTCGTGCATCGCGCGCGTCACCGCGGCACACGCCACCAAGTCCGCGCGGTACTTCGGAAAAATGATTCCGTGAGAGGGCGCGCCCACCTGGTGCCCCGCCCGCCCGATGCGCTGCATCCCGCTCGCTACAGATGGAGGCGCCTCGATCTGAATCACCAGATCGATTGCTCCCATGTCAATCCCCAACTCCAGCGAGCTGGTTGCCACCAGCGCCTTGATCTGACCCGCTTTCAGGAGTTCTTCAATCTCCACCCGTTGCGGCGCGGCAAGCGATCCGTGGTGTGCGCGTGCAATCGGCTCACCCGCAAGATCGTTCAACGCGCCCGCCAGCCGTTCCGCTACGCGCCGAGCATTCACGAAGATCAGCGTCGAAGTACGCCCGCGGACGATCTCGAGCAACCTTGGATAAATGCTCTGCCAGATCGACGTCCGTTTCAGGCCATCAGGTGTCGGAGCCGGTTCGTCGCCCTCGCCGAGCCGCGCCATGTCCTCGACCGGAACCTCCACTCTCAGCTCCAGGGCCTTCCTCGCGCCGGCATTCACAATCGTCACCGGACGAAAGCGAACTCCGCGCGCTGCATCGCCAGTAGCGTCGTCGTCGCGGACATCGAATCCCGGCTGCCCCTCCGCAATCGGGCCACCCTGGGAACTGACAACCGGCAACTGTTCCTCGCTGCCACCGAGAAATCGCGCTACCTCCTCAAGCGGTCGCTGGGTCGCGGAGAGGCCAATCCGCTGCAGCCGCTTGCCGCCGCTCGCATGCACCAGCGCCTCCAGCCGCTCCAATGACAGCGCCAGATGCGCGCCACGCTTGGTCGGAACCAGCGCATGAATCTCGTCCACAATTACCGTCTCGACTGCGCGCAGTGCCTCCGATGCCTCCGACGTCAGCATCAAGTACAGCGACTCCGGCGTCGTGATCAGAATGTCGCCAGGATGCCGTCGGAACCGTGCCCGCTCGCTCGCCGGAGTATCGCCAGTGCGCATGCTGATCGCTGGTATGCGAACCGCGACGCCCGCCTCCTGCGCCATGCCTGCAATTCCCTCCAGCGGCGCGCGCAGGTTCCGCTCGACATCGGCGGCCAGCGCCTTCAGGGGAGAGATATACACCACGCGGCAGCCACGCTCGTCCTCACCCGTGCTGCCCCCGAGCATCAGTTTGTCCAGACACCACAGGAACGCGGCAAGGGTCTTGCCCGTGCCTGTGGGCGCCAGGATCAGCGTCGACTCACCACGCGCGATCGCGGGCCAGCCCTCGCGTTGGGGAGCAGTCGGTTGGCCGAAAACCGCGCGAAACCAAGCGGCGGCGATCGGGTGGAACTGAGCCAGCACTCCATCCGCTCCCAGCCCCGCCTTGCCCATGTTCTCAACGCGCTCCGACGCCTCTCCTGCAGGCGCGGGATTCGCTTTCCTGGGGCCACGCTTCGGCTTGGATAGGGTCGGCGGCATCGCTCGATTGTTACCACAGCAGAATACCCGCTGTAAGCCGCCGGGATGCCGCCGGAACGGTTCTTCTTCCTGGGAGCTATGTCTTCGCCGGCCGGTAGAAATAGCACTCCCGAACGAACTCCGCTTCGAAGAGGTTCGTCGAATCCTCCGCCTGCTCTGACGCTCCCAGTACCAGATACCCGCCTGGCACCATTTGGCGATGCACGCTTCGAAAAACTGAGCTTCTGCTCTCCTGCGGAATGTAGAGCAACACGTTGCGCAGCAGCACCAGGTCGAATACCGGCAGCTCGGGCAGGGGTGCGCACAGATTTGCATTCTGGAACTCGCACATCGACCTCAGCTTCGGCGCGACCTCCCACTCATCGCCGTCGCGCGCCAGATACTTCACCAGCATGCGCGCCGCCAATCCACGATTTACCTCCAATCGGTGGTACCGGCCACGCCTGGCATCCTCAATGGCGTGCGGAGAGGCATCCGTTCCTGCGATCTTGATGTCCCAGTCTGCCAGGTCCGCGAAGTGTTCACAGAGCAGCATCGCCAGACTGTACGTTTCCTGTCCGGTCGAACTCGCCGCGCTCCATATCCGCAGCTCTCGTTGGGAAGAGTTCGCTTCGATCAGGCGTGGCAAAATCGTGTCACGAAGCACTTCAAACATCTTGTGATCGCGGAAGAAGGCGGTCTCGGTGATGGTCATTGCTTCGGCCACTGCGCGATGTAGATGAGTCGGCTGATTGGTTCGCAGAATGCTTCGAAGGTCTTCGGATACCATACTCATCTAAGCCGCCAGCCCCAGCATCATCAGCTTCTCGCGCAGGCTCTCCGCCGTAAACGGCTTCATCAGGAATTCGTCTGCGCCGTACTCAAGTGCACGGCAGATGAATGAGTTGTCGGCCTCCGTGGTCACCATCATCACCTTCATTGGTGGGTGAAGGCACGCATCGCGGATTGCTTTTACGCACTCCAGCCCGCCCATCTGGGGCATGTTCACGTCCAACAGCATGAAATCGAATGGGGCCGAGCGGCGAAGCAACTTGAGCGCTTCGCGTCCATTGCCTGCTTCCTCGCAAGACAGGCCAATCCGCTCCAGCAACTGGCGCAGATGCTGACGGATGAATCTTGAATCGTCTACGATCAGCGCCCTCATCTCGATTCTCCTCGGCCGGGTTTTGCGGCTCCGAACAACTGGTTCCGCGCCAGTTGCGATGGCCGCAGCCGCTGCGGGTCCAGGCGCACCATCAGTTCGGGCTGCAATCTGTACGCCCCATCGAACAAAGCCACGCTCCTCGCGTCCAGCGTGCTTAGGTTCGCCTCCAGCGCATTGCGAGCCGGCGTCACCTCTCCGCCAACTGCATCGACCATCAACCCAAACCGTTCGCTATTCTGCTCGTCGTCGAACACCAGCACGCAGCCTGTTCCGGAACCCCTTTCCAGCCCGAGCAGAACACGGAAGCTCACGGTTGTCAGCACCTCTCCGCGGTAGGGCACCACGCCTGCGATATACTCCGGGGCCAGCGGCACGCGCAGCGGCGTGCTGGCTCCGAGCACCTCACGGATCTGCCGCGTATCAATTCCAAACAGTCCTGAACCGGCGCGCACCGAGCACAACGATACGGTATCGTCCGTGTCCTTCGTCGAGCCCTCCGCGCTCTTCATGCGACCTCCTGCAACCTAACCGCCGCCCCTTGCGGCGCTCCGGCGAACTCGCATTGCACCGTGGCAACCCGGTTGTCCACCATCGCCAAGTGGCCCTGGTACAGTTCTTCATTCGCAGCCAACAGCGTGCTTGTCGATATACCCAGCACGCGCCGCACCACCATCCCGACGCGCCGCATCGTGTGCGCCTCTGGGCGCACGCAGATCAACACTGTCACCATTGCGCCCGCAGTCGCTTCCATGTCGGGTAACACCGCGTCGTCATCCTGGAGAGGAAGCAACTCCCCGCCGCATTGAAGCACGGCTCTTCCTCCCGCATATTCGATGCTACCGAGTGGAACACGCTCGATCCGCTCCACTGCGCTCAACGGGATTCCGATCCAAGCCTGGTTGCCACCTTGTCCACATCCAGGCCTGCGGCTTTCATAAATCACCATCGAGCGCTCTGCCGCGCAGCCGGCGTCCTCCACCCGAGCAGCGTAACTCTGTCCTGGTTTCAGGTTCGCCAGCGTCGACGCATCGGCTGCCGGCCGTATTCCTGCCCGTGTTCCGGCGGCCGCCACGTCGAGAATCATCGCCAGCGTGCCGTTTCCCAGCAGCGTAGCGCCCGAGAACAAACCAATGTCTCCAAGCACTCCGGACAACGGCTTTACGACGATCTCCTCCAATGCCCTCAGGTCGTCCACCACCAGCCCAAACCGAAGCCCCTCCGACTCCAGCACCGCAACGTAGAAGCCACGCTGTTCTGTGTTTGCTCTCTGCTCCAGTTCCAGCAGGCGGCCCAGCCACACCAGCGGCAGCAGCTCCTCGCGCAGGCGGTACAGTTCTGTTGTGCCAATTCGTTCTATTGCCGCTGGGGCATCGTTCGGCGGCACATATACCAGCTCGATCAGCGAAGACTGTGGGAGCACGAAGCTCTGACCTCCGCTTTCCACAACCAGCGCCGGGATGATCGCCAAGGTCAGTGGGACGCGCAGCCGCACCGTGGTTCCTAAGCCGGCTCGGGACTCGACCTCCACGCTTCCTCCCACCTTTTCTACATTGGCCCGCACGACGTCCATCCCCACGCCGCGCCCGGAGACATTCGTTACTTTCTTCGCGGTCGAAAATCCTGCAACGAAGATTAGCTGCAGGGCATCTCGCTCTGTCTTCGACGAGGCTTGCTCCGGCGTCATCCATCCATCTTCGATCGCCTTGGCCAACACCCGCTCGGTCGAGATTCCGGCGCCATCGTCGCTCACCTCGATCACGATAGAGCCGTTATGTTTGGAACGCGCGCAGACGCACTACACCCTCGGCCGGCTTACCCTCCAGCACACGTGTCTCCGGAGGCTCGATTCCGTGGTCGACCGAGTTCCGGACGGCGTGGGCCAGCGGGTCGCGAATCGCCTCCAGCAGGGTCTTGTCCAGCCTGGTTTCCTGCCCCTCGAATTCAATCCGCACATTCCGTCCGCAGGCGGTGGCGAGATCGCGCACCATCCTGGGGAACTTTCCAAACAGGTGACCCAGAGACTGCATCCTCGCCTGCCTTACCGATTCGCGAAGCTCCGAGGTTACGTTGCTCAGCCTGAGCGCGAGATCGGGGAAGGTATGCGCCCCGGGCTTGCTCTGCAGAATCTGGTTGCGCGTCAGCACCAACTCACCGACCAGGTCCATCATCCGGTTCAACACGTCGACATCGATGCGCAGTGTCCGGTCTTTGCCCGGCAGATCATTTGGAGAATCCGCGCGTATTACATCCCGGCTCTGGAGCGTGGGTTCCTCGTTGGGAAACAATTCTCCGCTGGCGGCCTTCAGCCTCGCCAACAGCGCGAGCAACTCGCGGTCGTCATCGGTGGACCGCACTCCCTCGGTTCCGGTGATCTCAATCAGGCGTAGAATCTCCTGCAGTCTGTCTCGCAGATCCAACAGCCCACTGATCAGCTCAGAGGTCACCGCGATTTTTCCATCGCGCAACGCCGCCAGCAGGCTCTCGCCGGTGTGCGCCAATGCCTGTAGACGGTCGAATCCCAGGAAGCTCGTAGTCCCCTTGATGGTATGCACCGTACGGAAGATCTCCGACACCAGTTCGCCGTCGCCCGGCTGCTTCTCGAGCTCGGTCACGCAGAGCTCCATCCGCTCCAGCCCCTCCTGGCTCTCCGCGAGAAATTCCTTCGTCAGTTCATCCACTATTCCCTTATCGGGCCGCCGCCCCCGAATCATGAGTCTCGCCCGCTAAACCTCGTGACTGGTTGATCAGCAGTTTGCCGGGGCTTGCCTTCCCCCGCGCCAGCCGCTAACCTCAAGCCCTATGCCGTCGAGTCCGCTGACCAGCGCCGAAATCGCCGCCCTCCACCAGCGCGCCACAGAAGCCGCCCGCAACTCCTACTCGCCGTACAGCCAATTCCGCGTCGGCGCGGCGATCCTGCTGCATGCGGACGCGCGCCAGCCCGGCGAGATCATCACGGGGACCAATGTTGAGAACGCCTCTTACCGCCTGACCACGTGCGCCGAACAGGCTGCAATCGCCGCTGCTGTCTCCCTCTACGGCCCGGCCATACGCATCCGCGCGGTCGCCGTCGTCAACCTCAACGGCGCAGCCTGCATGCCCTGCGGTGCCTGCCGCCAGACCATCCTGGAGTTCTCCTCCGCAGAGACCGCCATCTTCTACCCTTCTGCCACAGGTGAAACTGTCTCGACAACACTTGCCGCGCTTCTCCCCGCCGCCTTCCGACTCACGCCCGAATAGAATTGTTGTTATTTGCTGGTCTTCGAAACGGCCGAGCGCCAGGATACACCGAGAGTTATGAGCCTTAGCCCGCAAATTACCAACCCGTGACCAGCAGCCTTCATGACCATTCATCCAATCGACGTCATCCAGCACAAGCGCGACGGTAAAGTCCTTTCCGACGCCGAAATCCAGGGGTTTATCCACGCGCTGGTCCAGCGTACCCCCGAGAGTCCAACCCCGACAGACGCCCAGGCCGCTGCCTTCCTGATGGCCGTCTTCCTGCGCGGACTCAACCCTAAGGAACTCGCGGCCCTCACCCAGGCCATGCGTTTTTCCGGCGAGGTTTTCGACCCAACCCCGCTCCACTCCTTCACTGTGGACAAGCACTCGACCGGCGGTGTCGGCGACAAGACATCCCTCCTGATCGCACCCATCATTGCCGCCGCGGGCGCCCCCGCAGCCGAGGGCGAGGGCTACAGCCTCTGCGATCCGATGATCTCCGGCCGTTCGCTCGGGCATACCGGCGGAACGCTGGATAAGCTCGAGACTATTCCCGGGTTCCGCACGCAACTCCCGCTGCCCGAGTTCCTGTCCATCCTGCAAGAATGCGGCTTCGCTATGGCCGGCCAGACACCGACGCTGGTTCCCGCCGACCGCATCTTATACGCGCTTCGCGACCACACCGGCACGGTCGAGTCACCGTACCTCATCACCGCCAGCATTATGAGCAAGAAACTCGCAGCCGGCCTCAACGCGCTCGTGCTCGACGTCAAGACCGGGTCCGGCGCGTTTATGTCTCGCTACGCCGACGCGCAGTTGCTGGCCCGCCTCATGGTAGAAACCGGCGAACGAGCCGGCACGCGCACCGTTGCCCTGCTTACCTCCATGGACCAGCCGCTGGGACGTTTTTCCGGCAACTGGGTCGAAGTCCAGGAGTGCCTCGAACTCTTCCAGCACTTTTCTCCCGACTTCACCTTCATTCTTCCGCTCGAGAAGTTGCGTCTCAGCTCCGACCTTCTCAATCTCACCCATGCCCTGGCCGGCCACATGCTCCACATGGGAGGAAAAGCCGCAACTCCCGAAGCGGGCGCCGTCCTTTCCGCCAAACTCCTCGCCGACGGATCGGCCTACCAGCGCTTCCTCGCCATGGTCGAGCTGCAGTCCGATGACTGTCCAGCCGCCGTGGCCGCTTTCGCCAACCCTGCTGCCTTTCACAAACCGGCTGCAACCCGCACCCTCGCCGCCGATCGCGCCGGCTACGTCGCATCGATGGATTGCACCAGGATCGGCTGGGCCGTTCAGCGTCTCGGAGCCGGCCGCGCGCGGCCCGGCGAACCGGTTAGCGCCCACGCCGGAATTGAGATGCACGCCAAACTCGGCGACCTCGTTGAAGCAGGCCAACCCCTCGCCACACTCTTCAGCGAAGACCCTGCCTTGCTCGACGAACCCGAATCCATGCTCCGTGAAACGCTGCAAGTCGCCCCGGCGCCACCTACCCCCATCCCCCTCATCCGGGAGATCATTACCAAGAACCAGTTGAAGTGATCGCAGACACCTGACGAATTCCGTCGCCGTGCGACCGCGCGATTCGTTACACTCAACCCAAACGCAACCATGCTGTAACTACCACGCATCAGCCGAACGGAGCGCACGTGGCACGATTCACTGGTCTTCTCGGTCTCATCACCTTCCTTGGCGTCGCGTACGCTCTCTCCACCAACCGCAAGGCGATCCGCTGGCGCACGGTCGCGTGGGGGCTTGGCCTCCAGATAATCTTCGCGTTTCTGGTCATCAAATGGAGCTACGGTCAGATCCTTCTCCACGCTGCCAGCACCGCAGTCACCTCGATGCTGGGCCACGCTGCCGACGGTTCCACCATGGTCTTCGGACCGCTCGGCGATCCCAACAGCATCCTCCACGTCTTCGCCTTCGCCGTGCTGCCCACCATCATCTTCGTCTCAGCTTTCTTCGCAATCCTCTACCACATCGGATTGATGCAGCAGATTATCAAAGTGGTCGCGTGGGTTATGCAGCGAACGATGGGCACCAGCGGCGCGGAGAGCACTAACGTTGCCGCCAGCATCTTCATGGGGCAAACCGAGGCCCCGCTCACGATCCGCCCCTTTCTCGCCGGCGCCACCAACTCCGAGCTCATGACCATCATGACCTCGGGCATGGCGCACGTCTCCGGCGGAATCATGGCCGCCTATATTGCCTTCGGCATCAATGCGAAGGACCTGCTCTCCGCCGTAATCATGACCGCGCCTGGCACCATTCTGGTCGCCAAGATGCTGGTGCCGGAGACCGAAGTTCCCGCCACGGCCGGCACGGTAAAGATGCCGCCGTCGGAGGAGCACGCCAACGAGAACTTCATCGGCGCCATTGCCCGCGGTACCATCGACGGCGGCGCGCTGGCCTTCAACGTCGCGATTATGCTGATCAGTTTCCTCGCGCTGGTTGGCCTGGTTAACGCCTGTATGCTTGGCATCTCCAACGGGCTCTGGACCATCCACATGCCAGGCACCGACCACGGCATCCGCTTTCCGCACTCGCTAGGCAACGCGCTGGGCACGCTGGCGTCTCCGGTTGCATGGCTCATTGGCATCCCCTGGAACGAGTGTCAGAGAATCGGCAACCTGCTCGGCACCCGCGCGGTGCTCAACGAGTTCGTCGCCTACACCCAGCTTGGGTTGTGGAAGAGCACGCTCTCGCCGCGCACCTTCTCCATCGCCACCTTTGCCTTGTGCGGGTTCGCGAACCTCGGTTCCATCGGAATGCAAATCGGCGGCATCGGCGCGCTCGTCCCCAACCGCCGCAACGACCTCGCCCGGCTCGGATTTCGCGCCATGCTGGCTGGGACCATGGCCAACCTTATGTCTGCGAGCATCGTCTCCATGCTGATCCGCTAACGGCTCTTCGCCTTTGGGGAGGTCTTTGGAATGCATCATGTTTGGCCTCAGCCTTACTTCCTTCTTGGCAAGGGGCTTGGTGTCTCCGCATTGCTGGCTGGCATTCCCACACTGGTGCTGCTGTACTTGTTGGGCGTCAAGCGCAAGGCATCGTGGATCGCGGCCCTGGCTGGACTGGCTGCAACTCTGGTGCTGGCAAAGTTTGCCTACGGCATGTCGTACGGTCATGCCGCGAGCAGTGCCGCCTACGGCGCATGCTTTGGGATCTTCCCGATCTCGTGGATCGTGTTTTGGGCGCTGGTCCTGTATGAGATTACGGTGACGACTGGCAAGTTCGAGGTCATTAAGGACTCGATCGGCTCCATTACCTCGGACAAGCGGATGCAGGCGCTGTTGATCGCGTTCGCGTTCGGCGCGTTTATCGAAGGCTGCGCCGGCTTTGGAACGCCGGTGGCTGTGGCCGCTGCCATGATGGTCGGGTTGGGGTTCTCGGCGCTGTATGCGTCGTCCATCTGCCTGTTGGCCAACACCGCGCCAGTGGCATTTGGATCGATCGGCATTCCCGTGATTACCCTTGCGGGCATCACTGGATTGCCGCTGGAGCGCGTGCATGGCGTTGCCGGCCTCAGCGGCATCGCGGGCACGCTGACGGCGCCGGTCGCCTTTATTCTGCCTGCGTACCTGATCCTGGTTACCAGCGGCCTGCCGGCGATGCTGGAAGTCTGGCCCGCAGTCCTGACCTGCGGCGCGGTCTTCGCGACCATCCACATTCTGGTCTCGAACTTCATTGGACCGCAGTTGACCGACATTCTGAGTTCCATTGGCGCGATGGGCGCACTGGTGCTGTTACTCCGCTTCTGGGAGCCCAAGCACACCGAGAAGCACGCGAGTGAAGTCGACGAATCCATGAAGATGGTCACCGATGAGTTGCCGCTGCGGAAGCACGACCTTAGATCGCGGCCGCACTATACGACGCGCGAGATTTGGCTGGCCTGGATGCCGTATGCGCTGCTGGTGGTCTTTGTGCTCGCCTGGGGATTTCCGCCGTTTGCTGCGATCCTGAATCGGGTGACGATCTCGTTTGCGTGGCCGGGGCTGCACAACGAGATTCTGCGCATGCCGCCGATCGTTCGAGCCCCAACGCCGTACGCGGCGAAGTTCACCTTCAACTGGCTGTCGGCCTCGGGTACTTCGTGCATGGGCGCGTCGCTGCTGGCGGCGGCCTTCGCCGGCATGAGGCCGAGCGCGTTAGGCAAGATCATCCTGTCGGTCGCGCATAAGTTGATTCGGCCGACTATTACCGTGGCCTCGATGCTGGCCATGGCCTTTGTGATGAACTACTGCGGCGCGACCGGAACCCTCGGGCTCGCGTTTTCAGCAACCGGTCGGGCCTTCCCGTTCTTCAGCCCGATTATGGGCTGGCTCGGCGTGTTTCTGACCGGGTCCGACACATCCGCCAACGCTCTATTCGGCAACCTGCAGGTAGTCAGCGCAACCCGGCTGGGATTCGATCCGGTGCTGATCGCGGCGGCGAACTCGGCGGGCGGAGTGATGGGAAAGATGATCAGCCTGCAGACCATCGCGGTGGCGGCCGCCGCGACCGGAATGTCAGTCGCGGACCAGTCGAAGCTATTTCGCTTCACCTTGAAGCACAGCATCTTTCTGGCGTCGATTATCGGAGTCGAAGTAATGCTTTGCGCCTACGTCATTCACCTGCGCTGAATCATTTTTTCGTCGCTCTCACCACTACGACGGGACCCAGAAGCCCAGAGAGCTGTAACGGGGAATCGGCTGTGTAGGGCGTGATGTCGGCAAAGGTGTACTTGGTCGCATTCGGTTGTTGATCGCCGATCAATCGATTCACCCAGGCGTTCACCACCTGGATGGTGATCTCATTTTTCCCCGGCTTCAACGCTGTCGTAACGTCCACGCGATAGGGAGCGTGCCAGGCGACGCCGAGCGAAACCCCATTGACCGTCACCTCCGCCAGGTTCTTGACGTCACCTAGATCGATCCAGAGATTTGCGCCCGGCTTGAACCAGTCCGGCGACACCTGAATCGTCTTGGTATATGTGCCGGTCCCGGAGAAGTACTTGACCCCTGCGTCCGCGCTGTCGTTCCACGGTGCCAGCTTGTCGAGCGTGACGGATGCGGGCGCGCCGCGGTGTTGCTGAAAACTCACATTCCATGGACCATCGATGGTCGTCAGCGTGGTCTCCACCACCTTAGGCAGCGTTCGGGCGGCGGCGGTTGCCGGCTTGCGGAATACGACGAAGACCGTGCCCCACGGCTCAAGATGCAGCGGCACGGTCGTGCGTCCATTCGTAATTGTGTAAGAGGCAGGTTCTGACTTTCCGGTTTCAGCATGCCACAGTTCCGGCGCCTTGCCGGTCACGCGGAAGCTCGCGTCCACCGATTCGTCGCGATCATTGCGATTGTCCAGAAAATAGATTTCGCCATCGGCCAGCTTGCGATGCACGAATGCGATCCGCGCATCTTTCTCAGGCTTGCTATGGTCGAAATCTGGAGCCACGTCCAGCGCTTTCAGCGCCGAAGCCGCATCCTGTCCTGCATAGACCTTGCCTTTACCGAGCGTGTGTACGCCTGTTCCGTTGCCGAACAACTCATCGTTCAGTTTGTTGAACTCAGCCTGGTCGTCGGCCAGACTCGGTGTGTCCGTAGGCTTCTCCCCGGCAACAATCGCGCCCTGTTCCACCAAACTGTGAATGGCGCGCAACACCGGCAGCGACATGTGTTTGCTGTACGGATCCAGCACCAGCAAGCGGTAGGTCATGCCGCTTGCGGTAGTAATCCTTCCGTTGGCCACATGGAACATATGGATCAGGCCATCTGCGTTGATGTAGTCGAATCCGTAACCTTCCGGTACATTGGGTGCGGAATTCGCGAAGATCGCCGTCAGGTTCGAGTCCTCGCCGTAGAAATAGAGCAAGTCCGCAGCGAAGCGCCCTTGCTGCAGCATGTAACTGCTGCGCGCCAGATAGTCGACCCATGGGCGTGCTTCCTCCGCCCAAGTTTCGTTCCGGTTGAACCACTGGCCGTACGGCCCAAGCGTCAGTCCCGGCGCTTTGTCCACCAACGGCTGGTGGGCCGATTCGTGAATCACGATGCGGTTGATGCCGTTGACGAGTTCCTGGTCCGCTGTCGGCTTCAGCGTTGCCGGTGACCACGCCCACGCGCTGTTGATTCTCGCCGTCATCGACTCCGCCGCGGCCAGATTCTGTCCGTAGATATGGGCGACTGACGCGGATTCGCGATCGTCGGCATCGTAGTTGTATTGCTCCCGGTTCACGCCCGGCGCCTGGGCCCACATCGCGCTCATGGGGACTTCGTTGTACTTCTTCACTTCCATGCCATCGGCAATAAACGCACGCCCCGACTCGTGCGACTCGCCGTAGTGGCCCATGCCGCGCGCTTTCAGAGTGGCCTCCAACTGGCCATAATGCTCGGTCGCGGTCAGGTCGGCAATCGTCTTGCGCAGGTCCCACAGAAACTGGTCGCTTGCCTTTGCGCTTTCCACTATGCGCCCGGTAAGCACAGGCAGCCACGGGTGAGGATCGTAGCCGCGCAGCCGCGCGAAGTCGGCGATCATATTGTCGGTCCAGTTCTGCGCGCCAGCCTCCCAGCTATCGTTGATCACATAGCGGATGCCGCGTTTTCCCATAAAGTCCGCGCCAACAGTCTCTTTGTAGCTGTCCAGGTACCGATCCATGTAGTTCTTCACGTAATGCGCGTTCAGCTTGTCTACCTCGAGTCCGGTGGCCTCCTGCGTCGCCGGGTGATTCGTGATGCCAAGCAGCGAGTATCCGATTCTGAGCACAACCCATCGCCCGGCTGGAGGCGTCCAGTCCAGCGTGCCGTCCGGGTGGAACTTGCCGGTCAGGTTGATGACGTCACTCTTACGGATTACGGCAGACTGCGGCTCGTCCGGCGTCGCGAAGCCATACAGATCGGGCGTTTGATTGAACGCAGCCTTCTCCTCAAAGCGATTCACCCGGGCATCGGGGTGAAGCACGAGTTCCGCGAGCGCGATGTCAGCCGGAGGCCTGGCAGCCGCCACTCCTGTTCCGCTGGTGGACATCGTCTTGAAGGTCATGCGGAAATACTTCGCCACCACCGGAGGAAACGCGATCGTATGCTCCGCCGATCCGCCTTTCGGAACCGTAGCCACTACCCGGAAGTTGACGCCATCGTCGCTGGCTTCCAACGCTTCGCCTGAGTCAGGACTACCTCCTCTGGCAAAGAAATCGTCACCCGGACCACTCGAGCGGCGCACGATCGTCAGCGCGCAAATCCTCTGCGGTTGGGAAAACTCATATTGAATCCAGGCCTTCTCTCCAGCCGCGGCCCTGGGCAGAGCCGTCGTTTTCACCAGGTCGCCATCCGTCAGCAGCGCGGTATCGGTCGCTCCGCTGCTCCATGTAATCTTTGGCTGCAGCGTTGCATCGCTCTCGGGCATGCGATAGGCAACAACAGTACTGTCTGCGTAGAACTGCGGCGCGGCAAATGCGGTGCTGGCCAGCGGCAGATTCTGAAAAGGCCCGGTGTTCGTCGGCGGGTGAGCAAGAGTTCCAGTGAACGGCTTGCCGCCTTCCACCACCGTCTCGCTCCACACGTACTTCTTCATCGCCTCAGGTCCCGTGACCCAGGGTCCGCCGCTCTCGCTCCAACCCGGCGACCCGGCAATCGCCTCCTCCATTCCCAGTTGGTCGGCCAGCGTGGTTGCGTACTTGAAGGCATCCTTCCATTCCGGAGTCATGTAGGCGAGGCGTTTGTCCACCACCTGCGGTGTCGCCAGGGCCGCGTCGAAGTTCTGGAATCCGCCAATGCCGACCCGGTGCATCCACTCCAGATCAAGCTTGATGCCTTCTTTGCTGATGTTGCCATTCATCCAGTGCCACCACACCAGTGGACGCGCGCTTTGCGGCGGAGCCACGAAGCCGCTCTTCAGCGGATCGCCGCCGCCTGGTGCGGAGTTCGTTGCAGTCTGCGCCAACACCGGACGGCCGAACAGAGTGAGCAAAATGACGCCGACTGCTGCGGTAGAATTCCAGAACTTCGTTGAACCGATGGTCGTGTCCTTCATGGTCATTCCACTTCCTTTATTCAGAGGGGCTTCTGGCTTGCCTTCCCGGCCAAGACGCAATATACGCTGATGCGGCGAGGGCATGGAAGTTGAAGCCAGCTGCGCAACCTGATATGGCGTTAAACTGAGCCCCGCCTGGTATACAGTTCTTGGGATGCGGCGGCAATCGGAATTGCCGCGATGTCACGAGTTGGGAGCGAAGGAATTTGCGCGTAGCGGTTGATACCGGCGGCACGTTTACGGATTGCGTCTCCATCACAGACGGCCGGCTGAAGGTCCTGAAATTGTTTTCAACGCCCGGCGATCCGGCGCGCGCGGTCCTTGATGCGTTGGCGCAGATTGGCGCCGGGGAAGCTGTCCATCTGCGGCATGGCACGACGATTGGAACCAACGCCATGTTGGAGCGGAAGGGCGCGCGCGTCGCATTTGTAACGACGGCCGGCTTTGAGGACACGCTTGCAATCGGGCGCCAGACGCGAAACAAGCTCTACGATTGGTTTGCACCAGTGCCGGTGTGCCTGGTGCCGCGAGAACTGCGTTTCGGCGTACCAGAGCGCGTGAGCGCAGACGGAGAAATCCTCCGTCTCCCGACAGACGAAGACCTGGCGGCGCTGGTTGACGCGGTGCGTGCAAGCAGGGCGGAGGCTGTCGCGATTTCGTTGCTGTTCTCCTTTGCCAACCCCGAGACGGAGCTGCGCGTGGAAGCCGCGTTGCGCTGTCTTGGTATTCCCATCTCCGCCTCGCATCGCATCCTGCCGGAGTTCCGGGAGTACGAGCGTGCATCGACCATCGTCGTCAATGCGTATCTCGCGCCGAAGATGCAAAACTACTTGCAGCATCTGGAGCAGCGCGTTGCCGAGCAGCACGCGGGCGGGCGGGTGCATGTGATGCAGTCGTCGGGCGGCATTATTCCGGCGCGGCTTGCCGCCCAGGAGCCGGTGCGTACGGTTCTTTCGGGTCCAGCGGGCGGCGTCATCGGCGCCTGCCAGGTTGCGCGCTGGGCGGGCTTCGAGAGCATTGTGGGATTCGACATGGGCGGCACGTCGACGGATGTTTTTCTGGCAAACGCCGAAGATGGCGCGCAGCGGACCAGCGAATCCGTGGTCGCGGGAGTTCCGATCAGCGTTCCGATGTTGGATATTCACACGGCCGGGGCCGGTGGTGGCTCGATCGCGCGCTTTGATGCGGGCGGCATGCTGCGCGTGGGCCCTGAGTCGGCGGGGTCGGAGCCTGGCCCGATCTGTTTTGGTCGCGGGACCATGCCGACCGTAACCGACGCCAACCTGCTGCTCGGGCGCCTGGACCAGGAGAGTTTTCTCGGCGGGAGCGTACCCCTTGACCGGCAGCGGACTGAACAGATCATGCGCGAGCAGAAGGGATCGCTGGCGACGGTTGAGGAGTTTGCTTTTGGCATTCTCCGCGTAGTGGAGACGCAGATGGAGAAGGCCATCCGGGTAATCTCTGTGGAGCGCGGCTACGATCCGCGCGAGTTCACGCTGGTGGCCTTTGGCGGTGGTGGACCGCTGCATGCCTGTTCGCTGGCGCGCGCGCTGCGCATCCCCCGGGTGCTGGTTCCCGTGATGCCGGGAGCGCTCTCGGCGGTGGGGATTCTGCTCGCGGACACCGTACGGGACTACTCGCGCACCGTGATGTTGCCGGGCGACGCGATTGGGGAACTTGACGGCGTCTTCGCGGAGTTGGAGCGCCGCAGTACCGCGGAGTTTGCCGAAGAAGGCCTGAAGGGTGCGGCGATGCACAGCCTGGACCTGCGCTATCGCAGGCAGGGATTCGAATTGAATGTTGCTTACGACGCCCAGGCTTCCGCGAACTCCATCGAAGCGTTCCACCGGCTGCATCAGCAGCGCTATGGGTTCTGCGATGCAGAAAGACCGGTAGAAATTGTGAACCTGCGGCTAAGAATGGCCGCCGCCGGCGAGCCGTATTCGCCACCGGAGCAGGAATCTGTGCCTGGAGATGGGAGCGCCGCTCGCTATGCGGCGAGGGAGGTGTATTTTGACGGCAGGTTTATTCCCACGCACTTGTATCGGCGGGAACAACTTAAGCCCGGAGATGACATCCGCGGGCCGGCGATGATCACGGAATACTCTTCGGCCACGGTGCTGCCGCCGGATTGCCGTGCATGGGTGGACCGATTCGGTAACCTCGTCATTACCTTCATTGAGGAGGCTAAATGACTCTGCGCGTGGCTGACGCCGTTGAACTTGCGGTCTGTCAAAGTGCCCTGCATTCCATTGCTGAAGAGATGGGCGCGGCGCTGCGGCGCACTGCGCTCTCGCCCAACATCAAAGAGCGCCGAGACTATTCCTGCGCCATCTTCGACGGCCAGGGGCGCGTGATCGCCATGGGCGACCACATGCCGGTGCATCTCGGCTCCATGCCTATGTCGGTGCAGGCCGCGGTTGCGGCGATTGATTTTGCGCCCGGAGACATCGCGATCCTCAACGATCCCTATGCCGGGGGAACTCATCTTCCGGACATCACGATGGTGCTGCCAGTGTTTCTTGCTACGCACGATGGCCCGGCCTTCTATGTCTCGAATCGCGCGCACCACGCGGACGTGGGTGGTGCCTTCGCAGGATCGATGGGTCCGGCGACCGAGATCTATCAGGAGGGCATTCGAATTCCGCCGGTGCGAATTGTGCGCGGCGGAACAATCGACCGCGAGATGCTGGACCTGATTCTGCTGAACGTGCGCACGCCGGAGGAGCGTGAAGGCGATCTGGAGTCGCAGATTGGGGCTTGCCGCGTCGGCGAGCAACGAGTGCTGCAGTTGGTTGCGAAATACGGCGAGCCGAATCTGCAAATGTTGATTGACGAGTTGCTCGACTATTCCGAGCGCCTCGTGCGTGCAGAGTTGCGCAAGATGCCTGCGGGCGAGTTCAGCGCTGAAGATTGGATGGACGACGATGGCGTCACGGATGTCCCGCGGAGGATCGCTGTGCGTCTCAAATTCGACCCGGAAGCAGGTTCGATGCACGTGGATTTTACCGGCTCTTCCGGCCAGGTTGCGGGCAGCATCAACGCGGTCCGCGCCATTACGCTCTCTGCGTGTTTCTACGTGCTGCGGTGTTTGCTCGCGGACGATGCTCCGGCGACGGCGGGAATCCTGCGGCCGCTCATGCTCGTAACTCCGCGTGGCAGCATCGTCGACGCACGGCCACCGGCTGCGGTCGCCGGGGGCAACGTGGAGACCTCGCAGCGAATCGTGGACGTATTGTTGCGCGCGCTCGCCAAGGTAGTTCCGCAACGCATTCCGGCTGCGAGCGCGGGCACCATGAGCAATCTGACCATCGGAGGCACAGACCCGCGCACAGGCATGCCGTTCACCTACTATGAGACGGCGGCCGGCGGCATGGGTGCGCGCCCCGGGCTCGATGGCATCCCCGGCGTGCAGACCCACATGACGAATTCTCTGAATACTCCAATCGAGGCGCTGGAGTACGCCTACCCGTTTCGCGTGCGGCGCTATGCATACCGCGACGGATCAGCCGGGGCGGGGCAGTTCCGCGGAGGCGACGGACTGATCCGCGAAGTAGAGTTGCTCGCCGACGCGCAGGTGACGCTGCTGGCGGATCGCAGAAAGTTTCGCCCCTACGGACTGGACGGCGGCCAAGATGGCGCGCCCGGCCGGGCATCGCTCATTGCGCCTGATGGTGTCACTACCGATCTGCCAGGAAAGTGCAGTCTGCAGGCTTCGAAAGGGAGCGTGCTGCGCCTCGAAACTCCCGGAGGCGGCGGTTGGGGCCATCGTTGAGAAGTTTGCGGCTTGGGATCGCGGCCTCTGAACCGCCTGATTAGCAACGCCGCGTTGTTAGTGATGGATGCCGCTTCCTTGACTTTCTTTTATCGTCCGACAGATAGTGGATATTGCCTTTGCAAGGTTTGTTCTCGCACCTTATGGCCGGTTATCGCCCGCTCCGCACGTTTGGCGGATGACAACGTCTTGACCTAAACACCTGGGTGAAAGCATCTCAAGCATTCTGCGCAGTGACAGGGGTACGGCCCCTCAACCTCTTGCGGGCGCACACAAAGTGAGGAGTTACATCTTGATGGTTCACCGCGACAAGGCTGGGAAAAACTAATGGGTACCGCTGAGGTCATCCCGCATCAAGCTCGACCTATTACCTTTTGGCAGTCTACGAACGGAAAGAAAGTCGTCATGGCAGTCACAGGCTGCATGATGTTCCTCTTCGTGATCGGCCACATGCTGGGGAATCTTCAGATATTTGAAGGCCCGGCGCGAATTAATGCCTACAGCCATCTTCTGCATAGCCTCGGCGAGCTGCTCTGGATCATTCGCGGCACTTTATTGCTTGCGATCCTTCTGCACATCATCACCACCGTGCAGCTGGCGTTGCGTAGCTGGGAGGCACGGCCGGTCGGCTACTCGCGCAAAGAGGCGATCAACTCCTCCTACGCGGCGCGCACGATGTATTGGAGCGGGCCCATCGTCCTCGCCTTCATCATCTTCCACCTGCTGCATTTCACCGCAGGTGTCATTCATCCGCAGGCGCAGTTTGTCGAAGGCGATGTATACGGAAACGTTGTCTCCGCCTTCAAAGTCTGGTGGGTCTCGGCCTGGTACATCTTCGCGGTTTCGCTGCTGGGCCTTCATCTGAGCCATGGCATCTGGAGCATGTTCCAGTCGGTTGGGTTGGCTCATAAGCGCCACACCATCCTGCTCAAGAATGCCGCACGCGCAATTGCTACCCTCATCGTACTTGGATACATCGCCATCCCGATTAGCGTTTTGCTGGGGCTCGTAAAATGACACTCGACGCACGAATTCCTTCCGGCCCGATTGAAGAAGCATGGGCCAAAGCCTGCTTCGACATGAAGCTCGTCAACCCCGCGAACAAGCGCAAGCATTCCCTCATCGTTGTGGGTTCCGGCCTGGCCGGCGGCTCGGCGGCAGCTTCGCTTGGCGAGCTTGGCTACAACGTCAAATGCTTTTGCTTCCAGGATTCGCCGCGGCGCGCGCATTCCATCGCCGCCCAGGGTGGAATCAATGCGGCTAAGAACTACCCCAACGATGGCGAGAGCGTTTTTCGCCTCTTTTACGACACGGTCAAAGGCGGCGACTTCCGCGCTCGCGAGGCCAATGTCTACCGTCTGGCGCAGATCAGCGGCAAGATCATCGATCAATGCGTGGCGCAAGGCGTCCCCTTTGCCCGCGAGTATGGTGGGTCGTTGAGCAATCGCTCGTTCGGCGGCGCCCAGGTGTCGCGCACCTTCTACGCCCGCGGCCAGACGGGGCAGCAGCTTCTGCTTGGCGCCTATCAGGCATTGGAGCGCCAGGTCCATGCGGGAACGGTCACCATGATCCCGCGCACGGAGATGCTCGACCTGATTGTGGTCGATGGCAAGGCGCGCGGCATTGTCGCTCGGAACCTGATCACCGGAGAATTCAGCGTGCATATCGCTGACGCAGTGATTCTGGCAACGGGCGGCTACGGCAATGTTTACTATCTCTCCACCAACGCCAAGGGTTCGAATGCCACGGCGATCTGGCGCGCGTACAAGCGCGGAGCGCTCTTTGCCAATCCATGCTTCACGCAGATCCATCCGACCTGCATTCCGGTATCGGGCGACTATCAGTCGAAGCTCACGCTGATGAGCGAGTCGTTGCGCAACGATGGCCGCATCTGGGTTCCGAAGAAGAAGGGCGATCCGCGGCCTCCTAACGAAATTCCCGAGGAAGAGCGCGATTACTATCTCGAGCGCCGCTACCCGAGCTTTGGCAATCTGGTTCCGCGCGACGTTGCTTCGCGCAATGCCAAGGCGATGTGCGATGAAGGTTTCGGGGTAGGAAAATCGGGCCTCGGTGTCTATCTCGACTTCTCCGAGGCAATCGGCCGGCTGGGCGAGAAGACCGTGCGCGAGCGCTACGGCAACCTCTTCGACATGTATCAGCGCATCACCGACGAAGACCCCTACAAGGTCCCCATGCGCATCTACCCTGCCATCCACTACACCATGGGCGGCCTGTGGGTGGATTATCAATTGCAGAGTACCATCCCCGGTCTCTTCGTCCTCGGCGAAGCCAACTTCTCCGATCATGGCGCCAACCGGCTGGGCGCGAGTGCATTGATGCAGGGCCTGTGCGACGGCTACTTCGTCATTCCGTACACAGTGGGAGACTATCTTGCGACCAACAAGTTCGCCAAGGTTGACGAATCTCAACCCGAGGTGAAGGAGGCGGTTGCGTCGGTCCAGCAGAAGATCGATAAGCTGCTCTCCATCAAAGGCCACCGTACGGTCGATTCGTTCCATCGCGAGCTGGGCAAGATCCTGTGGGACTATTGCGGCATGGCCCGCACCGCCCAGGGCCTGGAAACGGCCATCGGCAAAATCCGGGCGCTGCGCGAGGAGTATTGGCGGAACGTAACCGTCCCCGGCAGCGGCGACGACCTGAATGAAAGTCTGGAGAAAGCCGGCCGCGTCGCGGACCACCTTGAGTTGGCCGAGTTACTGTGTATCGACGCCCGTGAACGCAACGAGTCCTGCGGGGGACACTTCCGCGAGGAGTATCAGACGCCGGAGGGCGAAGCTCAGCGCGACGATGAGCACTACTCCTACGTCGCAGCCTGGGGCTATCGTGGTGACGGCGCCCCTCCCGAACTCATCAAGGAACCGCTGGAGTTCCACTACGTTCACCCGAGCCAGAGGAGCTACAAGTAAATGAAATTAACGCTGAAAATCTGGCGCCAGAAGAACCCCAACGAGAAGGGCGCCTTCGTCCGCTACAACGTGGACGACGTCGATCCCGAGATGTCGATGCTGGAATGCCTCGACGTGCTCAACGAGTCGCTTATTCTGCTCGGCGAGATCCCGGTAGCCTTCGAGCACGATTGCCGCGAAGGTATTTGCGGGTCGTGCGGCTTCATGATCAATGGCATCGCTCACGGGCCGGAGCGCGCAACCACCGTATGCCAGTTGACCATGCGTCACTTCAAGGATGGTGATGAGCTGACGCTCGAGCCATGGCGCGCCAAGGCGTTCCCCATCGTCAAGGACCTTGTCGTCAACCGCCGCGCCTTCGACCACATTATTGAGGCTGGCGGCTACGTTTCTGTGTCCACCGGGCAGGCGCCCGACGGCAACGACATTCTGGTCGGCAAAGAGACCGCTGACGAGTCAATGGATGCCGCCGCCTGCATCGGCTGCGGAGCCTGTGTCGCCGCCTGCCCCAACGCGTCGGCAGCGCTCTTTACGGGTGCAAAGATCACCCACCTCGGAACCCTTCCGCAAGGCGAGCCTGAGAAGGAACGCCGCGCTCTCGCTATGGTCGCGCAGATGAATGCCGAAGCCTTTGGCAATTGCACCAACATCGGCGAGTGCACCGCCGCATGCCCGAAGGAGATCCCGCTCGAGGTGATTGCCAATATGAACCGCAATTATGTCTGCGCCAGCTTCAACCGGCGCGACGACTTGCCCGCGCCGGTTACGCCAGTCGCACCGATGGGTTCAAGGGCATAGCTACTCTTTAGGTGGAGGAGGCACCGGAGGGTGAAACAGTTCCAGCAATTCGCGGCTCGCAGCCAGGGGAGTTACACGCCCTTCGCGAACGTCCCGCTGCAGTGAGGGCAGGCGCGCCGCCACATTGGGTTGGGCCTGAAATGACTCGGCCAGCCCCATCGAGATCAGATCCTCCATCCACTGGAGATCGCCAAGCGTCCGCCGCTCCGCGATCCGGCCCGTCGCGCCAAGCAGGGCTTCGTGTTCCAGTACCATCTGCCAGATCTCCGCGATTCCTGTGTTCTTGATCGAGGAACACGTCAGAACTCGCGGTGTCCATCCGTCGCCCGAGGGAGGGAAGAGGTGCAGTGCGGACGCGTACTCGGCGCGGGCACGCTCTGCCTTCTTAAGGTTGTCTCCATCCGCTTTGTTGATCGCCATGCCATCGATCATCTCGATAATTCCGCGCTTGATGCCCTGTAGCTCGTCACCGGCGCCGGCCAACATCAGCAGCAGAAAGAAATCGGACATGGAGCGTACCGCGGTTTCAGATTGTCCTACGCCGACGGTCTCGATAAAGACGTTCCGGTAGCCGGCGGCCTCACACAGCAGGATGGTCTCGCGTGTTCGCCGTGCGACGCCACCCAGGTGTCCCCCCGCCGGCGAAGGGCGAATGAATGCGTGCGGCTCCGCGGAAAGCCGCTCCATCCGGGTCTTGTCGCCCAGGATGCTGCCGCCCGAGATCGGGCTCGACGGATCCACCGTGAGCACGGCGAGGCGCTCTCCGCAGTCGCGTATGACGTGCATCCCCAACGCGTCGATGAACGTGCTTTTGCCAACTCCCGGCACGCCGGTGATGCCCACGCGACGCGATCTTCCGGTATGCGGCAGAATCGCATCCAGCAATTGTGCAGCTCTCTCGGAGTCCGCGGCGAGGCGGCTCTCAATCAGCGTGATGGCCCGGGCGAGCACCACCCGGTCCCCAGCCAGAACCCCCTGAACGTACTGGTCCAGCGGCAGCCGTCCGCCGCCCGCTCGGAGCGCTGCGGAGGAGCTAGGCACGAATAGTTCTCGTCAAGGCGTTGAGGATCACCTGCGCGCAGACCGGAATCACTGAGCCGGGTCCGAAGATGCCGGCCACGCCTGCCTGCTCAAGAAACGCGTAATCCTGGGGTGGAATGACTCCGCCTGCGTAGACCAGAATGTCTTCGCGACCGCGGCGCTTCAACTCCGCGATCACCTCCGGCACAAGCGTCTTATGACCGCCGGCAAGGGTCGAGACTCCGAGTACGTGCACGTCGTTTTCAACCGCCATAGTTGCGGCTTCAGCGGGCGTCTGGAAGAGCGGACCCACGTCCACATCGAAACCCAGGTCGGCAAACGCTGTGGCAATCACCTTAGCGCCGCGATCGTGCCCATCCTGGCCCATTTTGGCAACTAGAATGCGCGGACGGCGGCCTTCCATTTCGGCGAATTCGTGCGCCATCGCGAGCGCCTTCTGGAACTCAGGATCGCCCTGGCTTTCCGACGAATACACGCCCGAGATGGTTCGGCTCACTGCCTGATATCGGCTAAACACTTTCTCCAGCGCCCCGGATATCTCGCCTAAAGTTGCGCGGACACGTGCCGCGTTCACTGCCAGTTCCAGCAGATTTCCAGTCCCGCTTTGCGCGCTCGCGGTAAGCGCCTCAAGCGACCGGGCAACGGCGGCTGAGTCCCGCGTACTCCGAATCTCAGCCAGCCGGCGCAACTGGTTTTCTCGCACCGCCTGGTTGTCCACTTCGCGCACAGCCAGGGCTTCCTCGTGCGCGAGTTTGTACTTGTTCACTCCTACGATTGTTTCACGACCGGAATCGATCAGCGCCTGCCGCCGTGCCGCGGCTTCTTCGATCCGCATCTTCGGGATGCCGGTCTCGATCGCCTTGGTCATTCCGCCCAGGGTCTCAACCTCCTGAATGTGATGCCACGCCTTGTGCATCAACTCATGCGTCAGGCTCTCCACATAGTAGCTGCCCGCCCATGGGTCGACAACCTTGGTGATGCCGGTCTCTTCCTGCAGATAGATCTGGGTATTGCGCGCAATGCGGGCCGAGAACTCGCTGGGAAGGGCGATCGCTTCGTCCAGCGCGTTGGTGTGCAACGACTGCGTATGTCCAAGCGCCGCTGCCATTGCCTCAACGCAGGTGCGCGGAATGTTGTTGAACACATCCTGCGCAGTCAGGCTCCAGCCCGAGGTCTGCGAATGCGTGCGCAGCACCATCGACTTCGGGTTCTTCGGATTGAACTCTTTGATGATCTTCGCCCACAGAACGCGCGCGGCGCGCAACTTCGCGATTTCCATGAAGTGGTTCATCCCAATCGCCCAGAAGAAGCTGAGCCGTGGCGCGAAGTCGTCGATACTCAGTCCCGCGGCAATACCGGTGCGAATATATTCCAACCCATCCGCCAGGGTGTAGCCTAACTCGATGTCCGCGGTAGCTCCCGCTTCCTGCATGTGGTATCCGCTGATTGAGATGCAGTTGAACTTCGGCATCTTTGCCGAGCAATAGCGGAAGATATCGCCGATGATCTTCATGGAAGGCGCCGGCGGGTAGATGTAGGTGTTGCGGACCATGAACTCTTTCAGAATGTCATTCTGAATGGTCCCGCTAAGTTTTTCCGGTGCGACGCCCTGTTCCTCGGCGGCGACGATGTAGAACGCCATGATGGGCAGCACCGCCCCATTCATGGTCATCGAGACGGACATCTGCTCGAGCGGAATCTGCCCGAATAGAATCTTCATGTCCTCAACCGAGTCGATGGCCACCCCGGCTTTGCCGACGTCGCCAACCACGCGCTCGTTGTCTGAATCGTAACCGCGATGCGTTGCCAGATCGAACGCCACCGACAGGCCCTTCTGTCCCGCGGCGAGGTTGCGCCGGTAGAAGGCGTTGGATTCCTCCGCGGTGGAGAAGCCGGCGTACTGGCGAATGGTCCACGGCTGCATGGCATACATCGTGGAGTAAGGTCCACGAAGGTAGGGAGCAACCCCGGCGGCGTACTCCAGATGTTCCATGGCATGCAGATCGTCGGCGGTATACCAGGGCTTAATGGGAATCAGTTCGGGCGTCGTCCACGAGGGCTGCTGGTCGTCGGCCGGGGCCTCGGCGGCAGGTGCGGGCGGCAATGAGAACTCTATCTTGGAGAAGTCAGGTTTCATCAGTTCTTCACCCCCAGCCGGTCCTGCCAGAGTGTCAGGGTCTCGACCGCATCGCTTGCGATGTGGATGAAGCCCTGTACGCCCGCCGCCTCCAGTGCATCAATCTGGTCCTTGGGATTGCCCGCCACAATAACGGGAACCCGCGCCGCTGCGCAAACCTCGCGCGCGAAGGGCAGGTATTCCGCATCGGAACTGCACAAGATAATCAGGTCCGCGTTTGCTCCGGAATACTCTTCAGATTCGGCGATCTCGAACCCGGCGCAGCCGAAGAAGTTAAGCGCGAAGTTGCTGCGGGCGGTGCGCATCTTCACGTCGCCACGCTTCAGCAGGAGAACCTTGGGCGTGTGGCCAGTCTCGAGGACATGACGTGCGGTGCGCTCGCGAATCTTCTCAAACGGCTCCGCCAGGCGAAACTGTGGGAATGGCACAGCGCCCGTCTCCGGGATGGGCGCAGCTTGCAGAACTTTCGCGTTTAGATCGGGGTAGTTGTTGACTCCGACCAGCGCCCTGCGCCGCGCCGCGACCGCTTTCTCGCGTGCGGCACGAGTCTTCGCAATCTCTTCCGCCAGCCAGCCTGCGCTCGCAGCATGGCTATAGCCGCCTGCAGCCTCGATCCGCTGAAACAGTTTCCACGCTTCGCGCGCGAGTGCCGCGGTCAAGGCCTCAATGTAATAGGACCCGCCCGCGGGATCGGCGACCGCATTCAGGTGCGCCTCTTCTGCCAGCACACGCTGGACGCCGAGCGCCAGGTGCTCGTCGAAGCCAAACGGCTCGACCGTCAACTTGTCGCATCCTCCGATGGCCGCTGACATGGCTTCTGTCGTTGTGCGCAGCACATTCGTGTACGGATCGCAGGTGCTCTTATTCAATCGCGCCGTGCGCACGTGCAGGTTCATCCTGCAGGAATCCGGGTCCACGGGAGCAAACGCTGCTACCGCCTGGGCCCACACCATGCGGGCCGCGCGCAGTTTGGCAATCTCAATGAAATAGGTCGATCCAACTGCGAACACAAACTCGACTTCGCGTGCAGCCACGTCCACTGGGCGGTCTTTCGAGAGTTGCGTCAGCTTCTCCACGCCCCACGCGAGAGCAATTCCGACCTGCTGGATGGCGTCGGCGCCGGCTTCGAGGATCAAATCGGCGCGAACTGCGTCCACTGCGGGGACGGCTTCCTGATCGATCTCCCAAGCCTTCGCATTGCCGCGCACAAAGGGAAACTGTCCCGGAACCGATGCGGTCTGCGCCCCAAGGCCGGCGAGGTTCTCGCTTCGGTAATAAGGGCGCACGGCAATGCCTTCGTCGGACCGCCAGACCAGCCTCTTCTCATAGTCCGCGCCCTTCAGGTCCTTTTGAATAGCGGCTTCCCACGCTGCCGTGGGGACAGGCGGAAAGTCCTGCATCAGGTGCAGAATCTCGGTGCCGGTCAGAGCGTCAGAATCAGGCATGCGCACCCTCCTGGACCACCTCGAACAGGTAGCCAAACGCCGCAGTCTCCGTCGTCTTGGGGTGAACGAAGAAAACCGTGGTTCCGCGCGAACCTCTGCGCGGCGCTTTGTCGATGACCTTGAATCCGTTGTCTTTCAAATAATCGAAGGCCTTGCCGATGTCGGTAACGCGGAACGCAACATGCGCCAGGCCGCCGCGCCCGCCATTCTTCTCCAACTGCTTCGCAACCGGAGATTCCGGGCTGAGCGGCTCCAGCAGCTGCACCAGGTTCGGGCCATCCCCCACTTGCAGCAGCACTTCGCGTACCTGGTCGCCGCCCAGAACGTCTTCGCGATGCACTTCCTTGAAGCCCATAGCCTTGTATGCCTGTACCTGCGGCTCAAGTTCGCCGGCCTTGACGGAGACCGCTACATGATCAAAAAACAGAAAACCCGGTACCTGTTCCATCGCTGTACTCATTGTTCAAACTCCACGAGAACCTGGCCGGCTCGAACACTGTCCCCGGCCTTGACCTTGACTGACGCCACACGACCGGCCGCCGACGCGGTGACCTGGGTTTCCATTTTCATGGCTTCCAGCACCAACAACTCATCTCCGACCGCCAGCGATTGACCTTCCTTTGCCGATACGCTCGCCACGATGCCCGAAACCGGGCTCCGGCATACTTTCTCTTCGTTGACCGGTGTGGTGTCCACGGGAGGCGCGGAGGTGACCGCAACGGGTGCACGGACGGCGGAGGATTCCACCGATTGGTGGAAGCGTGGCGGCGCGCCCGCAGGTTCAGGTTCCGCAACCTCGACCTCCACTTCGTAGCTCTTGTTATCGATGGTGATTTGTAATTTCATGAGTCTCTTAGTAGTACAACCGATGCGACGCCTGAATGGTCACACGGCCTTGTTGAGCCCAGGCGCCGGTGCGAATCAGGCGAATCTGGCGGATGTGCGCCTGCACTCCAAGCCAGGCTGCAAGGGCGGCGGAGATGGCGAGCAGTTCCTCTTCGGAGATTCCTGCTGCAGCCGCCGCTGAGGAAGTTGCCGGAGGTTCGGCAACGCGAGTTGCAACGGCGCCGGTGTTTGCAGCCAATGCTGGTTGCTGTCCTGCCGCCGAGACCAGTTTTTCCACCTCGGTCAGCCGGTCGGAGAGACCGGCAAGCTGCCGCAGGATGTCCTGAAGCGTGGCGCGAAGGTCGTCGGAATTGGATTCGGGAACAGGTTCACTCATCTTCGTTTCCGGCTGGTCGATTACGGTCGGATCACTTCTCACAGTGGTATCAACCCGTGTTTCTTGGTTGGCCGAAGTTCTCGCTTGGTTTGCAGATACTCCAGCGCCTGCGATATGTATCGCCTGGTCAGGGAGGGTTCAATCACAGCATCCACCAGGCGCCGTCCGGCAGCGACGTAGGGATTGGCAAAGGTCTCCCGGTAGCGCTCGATCAGTTCGGCCCGCTTGGCCTTCTTGTCGGCGGCCTCGTGA
>Ga0181526_10000052_pt1 | contig 118315 bp, 98 predicted proteins | sample PEATcosm2014_Bin_35_FD_119750 | JGI IMG/M metagenome (GOLD analysis project Ga0181526, IMG submission 119750) | Peatland microbial communities from MTU Mesocosm Facility, Houghton, MI, USA - PEATcosm2014_Bin06_30_metaG | ecosystem: Environmental > Terrestrial > Soil > Wetlands > Peat | place... | reverse complement strand
GTGAGATCGACCGGGAACCCGTAGGTGTCGTAGAGCTCGAAGACCACCGGACCCTCGAGGACGCCTGCGGTCGCGGCCTCGTCGAAGCGCTTGAGGCCGCGCGCGAGGGTCCTCCCAAAGCTCTCCTCCTCGGACCTGATCACGCGGCGCAGGGTCGGCTCCTGGCGCCTGAGCTCGCCGAAGACGTCGCCGAGCGACTCGACGACCGGCGCGACCAGCTGCTCAAGGAATCCCGCGGAGAGGCCGAGGTGGCGGCCATAGAGGGCCGCCCTGCGCAGGATCCGCCGGATGACGTAGTTCCTCCCCTCGTTTCCCGGCAAAATGCCGTCGGAGATCGCGCAGCACACGCAGCGGGCGTGGTCGGCGAGGACGCGGAAGGCCACGTCCGTGCGCTCCTGCTCCGAGAGGCCGCTTCGCGCGCGCGGGACGGTGCCCCGGTAGGTCCTGCCCGAGAGCTCCGCAATCCGGGCAAACAGGGGCTCGAAAACGTCGCAGGCGTAGTTGGACGGTTCGGCCGTGAAATCCGTGAAGCCCCTTGTCGAGGCGTGGATACCCGCCACGCGCTCAAAGCCCATCCCGGTGTCGACATGCTTCGCCGAGAGCGGCGAGAAGCTGCCGTCCGCGTTGGCGTTGAACTGGATGAACACGTGGTTCCAGATCTCTATGCAGCGCGGCGAGCCCGAGTTGACGAGCGCGCGGCCGGCGGCCTCGTCGTCCGAGGGGAGCAGGTTCACGCTCATCTCCGAGCATGGGCCGCAGGGCCCCGTGTCTCCCATCATCCAGAAATTGTCCTTCCTGCCGCCGAGGACGATGTGGACCGCCGGGTCGAGCCCCGCCTTCCGGAAGATCCCCGCCCAGACGTCATGGGCCTCCCTGTCGAACTCGGACGGGTCTCCACCTGCCTTGTCCGGGGAGTACACGGTCGCGAAGACGCGCTTCGGGGGCACGCCCCAGACCTTCGTCACCAGCTCCCATCCCCATTCAAGGGACTCCCTCTTGAAGTAGTCGCCGAAGGACCAGTTCCCGAGCATCTCGAAGAACGTGTGGTGGTAGGTGTCGAAGCCCACGTCCTCAAGGTCGTTGTGCTTGCCCCCGGCGCGGATGCATTTCTGGGTGTCCGCGGCGCGCGTGTCCTTGCCGGGCCTGGCGCCGGCCCAGTGGGAGAGGTCCGGTGCGCGCGCGCCGAGGAAGATGGGGACGAACTGGTTCATCCCCGCGTTCGTGAACAGGAGGCCCGGGGAGTCGGGCAGGAGCGACGACGACGGCACGACCGTGTGGCCGCGCTTGGCGAAGAAATCCAGGAACGACTGGCGGATGTCCTTGGACTTCATAGGGAGGCAATGACCGCGTCGGCCATCGCCCGGGTCCCGACCGACGCCCCGCCGAACGAGATGTCGGCCGTGCGCGCGCCTCCCGTGACCGCCTTCCTGACGGCGGACTCGATCCTCGTGGCCGCCTTCTCGAGGCCGAAGCTGTAGCGCAGCATGAGCGCCGCCGAGAGGATCTGCGCGCAGGGGTTGGCGACCCCCTTGCCCGCGATGTCCGGCGCGGTCCCGCCGGCGGGCTCGTAGAGCCCGAAGGGAAGGCCGAGGGAGTTCTTCCCCGTCCCCAGGGAGGCCGAGGAGAGCATGCCGAGCGAGCCGCAGATGACGGCCATCTCGTCGGAGAGGATGTCGCCGAACATGTTCTCCGTCACGAACACGTCGAACTGGTTCGGGCTGCGCACGAGCTGCATCGCCGCATTGTCGACGTACATGTGGGTGAGCTCAACATCCGGGGCGTGCCTCGCCGCGTACTCGGTCGCGGTCCTTCGCCAGAGGACCGAGGTCTCGAGGACGTTAGCCTTGTCGATGGAGCAGAGCTTCCTTTTCCGCGACCGGGCGGTCGCGATCGCCGTGGCCATGATCCGCTCGATCTCGCTCCTGCGGTAGACCATCGTGTCGACGGCCTGCACGTCGCCGCCCGGCAGCTCGGTCGTCTCCTTGGGCTTCCCGAAATAAAGCCCGCCCGTCAGCTCGCGGATGCACACGATGTCGATCCCGTCGGGTATCCTCTCGGTCTTAATGGGGGAGGCGGCCGTGAGCTCCCGGTAAAGGAGGCCGGGGCGGATGTTGGCGAACAGTGTGAAATGCCTGCGCAGGGGAAGGAGCGCCGCCCGCTCGGGCTGCTCCTTGGGCGGAAGCTTCTCCCATTTGGGCCCGCCCACGGAGCCGAAGAGGATCGCGTCATTCTGCTCGCAGATCCGCAAGGTGGAGTCAGGCAAGGCCTTGCCGTGGTTGTCTATCCCGGCCCCCCCAACGTCGGCGCGCGTGGGGGAAAGGGTGAGACCCTCCTGGCGGGCGAGGTGCTCAAGGACCCGAAGGGCCTCGGACATCACCTCGGGCCCGATATAGTCTCCAGGGAGGACGGCGAACTTCAGGGTCGGCATGGCAAAGGCGTGTATCGGTATCCGCTGGGGGGCCAAAGGTGAAGGTGAATTTTCGCGGTTGCGGTGAAGGGGGAATATTCTCTTTTTGCGGCGTGAAAGTCCATGCCCTGCCCGCGGGCCCCATACCGACCAACGCCTATCTGCTCACGGACGCCGCGAGGGGAGAGGCGGTCCTCGTCGACGCACCGGCGGGCATCTGGGGCAGGGTCGGGCCCATCCTGGCGCGCGAGGGGTGCCGCCTGACGCTCCTCCTCCTGACCCACGGCCATTGGGATCACACGCAGGGGGCGGCCGAGGTTGTCCGGAGCACCCGTGCCCGGGTCTTCGCCCATGAGGACGACAGGGTCCTTTATGAGCATCCCGAGGTCATGTTGCCGCTCTCGCTCCCGGGCGTCGAGCTCGAGCCGGTCGGGGTGGACCGGTGGCTTTCGGACGGGGAATCGATCGACGTTCTCGGGGAGAAGGTGACCGTGGGCCACGTGCCCGGGCACTGCCCGGGGAGCCTCAGCTTCTATTTTCCCCGGGAGGGCGCCGTCTTTTCGGGCGACGCCCTGTTCCGGGGGAGCGTGGGGCGCACCGACCTGCCGGGCGGGGACTTCGGGCGCCTCAGGGAATCGATCCGCACGCGACTCTTCAGCCTTCCGGACGCGACCACGGTCTATTCGGGGCACGGCGGGCCGACGACCGTGGGCGAGGAGAAGGCCCACAATCCCCATGTGGGCGGCTGAGACCCCCGGGCCGCCTTCGTCCGCGCCGGGGACCCCCGGGCCAATGAAGCTCTACCTGGCCTCGGGCAACCCGCACAAGGCGGGGGAATTCCGTGCGCTGGCCGGCGAGTGGGGCGGCGCGAGCGTGGAATTCGGCAGCGCCGCCGAGGTCGGCGGGATGCCCGCCGTGGACGAGGACACGGGCACGTTTTCCGGGAACGCCCTGAAGAAGGCGCGCGCGCTCCTCGCTAGGCTGCCCGCCGGCGGCTGGGCGCTCGCGGACGACAGCGGGCTCTGCGTCGCGGCGCTGGGCGGTGCCCCCGGTGTCGACTCGGCCATCTTCGCCGGCCCCCAGGCCGACCCCGGGGCAAACCTGGCCAAGCTGCTCGGCGCCATGGAGGGCGTCCCGGACGCCGGGCGGTTGGCCGAGTTTGTCTGCGTCCTGGCCCTGTGCGGCCCGGGCGGCGTCGAGCGCCAGTTTGAGGGGCGCTGCGCCGGCCGGCTTGCCCGTGTGCCGAAGGGGGGAGGCGGGTTCGGCTACGACCCGATCTTCGTGCCGGAGGGCTTTGACAGGACGCTGGCGGAGATGCCGGGCCGGCTGAAGAACCGGATCAGCCACCGGGGCCGCGCCTGGGCCGAGTGCTGCGCATGGCTTGCGGCGATGGGCTGAATCGTGCTCTCTTTCACCCTCCATGGCGAACTTCTACATAACGACGGCGATCGACTATGTGAACGGCTCGCCGCACATAGGCCATGCGTATGAGAAGATCCTCACCGATGTGGTCGCCCGCTTCCGCCGGCTAAGCGGCGATTCCGTCCATTTCCTCACCGGCACCGACGACCACGGCCAGAAGGTGCAGCAGAGCGCTGAGGCAAGGGGGGTCACGCCGCTCCAGTTCGCCGACACGATGAGCGCGGAGTTCCGGGCGATGCTGCCCCGGCTCGAGATCTCGAACGACGACTTCATCCGGACCACCGAGGAGCGCCACAAGCGGGTGGTTCGCGAGGTCCTGCAGCGCCTCTTCGACAAGGGGGACATCTACAAGGGCGAGTACCGCGGCTTCTACAGCATGAGGCAGGAGCAGTTCCTGAAGGAGAAGGACCGCAACCCGGACGGCACCTGGCCGGAGATCTACGGCGAAGTCTCCGAGATCGCCGAGCCGAACTATCTCTTCAAGCTGCGCGCCTACCAGGGCTGGCTCGTCGATTTCCTCGCGAGGCACGAGGACTTCGTGTTCCCGAGATTCAGGAGGAACGAGGTCCTCGAGTTCCTGAAGGAGCCCCTCAACGACCTGTGCATCTCCCGGCCGAGGGAGCGGCTCGAATGGGGAATCCCGCTTCCCTTTGACGAGGCGTACGTGACCTACGTCTGGTTTGACGCCCTCGTGAACTACTACTCCGCCGTCGCCGACAGGCCCGGCGTGTGGCCCGCCTCCCTGCACGTGATCGGCAAGGACATCCTTGTGCCCCCCCACGCGGTGTACTGGCCGATAATGCTCCACGCCGCGGGGATCGAGCTGCCCCGGGGCCTCCTCGTCCACGGATGGTGGCTCACGAAGGGGGCGAAGATGTCAAAGAGCACGGGCAACGTGTTCAACCCCCTGGACCTTGTGGATGAGTTCGGGGCGGACGCGCTCAGGTATTTCCTCATCCGCGAGATGAACGTCGGGCAGGACGGCGACTTCTCGCGGGAGCTCTTCCTCACCCGATACAACGGCGACCTGGCGAACGACCTCGGGAACCTCGTGAACCGGGCCCTCAACATGACCAACAGGTTCGCCGGCGGCGTCGTTCCCGCTGCCGGCGCGGAGCAGGACCTCGAGCGCGAGGTCAGGGCCGGCTGGGATTCCCTGGCCGCGGACTACGCCGCCCTGTTCGGGCAGTTCCAGTTCCACGCGGCGCTTGAGCGCCTCTTCGCCTTCATCCGCTCCATCAACGCCTACATTGAGAGGAGGGCGCCGTGGAAGCTCGCAAAGTCCGCCCTGCCCGCGGACAAGGCGCTCCTGCAGGCGACGCTCGCAACGATCGCCGAGGCCCTCCGGCTGGCCGCCGCCGCGCTGCGCCCCGTCATGCCGGTTGCCACGGGGAAGATAGACTCCGTCCTCGGCAACAGTCCCAGCGGTACCTGGGCCGAGGAGCTCATATGGGGGCACCGGCTCGAGGGCTCCAGGGTCGCCGAGTCCCTTGTCCTTTTCCCCAGGCCCGCGGGAGCCGCGGAAAAGGCCCCGTGACGATCCTGCCCCTCGACCCCGTCGCGCACGCGTCGCCGGAGGCGCTCCACGAGTTCCTGGCCGAGTGCCGGGGGGCCGCCGCCCGGTCGGGCCGCCCGAGGCTCGTCAGCATCACGCTCCAGGTCGAGAGCCTTGACCCGCTGGCGGTCCTTGAGTCCATCTTCGAGGCGGACGAGAGGCATTTCTACGCGGAGCGGCCCTCGCAGGGCTGGGCCATCGCGGGCGCCGAGTCGGTCATGGACTTCTCGGCCTCGGGCCCGGGGCGGTTCGCGGCATGCCAGGGATTCATCGACGGGGCCCTCGCGGACGCCGTGGCGGTCGGCGAGCCGGGCCTCCCCTTTGGCGGGCCGCATTTCTTCGCGGCGTTCACGTTCCTGGACTCGGTCGGCAGCGGCGAGCCGTTCGAGGCCGCGAGCGTCTTCGTTCCGCGCTGGCAGGTGGCGACCCGGGCCGGGCGGACGACGGCCGTGGCCAACCTGATCCTGGAGGGCGACTCGCGGATCGAGCCGATTGCGGAAAGGGTGCTCAGGGCGCACGCGAAGTTCCGCTCCTTCGACTTCCGGTCGCCCGGGTTCCGGGACGACCGGGCCAGCCCCGTGGCCTCCGCAGGGGGCCCGGGCGACAGGGAGCGCTACGAGGAGGCGGTGCGCGGCGCCCTCGGCCGGATCTCCCGGGGGCAGTTTGAGAAGATCGTCCTCGCCCGGGCGAAGGACTTCAGGGGCGGCGCCCCCCTTCATCCCCTGAGGATGCTGAACGGGCTGCGCCAGCGCTTTCCCGACTGCGTCGCATTCTCGGTGGCGAACGGACGGGGCCAGAGCTTCATCGGCGCGAGCCCGGAGATCCTCCTTCGCGTGGAGGACGGCGTCGTCCGCACGGAGGCCCTTGCCGGGTCGGCGGGCAGGGGTGCGACCGCCAGCGAGGACGCGGCGCTGGGAAGCGGCCTCCTGCGCAGCGAAAAGGACCTCCGGGAGCAGCGGATCGTGCTCGACTCGATCGTGCGCAGCCTGGAGCCGCTTGGGCTCGACCTGAGATTCGACGAGCGGCCCGTCCTGCGGCGCCTCTCCAACGTCCAGCACCTCCACACGCCCGTCGAGGCGGCACTGCCGGGCGGGGTCACGCTCCTTGAGATGCTGGGCCGGCTGCACCCGACCCCCGCGGTCGGCGGCTCGCCGAGCGGGGCAGTCGTGCCGCTGATCGCCGGGCTGGAGGGCTTTCCCCGGGGACTCTACGGGGGCGCCCTGGGGTGGATCGACTCCGGCGGGGGAGGGGAATTCGTCGTGGGCCTGCGCTCCGCCCTTGTCGACGGGGCCCGCGCCCGCATGTACGCCGGGGCGGGAATAGTGGCCGGGTCGTCGCCCGAGATGGAGTTTGCGGAGACCGAGCTCAAGTTCAGGGCGATGCAGGACGCGCTGCTCGACGGTTGACGGAGAACCCGGGACCCATGAAGCCACCCTCGCTCGACTCCCGCAACGTGAACGCCCTCTGGGGGAGCGTGGTCGCGGAGACGCTCGTGCGCATGGGGGTGACGCGGGCCGTGGTCTCGCCGGGATCGCGGTCGACGCCGCTCGCGTTCGCCTTCGCCAGGCACCCGGGGATGGAGGCGGTCCCGGTCCTCGACGAGCGCTCCGCTGGATTCCTCGCCCTCGGAATGGCCAAGCGGGACATGCGGCCGGTTGTCGTCCTTTGCACCAGCGGGACGGCGGGCGCCAACATCTACCCCGCCGTCATCGAGGCCCATGAGTCCGGGGCGCCGCTATTCGTCATCACCGCCGACCGCCCCCCGGAGATGCGGGGCTGCGCCTCGGGACAGACGATCGACCAGCACCGGCTCTACGGCACATTCGCCCGGCTCTACCACGAGCTGGCCCTGCCGGAGGCGAACCTGCCGCTCCTTCGCTACCTTCGCCAGACAATCGCCCACGGCGTCGAAAGCGCCCTTGGGACCCACGCGGGCCCGGTGCATTTCAACGCTCCCTTCCGGGATCCCCTTGCGCCCGTCGACGACGGGGGCTCGACCGAGGCGTTTGCGGCCAGCGTAAACTGGGAGGATTTCTTCGGGCACCTCGCCCCGCCGTCCCGGGTCGCGGTCGGCTCCGACGTCCCCGCCTTCGCCCATTCGGTCCACGGCGTCATAGTCGCCGGCCCCGCCCTCGCCGCCGACCCGGCCGGATACTCCGCGGCCGTCGGCGAGATCTCGCGCAGGCTCGGCTGGCCGGTCCTGGCGGACGGCCTGTCGCCCGTCCGCAACCACGCGGCGGCCGTCCCCCACCTGGTGACCCGGTACGACGCGGTCCTTCGCTCCCCCAGGGCCGCCGACTCGCTGCGCCCCGAGTTTGTCCTCTGCCTCGGGGAGTGGCCGACGAGCAAGGTGCTCCGGAGCTGGATCGAGGCGAGCCATGCGCCGGTCCTCTTTGTCACCGAGCGCCCGGACAACCGGGATGCGCTCCACGGCCGCACCCGCCGGGTCGCCTCGGACCTCGGCGCCCTGGCCGCGGGCCTGGCAGTCGCCGACGCCCCGAACGGCTACGAGCGGCTGTGGTCCGGGATGGAGGCCCGGGCGAGGGAGGCGCTCGACGCGCGCCTCGGTGCCGAGGAGGCGCTCGTCGAGCCCAAGGCCGCGTGGCTCATGGCCAAGCACCTGCCCGAGAATTCCTGCGTCTTTGCCGCAAACAGCATGCCCGTCCGGGACATGGAATTCGTGTGGCCCGCGAACGACCGGGGAATCCGGGTCTTCTCCAACCGCGGGGCGAACGGCATCGACGGCACGCTCTCGACGGCGCTCGGTGTCGCGCACGGCGGCGGCCCCTCCTTCCTTCTCACGGGGGACCTTGCGTTCCTTCACGACTCGAACGGCCTCCTGTCCGCCCCGAAATTCCGGGGAAGCCTGACCGTCGTTCTCATCAACAACCACGGGGGCGGCATCTTTGAGCACCTGCCCGTGGCCCAGTTCGGCCAGGTCTTCGAGGAGTTCTTCGCGACGCCCCAGGAGGTCGACTTCGCGCGCCTGTGCTCGGCCCACTCGGTCGGGCACGTCCACGTGGAGGACTGGGCGCATTTCGGGTCGCTCCTCTCGGCCCCGCCGGCGTCCGGCATCCGCGTCCTTGAGCTGCGCGCCGACCGCAAGAGGGACGCGGCCTGGCGCAAGGAGGCGTTTGCCTCCGCGGGAAGGGCTGTCTAGCGCAAGGTTGACCCATGATTGAAACGAACCCCCTGAAGACCTATCCCGGCATCGTGGCGGCCCTTCGCGAGGCCATCCGGGGCGATGCGGCGCTCGAGGCCGCCGTCGGCGGGGATTTTGTGACGGTGGGAAAGCTCGAATTTGCATTGCTGCAGGGCCTGGGACTGGGCCCCGGGCAACTGGTCGTGGACGTGGGCTGCGGCAGCGGCCGGTTGGCCGTTCACTTGAGCACGATCCCGACGCTCAGATACATTGGGACGGACATCGTCGGCGAGCTGTTGGCCCACGCCGAGAAGCTGACTAGGCGGGCGGATTGGAAGTTCATCCTGACGGACGGCGTAAAGATACCCTGCGCCGATGATTCCGCGGATTTCGTGTGCTTCTTCTCCGTCTTCACGCACCTCACCCACGAGGATTCCTACCGATACCTAAGCGAGGCGCGGCGGGCGCTGAAGCCGGGGGGCAGGGTGGTATTCTCGTTCCTGGAGTTCCATATCTATTCCCATTGGTCGGTATTCGAGACATCCCTGGCCCACGGCGGCATCGGCCAGCATCTGAACCAGTTCATGAGCCGGGATGCGATCGCCTCGTGGGCCCATCACCTCAACATGACCGTCGATCAGATCCACGACGGCGACAAACCCCATATCGAGATCGCTGAGGATCTAACCTGGCATGATGGTCGGGTGATGAGCGGCAAGGGCTGCCTGGGGCAGTCCGTCGCGGTGCTGGTCAAATGAGGGCCCATGGAAAGCTGCCGCACCGTCCCTAGGGCGGACCACCCCGGCATCCGCAACCAAGGCAATGCAGGCCCCCGACTACGTATCGGCCTATAAGGCCCATCTTTCGCGGCTGATCGGCGCGCATGGCCGCGACGCGGCCATGGAACTCGTCGTTGGCGGAGAGTACCTGCAAGTGGGCATCCTCGAGAGCAGCGCGCTGATCACGCTCGGATTGCAGCGGCACCACACCCTGGTCGATGTCGGCTGCGGCAGCGGGCGCCTTCCCTACGAGCTGAGGGACTACCTAACCGGGGCGTTTATCGGGACGGATATCCTGGATGACGCCTTAAGATACGCCGCGGAGAAATGCGGGCGCCCCGACTGGAAGTTCATCCCCAACCACCTGCCCACCATCCCGGCCGACGATTCGACGGCGGACTTCGTCTCGTTCTTCTCGGTGTTCACCCACCTGCTGGACGAGGATGTCTACCGGTTCCTGGCTCAGGCAAAGCGCGTTGCCCGGCCGGGCGGCAGGATCGTATTCTCTTTCCTCGATTTCGAGTGCGAGTCGCATTGGCATGTCTTTGAGGCCACGATGGCGGACCGGGACCCCCAGAGGGTGATCAACAAGTTCATATCGAAGGGGGCGATTCGCCGCTGGTCCCGGGCCCTCGGCCTGAGGCTGGAGGCGATCCACGACGGCCCGCACCCCTGGATCCAGCTGACCCGGCCATTTGCCTACCGTGATGGCCGTCGCGCCGAGGGGGTCGTCGAATTTGGCCAGTCGGTCGCGGTGCTCGTTAATGAGGGCCCCGGCCAACCCCAGGCTCCAACGCCTGCCTCGGTCGCGCCGGCGGCCGCGCAGCCTGCCGGCCACACCTGACCCGGATCCGATCAAATCCCCTCCACAGCAGCCGATGCCGTATCAACTGGCCCAGATCAACATCGCACGCGGCAGGGCCCCGCTCGACCACCCGTCAATGCGGGACTTTGTCGAGCTGCTGGACGCGGTGAACGCGCTGGCGGAAGCGACGCCGGGGTTCGTGTGGCGCCTGAAGACGGAGGCCGGCGATTCCACGGGCATACGCGCCTACGACGACCCTCTGATGATCATCAACATGTCGGTTTGGAGAGACATCGAGGCACTGAGGAATTATGTGTACAAGAGCTCGCACGCCCATGTGTTCCGCAGGAGGAAGGACTGGTTCTCCCCGATCGACACCCCGAGCCTGGGGCTCTGGTGGATTCCAGCGGGCGAGATTCCTACGGTTGAGGACGGGAAGGCCTGCCTCGACCGGCTTGCCAGGAACGGCCCGGCTCCCGACGGATTTACGTTTAACAAATCGTTCCCGCCGCCATTACAATAGATTGACCTCCAGACGAACCGTCACATTGCCCCCCTCATGACTCCCAAATGGAAAGCCGCCGGAAGCTATTCCGACATCCTCTACCACAAGGCGGACGGGATCGCCAAGGTGACGATCAACCGGCCGCAGAAGCGCAACGCCTTCCGGCCGGAGACGATTTCCCAGATGATCGAGGCCTTCGGGGACGCGCGCGACGACCAGAGGATCGGAGTCGTGCTCCTGATGGGCGCGGGCCCCCACACCGACGGCAAGTACGCGTTCTGCGCCGGCGGGGACCAGAGCGTCCGGGGGAGCGCGGGCTACGTGGGAAACGACGGGGTACCCCGGCTGAACGTGCTCGACCTCCAGAGGCTCATCCGCTCGATGCCGAAGGTCGTGATCGCGCTCGTCGCGGGCTACGCGATCGGCGGCGGCCACGTGCTCCATGTCGTGTGCGACCTGACGATCGCGGCCGACAACGCCGTGTTCGGGCAGGTAGGGCCGGCGATGGGCAGCTTTGACGGGGGCTTCGGGGCCGGCTACCTCGCGCGCGTTGTCGGCCAGAAGAAGGCGCGCGAAATCTGGTTCCTGTGCCGCAGGTACGGCGCGGCCGAGGCGCTCGGGATGGGGCTCGTGAACGCCGTCGTTCCCGTCAGGGACCTGGAAAAAGAGGGTATCGCCTGGGCGAGGGAGATCCTCCAGAAGAGCCCGCTCGCCATCCGGCTCCTCAAGAGCGGGTTCAACGCCGAGCTGGACGGGCAGGCCGGGATCCAGGAGCTGGCCGGCAACGCGACGCTCCTCTACTACATGAGCGAGGAGGCGAAGGAGTTCCACTCGGCCCAGAGGGAGAAGCGCAAGCCCGACTCGCGCCGGTTTCCCTGGCTGCCCTGATCGCTGGTCCCTGCGGGGACCGATGGGCCTAATTCCCGAGCGACTTGCGCAGGTCCGGGAGCTGGCCCGCGGATCCAAGCAGGGTGTTCCGGCTCCCGATGAACTTGGCGTACTCGTCCATAAAGACCTTGCCCGGCGGGCGGAAGTCGAACTCGGCCGGGTGGTCCCGGAAATACTCGCGGTGGACGCGGGTCCAGACGAGGCGGCCGTCGGTGTCGATGTTCACCTTGGTGACCCCGAGCTTCGCGGCGGGGAGGTACTCGTTGGGGTCCACGCCCACGGTGTTGGCCATGGTGCCCCCGGCCGCGTTGATCCGGTCGACCTCCTCCTTGGGGACCGAGGACGAGCCGTGCATGACGAGGGGAAAGCCGGGCAGGAGGGCCTGGATCTTCCTCAGGATGTCAAAGTGCAGCGACTGGCGGCCCTTGAACTTGTAGGCCCCGTGGCTCGTCCCGATCGCGCAGGCGAGGGAGTCGCAGGAGGTCTTTCCCACGAACGCCTTGGCCTCCGAGGGGTTGGTCAGCGCCGCGTGGCCGTCCTCGACCTTGATGTCCTCCTCGACGCCCCCAAGCATCCCTAGCTCGGCCTCGACGGACAGGCCCTTCGCGTGCGCGGCGTCGACGACGCGCCTCGTGATCTCGGCATTCTTGTCAAAGGCCTCGTGCGAGGCGTCGATCATGACCGAGCTGTAGAAGCCCGACTTGATGCAGTCGTAGCAGGTCTCCTCGTCCCCGTGGTCGAGGTGCACGGCATAGATCGCCTCCGGGAAAATCTCGCCCGCCGAGCGGATGATGGCCTCCAGCATCCGCTTGTCGGTGTACTTGCGCGCCCCCTTGGATATCTGGATGATGAACGGCGCCTGCGACTGGATGCAGCCGCGGAAGAGGCCCATCGCCTGCTCCGCATTGTTGATGTTGTACGCGCCGACGGCGTATTTCCCGTAGGCGTGCTTGAAGAGCTGGGCGGTGGTGACGATCATGGGAGGCGAAGGAATACGCTTATGGTCGCGGAGGCGACAAGCGTTTTGGCGGTCCAGGCACTCCGAGCCTAGCCGCCCCCGCCGCCAGCAGCAGGTGCCGTGCCCGCGGCGCCTCCGCCGCGGGCGCCCTGGTTGGCGCTGCGCATGAGCTGCATCATCTGCTGCTGCGCCTGCTGCTGGGCCTGGATCTGCTGGAGGGCCGCCAACTGCGGCCCGGAGAGGACGCCCTGGGCCGCGGTGAGGGCCTCGGGGGTGACCTGGGCGTTGCCGCCGCCGTTGACGAGGCTCAGGAGGCTGGGCCCGGGCCCGCCGCCGTTCGCGGTGCCCGACGTCCCGTTGCCGGCCCGCTGGGGCTGGTTCTGGGCAAGGAGCTGCACCATCTGGCTGGCCTCGTCATCCGTGAGAGGCGTCTGGGTGTAGCTGAGCTGCTGCTGCAGGCTGTTGACGGTGTTTCTCTCGGGCAGGGTCTGCTGGTACTGCTCGTACTGCTGGTATCCCGCGTCGCCGAGCGTCTGCTGTATGCTCGCGTCGACCTGGGAGGTCGCCTGGTTGACCAGGGTCTTGAATCCGTCCGGGTCGGTCCTCGGATTGATCCCCTGCTCGCGGGCGGCCTGGAGCGTGTCCATGAGCGCCTGCTGCTTGTCGGCCAGGAGCGACTGGAACTGCGCAAGCTGGTCGGGCGTCAGGTTGAGCGACTTGAAGAGCGGGCCGTAGGTCTGGCTCAGCCTGCCCTTCATCTGGAGGGCGAGAAGGCGCTGGAAATCCGGGTTTGAGGCCAGCTGGGCAAAGGCCCCGAAGCGGCCGCCCGCGCGGCCCCTGCCGGCGGCAGGCGCCGGGTTGTCGCCGTCCGTCCCGTCGCCGGCCACCCCCTGGCCGCCGCGGCGCCCCCTCATGGCCGCGAGCCTGTCCTCCAGCGACTTGATCGCCTTCCGGGCGTCGGCCAGCTGCTTGCGGGCCATGGCCAGGTCGCCGTCGGCGACCTGCGCCCGCAGGACGATCAATTCCCGGTACTGGTGCCATGAGAACGCGGCCAGCGTGGCCACGGCGAAGGCCAGGATGACGATCAGGGTGTTTTTGGAGGATTTCACTGTCCGTTGTAAACGGTTGGGCCCTGCAGGTTAGACGCGCCGCGCGGGGAAAGGTTTCCCTAGGACGGGGCGCCCTCGGGCTTCGCCTCGGGCGCCTTCCGCCTCAACCTCTTGCCCCGGGGGGGTGCATTGGGGTCCTTGGGGGGGCGCGGGGCGAACTCGAAGCCGGTGCTGCCGTCCTCCTTGAGTGCCAGGAAGGCGTTGAACGGGCGGCGCGTGCGCATGCTCCAGAACTTGTCGAGCAGGTCCGTCTTGCCCGTCTCGAGCATCTTTACGAACTGCTCGCGCGGGATGTCGCGCGAGAGGATCCTTCGGGAGCACCGGGCGAGGATCTTGTCCTCGCCGTTCTCGACCCGCCTCACGACGTAGCTCTGGGGGGTCTCGTAGATGAGGGCCCCCGGCCCGAAGCGGGCGGCCGGCGCCTCGCCCACCGGCTGCAGGCCGGTGAAGTCGATCTTGATGGCGCCCGTCGAGTCCCTCTGGCCGTCGAACACGAACTCGGCCTTCTTCTCCTCCTTGTTGTAGCGCAGCACGGCGCTGAAGGGCTTGCCGGCCTTCGAGCGGAAGTTGTCCAGGGGCCCGATCTGGCCCGTCCCAAGGAGGTCCTTCACCTCCGACTCCGCCATCTTCCGGTTGCCGATGACCTTGTAGATCATGAGCTCGCCGTCCCTCGACTTGTACCCGCGCAGGGTCTCGATCATCGGCTTGCCGTCCGTCGGGGAGATGATGTCGGTTTCGCGCGCGGCCGAGTCGTCCTCCTCGAACGCCTTCACCCTCCTGATGATGCCCTTCGTCGTCTCGACGACCTCGGACATGAACTTCTCGCGCGGGAAGTTGCCGTGCTCCATCTGGCGCAGCTTGAACTCCCATTCGCCCGTCATCGCCGGGCTGGTGACCTCCTCGGCCTTCACCGCGGCGAGGAACTGGAGGATCTGCTCGGCCTTCGGCGTCGGTACGAGCTCGCGCTGCTGGCGCTCGACGTAGCGGGTGTTGATCAGGCCGTCGATCGTGTCGGCTCGGGTCGCCGGCGTGCCGAGGCCGCGCTCCTTCATCGCCTCGGCGAGCTCCTCGTCCTCAACGAGCTTGCCCGCGCCCTCCATCGCCGAGAGGAGCGTCGCCTCCGTGTAGCGGGGAGGGGGGCGGGTCGCCTCCTCGTGGAGCTGCGGGTCGACGGCCTTCGCTCTTGGCGGGGTCCCGTCGGCAGCCTCGAGCGCCGGGAGGGACTTCGAGTCGGGCGAATCATCCTCGAGGGTGCTCTTCCCGTAGACCGCGAGCCACCCGGCGAAGGTGAGCACCTTTCCCTCGGTCTTGAACCCGTGGCCGGCGACGGTGCTCGTGCGGGTCGTTATGTCGAACTCGGCGGAGGGATAGAAGACGGCCACGAAGCGCCGGGCGATCATGTCGTAGACCTTGGCCTCCATGTCCTCGAGGGGCTTGGGCTCCTCGACGGTCGGGATGATCGCAAAGTGGTCCGAGATCTGGGCGTTGTTGAAGATCCTCTTGTTGGGGCCGAGCCACTGCTCCTCGAGCACCTTAGCCGCGTGGCCCGCCAGGTCCCCGCGCATCATGGAAAGCGCCTGCCGGCACGTCGGGATGTAGTCCTCGGGCAGGGCGCGGGAGTCCGTGCGGGGGTACGTGATCATCTTGTGGCGCTCGTAGAGGGCCTGGGCGATCTGGGAGGTGCGCCTTGCGGAGAGGCCGAAGCGGTTGTTCGCCTCGCGCTGGAGGGTGGTCAGGTCGTAGAGGCGCGGCGAGGCCTGGGAGCTCGCCTTCTTCTCCTCGGTGACGAGGGCCTCCGGGCTCGCCCTGCACGCCGCGAGGACGGCCTCGGCCCTAGCCCTGTCCCAGACCCGGTCGACGCGGTCGTGCTCGTCGTCCGTCTTCCTGAAGTCCGGCTTCTGGTAGATCCCCTCGTAGGAGCCCCGGGCGACCTGGAACTCCGCGCTCACCCTCCAGTAGGTCCTCGGCTTGAAGTTGCGGATCTCGAGCTCGCGGGCGTAGACGATCGCGAGGGTGGGGGTCTGCACGCGGCCGACGGAGGCGACCTTGCCCGCCCGGGAGCCGAACATCCGCTTGGTGAGCGCCCGGGTGCCGTTGATGCCGATCAGCCAGTCGCTCTCGCTGCGGCAGCGCGCGGCGTCGGCCAGGCCCCGCATCTTCGAGCCGTCGCGCAGGTTGGCGAAGGCCTCCCGAATGCCCTCCTGCGTCATCGTCTGCATCCAGGCGCGCTTGACCGGCAGTTTGCTCTTCGTGAGCTGGTAGAGGTACGTGAAGATGAGCTCGCCCTCGCGCCCGGCGTCGCAGGCGTTGATCACCAGCTCGATGTCCTTCCGGGCCAGGAGCTTCTTCAGGAGGTCGAACCGCGCCTTGGACTCCTCGATCGGCTTCAGCTGGAACTTCTCCGGGATGATCGGGAGCGCCTCCAGCCGCCAGAAGCCGTACTTCTTCTTGTCGATGTCCTCGGGCATCTGGAGCTCGACGATGTGGCCCACCGCCGAGGAGATGACGTAGTCCCCATTCTCGAAGAAGTCCCCCTTCTTGGGGATCTTGCCGAGGGCGCGCGCGAGGTCAGCCGCAACGGAGGGCTTCTCGGCGATGATGAGTGACTTCATTGAGTCGCGAGCCGATAGGCGGCGCGCGGTAGGATTTCAAGGCTTTGTTTTCCGGGCCGCGGTCAGGCCGCGAGCTTCGGCGTCTCCAGGAGGGCGCTGTCCAGGGCCGCGATGAGAGCCGCGATCGTGGCGTCCGTCTCGTCGCCCATGTTGGAAATCCGGAACGTCTTTCCCTTCAGCTTGCCGTAGCCGCCGTCGATCACGAGCTGGTGCTTGGCCTTGAGGACCTTGTTGAGCGCCGAGAGGTCGTAGCCCAGGTTGTTTGCGAAGCAGTTGAGGGTCACCGAGCCGAACCCCTCCCTGGGGAACAGCTTGAATCCCTTCGCGAAGGCCCAGCCGCGGACCGCCTTGTTCAGGCGCAAATGCCGGGCGTAGCGCGCCTCGGCCCCCTCGGCCGCGATGTCCTCCAGCTTCGACTTCAGGGCGTAGATGATCGGTATGATCGGCGTGCTCGGCGTCATGCCGTTCTCGTGGTTCTTCTGGAACTCGAGGAGGTCGAAGTAGTAGCCCCTCTCCGGCACGCCCGCCGCCCGCTCGAGCGCGCGCTTGGACACGGACACGAGGGAGAGGCCCGGGGGGAGGGCGAGCGCCTTCTGGGAGCCCGTGATCATGATGTCGATCCCGAGCTTGTCCTTGGGGATCGCCATCGCGCTGAAGGAGCTCACGACGTCGACAATCGAGATCACTCCCGGGAACTGGCGCAGGACCTCCATGAGGGCGGGCAGGTCGCTCATGCACCCGCAGGAGGTCTCGTTGTGGATGAGCGTCACGGCGTCGTATCCGCCCGTCGCGAGCTCCTTCCTCAGCGCCTCCGGGTCCACGGGCTGGCCCCACTCGAACCTGAGGGCGCCCGCCTGCTTCCCGCAGCGCAGCGCCACGTCGTTCCACTTGTCGGAGAAGGCGCCGTTCATGCAGTTGAGGACCTTCGCCTTGACCGCGTTGCGGATCGACCCCTCCATCGCCCCCCAGGCGCTGCTCGTGGAGAGGTAGACCGGGTCCTTCGTGCCGAAGAGAGCCTGGAGGCCGGGCTGCAGCGACTGGTAGAGGGCGACAAAGTCCGGGCTTCGGTGCCCGATCATGGGCTGGGTCATCGCCCGAAGCGTTTTCTCCGAGACTGCGATGGGGCCGGGAATGAATAGTTTGTAGGCCATGGCGCGTGCGTGTGAACTGTTGAAAACAGTTTACGCAGCCCCCGGCGTCAACCTTCATTAGCCCGCCGACCGGTCCGGTCGCACCCCCATGTCGCTGCCCTGGCTCAAGCGGAAGTTCCAATCATTCGAACTGTACACGGTCGACGTCGTGCTCGGGCGCCGGGCCGACACCGGCGCGGTCGCGTTCGGCGTTCTCCTGCGCGCTCTCTCCTGGGGGTTCAGCGCCGTGGTGCAGGTGCGCCTCTGGCTCTACCGCAAAAGGATCCTGCGGGACCACCCCCTCGGCTGCCTTGTGGTCGTCGTCGGCAACCTCACGGTCGGGGGCACGGGCAAGACCCCGATCGTCGAGAAGTTCGCTCGGGCCCTCCGGGACCGCGGCCGCAAGGTCGCTATCCTCAGCCGGGGCTACAAGAGCAAGGCCCCCCCGTTCTGGAAGAAGGCCTGGTACGGGATAACCCACACCGACGAGCCGCCGCCGAGGGTCGTGAGCGACGGGCGCACGGTCCTCCTCGACAGCGAGCAGGCGGGGGACGAGCCATACATGCTCGCGAGCAACCTGCCGGGAGTCGTCGTCCTGGTGGACAAGAACCGCGTCAAGGCCGGGGCCTACGCGATCAAGAAGTTCGGCTGCGACACCCTGGTCCTTGACGACGGCTTCCAGTACCTCGCCCTCAAGGGCCGGCTCAACCTTCTCCTCATCGACAAGTCCAATCCCTTCGGCAACGGGCACCTCCTGCCGAGGGGCATCCTGCGCGAGCCGGTGAAGCACCTTCGCCGGGCCAACTACATCTTCCTGACGAAGTCCGACGGGAGCCGGGACTCCGGGCTCGAGGCGACGATCTCGAGGTACAAGCCCGAGGCCGACATCATAGAATGCGTCCACAAGCCCATGTACCTGCAGAGGATGGACTTCAGGGACGGGGCCTCGGAAGGCCGCGAGCCGCTCTCCTGGCTGAAGGGCCGCCGCGTCTTCGCCTTCAGCGGGATCGCGACGCCGGAGAGCTTCGAGAGGTTCCTGCGGGACCTGGGGGCTCTCCTCATGGGGCGCGAGCGCTTCCTGGACCACTACCGCTACGCGCCCGAGGACCTCGCCGAGCTCTACGACGCGGCGGAGCGGGAGCGCGCGGAGTGCCTGGTGACGACGGAGAAGGACGCGGTGCGCATCCCCCATCCGGGCGGCAGCCCGCTGCCGGTGTACTACCTGCGCCTCGAGATCGAGATCATCCGGGGCGCCGCGGACTTCGACGAGGCCGTGGGGCGCATCTGCTTCCCTCAGAACTCTCTTGCCGGGGGGGCGGCGCCCGGCGTAAGTGGTCGGGCTCCATGATCATCGACAGCCGGATCACCCAGCTTGCGGACGGCCTCACGGGTTTCTCGACTGCCCTGAAGAAGGGCGAGCGGGTCCTCATCGACGCCTACGACGTCCCGGAGGCCATGGTGATCGCCCTCGTGCGCTCGGCCCGGGCCCGGGGGGCGCTCCCGTACGTCCAGCTCCACAGGGCCAGGATAACGCGCGAGATGGCTCTCGGCGCCGAGGAGGCGCAGTACGAGACGCTGTGCGCGATCGAGCTGGCGCGGATGAGGCAGATGGACGCGTACATCGCGCTCCGCGGCTCGGACAACATTTTCGAGGCCTCGGACGTGCCCCCCGAGCGCGTCCAGCTTGTCAGCAGGATCATGAAGCCGGTCATAGACCACCGCGTCGGAAAGACCCGCTGGGTGGTGCTGCGCTGGCCGACCCCGGCGATGGCGCAGCAGGCCCTCATGAGCACCGAGGCGTTCGAGGACTTCTACTTCAGGGTCTGCACGCTCGACTACTCCCGGATGAAGCCCGGGATGAGGGCGCTCGCCGACCTGATGCGGGGGACCGACCGGGTCCACATCAAGGGGCCCGGCACCGACCTGAGGTTCTCGATCAAGGGCATCGGCGCCAAGGAGTGCGGCGGCCAGTACAACATCCCGGACGGCGAGGTTTTCTCCTGCCCCGTGCGGGACTCGGTCGAGGGCGTCGTGCGGTACAACGCGCCCACCGTCTACCTCGGTTCCTCCTTCGACAACATCCGGCTTGTCTTCAGGAAGGGCAGGATAGTCGAGGCGACGGCGAACAACACCCCGCGGCTCAACCAGATCCTGGACAGCGACCCCGGGGCCCGGTACATCGGGGAGTTCGCGATCGGCTTTAACCCCCACGTCCTCGAGCCGATGAGGGACATCCTCTTTGACGAGAAGATCGCGGGCTCCTTCCACTTCACCCCGGGCCAGGCCTATGCCGAGTGCGGCAACGGCAACAAGTCCCAGGTCCACTGGGACATGGTCAGCATCCAGAGGCCCGAGCACGGCGGCGGGGAGATCTGGTTCGACGGCAAGCTAATCCGCAGGGACGGGAAGTTCGTGCCGAAGGCCCTCCACAAGCTGAACCCGGAATACCTCCTCGCGGGTTAGGCCCGGCATGCCGGCGGTCGTTGGCCTGACCCAGTTCGCGATGAATCACGATCCAGAGGGATCCCTGGCCGCGTTCGTCCAGGCCCTTCCCAAGACCGAGACCCACCTCCACATCGAGGGGGCGCTTCCCTACGAGCTCCTGCGGTCGCTCGACCCGGCGGCCTACGGCCCCGACCCCGAGTTCCGCCGCAGGTCGTACCGCTACCCCTCGTTTCCGGACTTTGAGAGGACGCTGCTCAGCCACGCCCTTCCCTGGTTCACGACCGCCGAGCGCTACCACGAGGCGGCCCGAGCCATCTTCGCCGGGCACCTGAGGCAGAACGTCCGCTACGTCGAGACCAGCTTCCATCTCCACGTGACGGAGTTCATCCACGTTCCCGGCCCGGCGATCATCGAGGCTATCCTCTCGGCCGCGCCGGCCGGCCTCGAGGTGCGCGTCTTCGCCGGGATGCTGCGGGACGCCTACGACGGCCCCCTTCGCGCGACGATCGACGAGATGGAGGGCTGGGACGGCCTCTCGGGGGTCGACCTCCACGGCTTCGAGCTCATGCCCACGGAGCCCTGGTCGGCGCGGGTGTGGGAGCGCATGAGGAAGGCGGGCAAGGTCACCAAGTGCCACGCGGGGGAGTTCGACGGGGCCGCGCGGGTGCGCGAGGCGATCCAGGAGCTCGGCGTCCGCAGGGTCCAGCACGGCGTGCGCGCGGTCGAGGATCCCGCGGTCGTTTCGCTCGCTGCCGAGCTGGGGGTGACGTTCGACATCTGCCCGATCAGCAATGTGGGCCTGCGCGTCGTCCCCGACCTGGCGTCGCACCCGATTCGCCCGCTCATGAAGGCGGGGGTCAACTGCACGGTGAGCACGGACGACCCGCTCTGCTTCGCAAACACGCTCAGCGGGGAATACGCCGCGCTCGCCTCGGAGGCCGGATTCACGCGCGGGGAGCTCGCGCAGGTGGCCCGAAACGGCTGGGCCGTCGCCGACGTCAGTGGCGGCGACCGCCGGGCGCGCCTTGCCGAGATTGACAGCGTGGCCGCAGCGTGGGGGCGCCCATGACCCACACGGTCCCGGAGGGGGTTCGCCATGCCCGGGCCGACAAGGCGCTCGCCTCCGCGTTCCCGGAGCACAGCCGGGTCGCCTTCCAGCGCTCCTTCGACGCCGGCCTGGTGTCCCTCCGGGGCAGGGCGATCGAGCGCTCCGCGACGGTGCGCGGCGGCGACGTCATCGAGTTCTCGTTTCCGGAGGTCGCTGCGAACGAGCTCAGGGCCGTGGACATACCGCTCGAGGTCCTCTTCGAGGACAGGTGGCTCCTCGCGATCAACAAGCCCGCCGGCATGGTCGTCCATCCCGGGGTGGGCACGCGCGAGGACACGCTGGTGCACGCCCTCCTCGCCCACTGCGCGGGAAGCCTGAGCGGCATCGGGGGCGTGGAGCGCCCCGGCATCGTCCATCGCCTGGACCGCGAGACCTCGGGCGTGATGATAGTCGCAAAGACCGACGCCGCCCACCGCGAGCTGGCCAGGCAGTTCGCGGCGCGCTCGGTCGTCAAGGAGTACCTGGCGCTCGTGGCCGGGGTGCCCCGGCTGATGAGCGGGTCGATTCACAAGGCGATCGGGCGCAACGTGAGGCATCGCCACAAGATGGCGGTGGTGGAGGAGGCAATGGGCGGCCGGGCCTCCTGGACCGACTGGACGCTCGTCGAGAAGTTCGGGGCCGCGGCGGCGCTCGTCGGCTGCACGCTCCACACCGGCCGAACCCACCAGATACGCGTGCACATGTCGTCCCTGGGCCATCCCCTGCTGGGCGACGCGGCGTACGGCTGGAAGGCGAACTCCTGGGCGGGGCGCCAGCCGGCAAGGGTGATGCTCCACGCCGCTCGCCTGTCCGTCGTGCATCCGGGCACCGGCAAGGCGCTTGACCTGCACGCGCCTCTCCCGGCCGACTTCAGGGCGCAGATCCGGGCGCTGAAGAAGGGATAGCCGCCGGTCCCGCCCCGCATTCCGGACGGGGAGTCCCGCGCGTTCCGGCGCTCAGTCGGCGGGCACCGAGACCAGGACCTCCCCGCGGAAAAGGAGCTGTGCGGTTGAGCCGCCGATCGGGTTCGCCCCGATGTATATCTGGCCCCGGGTGTGCGGATGAATCGCCGACATCCCGTCCAGGACCGTGGCTCCGTCCAGCCTCACGCGCACGCGACTGGCCGCCTGCCCCGCCGGGGAGGGGATCAGCGCGCCCGTCTCAATCTCCAGGCGGTGCAGCTGGGTTGGGTCGAATGCCACCGGCTCGCCGACGCTGCCCCCGACCCCCCAGTGGTCGAAGCCGAACCGGAGCCGGCCGGCCCCGACGTACTTCACGTAGACAAAGTCCCCGGCTCCCGTGACTCCCGAGACCACGAGGGGCTCGGAGCCGGCCGGATCCTGGGGGAACCTCACTATCAGGAGCTGCCTGCCGGTCGGGGACGGGGCCTGGGGCTGTTCGCCGGGCGGCAGGACCTCGGCTCCAAGCTCCAGTCCGGCAAAGAACTGCCCGGTCCCAGGCGCGGCCGCGGGATCAATGCCCAGGGTCGCCGGGCAGCTGGAATAGGCCGCGAAATTGTCCGGCGACGAGACGGAGAGCCCGTCCAGGGTTGCGCGCACGCAGGCCTGCGGCCGCGCGGTGTCGGCGTATCCGGGAACGACCTCGAGCTCGTGGACCAGGCCGGGCGGGTCGGCCAGCGGCGCGGACTCGGTTGTCGTGCCGTCCGGGGACCGGTAGCACAGGCGCAGGAACGGTCCGGGCATGGGCCGGGCGGAATATTGGCCGAGGCCCCCGTCGGCCCCCAGCGAGAGCAGGGGCTGGTCGGCCAACCCGGCATCGGGGTCCAGCCTGAAGCGCATCCGGATCGCCTGGCCCGCGAGAACGCGCAGCGTCCTGGCGAACGGCAGCCGTTCCATCGAAAGGATCCTCCCCGCGAAGTCGGGCTGGGAGAAGGAAGAGAGTATCCGGTTCTCCCCCACGGTGACCTCGGAGGCCGGCGAATCGAACGCCGGGCGCGACTCGGCAAGGACCGTCCGTCCGTCGACGGCGACGAAGAAGTCATTGCGCAGGCGCTGCAGCGTCCCGGGTTCCAGGGCTCGGACCGCGGGCAGGTCAAGGGGGTAGAGGCCGCTGGAATTTACGACGATCTCGTGGGGCTCCGAGTACCGGACGGGGATCGGTTCCGATTGATAGAGCGAGCCCCAGATGTCCGCGCCGATCCGGATGTGCCCCTGGTCGGAGTAGGTCACGAACACCAGGGTTCCCGCACCGGTTTTTCCCGTGCAGAGAATCGGCTGCTGGCGGGTCCAGTAGCCGATCGGAAAGGCCAGCCTCAGGCGCACCGGCCCGAAGGGCGGCAGCGAGGACCGCGCCCAGACGGTCCGGCCCGGGCCGGCCGGGGTGCTGTCGCTGCCGGCCGGCGCCTCGCGCTGGACCGCCGCGGCCTCGCCGGGAGGCTCCCAGGCGCGGACGGCCGCGCCCTGGGCCGGAAGGGCCACGGGAATGCCGGCGCGCACGTCGCGGACGGCCCACGGGTATTCGGCCTCGCAAAGGGAGGACCCGATCGCGTTGCGCGCGATAGAGACACCGCTCCGGCCCAGCGGGTACCCGGCCACGTCCTGCATCGCCAGCGGGCGCCCGTCCAGGGCCACGTAAAGGAGGTGGGCAAAGGGGGAGGCGGGATCGGCATTTCCGGGCCAGAGGGACGGCAGGGAAACGACGAGGTCGTGGGCGCCCCCTCCGCTGACCGGCACCTCGCCGCTGCTTAGCAGGTCGTCGCCCCAATGGTCATAGTAGAAGCAGACAAATCCCGGGCGGGTCGCCCGCATCAAGAGAGCGTCCCCCCGTCCCGGCTTGCCGGTGGTCACCAGGGGAACCTGCCGGCCGACGGCGCCCGGGGGAATCTCGACGGTCATCCCCAGGGGCCCGCTTGGGTAGCCGGGCGAGGCCGAGACCTGGTACGCCCCCCTTGACACCGCCTCGATGACTCCCGTGAACCGGCCGCCATAGGTGTATGAGGGCTCGGACCCGAACCGAACCGAGCCCGGCGACGAGTCATAGAAGTCCTGCGGGGCGTCCAGGACCACCCGTCCATCCAGCGACACGCTCAGCCATCGGCACACCGATCCGTACTGCAGGTCGTCCCACCCGTCGAAGAAGGGATGGCCCCTGGGCGGGAACAGGGAGCCCATCTGCACCCGCAGGCGGTGGTCGGCCCCGAAGTCGAGCGCCAGAGGCTGGCTCCACAGCGTGGGATGCCCGGCGTGGGTGAACCCTATCCTCAGGCTGCGGGCATCGATGTAATTGACGAAGAGGTAATCGGAGAAGAAATCCCAACCGGTGGAGACCAGGGGCTCCGTGCGCCCCGACCGGCCTTGCGGGAACCGGAGGGTCATCTCCGCAGGGCCGAACCTCGTCCCGCTGCGCCTCTCCATAGCCCAGGCCGGCTGGTCGAGGGCGTGAGCCAGCGACCGGAAGAGGGGCGGGTTGAGCTGGCGCAGCAGGTCCTGCAGCTGGAAGTTGAGCATCGAGCACACGAATACGGAGAAGAGCCCGGCGGCGGCGGCGACCGACAGGACGAGCGCCCGCATCCGCCGCCCGCGCGCCAGCCTCTCGGCCGACAGGAGCCCGATGCAGGCCAGCAGCATCAGAGCGGGGACGAAATCGAGCATGTAGCGGGCGGCCGAGGTGACAAAGAAGAGCAGGAAGATGCCGAGCGATATGTAGAGCGCCGCCAGCGAGCCCAGGAATTCCCCAAGCGGGCCGGACTCGTCCGGGCGCCGCCGCACCAGGGCGAGGGGAGCCAGGAGAGCGGCCCAGGCGAACGGGATGTTCGCGAGGATCCCGTAGACATACTCGCAGGTCTGGTAGCCGGGCGGCGCTGCGGGCTGGCGTATCGGCTCCACAAAGGGGAAGTACCGGCTCCACTGGGCGGGGGCCCAGTAGTAGACGTAGGCGTTGAAGCGGACGTAGGCGGCGCTGAAGTGCCTGACGGCCGCCTCGTAGGTGCCCGTGAGCTGGTAGTGCATCCCGAACTCGAACGGGTTGTCGAAGCGGGCGTAGTTGTAGCCGAGGAGCGCCGCGAAGATGAGCCCGAAGGGCAGCCCGAGGGCGGCGGCCTCCGCCCACCAGTCCCGGCCGGGCAACGCGCGCCCGCCGCCCGCCTTCCGCGCGCGCAGCCCCTCCGCGGCCAACGGCACGCAAAGGGCCGCGACCCCGACCAGGTAGGTGGGCCGGGAGCCCACGGCGAGCCCGAGGAGGAGGCTGGCCGACGCAAACCAGGGGACCCTCCGGCGCCCATGGATGCCGAGGTACAGGCAAACCAGCGCAAGCATCGCGAAGAGGTATCCCGCGGCCACCGGCGGCTCCCAGATGCTCGTGCGGCGCAGGACCGAATGGGTCATCGAGGCGAGCCCGATCACCAGGATCCCGGTCGCGAGGGCCACGGCGCCCGAATCCGGAAAGTAGCGCCTGCGCAGCATCCACCACAGGATCACCGACGCCAGGAAAGCGCCGTTCACGAGGATAAGCGCAGCATAGGGTGCGGGCAGGTCGTGGCCCGTCAGGACCCTCCAAGGCAGGAAGAGCGTCACGACCGGGGCGACCCCGAAGTACATGTAGTAGTGGCCCTTGTAGAGGGAGGCGTCCGCCAGCACGGGGCCGGCGGGCCGGGTGGCCGGATCATAGGGATTCCTGGCCTGGACCAGCGCTGCCGACGGCGCCACATCCACGTAGGTGTGGCCCTTTAGGATCCCGTGCATCACGAGGTTCGAGTAGTCCCCCTGCTCGCCTCCAAAGAGGGGGACCCCCGCGGGGGTCACGCTAAGGACCGTCCAGACGTTTGCAGCGACCACCGCAAGGGCCAGCAGGACGGCAAACACTCCCTGCTGCCAATAGGCGGCGGACTTGGAAGGCATCGCCCGACGACTTCCTTACGTACGAAGGCAGGCGTCAAGAAGAAGAGGGGCGCCGCGCGGACCCGCGCGCGACCCGGAGCTTTCCGGGCCCCTCGGCCGTCAACAGCTACCAGCCTGCGTCCGGCTGAAAGCTACTGTCAGCGAAAATGTCCGCCGCCGTGACCCACGAATCCGCCGCCCCGGAAGCCGCCGCCGTGGCCCCAGCCAAACACAATAGGGCCCAGGCCCAGCCCGAACCCGTAGTATCCCGGGTACCCGCCCCAGATCCAAGTGTTTCCCGTCCAGTAGTAGCCGGGATAGTAGACCGAGCTGTAATCGGGAACGTATTCGGTCACCACGGGGGGCTGGTCGATGACCGGCACCTGGCCACCCGGGACAACCTGGCCGGAGACGCTGGGTGCCGGCGTCGAGGGGGAGGGCACGGTCTGGTCAGGAGCGCCCGGCGCCACGGGCTGGGGCGGCAGCTGGGGGGGATTATCCGCGGACGCCGTCGGCGCGCCGACATTCCACGCCCCGTTCGACCACACCCAGGTCGATCCCGACGCCACCCAATGGCCCTCGATCCAGATTGCGCTCCGGGACGGGGGGAGCTCCCAGTGGGGGGCCACCCATTTCCACTGCCCGGAATCAAGGTTCCAATGGCCGGACATCCACACGTATGCCGGGGAGGGGGCCGTTCCCGTCACCAGGCTATCCGCGGGTCTGTTCGCGGGCGGGGTCGGGGGGGCTCCGGCGGAATCCGCGGGCTGGGCCCATGCGAGCGCGCCCGCCGCCAGGCACGCCGCCGCCGCAAGGACGATTCGAGTCTTTGAATTCATGGTGGAATATATACCTCGGTTGGGGTTTCGCAAACGGGTCGGACAGCCGCGACCGGGCTCCTGTTCCGAATTTCGCCGGGCGCCCGAGCGCGGGGTCCTTCCGGCGAAGGCCCCTCGGGTCAGCCCAAGATCTCCCGCGCGACGCCCCAGCGCAGGTTGCGAAGCGAATGTTGGAAGGCCCCGAATCTCCCAAGGTCGGCCAGGGCCAGGAGGGTGGCAAGGGCGGTCGGGAGGACGTCCGCCCGGGAGGGGGGAAGGCCGGGGATCCTTTTCCTCTCGGGAAGGCCGAGGGGGCCCGTCCGGGCGAGCATTTCCAGGAGGAGGGGGACCCCGATCAGCGGATCCCCCCGCTCCAGGGTCTCGTGCCTTTGCGCCGCCGCCATGGCGCGGACGGTCGTCAGGGTCCCGCCGGTGCCGATGACCGCCGTTCCCTGGGGGACCGGCAGCGGGAACCCGGAGCCGCCGAGCACGGCCGCGACATGCCTGCCGATCTCCCGGGCGCTCGCCTCTCCAAACGGAAGGGACGGATCGGCGACGAACATCTCCGTCAGGCGCACGCATCCCAGGGGCAGGCTCGCGGCATCCTCGACCGCGCCGTCCCGGAACGAGAGGCACTCAAGGCTGCCGCCCCCCAGGTCGAAGACGCGGAAATCGCCCAGGCCCTGAAGCGCCGGGTCCGTCGTGAGCCCCGCGCCGATGAGCCGCGCCTCGTCGGCGCCGGTCAGGATCCGCAGGTCCAGGCCGGAGGCCTCCCGAACCCGGTCGCGGAATTCGCCGCCGTTGGCGGCGTCGCGGACGGCGCTCGTCGCGACCGCCTCGATGCGCTCCGCCCCGAGGCCCCTGGCCTCGCTCGCGAGGTTCGCGATCGCCGCGACCCCCCGCTGGATTCCCTCGGGGCCCAGGCGGGGTTTCCCGGAGCCGATACCGGCGCTTATCCTAACCTCGAGCGTCTGGGAGCGGACCTCCACCAGCCGCCCGTCCGGCCTCCTGTCGGCGACCAGGAGCTTGATCGAGTTGCTTCCGACGTCCAGGACCGCGGCGCGCATGGGGGTTCGCCTTCCTAGAGCCGGAAGTCCGAAGGCGCGATCAGGAGCGTGAACTCGCCCTTCAGGCTGGCGTTGGCCAGCTTGGCCCGCACCTCCGAGACCGGCCCCACCCAGAAGGTCTCGTGGAGCTTGGTGACCTCCTTGGCCACGCAGACGACCCGGTCCGGGCCCAGCGCGGCAACGATGTCGTCCACCGCCTTCGCGATCCGGTGGCAGCTCTCGTAGAGGGCCACCGTGTACTCGAAGTCACGGAACTTCCCGAGGAACGCGAGCCTTGCCGACGACTTCGGGGCGAGGAACCCGGCGAAGAGGAATCCGTTTGTCGGCAGGCCACTCGCGCTGAGCACGGCCGCGAAGGCCGCCGGGCCGGGCACGGGCACGACGGCGATCCCGCGCCTGCGGCACGCCCGGACCAGGCGGAAGCCGGGGTCGCTGAGGCCCGGCGTGCCCGCGTCGGTGGCCAGGGCGACGGAACGCCCGGCTGCGATTGCCTCGGCGAGGCGCTCCGCGGCCTCGGTCTCGTTGTGCTCATGGTAGGCCACGAGCTCCCTCCGGATGCCGAGCCGCCCGAGCAGGGCCCCTGTCGTCCGCGTGTCCTCGCAGGCTACCAGGTCGGCCGACCCGAGGATGGCCCTGGCGCGCTCGGTCAGGTCCGAAAGATTCCCGATCGGGGTCGCGACGACGTAGAGATGGCGCGGCTGGGCGACGAGCGACGTGTTAGCCGGCCCGGAACTCAATGCACTTGGCTGCCACCGCTTCCCATCCCGGGGATCTGGCCCTCCCAGTCCGCGGGCTGGTTCCACGGGATGGAGGAGGCCTCGGGGGTGTTCATCGAGCACCCGGCGAGAAGGAGCCCGAGGGCGGCCAGGAGGAGCGCTGCCGTGCATTTCATGGGCGACTTCATTTTGGCCGGGAAATTACCGGCGGTGCCCGCGGGATGCAAGTCGCCACTGCTCACTTGGCGTATGTTGATTCGTACCAAGGTGATTTCGGGGTCTTTCGCACGCTCCCGTTGGCTGACAGGTGCTCGAGGATCTTGTGCGATATTTCCGGGCTTCCCCCCACCTTTTCCGCCAGGGCCTCGGCCGTGAACGCCGTCCCGGGGGCCGACGCAAGGGCTGCAACGAGCCTCCTCTGGAGCTCGATCACGCCGCCCGCCGCCTTCTTGCCCGCCTCGACGCCCGGCTGGTCGTAGGCGTTGATCCCGACCAGGGAGGCATAAAGGCCGACCACCCTCTCGTAGAGGGCGATCAGCATGCCGATCGAGCGCGGGGAGACCTCGGCCAGGGTGAGCGTGACCGACCAGCGGTCCTTCTCGCTGAGGGCGTCGCGCGTTCCGAGGTAGAAGCCCTGCAGGTAGTCGCCGCTCGTGATCCCGGGCTCGACCTCGAGCGCCCGGGCTTCCCGGTCCTTCATCACATCGATGAAAGTGACGAAGAAATTCTTAACGCCCTCCCGGAGCTGCTGCACGTAGGCGTGCTGGTCGGTCGAGCCCTTGTTGCCGTAGACGGCGATCCCCTGGTTGACGACGCGCCCCTCCAGGTCGAGCTCCTTGCCGAGCGACTCCATCACGAGCTGCTGCAGGTAGCGGGAAAAGAGGAGCAGGCGGTCCTTGTAGGGCAGGACGACCATGTCCCTCGATCCGCGCCCGTCGGTAGCGAAGAACCACATGAGGGCCAGGAGCGCGGCCGGGTTGGCCGCAGTCTCGGGCCGGCGCGTCACGGCGTCCATTGCAGCCGCCCCCTCGAGCATGGAAACAACCTTGATTCCCTGGAGGGCGGCGGGAAGGAGTCCGACCGCGCAGAGCTCGCTTGTGCGCCCGCCCACCCAGTCCCACATGGGGAAGCGGGCGAGCCAGCCCTCCTTCTGGGCCTGGATGTCGAGCTTCGAGCCGGCACCGGTTATGGCGACGTAGTGCCGGGAGTGGTCGAGGCCCGCCGCCTTGAAGGCGGCCGCGGCCTCAAGCTGCCCATTGCGGGTCTCGATCGTGCCCCCCGACTTGGAGATCACGACGACGAGAGTCCGGGACAGGTTCTCGCCGATCTCGGCGAGAACATAGTCGATCCCGTCGGGATCGGTGTTGTCGAAGAAATGCACCTTCATCCTGTCCCGCCCCGGCCTGCCTAGCGCATGGCTCACGAACTGCGGCCCGAGGGTCGACCCCCCGATCCCGATCACGAGGAGGTGCGTGAACTTCCCCTTCGGGCCCGCAACTGCGCCGGAATGGACCTTTGAGGCGAAGGTCTCGATGGCGGCGAGGGTCGAGTCGATCTCGGCGGCGATCTCGGCCGTTGGGGCGAGCTTGGGGGCCCGCAGCCAGTAGTGGCCGACCATGCGCTTTTCGCTCGGGTTAGCTATGGAGCCCTTCTCGAGGGCGGCCATGTCCGCGAACGCCTTCTGGACCCGGGGCTCCATCGAGGCCAGATAGCCGTCGGGGAACGGGATCCGGCTGATGTCGAGCGACAGCCCGAGGGAGGCGTCCTGGTAGAGGAATTTCTTGAAGCGCGTCCAGTTCATCGTGCGAGTTCCTTGTCGGTGACGGCGCCCTCGGAGGCGCTGGTCACGAGCCGGGCGTACTTGGCGAGCGCCCCGCGGCTCTCCTTGGGCTTGCCCGGCCTCCAGGCCTTCAGGCGCGCCCGGATCTCCTTTACAGGCAGGCCGAGCGTTATCGTGTTGGCGACGGCGTCGATCGTGATCGGGTCCCCGTTGCGCACGACAGCGATCGGGCCGCCGACCGCCGCCTCCGGAGTGATGTGGCCGACGACGAATCCGTGGCTGCCGCCCGAGAACCTTCCGTCGGTGATGAGCCCCACCGACGGGCCCAGGCCCTTGCCGACGACTGCGCTCGTCGGCGCCAGCATCTCGCGCATCCCGGGGCCGCCGACGGGGCCCTCGTTGCGGATGACGATCACGTGGCCCGCCTTCACCCGGCCGTTGAGGACCGCGGCGAGGGCGGATTCCTCCGACTCGAAGACGATCGCCCGGCCCGAGAACCGGAGCCCCTCCTTGCCGGTGATCTTGGCCACGGCGCCGCCCGGGGCCAGGTTGCCGTAGAGGATCCGCAGGTGGCTGTCCGGCTTCACGGGGTTTGAGAACGGCCGGATAACGTCCTGGCCTTCGGGGTAGGGGCCCACGCCGCGCAGGTTCTCCGCGACCGTTCTTCCCGTGACCGTCATGCAGTCACCGTGGATGAGCCCGCGGTCCAGGAGCATCTTCATGAGCGGCGGCAGCCCCCCGATCCGAACCAGGTGGGAGACGCCGTACTTGCCCGAGGGCTTGAGGTCCGCGAGCACCGGGACCCGCTTGCCTATCCTCGTGAAGTCGTCGATCGACAGCCGCACCCTCGCGGTGTGCGCCATCGCCAGGAGGTGCAGGACGGCGTTCGTCGAGCCCCCGAGCGCGATCACGACCGCGATCGCGTTCTCGAAGGCCTTCCGCGTGAGGATGTCGCTCGGGCGGATGCCGGCCTTAAGGAGCGCTAGCGCGGCCGCGCCCGCGCGCCGGCAGTCATCGCTCTTCTCCTGGCCGATCGCCAGCTGCGTGGAGCTGCTCGGCAGGCTCAACCCGAGCGCCTCGATGGCGCTCGCCATGGTGTTTGCCGTGTACATCCCGCCGCACGAGCCGGGCCCGGGGATGGAGCACTTCTCGACGGTGGTGAGCTCAACGTCATCGAGCCTGCCGGCCGAGTGCCGGCCGACGGCCTCGAAGACTGAGACGATGTCGCACTCCTTCTCGGAGCCGGGGTGGATGCCGGGCAGGATCGTGCCGCCGTAGACGAACACGGACGGGCGGTTCAGGCGCGAAAGCGCCATGACGCAGCCGGGCATGTTCTTGTCGCAGCCGCCTATCGCGACCACGGCGTCGAACCCCTCGGCGCCGGCGACGGTCTCGATCGAGTCGGCGATCACCTCGCGCGACACGAGCGAATAGCGCATCCCGGGCGTCCCCATGCTTATCCCGTCGGAGACCGTGATCGTCCCGAAGATCACCGACTTGCCGCCCGCGCCGTCCGCGCCCGCGGCCGCCTCGCGGGCGAGCCGGTCGATGTGCATGTTGCAGGGGGTGACCATGCTCCAGGTGGAGGCGATCCCCACCACCGGCTTCAGGAAATCCTCATCGGCGAAGCCGACGGCCCGGAGCATCGAGCGGTTGGGGGAGCGGTCGGGTCCGTCGACCACGACCGAGGAGTGCTGCCGCAGCTTGTCTTTGGGGGCGCTCATGGGCGAACCGCCAGATCACCACAGCCTCGGCGGCCGGGCAAGCGGTGTTTTCGTGGTTGCGTGGCCCGTGCGGCAGGCCATTCACTCGTCGCCGATCCTTCGCATGGCTTTCAATCTGAAAAAAGTGCTCAAGGCGCTGCTTTACTCGTCGAGCCAGCCCCTTGCGACCAAGGACATCCAGGGCGTTTTTGAGCGGTTTCATCTGCAGTCGATGCCCGCCGCGGCGCCGGATGGCCCCGCGGGAGCCGCGCCCGCGCCTGAGGCCCCGGAGGCGCCCGCAGAGCCGGCGGATTCCCCGGACCTCTACGAAGGGGTCCCCCCGTTCGTCACGGCCGCCCAGATCCGGGAGGCCATGGACGAGATCGCCCGGGAGGTCGCGGCGGCCGACGACGGGCTCACGCTCGTGGACGGGCCGACCGGCTACCGGCTCGGGACCCAGCCGCGTTTCGCCCGGTGGATCCGGGTCCTGCGCGAGGAGCCCCAGCCGGCGAGGCTGAGCCAGTCCTCGCTGGAGACGCTTGCGGTCGTCGCCTACCGCCAGCCGGTCACCCGCGCCGAGATCGAGGCGGTGCGCGGCGTTTCCGCGGACGCCGGGGTCGCCAAGCTGCTTGAGCGCGAGCTGATCGCGGTCGTCGGCCGGGCCGAGCTGCCCGGGCGCCCGATCCAGTACGGGACGACCGACCGCTTCCTCGAGCTCGTGGGCGTCAAGTCCCTGGAGGAGCTTCCCGCCAGCGACATCCTCTCGTCGCGCCAGATCGACGGTTGGCTGAGGGGCGAATCCCCCGGCCACAGGCCCGGCGACGCCGAAATGGGCCTCGACGAGGCGGAACTGCCCCTGGGACAGCCCGCGGGGGCGCCCGGGGGGGAACCGGCGGCCGCACCCTGATGGACCTGGACTCCATCAGGAAGAAGATCGACGCGATCGACAGCGAGCTTGTCCTGCTCGTCAACAAGCGCCTCGCGCTCGCGGCCGAGATAGGAAAGATAAAGCGCGGCTCCGGCGAGGAGATCTTCGTGCCCGAGCGCGAGGACGCCGTCCTCAGGAAGGTCTGCGACCAGAACAAGGGCCCCGTCCGCAACGAGGCGCTGCGCGCGATCTACCGCGAGGTGATGTCGGCGGCGATCGCCCTGGAGAAGCCGCTCCTTGTCGCCTACCTCGGGCCCGAGGCGAGCAACACCCATTCCGCGGCAAAGAAGAAGTTCGGGGCGAGCGTCGACTATCACGCCATGGCGACGATCGAGGACATCTTCACGGCCGTCGAGAAGGGCGAGGCGGACAACGCGGTCATCCCGATCGAGAACTCCACCGAGGGGAGCGTGCGCGAGGCGCTCGACAGCTTCGTCGAGAGCGACCTGAAGATCGTAGGCCAGATCTACCTCGAGATCACGCACGCGCTGATCTCCCAGTCCGCCGCGCTGGAGAAGATCGAGCGGGTGTACTCGAAGGACCAGGCGCTTGCCCAGTGCCGCCACTGGCTCCAGCGCCACCTTCCCCACGCCCAGCAGCTGGAGGCCTCGAGCACGACGCGCGCCGTGCAGATCGCCAAGGAGGACCCGGCGGCGGCCGCGGTCGCCAGCGAGTCCGCCGCGGCGCACCACGGAGTGCCCGTCCTCGCGCGCAACATCCAGGACAAGGCTGACAACACGACCCGCTTCTTCGTGCTCGGCCGCAAGCCCGCGGGCCCCGTGGGGGGCGGCAAGGACATGACGAGCTTCCTCATCTCGCTGGGGGACGAGGCGGCGTCGCACTCCGGCTCGCTCCTGAAGATGCTGATGCCGTTTGGCGAGCGCGGGATAAACCTCTCGAAGATCGAGTCGCGTCCGAGCAAGAAGCGGCCCTGGGACTATTTCTTCTTCATAGACGTCACGGGCCACTACGACGACCCGGCGATGAAGGCCGCCCTGGGGGAGCTCACGAAGTTCTGCCCGACGGTGAAGTGGCTGGGCAGCTATCCGGCGGCCTCGTGACGGGGCCCCGCGCCCATCAGCGGACGCGTCCCGCCCGCGCGTGGAGGTACACCGCGGCTAGGCCGAGCGCCAGGATGGCGAGCGCTATCCCGAAATAGAGGAAGCAGCCGAGCTTGGTGCGCCTCTCGATCGAGTCCGGGGGCAGCGCGTATTCCCGGAGTATGGCCTCCGCCGGGTCCTCCTCGTCGCGGGCCGCGGCGCCGATCTCGGGCGGCTGCCCCGCGGGCTCCTCCTGCCGGGCGGCCGCCTCCAGGGCCGCGATCTCCCGCTCGATCCAGTCGAGGTGCTCCCTTTGCAGGGCGCGCTGCCGCCGCAACTCTTCCAGGCGATCGGACACGTTTGCCCGGCCGGTATCCTCAGCCGGCCGTGACGACCGAGACCTTGCGGTGGGGCTTGTCGAACTTCACGACGCCGTCCTTGAGGGCGAACAGCGTCCAGTCCCGGCCCACGCCGACGTTCTTGCCCGGGTGGAGCTTCGTGCCGCGCTGGCGCACGAGGATGTTGCCCGCGATGACGCTCTCCCCGCCAAACATCTTTATCCCAAGACGCTTCGAGTCGCTTTCGCGGCCGTTTGTGGATGTTCCCTGACCCTTCTTGTGCGCCATGGCTTAGGTCTCCCTTAGAGTTTGATCGACTCGATCTTGATTACGGAAAGCTCCTGGCGGTGGCCCTGCTTGCGCTCGTAGCCCTTGCGCTTCTTCTTCTTGAACACCACGATCTTGTCGCCGCGCTTGTTCTCGAGGATCTTGGCGGATACGATGGCCCCCGGCAGGGTGGGCCTGCCAACCCTGAATTCGGCGCCCTCCCCGGCGGCCAGGACGTCCCTGATCTCGACGGTCGCGCCGGCCTCGGTGTTCGGGAAGCGGTTCACAATGAGGATGTCCCCCTCGGTTATGATGAACTGCTGCCCCTGGGTCTTGATGGTCGCCTTCATTGAATAAAACCGCTGAATAAGCCGTTTTGGAGCGGCCGAGGCAAGGCTATTTTGGACGCGTGTAGTCGGTGAGGCTCGCCGTCCCGGAGCCGAACCCGAACCCGACCTGGAAGCGGACGGGAAGGTGGCGGTCGTCGTCCATGTCGATCCACACCTTCACGGTGGAGCCGCGCCTGAACATCCCCACGGGCGGGGTCTCCTCCATGCGCGGGACAAGGACCAGGGTCCTGAAGATCCCGAGCATCGTCCAGACCAGCTCATAGCCCTCGGCGTGGATCGTGAGCGGATAGAACTGGTCCTTGAAGATGACGAGCACGTCGCGCTTCTCGCCGGGATGCAGGCCCCAGGAGCGGGTCTGGATGAGCGCGATGATCAGGTCCGAGGGGTTGCCCTTGGGCATGGGGATCGCGCGCGAGTTCTCGGGGTGGACGTCGTCGGAGTACTCGGCCGTGGACTTCCCGTAGTTGAACGTGACGGAGTCCTTGACCACCTTGTCCCGGTAGGTGCTCCACTCGCTGCTCGAGACCAGGAGGCCGCTGCGCATGTTGTAGACCGACTCGCCCCGGCCGTCGAAGGGGAAGAGACCCCGGGCCAGGCCCCAGGTCGAGGTCGTCGTCGTGACCCGCAGCACGGCTTCGTCACCCGAGCCCAGCTTGACCGCGGAGATCACGATCTTGCCCACCGAGGGAATGATCCCCCAGCGCACGCTGTAGGTGAGGCTCTCGCCGTCGCCGAGCGCCGGCAGCTGCGGGGACGGCTCCTGGGCGCCTGAGGCGGCGACCCAGAGGAGGGCGGCCCATCCGGGGAAAATGCGTCTGCAAGCCGCGAAAATGCGGCTGTTTGCGTTTGCGCCGGGGCGCTTTTGGATACGTTTGGGGTTTGCGAACATGGAGGCGGCTACACACATACACATTAAAGGCGCCCGGGAGCACAACCTAAAGAACTTGGACGTTCGGATCCCGAGGGGCCGGCTCGTGGTCATCACCGGGCCCAGCGGCTCCGGCAAGTCGTCGCTCGCATTCGACACGCTCTACGCCGAGGGGCACCGCAAGTACATGGAAAGCCTGTCGACCCAGGCCAGGCAGGTCCTCGACCAGCTCAAGCGCCCCGACGTGGACTTCATCCACGGGCTCTCCCCGGTCCTGGCGATCGAGCAGCGCACGGGGGGAGTCTCGCCGCGGACGACGATCGCCACGGTGACCGAGGTCTCCGACTACTCGCGGCTGCTCTGGGCCATCGCGGGCGAGCAGCGCTGCCCGAAGGACGGCGGCCGGGTCGTTCGCCGCTCGCTGGATGACAACGTGAACCGCGTGCTCGCCGAGTGCCCGGGGGAGCGGGTGATGCTCCTTGCGCCGGTGCTCCGGGCCCGGCCGAGCGTGCTGCGCGACGAGCTGCCGAGGCTTCGCCAGCGCGGCTTCCAGCGCGTGCGCCTCGGGGGCAGGATAAGGGAGCTGGACGAGGCGGGCCTCGTCCCGGCGGGAACGGCGGAGCTCGCCGTCGAGGTCGTGGTTGACCGCCTGGTGGCCGCCGAGGAGCACCGCAGCCGGATCGCCGACTCCCTGGAACTCGCGTTCCGCGAGGGCGGCGACCGGGCGATTGTCCTGGCGCAGGCCACCTCCGACGCCCCGTGGAGGGAGATGGCGCTCAGCCAGCACCTTGCCTGCGACATCTGCGGCGACGTCTTCGAGAAGCTGACCCCAAGGCACTTTTCTTTCAACCACCCGGAGGGTGCCTGCCCCGACTGCGGGGGATTGGGGCGCAAATTGCGCCCCGTCGCGGAGCTCGTGGTACCCGACCCGGAGAAATCGGTGCGCTCCGGAGCGATCAAGCCCTGGAGGATCGGAGGCAAAAACCTGATCATCAAGCACAATGCGATCCTGAAGCAGCTTGCCGAGCAGCTGCCGTTCGATCCCGAGACCCCCTGGAGGGATCTCCCGGAGGCGACCCGCGACGCGCTGTTAAACGGCACCGGCGAGCGCCTTTTCTCGTTCAAGCTGCGGCGGATGCGGGAGGCGCGCGCCATGCCCTTCGCCGGCGTCATGGCGGACATCGAGCAAAGCTTCCGCGACACGGCCAGCGAGGGGTTCCAGGCCCGGCTGTCGACATTCATGGTGGCCGGCCCCTGCCCGGGGTGCGGCGGCGCGCGGCTCAACCGCCGCAGCGCCGCGGTCCGCATAGGCGGGCCGGGCTCCCCGATGGGATTCGCCGAGTTCATGGCGATGGACATCGCCGCGGCCCACGCCTTTGCGGCGGGCCTGGCCGGGACGTACGGCTCGAGCGAGGCGCTCGGCGAGGTTGTCGGCGGGATCGACGAGCGGCTCAGGTTCCTCCTGGACACGGGCCTCGGCTACCTGAACCTCGACCGCGACTACGCGACTCTCTCGGGGGGCGAGGCCCAGCGCGTCCGCCTGGCCACCCAGCTCGGCATGGGGCTCATCGGCGTCATCTACGTCCTGGACGAGCCCAGCATCGGCCTGCATCCCAACGACAATGAGCGGCTCCTCTCGCAGCTGCGGGGACTGCGCGACCGCGGCAACACGGTCATCGTCGTCGAGCACGACGAGGAGACGATGCGGGCGGCCGACGAGATCATCGAGCTCGGCCCGGAGGCGGGGGTCGAGGGGGGGCGGCTGCTGTTCCAGGGAACCCCGGCCGAGTGCGCGGCGCAGCCCGCGCGCGTCTCGCAGACGGGCCCCTTCCTCGCGGGCAAGCTCTCCGTGCAGAAGGACGCGGCCACCAAGGCCCCGGACGGTGCGTGGCTCACGGTGCGCGAGGCCCGCGAGCACAACCTGCAAGGGATTGACGCGCGCTTCCCGGTCGGGCTCCTCACCTGCGTCACCGGCGTCTCCGGCTCGGGAAAAAGCACCCTTGTGAACGACGTCCTTGCGTCCGCGGCCGCGCGCAGGCTGAACGGGGCGAAGACCGTCCCGGGCCGGCACCGGCACATCGAGAACCTCGATTTCTTCGACAAGCTGGTCCAGGTGGACCAGGAGCCGATCGGCAGGAGCCCCCGCTCGAACCCGGCGACCTTCGTCGGGCTTCTCGACCTGCTTCGCGACCTCTTCTCCCAGGTGCCGCTCGCCCGCGTCAGGGGCTACAAGGCGAGCCGCTTCTCGTTCAACGTGAGGGGGGGGCGGTGCGAGCGCTGCCAGGGAGACGGGGTCATCAAGCTAGACATGCAGTTCATGGCCGACGCCTACGCACCGTGCACGAGCTGCGGGGGCCGCAGGTACAACCGCGAGACTCTCGAGATCCTTTTCCACGGCAAGTCCATCGCGGACGTTCTCGAGATGACCGTGCGGGAGGCGATCCAGCTCTTCAGGAACATCCCCAGGGTCATCGACAAGCTGCGGACCCTCGACGCGGTCGGCCTGGGGTACCTGGCCCTCGGCCAGTCCGCGGTCACGCTCTCGGGCGGCGAGGCCCAGCGCCTGAAGCTCTCGCTCGAGCTGAGCAAGCGCCAGGGCGGGCCGATCCTCTACATCCTGGACGAGCCTACCACGGGCCTGCACTGGGTCGACATCCAGAGGCTCATGGACCTGCTCTTCCGGCTTCGGGACGCCGGCAACACCGTGATCATTATCGAGCACAACCTGAGCGTCATCAGCCTCGCCGACTGGATAATCGACCTCGGCCCGGGCGGCGGCCGCGGCGGCGGGGAGATCGTATTCGCCGGACCAAGGGGCGGGATCGAGTCGTGCGCCAAATCCGCCACGGGATCCGCCCTCAGGCGCTGGCGGGGCCGCTACCTCCTGACGAACCCGAGGCCGAACGCGCCCGCGACGACGAACACCGCGCCCGCCGCGTAGTACATGACGTGCGTGGGGGTGTGGCCGGCGCCGTCGATCCTCTGGCCGAGCGAGGAGAGCGTGCTGTCCGCCCTGCCGGCGAGCGACTGCTGCCTCTCGTGCCCGATGTAGAGCAGCCAGATGCCGGCCGCCAGAGCGGCTGCGGAAAGGAGCTTCTTCATGCGCCGAGGCTGGGGTTTCGCCCCGGTTTGGCAAGGCGCCTAATCCCCAAGCCAGACGGACTTGTAGGGGTGGTGGTCCAGCAGGGTCGGGTTCCACCCGTGGACCGAGGGCTGGATCAGGAAGACGTGGGTGTAGTGGTAGATGGGAACGATCGGCGCCTCGAGGAGGAGCAGCCGCTCGGCCCCGGCGTAGAGCGCATCCCGCCCGGCCGCATCCGAGGTTCGCTCGGCCTTGAACAGCAGCGCGTCGTAATCCGGGCTCGACCAGCCCGTGAAGTTGTTGCCGCTGTCGGAGCGCCACATCTCCAGGAACGCCGAAGGATCCTCGTAGTCGGCGATCCACGAGGACAGGAGCAGGTCGTAGTCCCCGGCCCGCCGGGCCTCCTCGGTGCTCTTCAGCTCCTCGTTGACGAGCGTCACGCGCACGCCCAGGTCGCGCCGCCACATCTCCTGCACCGCCTCGGCGACCTCCCGGTGGCTCTCGGAGTTGTTGTAGAGGAGCGCGAAGGTGGGAAGGCCCGCTCCAGCCCCGTGGCCGGACTGGGCGAGGAGCCGCCCCGCCTCGTCGGTCCCCCCGCGCTGGACGGGATCCGGGGCGTAGCCCCCGATGCCCGGCGGCGTGAACGAATAGGCCGGGCTCTGGCCGCCGCGAAGGACCTTCCCCGCGATCGACTCCCGGTCGATCGCAAGCGCGAGCGCCAGGCGGACGCGCGCGTCGCCCAGGCCCGGCCGGCGCACGTTGACCCTAATGAAGTAGGTCCCCAGGAGCGGGTCGATGCGCAGGAGGGCGGGAGCGTCCGCCCGGTAGGCGTCGATCTTCCCCGGGGGCAGGGCCTCGGTCACGTGCAGCTGGCCCGATCGGAAGGAGCGCTCCTCCGAGTCGATCGAGTCGAAGGCATGGAAATGGATCTCGCGCAGGCGCACGCGCGCCGCGTCCCAGTAGGTCGGGGAGCGGGCGACGACGATCTCCTGGCCGTGGCTCCACGACACGAGGACAAAGGGCCCGTTGCCGACCCACGTGCCCGGCGACGCCCAGGGGTTCCCCCTCTGGGCCACGGGCCCGAACCGGGCGACCGTCGCCATGGGCACCGGCATCCACGCGGGGCTGCAGAGGACGGAGAGGAACCAGGGCGCGGGATGCTCGAGCGTGACCTCCAGCGTGCGCGGGTCGGGCGCGCGCAGCCCGACCTGCGAGAAGTCGGAGGCGCCCCGGTTGAACGCCTCGGCGCCCCGGAGCAGGTAGAGCTGGCTTGCGGCCGTCGCCGCGAGGCCCGGCGTCAGCATCCTGCGCCACGAATCCACGAAGTCTTGCGAGGTGACCGGCTGCCCGTTGGACCAGCGGGCGTCCGCCCGCAGGTGGAACGTGTAGGTGAGGGCGTCCGGGCTTTCCTCCCAGCTCTCGGCCACGCCCGGCACCGGATGCAGGTCGACCGGATCCTCCGCCACGAGGCCCTCGAGCAGGGAGGAGAGGACGGTGTAGTACGAGGTGTCGGTGACCATCTGGGGGTCGAGGTCGGCCGGCTCGACGGCAAGCCCGCGGTGGAGCACCTGGTCCCTGTCGCCGGACTTGACGCGGGTCTCGCCGCGCGTGCAGCCCCCGAGCGCGGCGCAGCAGGCGAGGGCGAATGCGACCGCGCCTGAGCCCGGTCTCATGCTCGCTCGATGAGCACGACGGCGTGGGCCGCGATCGCGAGGCCCCGGCCGATGTCGTCGAGGCCCTCGTTGGTCGTCGCCTTGAGCCCGATTGCCGTCGTCGGCAGCCCTGTCGACGAGGCGAGCGCGGCCTTCATGTCCCCGATGAAGTTGGAGATGCGGGGCTTCTCGGCGATGACGGTCGCGTCCAGGTTGACCGGGATCCAGCCGTCCTCCCGGAGCACCTGGAGCACGCGCCGCAGGAGGATCTGCGAGTCGGCGTTTCGCCAGGTCGTGTCGGTGTTCGGGAAGAAGTGGCCTATGTCCGGCAGGCCGGCGGCCCCGAGGAAGGCGTCGCAAACCGCGTGCGTGACGCAGTCGGCGTCGCTGTGCCCGTCCAGGCCGAAGTCGGACTTGAACCGGACGCCGCCGAGTATGAGCGGCCGCCCGGGGACCGTCCGGTGGATGTCGTACCCGTGCCCGATGCGAAAGGACATGGCCTCTCTCCTATCCCATCAGGGTGCGGGCGCCAGCAGGAACTCAAGGTAGGAGAGGTCCTGGGGCGCCGTAAGCTTCAGGTTGGAGCGGGTGTTCTCAAGGAGCGCGACCGGCCGGCCGAGAAGCTCGACAGCCGCCGCGTCGTCGGTAACGGAGAGCCGGCGCCGGCGGACCTCCGCGTAGGCGCGCACTATCAAGCCCTTGGAGAACACCTGCGGGGTCTCCATGGCCCAGAGGCCGGAGCGGTCGAGCGTGCGCAGGCGCCCGTCCCTGCCGCGCTCCCGGATCGTGTCGGTAACGCGGTGGGCGAGGACCACGGCCTGCTTGCGCCGGACGACCTTGTGCAGGGCGACGATCTGCTCGGGGCGGACGAGCGGGCGCGCGCAGTCGTGGATGAAGACGTGCCCGATGTCCCCCGGGAGCGCCTCCAGCGCGGCCATGACGGAGTCCTGGCGCTCGCGGCCGCCCTTTACCAGGAGCGACGGGGTGGGCGCGTAGGCCGAGAGTGCCGCCATCTGGGGCCGGTCCCTGTAGACGATGACGTAGAGGTCGGCCACGCCGCTTGCCGCGAACGCCGCCGCCGAGTGGGCGAAGACCGGCCGGCCGGCGACCAGCGCGAGCACCTTGTCCGGCACGGCCCCGGCCATGCGCCGTCCGGCGCCTGCTGCGAGAAGGATGGCTGCGGTGCGTGACATGGGGGCGTGGGCGGCGGTGCCGGGAGGCGGAGAATACGCGGGCCCGCGGCCGGAGCGCCACACGGAAAAAATTGGCGTGCGAGGCGAATTGTGGGAGGATGCCCCCCGAATTGAGCGCGCAGCAGTTCCCAGCCCCGGCAAAGATCAACCTCTTCCTGGCCGTCACCGGCCGCAGGGCCGACGGGTTCCACGACCTCCTTTCCGTCGCCGCCCCGCTCGTCTGGGGCGACACGGTCGCGGTGGAGCCGGGCGGGAGCTCGTTCTCGGTGGAGTCCGACAATCCCGAGGTCCCCACGGACGGCGCCAACCTGGTCATCAGGGCCGCCTGCGCCTTCGCGCAGGCGGCCGGATGGAAGGGGGGCGCGCGGTTCACCCTTTCCAAGAGGATCCCGGTGGGCGCCGGGCTCGGGGGCGCCAGCAGCGACGCGACGTCGGCGCTCGTGGCCCTGAACGGACTTGCGGGCGGGCCCCTCGACGGCGCGGCCCTGGCCCGCGTCGCCTCCGGGGTAGGCTCCGACTGCGCCCTCTTTCTCGCGGGCGGCCCCGTCGTCATGCGCGGGCGCGGCGAGCGGGTCGAGGCCCTGCCGGTTGAGACCTATCGGCGAATCCGGGGGGCGCGTGTCCTCGTGTTCAAGCCGGGGTTCGGCGTGCCGACCGCATGGGCCTACGCGCGGCTGGCGGCGACGGCGCCCCGGGGATACGTCCCGCAGGCCGAGGCCGAGTCGAGGCTCGCCGCCTGGACGGCGAGGCCCGGGGCCCCCGCGGCGGACCTGCTCTTCAACTCGATGGAGCCCCCGGTGTTCGCCAAGTTTGCCGCCCTGCCCGCGCTCGTTGAGCAGATCGGCGCGCGCTTTGGCATCGCCGTTCGCATGAGCGGGAGCGGGAGCGCGTGCTTCGCGCTTCTTAACGAGAGGACGGACGCCGGCCCGGTGCAGGCCGCGATCCGGGCGGCCTGGGGCCCGTCCGCTTTCATTGTCGAGACCCGGATCGCCTGAGTTCCCGGGGGCCGCGGGTAACACCGCATTTTTGCGCGGTAAATCGCATTGACCGGCACCCCCGGGGGGAACGTTATCGTCGTGCGCCCCCCGAGCTCAGCCCCGCCCGGTCGGCGAAGAGTCCATGCCTGAGGAATCCGGTACAAAGCAGGAAGTCATCGTGCAAGGCATCTCCGCCTCGCAGGGCATCGCCTATGGCCAGATCTTCGTCTACCTGCGCAGCGAGATCCAGGTCCCCACGTACCAGGTCGACCCCGACAAGCGGATCGACGAGATCGCGCGCTTCGACAAGGCGCTCCTCGCCACGCGCCAGCAGATCGCGAAGATCCAGGACGAGGTGGAGAAGAACCTCGGAAAGAACGAGGCGCTGATCTTTGACGCCCATCTCCTCGTGCTCGAGGACCAGGCGCTGATCTCGGAGACGATCCGGGAGTTCGAGACGACGGGGCGCAACATCGAGTCCTGCTTCGACGCCGTCTCCAGGAAGTACATACAGGCGTTTTCCGAGATCGACGACGAGTACCTGCGCGAGAGGGCGGGGGACATCCAGGATGTCGCGCAGCGGGTCCTGCAGAACCTGCTCGGCCAGGCCGAGAACAGCCTGAGCCGGCTGGTGGAGCGCCGGATCGTGGTCGCCACCGACCTGTCCCCGTCGGACTCCGCCGGGATCGACCGCGGCTCGGGCCTGGCGATCGTCACGGAGTCCGGGAGCAAGACGAGCCACGCGGTGATAGTCGCGCGCTCGATGAAGGTGCCCGCCGTGGTGGGCGTGCGCGACCTGACGACCCGCGTCAAGACGGGCGACTGGATGCTCGTGGACGGCTACGAGGGCCTCGTCATCCTCAACCCGTCCGAGACCACGCTCTTCCGGTACGGCAAGATCCAGTCGAGGAAGAAGTCGTTCGAGAGCCGGCTGAAGGAGGCCAACCGGCAGCACTCCGTGACGCTCGACGGGATACCGGTGCCCCTCCTCGCGAACATCGAGAAGGTGGACGAGGTGGCGCAGGTGAAGGAGTACCTCGCGCAGGGGGTCGGCCTGTACCGCACCGAGTACCTCTTCCTGAACGCCTCCAGGATCCCTACGGAGCAGGAGCAGTTCCTCGCCTACAAGGCCGTCGTCGAGGCGCTCGCTCCCAACCCCGTCATCATCCGCACGCTCGACCTGGGCGGCGACAAGCCGATGGCCTCCAACCCGGACCTCTTCCCGAAGGAGGCAAATCCCTTCATGGGGTACCGGGCCATCCGCTTCTGCCTGGACAATCCGGGCATCTTCAAGGACCAGCTTCGGGCCATCCTCCTGTCGAGCGCCCACGGCAAGGTGAAGCTCATGTACCCCATGATCAGCGGGGCCGAGGAGGTCGCCCAGGCCAACGCGATACTCGAGGAATGCAGGGTCGAGCTGCGCGCCCGCGGGCAGCCCTTTGACGAGGGGATGGAGGTGGGAGCGATGATCGAGATCCCGAGCGCCGCGGCCGTCATCGACCTCCTGGAGAAGGAGTGCGACTTCTTCAGCATAGGGACGAACGACCTGATCCAGTACACGCTCGCCATCGACAGGGGAAACGACCGGATCGCCCACCTCTACGAGCCCGCCCATCCCGCCGTCCTGCGGACCCTCAAGAGGATCGTCGACGACGCGCACAGGCTGGGAGTCCTGGTCGGTGTGTGCGGGGAGATGGCCGGGGACCCCGTGTACGCCGCGCTTCTCCTCGGGCTCGGGGTCGACTCCCTCAGCATGTCCCCGTCGCTCCTGCCGGCGGTCAAGTACCTCGTGCGCGCGATGAAGATGTCCGACGCGCAGGCGCTCGCGGCGGAGGCCCTCTCGGTGGCCTCGGCAAGGGACGCCTACGCCAAGTGCGACCAGTTCCTGCGCTCGAGGGTCACGATGGAGTGAGCGCTCCCCGGGGGGGCGGGCCGCTCAGGCCTGGCCCTTGACCCCGCTTGCCAGGAGAGTCTCGAAATGGGGCTCGGCGTCCTCCCTCGAGACCGGGTTCACCTCGACCTTGATGAACTTGGCCTTCTTCAGGAAGGCCTCGAGCGCGCTCTCCTTGAACCCGAGCCACAGGTCCGCGTAGAGCTCGCGGGCCTTCTCGAAGGTGTGCTCCGCGAGCTCGAGGACGAGCAGCTGGCCGCCCGGCCGCAGGATGCGGTGGGCCTCGTCGACGGCCCTCTGGGGGTGGCGGGCATGGTGCAGGGCCTGGCTCAGGATCGCCAGGTCGACCGAGTCGTTGGCCAGCGGGACCTGCTCGATGTCGCCGAGCTTGTAGGTGAGGTTCGTGAGCTCGTTCTTGCGCGCGAGCTCGGTGCCCACCTCGACCATCCTCGGCGAGTTGTCGATGCACCACACCTGCTTGGCGTTGCGGGCGAGCAGCTGCGAGATGAGACCCTCGCCCGCGCCGAGGTCGGCGACCACGATCTGGGGCACGAGCCTGAGGGCCAGCCTGCCGATCGCCTCCCACGAGCGCCCGGGGCAGTGGTTCCTGCCCAGCCGGCCGGCGATGAGGTTGAAGTACTGCTCCGAGAGGCGCCTGCGCTTGGCCAGCACGCGGCCCAGGTGGCGGCCGTCCTCGGCGATCACGTCGAGGCCGGCCACGCTCCCGACGGCGGCGTTGATGAGGGCGAGCTGCCCCGGCTCAAGCTGGGGCCGAAGCGAGTAGAAGGCCTTCTTGCCGTCGCGCCTGTCGGCGACCAGGCTGGCCTGGCGCAGGAGGGCGAGCTGCGAGGAGATGCGCGACTGGCCCATGCCGAGGATCTCCTGGAGCTCCGCGACGGAAAGCTCCTCCCGCATCACCAGCGCGATCAGGCGCAGCCGGGTCGGGTCGGAGAGTATCTTGAGTATGTCCCAGGATGAGGTCACGTCGCGGCCCAAGGGTGCCGGTTTCGCACGCCAAGGCAACGCAGGAACCGCCCCGCGCCCGTCGCCCCGGGGGCCGCCTCAGGCGAAGCGGGCCACGCTGAGGACGGAGTAGGACTCCTCCGCCGCGCCCGTCTTGACCCTGACCGTGTCGCCCGGGCGCTTGCCAAGGAGCGCCGAGCCGAGAGGGGTCTTGTAGGAGATGACATGCTGCTCTGGGTCGCCGTCCCAGGCCCCGAGGATCGTGTACTTGACCGAGCCCCCGGAGGGGGCCCGCACCTCGACCACGCTGCCCACCCCGACCTGCTCGGTCGGGGCGTCCTTGAAGTCGGTGACGCGCGCGCGGGCGAGCTCGCGCTCGAGCTGGCTCTTCTGGGCCATGAGAACCAGCTGGTCCTGCTTCGCCATCTTGTACTCGGAGTTCTCGCGCAGGTCGCCGTGCTCGCGGGCGGCCGCGATCGCCTTGGAGTTCTCCGGGATCCTCTTCGAGACGATCGCCTCGTACTCCTCGCGCCGGCGCTCGAAGCTCTTGCGGGACACGAGCAGCTGCTCCTCCTTGCCCTCCGCGTCCGCCGCGACGAGCGACTGGATGTTCGGGAAGATCTTGATGAACCGCGCCAGGAGCGACTTCTTCGTCAGCTCCTCGAAGCCCTGGTTGAGCAGGAGCGTGTTCGCGAGGTCTCGGGCGGTCTCGGGGTCGGCGGTCGACAGCAGGTCCGCAATGAGGTCGGTGTCGTCGCTCAGGATGTCTCCCAGCGGGATCCGGCGGGCGCTCGCCGCCTGGAGGGCCTCGTAGTCGATGGCGAAGAAGATGGCGCTCAAGAGCCTGGGTGAGATCAAGTCGTTCAGCAGCTTGGCGAATTTCTTGGAGTGCCTGTTCTTGACGATCCAGAGCAGCACGGGCGCACGCAGGTTCTGCTCGGTCTGCCAGCGCTTCAGCGTGGATGCGAGGTCCTCCGAATAGCCGTTCTCCACGAGGAAGTTGATGCACTCCGTGGTGAACTTCCCCTGCGACACCTTCAGAAGGTTGAAGACGATGTCGCGGCACTCGATCGGGTGGGTCTCCTTGATCAGCTCCAGGAAATGCCCCTGGAACTGGACGGGGATCTTCTCGGCTATCGCCGCCAGGTCCCTCAGGTTGGCCACGAGCGAGGCCTGCGTCGGCTCGAACGCGGTCTCAACTCCGGCCATCTTCGCGATCCGGTCCCGCACGGCGGCCCCGTAGAGGCGCTCGGCGGCGTCGAGCTGATTGCTGTCCTTCACGGCGTCGGCCACCCCCTTGAGGATCTCCGACAGGTTGGCGTTGGCCTCCTTGTGGGAGGACGCCGAGGCGTAGTCCTCGGCGAGGGAGATCTTGCGCCGCGCCGAGCGGGTCCCGTTGAACTGGTCGAAGATCTCGTCCTCGGCCGAGACGGGGGTCTCGCGCAGGACGTAGCACTCCGTCTTTTTTTCGGGCACCGAGACCCGCGGGTCCTTCGAGACGGCCTTCCTGGCGTCGCCCCACCACTTCTTAAACTTCTCCTCGCCAACAACCTGGGAGAGAGTGATCTCGAGGTCGATCGCCGTCGTCGCCTTGTTGGGGTACGACTCGAGGGCCTCGACTATCAGCTGGGCGGGATTGTCGGCGATCAGCTCCAGGATCTTCTTCGGCTCCGTCTCCTTGCGCACGAGCAGGTGATTGGCCGGGAGGACCTCCATGGTGCCGACGCAGAATGCCGGGTCCATCGCGTGGGCCCGCTTGCCCTTGAAGTCGATCACCAGCCGCAGCGTCGTGTCGTCGAAGCTCTTGATCTGCCCGAAGCCCCAGCTCCTGTGGACCACGTAGGCTCCGGACTTCATGGCCTCAAGCTTGGACTTGGATGCCTTAAGGGAGGGGTTCTTGAGGAGGAGCGCGGAAACGGCTTCGGAATTCATAGTTGCGCAAACGAGCGCGTGAACCGGAGAGTAAAGCGGACTATGGCGAAGATTGTCAAACCGAGTCTCCAGAGCGCGTGGCCGTGCGCCGTGGTCCTGGTAGCCCGGTGGCTGGATCGGCGCGAGCGGATCGACCTCCTCATGGAGTCCCTGCCCGCCGCCGTGAGGGGCTCGGAACGGGCGCGCTGCCAGCACCTTGTCTTCGGCGTGGTGAGGCATTACGGCCGGATCAGCGGCGTCCTCGGGGCCCTGGTCGCCCATCCGCCCCGGTTCGTGACGCGGGCCGCGCTCTACGTCGCCGCATTCGAGCTGATCGAGGCATCGGCCGAGGGGGGCGATTCCGGCCAGCCGGCCAGGATCGTCCACCATGCCGTGGAGAGGACCAAGGAGCTGGCCAGCGCCGCCGAGGCGGGACTGGTCAACGCCGTGGTTCGCAGGATGGCGGCGGTCCTGCCGGAGCAGAGGCCGCCGGGCGCCATCGCCCCCGCGGCCGAGCTGGCGGACTTCTTCTCCCACCCGGAGTGGCTTGTTCGGCGCTGGCTCGCCGTCCTGGGTGCGGGCCCGACGCGCAGCCTCCTGGAGTGGAACCAGTCGCCGGCCCCGCTCCACGCCCGCTGGCGCAACCCTTCCGCCGAGGCCCCCGGCTGGCTGTTGCCGTCGAAATGGAAGGGGTTCTACGCGGTGGCCCCCGGCCATTGGCCGGAGGTGGAGCCCTTGCTGCGGGACGGCTCGCTCTATCTCCAGGATCCGGGAACCCGGCTCGCGGTGGAGCTCCTGGCGCCGGCACCGGGCGAATCCGTGCTCGACCTGTGCGCGTCTCCGGGGGGCAAGAGCCTGCTGATAGCCGACCGGATGGGCACGGGGCGGCTGGTCGCGATGGACCTGCCCGGCTCCAGGATCGACAGGCTGAAGGAGAACCTCTCCCGGACAACGGGGGTGGAGGCCGCCCTGGTCCAGGCCGACCTCACTGGCGGGGCGCCGGCCATCCTGAAGGAGCATGGGCTTCCCGCGGAGTACCCGGCGGTCCTGGTGGACGTGCCGTGCTCAAACACCGGGGTTATGCGCCACCGGGTGGACGTGAAATGGAGGCTTCAGGAGGGCGATTTTGCCAAGCACGCCCGCCAGCAGGGCGCGCTCCTGGCCGCGGCCGCCAGGCTCGTCGCGCCGGGCGGCCGGCTTGTCTACTCGACCTGCAGCATTGACGACGCGGAGAACACGGGGGTCGTCGGTGCATTCCTCGACCGCCACCGGATGTTCACGCTCGTGAAAAGCGACGTGGCCGTCCCCTGGCTTGACGGGCACGACGGAGCCGCCGCCTACCTCCTGCGCAGGGAATGACGGCGCCGGAGCCGGGGTGGCGCACCGCGGATCCCGGCTCAGAATGCGACGTAGATGAAGGGCTTGCTGGGCAGGCCGAGGCGATAGAGCACGTAGCTGAAGAGGACCGCGGCGGCCAAGCCCATGAGGAACGAGGAGGCGTGGGTCGCCATCCTTTGATAGGCCGGGGGAAGCCCCTTGATCAGCGAATTTAGGATGTTCATGGCGCGGGAGCTCCGTCTTTTAGGTAGCCGAGCCTGCCGGCGATGCCGCGAACCTCCGACGCCACCTGCAGGGCCAGCTTCCGCCCCCCGGTGGCCGTCAGGTGCGTGCGGTCCCCAAAGTCGGAGTCATCGTAGTCGGCCCCGTAGTCGGCCGACTCGTACCCCGCGGCGCGCCATGACCGGATGCAGTCGCTGTAGACCCTGTTCTCGCGGAGCATCTCGTCGGCACTGAGCTGCCTCAGGTACAGGGGGCAGTTGCGGCTGAGCATTATCAGCGTGCGGGCCTTGAGGTCATCGGGAATCGCGGCCTTCGCCGTCCGGTCAAAATCCTTGAGGACGATCGGCCGCGTGCGCCAGTTGCCTTGGTGGTCCCTGAAGCAGTTGACCGAGGAGAACCCGCGGACGATCCTCATCTCGGCATCCTGGTACTGGGGAAGAAACCGGGTGCTGAAGGGGATGTCCTCGAAGTCGTCCTCGCGGTCGGGGAAGTCCTCCCTCGGCCAGACGGCCTCGGGCAGGTGGGGTGTGTAGGGATTCTGGATGGTGAAGAAATACCTGTAGCCGACCCAGTTCCACAGGTCGCGGAACCTGAGCGCACGGTCCAGTGTTTCAAGGGACCAGAGGTCGAAGAGCTGGCCCCAGGAGTAGTTATCGCTCCTGAAGTCGCCTATGACCTCGTCGCGCGGCGCGAAGGACTCGAGCAGCCCGCGGCTGCGCGCCTCCCAGATCAGGTACCGGTACGGCTGCGAGCCCACGGGCTCGGGGCTCGCGAACGGGCCGGCGTTGGCCACGTAGATCTGCCGCGGGTACTCCTTGCGCAGCACCTCGGCCACGACGGCCGCGCCGTCCGTGCAGAAAGCGCCCCGGAACGCGAGGTTGACCACGACGTACTGGTCGCCCAGCTGCCGCTGCAGCTCTTTGGTCCAGAGCTTATCGGCGGGCTGGCCGACCCCGTGGAAGATCGAGTTGCCGCCGACGATCACCAGGACCTGGTCGCTCCTGCAGCGCATCCGCACGACCCCGCACATCTCGTCAAGGGTCGGGTAGTACTGGCTGTCCGGGGAGATGAATATGTGGAAGCGGGTGAAGACATCGTGATAGCCGCGGTGCGCGACGAACCGCGCGACGGCCGAGCACACGAACAGGCCGCAGAGGAAGCCGATGAGGAAGGTCCTCGGCCGGAAAAGCGCCGATCGCTCGAAGCATGCGGTCTCTGGGGCGTTGCTCATGGGACGAGAAGGAGCCGGGCCATATGAAGGGCATCCGCCATCGGGTAGAAGAAGAACAGCCATCCGATCCACGCATAGATCTGCGTCACGGCCAGGGGGCCGAGAGGCTCGCGCTCGAAGGCCTTCCGCACGGCCGGTCCGACGACGGGGATCCTCTGGTAGGTGACGCACAGCGACAGCCCGACGCCGTGGTAGAGCCCCCAGATGATGAAGTGCCAGGCCGGGCCGTGCCACATCCCAACCAGAGCGAAAGCGATCATGGCGTTGAGGAAGCGCCTCGCCGGACCGTGCCTGTTGCCCCCGATGGGGATGTAGACGTAGTCGCGAATCCAGCTGGTGAGCGACATGTGCCAGCGCTGCCAGAAATCCTGCAGGTTCCTGGCGAGGTAGGGCCAGTTGAAGTTCTCCGGCAGCGTTATCCCCAGGAGCCTCGCCAGCCCGATCGCAATGTCGCTGTATCCGGAGAAGTCCATCAGGATGCGGAACGCTATGGCGACCAGGACAAGCCACCGGCTGAATATGCCGATCGAACCGAACTGGGGCTGGGACGCGTCAATGTAGAGCGTCAGGTTGTCGGCAATGACCACCTTCTTGGCGAAGCCGATCGCGATTCGGAAGAGGCCCTCGCAAACGGAAGCCAGCCTGAACCTCTGGCATCCCTGTTCGAGCGACGGGATGAACTGCGTGTACCGCTTGATCGGGCCCGCCACCAGGCTCGGGAAGAAGATGCAGAAGAGCAGGAACCTGAGCGGGCTTCGGATGGGCTCGCCCCCGCGGCGGACCTCGAAGAGGTAGTGGACGAACTCGAAGGCGAAGAAGCTCATGCCAAGCGGGGGGGCGCCGGGCATGACGGCCCGCGCGTGCCTGCTCAAGGCGGCGCCGAGGTCCGGGCTCCAGGGGTCGACAACGGCGCCGATGAGGAAGTACGTGTACTTGTAGAAACACAGGGCCAGGACGCAGAGCGCCATGGCGCCCACGCACGCCCACCGGCCCCTGGAGAGCCCCGCAAAGTAGGTGATGATCATCAGGACGATGATCGGGGCCATTCCGGCGGGACCGGCAAAATGGGCGTGGAACGTGAGGCAGGCGGCGGCCAGCAGCAGGAGCCTCAGCGCCGGCACGGGCAGCAGCCAGTAGGCCGCGACCGTCGCTATCGCGAAGGCTATGAACCAGTACGTAGCAAAGATCATCTGGCGGGCGCGGCCTTGGCCAAGGTTCCCGGGAATCGCGGCATCGGTGGATTTCGTGGCCGGCGAACCCCGGTGGCGAACCAAATGTACGCGGGCCCGCGGGGACGCTGGCGGACCGCCATCTACGGCACGAGGTCCACGACCCGCAGCCTCATCTGCGCCTCGCGGGTCCCCTCGATGAACGTGAAGTCGATCCAGTCAGCCGTCTCAACCAGGCGCTCAAAGCGCACGATGTCCCAGCTTCCCACCGGCTCCCCGTTTATCCGCGAGACAAGGTCGCCCGGCCTCACGCCGATCTCGCCCGCGGGAGAAGCGGCGACCACGCCGATGACCTTCCAGTAGGCCGGCGTCTTCCGGAAGCTCAGGCCGGTGCCCCGCAGGGCGGGCATCGAGAGGGGGTCATCGGGGTCGTGCTGGAAGAACACCTCGTTGTCCCTCTGGTCGAAGGTTATGACGAAGTGCTTGAGAATCCCGCCCCCGATGGACGAGAGCTCGTCCGTCACCTCGGCGACGGGGCCCGGTATGTCGAACGAGCCCATTCGCACCACGTCCCCCAGGCGGCCGACCCTTGAGGGCTGGTCGCCGGCCAGGGTGGTCACGACCGGGCCGTCAACCGGCCCTTGGGTGAACTTCGGGGAAAGCCCGGCGGGGTTTATGTCGATCGCGGCCGTGCTGCCGGAGTCGATCAGGGCCGCAAACTCCCGGTCGCCGAGCCGGATCGAGATGAGCGGGGTCTTGTTGGGGTTGTCGAAGAGGATCGCCTCCCCGGGAAGGCCCTCCTCGGGGATGCTCGAGCGCAGCACGATCTGGCTGTGCGGGTAGTCGAGGGTGAGGACCGCGTTCCTGAAGAGCGGGAACCCGAGGATCCCATCGATGCGGACGCCGAAGAAGGCGGAAAGGTCGGTGCAGTCGAAGACGAGCGCCGGGACATACTCGAAGCGGGCGCGGCCGAGCTGGATCCTGTCGAGCGTGACGGCGTCGAGCAGCGCCGAGCGCCCCTGGGAAGATCGCACGCGGACCTTGGGGACGTCCGCCGGGGGCCCGCCGGGCGCGCCGTAGCGCCGGGCGAGCTCGGGCGAGACGAGCGTCACGGAGGAGCCCGTGTCGATGACGAAGTGGTACGGGCCGAACTTGTCCCACTTGGCCTCAACGACGAGTATGCCGCCGAGGAGGCGGCAGGGAAGGGTCACGGGCTTGGAACCCACGTAGGTGAGGCCGGGCTTGGGCGCCGGACGGTGGACGCCGACGCATCCGGCAAGAAGCAGGATGGCGGCGGCGGCGGGGGCGATGCGCCTCATCGGACGGGCTTTGTTAGGCGGGCGCTCAGGACGAAGGCCGCCGCGGAGAGCGCCGCGCTCCCGACAAAGACGCTCTCCGACCCGAGGACGGAGAAGATCGCTCCGGCCAGAACGGGAGCGACCGCCCGGGAGAGGGAGCCGAGCGACCGGAAGATCCCCAGCATGCGGCCCTGCTCCTCCTGCCGGCTGTAGAGCGATATCAGGCCGGTCGTCGAGGGGTTGACGAGGCCGGCGCCCAGGGCCACGAGGGAGAGGCCGGCGTACATCATCCATGCGCGGTAACCAAGCCCCACGACAAGCAGCCCGGCCGCGGTGGAGACGAGGCCGGCCTTCAGCACGTTGACCTCGTCGGCCCGCTTGAGGAGCATCCGAACGATGACCCCCTGGGTGACGATCGAGCAGACCCCGAGGAAGCCGAGAAGGATGCCGTTCTGGCCGGCGGTGTAGCCGAACCGCCCGAACGCGAGGAACGTGATCGAGGTCTCCATCGCCACGAAGGCGAGGGAATAGACAAACGCCACGATGTTCGCGCGGCGCACGTCGGAATTCTCCAGGGTCAGGATGGCCCGGACCGGGTTGCGCAGCCGGGCCTCGCGGGCCGCCGAGCGCGCGGACTCGGGGAGCGTCTCGCGGAAGCTCCGGTTGATCCAGACCAGGTTGGCGACGCACAGCGCGAGCGAGACCAGGGCGGGCACCGAGTAGGGGTTGATCCCGAGCCGCTCGAGCGAGGGGTGCCGCACCAGGAGGTTGAGCTGCGCCGCGACCGCGCCGAGCACCGGCCCGGTCACCAGCCCGAGGCCGAACGCCGCCCCGACCAGGCCCATGGCGCGCGAGCGCTCCTTGCGGGTTGTCACGTCGGCGACCGCGGCGGTCGCCACCGAGAGGTTCCCGCTGAAGGCGCCGCTGACTATGCGGGAGACGAGGAAGAGCCAGAACGACCCGCTGACCACCCAGATCAGGTACCCGGCGGCGGTTCCCGCGACCGTCAGGCGCAGGACGCTGCGCCGGCCCCGCTTGTCGGAGAGCGAGCCCCAGAACGGCGCGAACACGAACTGCAGGATCGAGTAGAACGAGGTGATGACGCCGCCAAAGAGCACGGCGGCGAACGCGTGGTCGCGGCCGAGCGCGTGCGCCGCCGCCTCGCTCTGCGCCAGTATCCAGCCGAGGATACCGGAGCCGGCGTCCACCCTGAGGTAGTAGGTGATCAGGTCCGGGCCGAGCGGGAAGATGATCGAGAAGCCGATCAGGTCGATCAGCAGCGTGAGGAAAATGACACCCAGCGAAAGCGGGCGCGCGGGGGCGCCGGCCCCCGCGGGCGGGATGGCATTCGCTTCGGGCGCCGTCACATCCGGTAGGGGAGCGGGAAGCGGGCGGTCAGGCGCTGCGCACGCGCCTTGACGGACGCTATCACGTCGGCCTCGGCGGGGATCCCGATGGCCCGGAGCACGGTGTCGATCATCTCCGCGATCTCGTCCATGTCGGCCTCAAGCATGCCCCGCGTCGTGACGGCCGGGGTGCCCAGCCGGATCCCGGACGCCTGGAAGGGGGAGCGGGTCTCGAACGGGACCGTGTTCTTGTTGCAGGTGATGTTCGCGAGGTCGAGCGTCTCCTGGGCCTTCTTTGCCGTGAGCTCGGGCAGGCTGGGGCGCAGGTCGACAAGGAGGAGGTGGTTGTCGGTCCCCCCGGAGACCACCTTGTGGCCGCGCGAGGCCATGGCGGCCGCCAGCGCGCGCGAGTTGCGGATGATCTGCTCCGAGTAGGCCTTGAACTCGGGCTTCAGGCACTCGCCAAAGCACACGGCCTTGGCGGCGATCACGTGCATGAGGGGCCCCCCCTGGGCGCCCGGGAATACGGCGGAGTCAAGGGCCTTCGCGTGCGCCGCCCGGCAGAGCACAAGGCCGCCGCGCGGCCCGCGCAGGGTCTTGTGCGTCGTGGTCGTGACAAAGTCGGCGTGGGGGATGGGCGAGGGATGGTGGCCGGTGACGACGAGCCCGGCTATGTGGGCGATGTCGGCGAAAAGCAGGGCCCCGCATTCCCGGGCTATCTCCCCCATCCGCGCGAAGTCGATCAACCGCGAGTACGCGCTGGCCCCGACCGTGATCATCTTCGGCCTCTCGTTCCGGGCGACCTCGGCCAGCTGGTCGTAGTCGATCAGCTGGTTGTCCTCGCGCACGCCGTAGGCGACCACCTTGTAGAGCTTTCCCGAGAAGTTCGCGGGGTTGCCGTGGGTCAGGTGGCCGCCGTGGCTCAGGTTCATGGCGAGGATCTTGTCGCCCGGCTGGAGCACCGATGTGTAGACCGCGAAGTTGGCCTGGGAGCCGGAATGCGGCTGGACGTTGGCGTGCTCGGCGCCGAAAAGGCGCTTCGCCCGCTCGATCGCGAGCAGCTCCACCCTGTCCACGAATTCGCACCCGCCGTACCAGCGCCTGCCCGGGTACCCCTCGGCGTACTTGTTCGTGAGGATGCTCCCCTGCGCCTCCAGCACCGCCGGGTATGTGAAGTTCTCGGAGGCGATGAGCTCGACGTGGCTCTGCTGGCGGCCGAGCTCGGCAGCGATGGCGGAATGGACGTCGGGGTCGAGGCTCCTTAGCGGCGCGGTGTTCAGCATAGGGAAAACGCCAACGCTCGCTCAATTGGCCCCGGAGGCAAAACTTTTTCGCGGCATCAGGCCGCGGGGCCCGGGCGGCCCGAAAGGGCCTCCCGCGGGAGCTTCGAGAGGTAGGCGATGATCGAGGGAATCGCGGCCACCATCTCGTCGCGGCTGGCCTCGTAGGCGGGAAGGTGGAGGCCGTAGGGGTCGGGGATCTCCATGTCGCTCTGCGCGCCCATGAACTCGCGGAAAAGGAAGACCCTCTCCGGCACCGGTTCGGCCGTCAGCTCAATCATGTCCCGGTGGGACTCCGTCATGCACAGGACGAGGAGGGCCCTGTCCAGGAGCTCCTGGGTGAGCGGCTGGCTCGAATGCCCTTTCAGGTCCACCCCGACCTTCTTCAGCGCGGTGACCGAGTGGGCGCTCACGGGCTCGCCGGTGCGGCTGGCGACGCCCGCCGAGATGACCTTGAGCGACCGGAGCGGCTCGGGCTGGGCGGCGAGGGCGTGCCGCAGCAGGGCGGCTCCCATCGGGCTCCTGCAAATGTTTCCCGTGCAAACGACGAGGATGTGTCCCGGGTCGGGCATCTCACGGGAAAAGGACACGGAACCCTGCAAAAGGCAAAACCCGATCTGGCGCGGGGACGCCCCTCAGATCCTCTTGAGCGCGACCAGTCCCCTGTCGAGCTGGACCGCCCGCTGGAGCAGGGCGTCGACAAGCGGGGACGGCGGCGAGGGCTTGTCCGACTCGATGTCGGGCGCGTCGCTGTCGGAGAGGTGCTCCTTCTCCAGGTAGGCCTCGTCTATGCGCGGCTTCGAGGGATTGTCGGCAAGGAGAGACTCGACGGGGGCGCCCTTCTCCACGGCGTCGTAGGCGCGCCGGTCGGTGTCGGGGTCGACGTGGACGGCGACGGTTGGGGACAGGCCCTCCGAGACGGGCGCAAGGACTATCACGGCTCCGCCGCCGCCGCCCGCGATCGAGGCCACGAGGGCGGGGCTCGTGGCCGAGTTCTCGAGCACGAACACGGGGGCCGACGACGATGCGTTGAACTGGATCCAGGCCCCGAGCAGCGCGGCCGCCTGCCGGTCGGCCTTGGCGAATCGAATGTCGAGCACGCACGGGCCCGGCTTGCCCGAATGCGCCGGGGGCAGGTCGGCGGGGAGCCCGTGCACGCGGTAGTAGGTGAGGCCGTGGCCGAGGTCGAGCGTGAGGACGGCGGCCCCTGCCGCGGCCGCGCCGGCGAAGGCGGCGACGGCGGCGGCGGCGGAAAGGCGGGCAAGGAGGTTCACAGACGCCTTAATTGCCGCGCCCCGATGTCCCGGCGATAATATTTTGAGGCGCAGCGGATCGATTCGCAGGCCCGGTAGGCGAGGGAGGCGGCCTCGCGGAGCGAAGGGGCCACCGCCGTGACGCCGAGGACTCGGCCGCCCGCGGTGACAAGCCTGCCCCCGGCGTCGCGCGCGGTTCCGGCGTGCAGGACCGCGACCCCAGGCGGCAGGGCCGCGGGGATGTCGATCGGGTCCCCCGAGGGGTGCGCTCCCGGGTAGCCCGCGGCGCTGATGACGACGCAGATCGCGTGCACGGGGAGCACCTCCAGCTTGACGGAGGCCAGGGACCGCGCGGCCGCCGCCCAGAGGAGCTCCAGCAGGTCGGTCTTGAGCCGCGGCAGGACGGCCTGCGTCTCCGGGTCCCCGAAGCGGGTGTTGAACTCGAGCACCTTCGGCCCCTCGGGGGTCAGCATTATGCCGATGAAGAGGGTCCCGCAGAAGTCGATGCCCTCGTCGGCGATCGCGTTTACCGAGGGCCCGACTATCGAGCGCTCGATCGTGTCCAGGAGCGCGCCCGTGACCACCTCGGCCGGGGAATACGCCCCCATCCCTCCCGTGTTGGGCCCGAGGTCCCCGTCCTGGATCCGCTTGTGGTCCTGCGACGTGGGAAGGATCACGTAGTCGCGCCCGGAGACGACGACCAGGATCGAGGTCTCCTCGCCGCCAAGGCAGTCCTCGATCAGGATCTGGTTGCCCCCGGCCCCGAATTTTCCCCCGTCGAGCATGTCGCGGACGGCCGATTCCGCCTCCTGGAGGGTCTGGGCAACGACGACCCCCTTCCCGGCGGCCAGCCCGTCCGCCTTGACGACGATGGGGGCCCCGCGCGATCGCAGGTAGGCGAGCGCGGGACCCGTCTTCCCGAACAGCCCGGCCTCCGCGGTCGGGATTCCGTACTTCACGAGGAGCTGCTTTGTGAAGGTCTTGGACGCCTCGAGGCGCGCCCCGGCGGCGCCCGGCCCGTACACGGGGATGCCCGCCTGGGAAAGCCGGTCCGAGAGGCCGAGCGACAGGGGGACCTCGGGGCCGACCACGACCAGCCCCGCCCGTTCGCGGAGCGCCAGGGCGACAAGGCCGTCAATGTCGTCGGCCTTGACCGGGAAGCAGACGGCGTCGCCGGCTATGCCCGCGTTGCCCGGAGCGCACAGCACCCTCGGCCTAACGGGCGACGCGGCGATCGAGCGCACCAGCGCGTGCTCGCGCCCGCCTGAGCCGACTATGAGGACGCAGCGGGGAAGGTCGGCCGGCTTCAAAGGACCTGGAGCTTCTTGCGGTAGAAATCCACGACCTCCGCGGGACTGTCCGAGAAGAGGATGTAGTCCGCCATCCACGCCGGGGCCCGCCCCTGGCGGATCATGTCGCGCACCTGCCGCCTGAGGTTGGACCAGTACTTCGCGTTGAAGAACACGAAGGGAACCCTTGGCCGGATGCCCAGCTTCAGGTTGCACAGCTCGATGCCGATCTCCTCCAGTGTTCCCACGCCGCCGACGTTGAAGATGCAGAAATCGGCCACCTCAAACCATTTCTGGCGGAAATGGCGCGAGGACTCCTGGAAGGTGTTGAAGAAGTCGACCCCGAGCTCGGGCGGCTGCGCCTCGAGCTCGAGAAAGCACGCGCCGGTGAGCGAGCCGCTGCTGCGGGCCTGGTCGGTGGCGACCCGCATCACGCCCCCGCCCCCGCCCGTCAGCACCCCGAGGTTGGGGCCGATGAACGCCGAGATCTGGTCCACAAGGCCTGAAATCCGGTCGACGTCGACCTTGTCCAGCCCCACGGCGGAGCCGTAGAAGGCGAGGATTGTCGCCTCCTGGAACTTCCTGCCGATCTCCTCCCTCACGAAGAAGCCGTGCTCCTTCTTGTAGGCGTGCAGGTAGATCTCCTTCGTCACCTCGTCGTACCAGTAGACCGGCAGGTTGATCGCGGCGAACGTGTCCAGGCGGGCGTGGGCGTTGCTCGAGAGGAAGTAGCCGTGCGTGCGCGACGCCTTCCTGAAGATGATCCGCTTCAGCTTGACGTCGGCAATCCGCGTCAGGAGCTCGATCTGCTCAAGCAGGTCCGGGAAGAAGTCGAGCACCAGCGTGTCGGCGTCCTTCGGCGCGAAGTCCATCGCCTGGATCATCGTGCGGTGGCCGCAGGCGCCCGCATTGTCCGCGTAGAGCTTCTTCACCTCCTCCGCCGTCGCCCCCTTCAGGCAGATCGAGCGGTTCTCCATTGTTGCGCTCTGGCCCCTGACCGAGATGACGGTCCTGGGGCGGGCCTCGCCCGAGTCCCTCGGTGGCCTCCCGTCCAGCTTCGCGAATATCTCGGTCGCCGCGCCGAGGAGCTTCTGCCTGCGGCGGGTAAGCGCCTTGAACTCGGGATCGTTGGCCTCGGGCGCACGGAAGATCTCGACCGAGACCATCGGGTTGACGATGGGGTGGTCGCCCGTGTTGTAGATCTCGAGCATCACGTTCGTCCCGAACGTCTTCACCGGGTCGAGGAGCACCGCGCTCGTGTGGATCCCGAAGTTGCCGGGGCCCTGGTTCAGGACAACGTAGTGCTCCTTCAGGTACATGGAGCAGCTCGTGAGTATCCCGGAGTGGGGCGCCACGGAGAGCGGGGAGGCGTCGTGGCGGATCTGCACCTTGTCCAGGAAGTTGCGGCCGGCGGCGCCGCTGACGATGAGCTCGAAGTTCATCCGCTGGAGCCTCGGGTTGAGTGTGTAGCTCACCTGGTGGGGGGTCAGGAAGACCGACCCCTGGCGGTCGATGCTGGTCGTGTTCGGCAGCTTGAGCCGGTTCTCGCGGACGGCCTCCCAGATCTCCTCGGATGACAGCTTTGCGCCTGCCGGGGCATAGAAGAGGCGCCCGACCGGGGTCCCCGATCGCAGCAGCTTCTTCCAGTAGGCCGAGTCCGGGAAGCTCGTGTCGAACACGAAGGCGTCGGCCGCGAGGACGAGGCGGTTGCCGTCGACCTCAGGGGCGCCCTGGGTCTGCATCTCGATGCCGATGCGCGCGAGCGAGCTGCGCTCCGTGAACTTGAGCTCTCCCATCATCGCCTTCATGAACTCAAACTCGGTCGGGTTGCGCGGCCAGAACGCCAGCGAAAGCGTCACGGTGCGCTCATCCTTGTTCTTTACGGTCAGGATCTGGCCGTCCAGGCTGGTCCAGAATTGCTCGGCGCTCATGTTGGGAACCGAAGAGGCTGGCAGAAGGGCACATCGGACTCAAGCGGCGAACTCTGCTATGTAATTGCAAATCGGGGCCGCTGCACCATAACCCATTACCTCACCGCCCAAATATGAACTATTCCAAGAAGGTATTCGCTCTCACGCTCGCAGCGGCATCGTACGCGCTCGGACAGGACGCAAAGGACGCCGCGCCGGCCCAGGCCGCCGCGCCCGTGCCCGCGGCGGCAGCTCCCGCCGTCGCCCCGGCCCCGGAGTTCACCGACGCGCAGCTGCTCGAGGAGTTTGGATGGCTTGTCGGCAAGAGGACCGGGCTCTCCGAGTGGGGGTTTAAGCCGGACGAGGCGGACACGATCGCAAAGGGGCTGCTCGCCGCCCTGAACGGGCAGGAGTCGCCGTACGTGGTCCAGAAGATCGGCCCCGCCATGGACGAGTTCATCCAGAAAAAGCAGGCATCCCTGCTTCAGGCCATAAAGGCGAAGAACCTGGCCGAGGCGACGGCCTTCTTCACGAAGCTTGCAGACGACAAGAGCGTTGTGACGCTGCCCGACGGCCTGCGCTACAAGGTTGTCGAGCCTGGCGCGGGCGACCCGCCAAAGCCGGCCGACACGGTCAAGGTGAACTACACGGGCACGCTCATCAGCGGGACGGTGTTCGACTCGTCCGAGCGCGCGGGCAAGCCGGTCGAGTTTGCGCTCAACCGGGTTATCGCCGGCTGGACCGAGGGCCTCCAGAAAATTTCCAAGGGCGGGAAGATCAAGCTCTACGTTCCCCCGCACCTTGCCTACGGCGACGACGGCCGGCCCGGGATCCCGCCCGGAGCCGTGCTCATCTTCGACATCGAGCTCCTGGACATCACCCCGGCCCCGGTTGCGGCCGCCCCGGCGGCCCCGGCGACCCCGACGACCGCTGCCAAGTAGGCCCCGGCGCCATCGGCGGCGGGCCGGACGACCTCCCCTGAAATCCGCGGACGTCAATCTGTACCTCGTCGGTTTCATGGGGACCGGCAAGACCACCGTGGGGCGCGCCGTCGCCCAGCGCATCGGCTTCAAGTGCGTCGACAGCGACCACGAGATCGAGCGCAAGGCGGGCAAGGAGATTACGGAGATCTTTGCCCAGGAAGGGGAGGCGGCCTTCCGCAAGCTCGAGCGGTGGTTCATCGAGGAGGGCCACGGCGGCGAGCGCCACGTCGTCGCCTGCGGGGGCGGGCTGGTCGTCGAGCCGGGCATGCTCGATATGCTCGGCAGGAGGGGGGTGATCGTGTGCCTTCACGCGTCGATCGAGACGATCCTCGCCAGGACCGACCGCCACCGGAAGACGCGGCCGCTCCTCGACGTCGTGGACCCCGATCACCGGGCGCGCGAGCTCTATGCGGCGCGGGAGGCGATCTACAAGTCGGCGGGGACCGTCATCCTCACGGATTCCAGGCCCCTGAGCGAGATCGCCGCCCATGTCATCCGGGTATGGCGCCGCGAGGCCGAGGATTTTGTGGCGGCCCGGAACACCGCCGGTCCCTGATGGCATGGGTGCCCTCCAGGAAACATTGCGGGGGCGGCTGGAGGCGCTCGGTTTCGACGAGGTCCGCTTTGTCCCGCTAACGCCGGCCCCGGGCGGCGGCCTGACGGCCTGGCTTGAGGCGGGTTACCATGCGGACATGGCCTGGATGGAGCGGACATCGGGGAAACGGCTCGATCCCGGGCTTGTCCTCGAAGGGGCGCGCTCGGCCATAATCCTGGGGGTCAATTACTTCCAGGGGGCCTTCAAGGGAAGCGCGGCTTCCGCGCCGCGCGTGCCCCGGGCGCCGGAGTGGGCGCGCTACAGCCTCTACCGGGACTACCATGATTCGATCGGTCGTGCCCTCAAGGCCGCTGGGCACGCGATAGAGGAGGTCCTGGGGGCCGGGGCGCGCGACTACCGGTGCTACGTCGACACCGGACCGGTGCTTGAGCGCGCCTGGGCCGCGAGGGCCGGGGTCGGTTTCATCGGCAAGAACTCGATGCTCATCTCCAGGAGGCACGGGAACTGGCTCTTCCTCGCCGCGATCCTCATGCGCGCCGAGGTCGAGGGCGACCCGCCGGTCAGCCGGCGCGCCGATCCCGGGTCCGTGGGGCTCCTCTGCGGCAAATGCACGCGGTGCATGGACGCCTGCCCGACGAGGGCCTTCCCCGCCCCCGGCGTCGTGGACGCGCGCCTGTGCATCTCGTACCAGACGATAGAGAACAGGGGCGTGATCCCGCGCGAGCTGCGCCCGGCGATAGGCGGCCGCATCTACGGCTGCGACGTCTGCCTCGAGGTCTGCCCGTGGAACCGGTTCGCCGCCGAGGGCCGGCGGGTAATACTGTCCTCGCGGGGCGCGATTGCCGAGATGGCGCTCGGCGAGCTCCTCGGCCTCACGCGCTCGCGGTTCGCGGAGGTCTTCCGGGGCACCGCGATCAAGCGCCTCAAATGGACCGGGCTCCTGCGCAACGCCTGCGTCGTTGCGGGAAATTCCGGGGACCCGGGCCTTGTGGACGCGTTGGTCCCGCTTGCGTCGCACGAGTCGCCCGTCGTCCGGGTGCACGCGGTCTGGGCCGTGCGCAGACTCGGCGGGGACAGCCGCATTGCCGACCGAGCGCTCCAGGAGACAGACCCGCTCGTGCGTGAGGAATACGATGCCGACCTAGGGGCGCCGGTTGCGCATTCCCAAGAGCCATGAGGATCGCGCACGCGGCCGGCCTGGCGGCATTGATAGGGGCCGAGGCGCTCCTTTTCCTTGCGACGGCGGAGCACCATTACGCGTGGTCCTATCCCCGGTGGTACGACCAGGCGCAGTACCTCGGTCAGGCGTACCGCGCCTACGAGCTTGCCCGCCACGCGGGATATGCGGCGGGGGCCTGGGCCACGATGACCCAGGGGAATGCGCAGGGCTGCCTTCATGCCATCCTGGCCCTGCCGATCTTTGCGGTGGCGGGTCCCTCGAGAACGGCCGCCCTTGCGGTGAACCTGCTCGCCTTCGCAGCCTGGCAGGTGGCCACGTTCCTGGCTGTGCGGCGGATCTCGGGGCGCTATTCGCTCGCCTGGGCCTCGGTCGGGCTCCTGCTCGCGCTTCATTTCCCCTGGTCGGGAAGGGCCGGCTCGGCCGTGGACTATCGGTTGGACTGGATGGCCGCATGCGCCTACGGCGTCACGCTCGCGATTGCGCTCGCCGGACGCGAGTTCCGGTCGACCCGGTGGGCCGTCCTTCTCGGCGCGGCCGTGGGGGTGACTGTCCTTCTCAGGTTCCTGACGGCGGCCTATTTCGGCATGGTCTTCATCGCGCTTATTGCCTGGCTGCTGGCGCGGCGGGAACGGTGGGGCAGGTGCGCGCGGCTGGCGATCTCGGGGCTAATCGCCGTCGGGGTTTTCGGCCCGGCCCTCTGGCGCAACCGCGTGGCGATCTACGGCTACTACTGGGTGGACCACTTCGCGGGGCCCGCGAGGGCGCTGCACGACTCCCACCTAGGCGCGATCGCATCGGTGCGGTGGATCCTGGCGCAGCTTGCAACCAACCAGGTCGGGCTGGCGGCCGCGATGCTCGGATTGGCCGCGGGCGTCGCGTTTCTCGTCGGGAAGGCACCCGGCACCGGGGTCGAGGAGCCGCCCGGAGCCGGGCCGGGCGCGGGCCGGGACGGCTCCTGGGTGGTCGCGCTGTCGTTCCTCGCCGCACCCGCCGCCGTGCTTGCAAGCCACCCGATCAAGGCGGAGCCGCCCACCAGCATCCTGATTCCGGGGGCGGTGTGGGTCATGATTCTGCTCTGGATCCGCCTGGCGCGGGGGGCGAGGCGCGGGCTCGTTTGCGCGGTGGGCGCAGGAACGGTGGCCGCGGGAGCCCTGGTATTCGCCCACGCCGAGGTCCAGGAGTCGGACCTAGACGCCTCGGCCGCGGATTACCGGGGGATGAACGGCCTAAGCGACTACCTGTTTTTCCGATCCGAGGAGGCGGGACTCACCCATCCCCGTGTGGGGGTGACGTGGATCCTGGAGGGAACCGATGCCGAATCGCTCCGGATCCTCGGATACGAGCGTCATAAGCGGATGCTGGCATTCATAGCGACCCTGCCGACAGGGCTCTTCCCCACGTCCAAGGAGATCGTCATGAAGGCTCTCACGGACAGCCATTTCGTGTGCCTGGCCACCCGTGCCGCCGCCGTGTGGCCGTTTGACCGCCAGATGGCCGAGCTGCTGCCCGAGATGCGCAGCTGGTGCGAGGCCCACATGCGTTATGTCGGGCGCCTGGACACCGCGGGGTTCTCGTTGTCAGTCTATGAGGCGCGTGAGCTGAAGCCGACGCCTGGCGGGGTCGACCTCGCCTCATCGGTCGGAGCGGCCGAGCGGGGCCCCGCCTACGGGGCGGCCCCGACGCCGGCGGCCCCGGTCTTCGTGTCCCCTGGGCGCGTGCTCGGCTCCGCGAACGGTGAGGTCGCCTTTGACCTGGTGGCCGCGTACAGCCCTGTGGTCTACCACGCATCGGCTCTGCCCGAAGGGCTGGGGCTCAATCCGGAGACGGGCGAGATCCGGGGCCGGTTCGCCCGGCCGGGCGACTTCAGCGCCGACGTGGACGCCACCAATCCCATGGGCACGACGCGGGGCAGGGTGGAATTTCATGTCGAGGATTCCCCATGGTACGCCTTCCTCGATGCCCCGGCCGCCGGCTCCGCCGGCGTGCCGTTAGAGGTTGGGTTCGGCGCCTGCGATGAGCGCGGCAGTCTCAACTACATCGATTTCACCGACCTGACGGCCCGGACGATGCTCGGCAGGATCACGCCTCCCGAGGGGCAAGGGCAGTCGTGGGTGGGCACGTTCGGAATGACGCTCAAGGCTCCGGGTCCGCACACCATTCTCGCGCGCTTTGTGCGCTATGATTCGAGCGCCAAGGAGCCATATACGTTCATCGACCGCCAGTGCGTGGTCACTGTCGGGCCCTAGGGTCAGCCCGGCTCCGAGGGCCGCGGCGCCCGCTCAGACGACGACGGTCTTGAAGCCGGACGGATCCCAGGCTGGCTGGCCCGCCTCGCGCGCGATCTCTCCGAACGCATCGATCTCCGCCTGGGAAAAGAGAAGCCCGCCGGCATCGGCGGTCTTCTTCGCCCATTCCGCCTCGACTTGGCCGGGGAGCATGCACTTCTCGTTCCCGTGGCCCAGAATGTCGCCAATGACCGCCTTCACGTTGGCCGCCTGGTCTCGCCCCTTAGCGAAGGCCCCCCCGCTGATGGCCTCCGGATGGATGGCCTGGAAGAAGAAGGCGCAGGTGTGCTTCTCGCCGGGATCGCCGCCCCAGCGGCTGCGGAGTGTCGGTAGCGAGCCGCCGATCATGGCGCCCACGATCTCGTTGATGAGCGCCAGGCCGTAGCCCTTGTGGGCGCCAAAGGGCAGGAGCGAGACGGCCAGATTGGGGTCGGTCGTGGGGTTGCCGTCCTTGTCGACGGCAGCCATCGGGGGCAGGGGACGGCCCTCGCGTTTGAGCTGCTGAACCCGGCCCATGGCGACCACGGAGGTCGCCCAGTCGATCACGACGGGATAGCCGACCGCTGCCGTCGTCGGGAATCCCCACGAGTGGGGGTTTGTTCCCAGAGTCGGGAAGCGCCCTCCGAAGGGGACCACCTCCGCGAGCGAGGCGGTGCACTCGGTGTAGGCGACGTAGCCCCGGCGGGCGGCGTCCATCACGTAGCCGCCGCCCCAGAGGTAGTGGAAGGTGTTGTCCACGCACACCGTGCCGACGCCGTAGCGGTCCGCGAGGGCGATGGCCTCGTCCATCGCCCGGTAGGCCGTGGGCTGGCCCAGCTTCCGGTTGGCGTTCCAGGTCCTCGTTGCGGCGAAGCGCGACGGTATCTCCTCGATCTGGGCCCCGGGGACGCAGCCCTGGGAGCCCGAGCCGAAGAGGTGGTCCAGGTGGAGCGCCTTGATGGCGTTGTGCGTGCGGATCCCGTGGCGGGACGCATCGGCGCAGAGGCGCGCGCCGGCGGCGGCCTCGTCGGGAAGGTAACGCCGGCTGCGGTAGGCGGCCTCGACGAGGGCGTTGTGCTTGGAATCGGGGACTACGAAGAATTTCTCGGGCATCGGTGGTCGCGCCTCGGGGCAGTCGCCCCGGCGTTCGCCTTTCAGTGAAAACTTAGGCTGGGCTTGGCAAGGCTTTATTGGAAATCGGCGGGTTGCGGGGCCCCCGGCGCGGACAGCGGGCGGCGATCCGGACCGGTTGGCCGGCACCGGGGGCCATCCCGGCCGCTTGGCGCCCGGAAACAGGACAAGTGTCCCATTCCAAAGGACAAAAAATGCGGTTGACACGGACACGTGTCCTAATAGGACAGACATGCCCCTATGAAAACACCCAGCATTCTGCCGGCCTCGCTTTTTGCCGGCATAGCACTCGTTCTCGCCGCGCCCCTTGCAAGGGCCCAGGCAAACGGCGGCGCCCAGACCGCCTCGACCTCAGCCGGCACCCCGGCCCCGGACAGCGGAGAGGTGGTCACGCTCCCCGTCTTCGACGTGACCAGCGACCCGGCCCACGGCTACGTGGCGTCCGAATCGGAGACCGGCACAAGGGTCGCCAGCAAGATCGCCGACCTTCCCTTTGTCGTGGATGTGGTGACGCGCCCGTTCATCAAGGACTTCGCCGAGTACACGATGAACGACCAGCTCGCGTTTGTCGCGGGATTCTCGCCGTCGGAGGTCACCGGACAGTACCAACTGCGCGGCTTCAGCTCCCCGGTGGAGCTGGTCGACGGCTTCCGCCGAATTGGCCTCATCGACACGATCGACGTCGACCGCGTCGAGGTGATCAAGGGCCCGGACGCCTCCATCTACGGTGCCATCCAGCCGGGCGGCGTCGTCAACTACATCACGAGGCAGCCGACGACGGTCCCCAGCGGGGAGCTCGACATAGACGCCGGGTCATTCAATTTCCTCGAGGCTTCGTTCTCGACATCCGGCCCCATCAACAAGGCCGGGACGCTTTTCTACCGGATTGACGGCGCCAACTCGTTCACGAACTACGCCGAGGCATTCGCCAGCCAGCACCAGGATTTCCTCGACGGGAAGATCCTCTGGAAGCCGAGCGCCTCCACGAGCGCCTCGTTCGACTTCGAGCACGTGGAGCGCTACGAGCACCCATTCAACCAGATTCTGACGATCACGGAGAAGCGGACCATGCCGTGGGCCGGAAATAGCATAACGGAGAGCCAATACTACGGAATGGCGATCCAGCAGTTCCACAACTACGACTATGCGGGCCCCGAGAGCACCGACGAGTACCGCGTGACGAGCGGCACCTTCACGCTCCAGCACAGCTTCAACGACATCTGGTCGCTCAAGCTCGGCGCCAACGCCTTCACGAATCCCTACCATGACCAGCTGGTGGGCAGCGGCGCCTTCTATCCCTACGGAACGGGCAACATCACGTTCGCCGCGGACGGCGTGACGATCACCAATCCCTACACCCCGGAGGTCAAGGACCAGCCGCAGGTCGACATCAAGCCCCAGCGCGGCGGCGGCATGCAGCTCGACAACCTCTTTGCATTCAAGGCGGGGCCCATCTCGAACAAGCTCCTGCTGACGACCGACTACTACGAGGTGTCGCAGCGGTCGATCACGCTCGTGCCCCTGGTGAACGGCAGCCAGGCCACGGACTACTACGACGTGAACAACGCCTATAGCCCGGCGAACTCGACCTTCTACGTGCCCCAGAGCACGTGGAACGCGGCGACCCTGGGCTATGGCTGGAACACGACGCTCTACGGGCAGAATCCGTCCCTGTACAACGGGATCACGACCGACCAGTGGACGGCCTCGGGGGACTACGGAGTCTTCGGCAGCGAGCAGGCGTCGATGTTCAAGGACCGCCTGATCCTCATGGCGGGCGGCCGCTGGGACTACGTCCGCAACCAGGTCAAGAACTACAACATCCCCGCGGTCGGAAACCCGAGCGCCCTCGAGACCGTCGAGCCGACGGCCTACCAGGCGTTCGACTACAACACGGCCGCATGGACCTACCAGCTGGGCGCGATGGTGAAGGTCACGGACTGGCTCAGCCTTTTCGCCAACAAGAGCACGGCTTTCAACCCCCAGCCGCAGATCGACTCGAACACGGGGCTTGCCCTGCCTAACAACACGAGTTCCGGGTACGACTACGGGATCAAGTCGGGGACGCTGGGCGGGCGCCTGAACGTGACGCTCGACCGGTTCTCGATCAACGAGTACAACCTCGCGCTCACGGAGACCGACCCCGTGACCAGCATAAAGGACACGATCCTGAGCGGGGAGCTGCAGGCCAAGGGCTACGAGTTCGACTTCAACTACCAGATCAACGGCGATCTCATGCTCTTCGGCGACTGGGGCTACACCGACACAATCACGGTGAACTCCTACGCGATCACCTTCCTGGACGACCTCCCGGTCAGGCGCGTTCCCCGCGACAACGCGGGGATCGGGCTCCGCTACCAGATCAGCCACGGCCCGGTGCGCGGCCTCTTCTTCGTCGCGGACGCCCGCTACGACACCAAGTCGCTCGTGAACCTGGGTTCCGGAAAGAGCCTTATCCCAGGGCCCGCCGGCTCGACGGTCGGCTCCACGAGCACGATGTACTACGTGCCCGGGGTCAACCTCACCTATGCGACGGGCAAGGATCCGAAGGGGGCGAACGAGACCAAGATCACGGGGACTCCGGTGATCAACGTTCCCTTCCCCGGCAACGGCCAGCTGCCTTATCCCAGCCTGGGCGCGAACTCCCTCATAAACTTTCCCATGAGCGCGACGGGCCAGCCCCTGGTGCTCCAGAACCCGGCGGTGCCCGGGGTCTACGTGGGAGAGGCCGAGGGCGTGTTCGTCGACGACGGCCGCGTGAACAACTACAACGCCCCCTATGCCGTGTTTGACGTGGGAACGGGCTTCACCTGGAAGACGAGGCGCTTCACGAACACGCTCCAGGTCAACATCAAGAACCTCCTGAACCGCCAGTATACCTGGGGCTCCGGGGTCCCCGGCCTGGATTTCCAGGCCATCTGCAGCTACACGATCCAGTACTAGGCCGGGCCCAGTCGGGCGGCGGCGCCCTGACACCCGGCCAGACGCCGGGTGCAGGGCTCCCGGATTGCGGATTGAATGGCTCCGCCCCCTTTTTCGGGGGTCAGTGGGGGCTGACGGCGACCCTGGCCGCCGAGAGGTCATTGTCCGCCAGGCGCAGGCCGTCGGCGTCGCCGCCGTCGTGCCGGAGGAAGACATCCGTCCCCGGGGCCGCGTGCGACGAGTGAAGCCACGCCCTCGCGCAGCCCTGCAGGTCCACGACCGGGCTGCCGGCCTGCGGCGACCTGGAGGTCACCCCGGCGAGCTCAAGATCCAGGACTTGGGTGAAGGAGAAGGCGCTGCCCGAGGCCGCATCGACCCGGACGTTCTGGAGCTCGACGTCGGAGGCCCGGTCGCACACGAAGCCCTTGCCTCCGCTCGCCGTTATGTCGCTGAAGCGAAGCTGCTCAATGGCCTTCTCCGGGAGGCCCTCGATGTCGGCCACCTGCTTGGCTCCCGTGATCGTGAGGTTGCTGAACGCCATGTTCCGGAAGACCGGCGTCCGCTCGGAAAGCGCCTCGGGCGGCTCGTCCTGGTAGAGGGTGGTGACCTCGATCGCGGCCACGGTGGCCCCGTCGATCACGAAGTTGTCAAAGCGCAGGTTCTCCACGACGGCCCCGCGGCCGCGCATGCTCTTTATGCGGATCCCGCACCAGGTGCCGTGCGACACGATGTTGCTCGCGACCACGTCCCGGATGTCCCCCGAGGTCTCGCTCCCGATGACCACGGCCCCGTGGCCCTTGTATGTGACGCAGTTGGTGATGGCGACGTGCTCGGTCGGCCGCGCCGTCCGCCTGCCGTCGGCGTCGCGCCCCGACTTGATGACGATGCAGTCGTCGCCCGTGCTGAAATAGCAGTCCGAGATGCGGACGTCCCGGCAGGAGTCCACGTCGATGCCGTCCCCGTTCGGCCCCGTCGAGAGGAAGGTCACCCCGCGTATGGTGACATTGTCGGAGTAGAGGGGATGCAGGAGCCACATCGGGGACTCGGTGAGGGTCACCCCCTCCACGAGGACGTTCGTGCAGCCGTTGAACTGCACAAGCGACGGGCGCAGGTACTCGGCGGCCAGCTTGAATTCCGCCGGGCCGGGCTTCTCGCCCGCCTCGATGCGGCCGTAGAGCCCGAGCCACGCCCGCCTCGCGGGCTCGATCTCCGCGGAGCGGCCGGGGTCGTAGCGGCCGTTGCGCCACCACCAGTTGGCGCCCTGCCCGTTGATCGTTCCGCGCCCCACAATGGCGATGTTCCGCCTGCCGTTGGCGTAGATGAGGGGCGCATGGGTGTAGGCGTTGGTGCTCTCCCAGCGCGACGCGACTATGGGGGAATCCGCCGGGTCTGCGCTGTAGAGGAGCTCCGAGCCCGCCTCGAGATCGAGCGTCGTGTCGCTGCCGGGCATGATGGAGCCCGTCAGGTAGCGTCCGGCCGGGAAGACGACGGTCCCGCCCCCGGCGGCCGTGCACGCCGCCATTGCCTTCGCGATGGCGGCCGTGTCGTTGGTGCGCCCGTCGGCAACGGCCCCGAAGTCCTGGACATTGAGGGACGCCGGCGCCTGGGCCGGAGCGAGAGGGACCGACGCGAGGAGGAGCGAGGCCAGCCGGGTAATCTTGAGCATCGGTTCGGGGTGGAAGGGCTGGAGGACAGCCACACCGGTGCCGGGCATCAAGTCAATCCTAAACTCGGACACGTGTCCGCTCTTTCATTGTCCTCTTGCTTTGGGGTCGCCGTGCCATTTTAGAGAACCCGGCCAACGCAGCCGCCGACCCCCCTTTCGAATGCACGCGCCCGACTACGCCATCGTCGTCATCTATCTGGCGGTCGTGCTGTTTCTCGGGCGCCGCGCGCGGGGAGCGACCGACAGCGAGGAGGCGTTCTTCCTCGCGGGGCGCAAGCTGGGCATCCTTCGCCAGGCCTTCTTCAACTTCGGCCAGTCCACCGACGCCAACACGGCCGTGAGCACCGTCAGCTTCGTCTACGACGAGGGCGCCTCCGGCGCCTGGCTGCAGCTGCAGCTCATCTTCCTGAACCCCTACTACTGGTTCATGAACGTGTGGTTCCGGCGCACGCGCCTCATGACGACCGCGGACCTGTTCGAGGAGCGCCTGCAGAGCCCGCGCCTGGCCCGGTTCTACGCGGCGTTCCAGATCGGCGTGGCCGTGGTCGGGATCGCGTTCGCGAACTTTGTCTCGTACAAGGTGGCCTCCGCCCTGACGCAGGGCGGGCCCATGGTGGCCCCCTGGCTCTTCTACACGGTGTTCGTGGCGATCGTCGGGTTCTACGTGGCGGTGGGGGGCCTCGAGGCCACGGTGACGAACCAGATGTTCCAGGGGGTCCTGGTCCTCATCTTCTCGGTCATCCTGCTGCCCTTCGGCTGGAGGGCCCTGGGAAGCGACGGCCTGCGCCACCGCCTCCCGCAGCGGATGTTCGACATCTTTGCCGGCGGCGGCGGGCAATTCACGGGCTGGGCGGTGCTCTCGATCCTCGTGGTGAGCGTCATCCAGGCGAATGGTAACATCATCAACATGGGACTGTCCGGCTCGGCCCGGAGCGAGTTCGCGGCGCGCCTGGGGGGGGTAACGGGGACCTACTGCAAGCGCGTGATGATCGCGCTGTGGGTTTTCGTCGGCCTCATCGCGGCGGCACTCTGCCAGGGGGCCGGCAGGCTCGCCGACCCGGACCTGGCCTGGGGCTCGCTCTCGCGGCGCCTCCTGCCCCCGGGATTCCTGGGATTCATGTTCATCGGCCTCCTGGCCGCGAACATGGCCTCGATCGCCACAAGGGCCATGGCGATCTCGGCTCTCTTTGTTCGCAACCTGTACCGGCCCGCGAGCGGTTTGAGGGACGAGAGGCGCGAGGTCGTGATAGGGCAGGTGGCCGGCGCCGTGGCCCTTGCGGCCAGCGTGGCGACCGCGCTCGCTATGAACCAGGCCATAGCCGTGACCAAGTTCATCCTGACGATCAATATCCCGTTCGGGGCGGCGGTCCTCCTCATGTTCTTCTGGAGGCGCCTGACGCGGGCTGCGGTGTGGTGGGGGGTCCTGACGACCGGGGCCGTGGTGATCATAACGGCCTTCAGCTCCCACTTTGCGGGTGACGACAGCTTCAGCGCCGAGGGCTGGGTGCTTGCCCGGGCGGGTTTTTCGCTCGCCAGCTACGGTCCGGGGGGGCACCTGGCGATCCAGTTCCTCTTCGATGCCGTCTTCCCGTTCGCGGTGATGATAGCCGTCAGCCTGGTCACGACGCCCCCGCCGCCGGAGATCGTCGCGGGCTTCTTTGGCAAGATGAAGACGCCCGTCGGGGCCACGCCGCAGCTCGAGGTCGAGGCGCTCGAGGAGACGCGCAGGAACCCGGGGCGCTTCGATCAGACGAAGCTCCTTCCGGGGTCGTCCTGGGAGTTCACCCGTTGGGACAGGACCGATGCCGTGGGCTTTGCCGCCTGCTGCGCGGCATCGGTCTCGATAATCGGAGTGATCGGGCTAGCGCTGAGCTGGCTGCGCTGACGGCGAGGGGGATTCGGCGGGAAGGTCGCGGCTTCCCGGATCCCAGCGGTCGTCCCCGGCCAGCACGCGGGCCGCCGTGAAATCCCCCGGCGGCGGGGCGGCGCCGGTCGTGGCCCACGGGGCCCGGGCGGCCGCATTGGCCCCGGCGCCGGTGCTTCCAAACTCCGAGAAGCGGGCCGTCCTCTCGCGCTCCGGCTTGTCCCAGTTGTGCCAGCCGGCGGGCCTCACTACCCCGGTCATCTGCGTGGCGATGAAGACGGCGCTCCCGTAGGGCCGCCAGGGCCTCCCCAGGTAGGTTCGGGCCGCCGGCGTCTCGCCGGCGATCCTGCAGTTCGAGAAGACGAGGCCGAACGGCTGGTCGGCCGGCGTGGAAGCGGCCGTGATGTAGCCGTCGCCCGCGCAAAGGATGTCGCAGCCCTCGAAATAGGCCGTCGCCCCCCCGAATATGAAGTCCACGGCGCCGACGATCGTGCAGCCCGCGAAGTATTGCCTGCCGCGGTTCACGAGGACCGTGTCCTGCCACCCGAGGAACCGGCAGTTACGGAAGATGACGCGGTCGCCGTCCACGCGCAAGGCGAGGGCCTGGCCCTTCCTGCCCGCCGTGTTGGCGATCGTAAGGCCCTCAACGCGGAAGTCGTCCGCGTCGATCCAGAAGGTGGGCGTGTGAAACGTGCCGATCGGCTTCCCGTCAGGGCCGGCCATCGCCGCATAGAGGTCGAAGGAGACCGTCGTGCGCGCGGGATCCTCACCGATGATCCGCACATAGCGCTTCTCGCGCTGCACGTAGATTCGCTCGCGGTACGCGCCCGCCTTGACGCGGATTGTCCACGGCGACGACGGGCCGGTTGTCTGGGGCGCCGCGTTTATGGCGTCCTGGAGGGACGAAAACTGGCCGCTGCCGTCGGCCGCGACGGTGGCCGAGGCAGCCGCGGGCGGCGCGGCCGGGACGCCGCGCGCCGGCTGAAGGGCGCAGGCGGCCCCCAGAAGGAGAGCGCCTGCCGCCATTCTGTTTGTCATGGCCCGATTTGTCGCCGGGTTGCCCTCAGTGCGTCAAGCCGCTGGCGGAGGCCTCGACGATCAGCGGCGGCCCTGAGTCCGCGGTCACGCTGACGTCGTGGAGGGAGACGCCGTCGACGTAGGCGATCCGCAGGCCCTTCGGGGCGTGGATGGAGACGTTGTCGAGCTCGATGTCGCGCGCCGGCATCTCGGGAAGGCCGATCAGGAGGCCGGCGTCCTTGGTCCCGCCCTTTGCGGTCACGTTGCGGATGACGATATGGCGCCAGATCGGCGTGTCTGCGCCGACGGGCTGCGCCGGGTCGGGCTCGCCGGGCTTCGGGAGCCCGTAGTAGTAGCTGGAGACCACGATGGCCTGGCCCACGTTGGCCATGGTCAGGTCCTCGTAGGTGACGTTCTCGACCAGGCCTCCGCGGCCGCGCCCCGACTTGAGCCGCACGCCGATCTCGGTCCCGTCGAAGGTGCACCGGCGCACGGTCATGTTTCGCACGCCCGCGTTCGTGTCGCTCCCTATGGAGCAGCCGTGGCCGTGCAGGAACGTGCAGTCGGTGACGAGGATGTCCTCGGCCGGGCCGGCGCCCGCGGTGCCCGCCTTGACGGCGATGCAGTCGTCGCCGGTGTCTATGGTGCAGCGGGTGATGAGGACGCGGCGCGAGACCGAGGGATCGATGCCGTCCGTGTTCGGCGAGTCCGAGGGCGCCTTGATCGTGACGCCGTCGACCGTGACGTCCTCGCAGCGGAAGGGGACGAGGTGGTACATCGGGGAATTCTCCAGGGTCACCCCCTCGACCCGCACGCGCGTGCAGCTCTCGAGGATGATCATCCGCGGCCGGCCGATCTCGGCATCGTGGAGGCCGTTCGCGCGCGCCGCGCTCTTGACCCGGCGCTCGATGACCCACCACGGGTCGCCCTGGCCGTCAAAGGCGCCCGCCCCCGAGATCTCGAGGTCGTGGCAGCCCTTGGCGCCGACCAGCGGCCTGTACTTGTTCCCCTGGATCCTGTAGTCGTCGAAGTTCTGCGAGAAGAGCAGCCTCGCGCCGGCCTCGAGGTGGAGGTTCAGGCTGCTGCAGAGCTCTACGGGGCCCGTGAAATAGTCGCCGGCCGGAACGTCGAGGGTGCCTCCGCCCGCCTTGGAGACCGCGGCGACGGCGCGCGCGAATGCGGCCGTGTTGGGCGTGTGCCCGTCGGGCACCGCGCCAAAATCCATGAGGGAGAAGCTGCGCGCCGGAATCACGGGCTGCGCGGGGGGTGCAGGGTCGGCGCAGAGGCGGATTGGGCCGAGCGCGGCCAGCAGGATCAGGAGCTTTCGGGGTTTCACGCGGACAAACTAGGATACGTGTCCGTTTTTGTCGATGCTATGTTGACGGATGGGGATTTCGGGGATTTGTTGGACATGGTTCGCGATAGCCCCCCTTCCAGTGCCGCCGTCCAAAACCAGCCGTAAAAGCCCCTCCGTGCGCTCGACCGCGGAGTTCGCGCGCTATGTGGGGCTCGCCCGGACGACGGTCTCGCGGGTGCTCAACGGGCAGCCCGGCCTGAAGCAGAAGACGATCGATCGCGTCCGCAAGGCCATGGACGAGACGGGCTTCACGCTGAACGCCTACGCCCTCCACCTGAAGGGGAAGCGCATGGCGTCCATAGGGATCTGCATGGAGAGCCTGTTCACGCCCCCCGCCGTGGCGAAGCTCGCCCTCCTCCAGAAGCGGATGCGAGAGCGCGGAATCTACTCCATGATCGAGGTCGTCGACCCGGACGGCATACGTGGGCCGGTCAGGCATTTCCTATCCATGCGCGTCAGCGCCGTCGTCTTCATCGGGCACTTCAACGAGGCCGATATCACGCAGAGGATTGACGAGCTCTCCCGCCACGGAATACCCCACCTCGTGGTCGACCAGGCGGGGATCGCGAATGCCAACACGGTGGCGCTCGACCGGCGCAGGGCCATGGCGGAGATGACGCACCACCTCCTCGGGCTCGGCCACCGGATGTTCGGGCTCCTCGGGCTCACGGGCTCGCCGCGCTCGGTCCAGAACCGCCTCAGCGGCGTATCCGAGGCGCTCGTGTCGCGCGGGATGGCCCTGGAGCGCAACACGCTCTCGCTCGACCACCTTCACCCGAGGAGCGGGGATTTCGACTTCGGCCGCTCGCTCGCCAGGAGCTTCCTTGGCGTGGAGAAGATCCCGACGGCCTTCATCGCGCTAAATGACGAGATCGCCGTCGGCGCCATTGTCGAGTTCCACAAGGCGGGCCTGCGCGTGCCCGAGGACGTCTCGGTCTCGGGCTTCAACAACCAGGACATCTGCCTGATGACGGCACCCAGCCTGACGAGCGTGGACCAGCAGATAGAGGTGACCGTGGAGGAGGCGGCGGAGATCCTCCTTGCGAGGATCGGCCACCCGGCCCCGCGCCGCCCCGTGGTCCGGACGATACAGCCGCTCCTGATTCTGCGGGGCTCGACCGGCCCCGCGCGGCCTGCGGCGCTGCTGGAGGGCAGGACTGGCTAGGCCCCCGGACCACCGGGGAGCACCCGGCGCCGGCCGTCTTGGTGCTGTTTTATCTTGGCGCAGAGCGGCTTATCATACCAATAGTAACAAACCCCCTCCAATACCCCGTCGGCGCGACCTCAAATGAACCCTGATTCCTTCCTAGGCAAGCTGTTCGGCCTGACAGGGCGCGTGGCCGTCATCATCGGGGGCACCGGGGAGCTTTGCGGCGCCATTGCCGAGGGCCTCGCCTCGGCCGGCGCCGAGGTCGTCCTCGTGGGCCGCAATGCCGACAAGGCCAGGGCCCGGCTTTCCAGGATCGAGGGGGCGGGGGGCCGCGGCTGGTTCCATGCCGCCGAGGCGACGAGCAAGGCGGAGTTGAAGGGCCTGCTCGAGGCCGTGCTCAAGAGGTCCGGCCGGGTGGACGTCGTCATCAACGGTGCCGGCGTCAATTCCCCGACGCCCTTCCTCGACATAACCGAGGAGGAGTTCGACAGGATCATCCGCGTCAACCTGAAGGGCGTGGTCTTCGGTTGCCAGGTCTTCGGGGGGCACCTGGTCGAGCGGGGGCAGGGGGGCTCCATCATCAACCTGGGCTCTATCTCGGGCCTTGCGCCGCTGTCGCGCGTGTTCACGTATTCGGCCTCGAAGGCGGCCGTGCACAACCTCACGAGGAACCTCGCGCGCGAGTGGGCGCCCCAGCGGGTGCGGGTCAACACACTGGTCCCGGGGTTCTTTCCGGCCGAGCAGAACCGCAAGGTGCTGACGCCGGAGCGAGTCGCCAGCATCATGGGGCACACGCCCATGGGCCGCTTTGGCGAGGCTGCCGAGCTCGTGGGCGCCTCCCTCCTCCTCGCCAGCGAGCGCGCGGGCGGCTTCGTCACCGGCACCGAGGTCGTCGTGGACGGCGGCTTCAACGCCATCAGCATTTGACGGGACTCCTCCGGATGAAACCGATCAACAGCTTCCTGGTCCAGAATGGCCTGCGCATAGCCCAGAACCCGTGCATAAGCCCGGACCACTGCCTGGACTGGCCGGCGCTCCGGGCGAAGATCCTGGGGGCGCCGAGTGCGGACATCGTTGTCCATCCCAAGTCCGGCTTCGAGACGGACGGGGGCGCGTGGACTCTTGTCGAGGACCTGCGCAGCGGCGACTGTGCGTGGAATTTCCGCCCGTCGGCCCCCGGGGACGGCGCCGGGGCGCTTGCCGAGGGCGCCGCGTCGGGCGCCGGGGCGTATTTCCCCGCGACGTGGGAGAACCTCCTTCGCCTCAAGAACCTGGTCCAGGAGCACGACCCGGACTCGACGATCTTCCCGACGTCTGCCGGCAACCTCGGGCGCAAGACGCTCGGCGTCGGCGCGCGCTTCACGGCGCTCCACTGGCCCGCCGTGGACTGGGCCATGAGCGCGCTCGAGCTCGGGGTCACGGCAAACCAGAACAGCATCCCGAGGGAGCTCGTCTACGACGTGGACGCGATGCTTGAGGGCCGCCTCGACACGGTGCCCTTCCCCTTCATCGGCACGAGCGTGCCCGAGGGCCACCAGGGCCAGAGCGTCCAGGGCATGAGCCACGGCTGCGTGCTGGCGAAGCTCAGGAGCGGGTTCCACCGCCGCCGGATCGCGTGGAGCTTCAACGCCGACCACCAGCCGATCGGCGGAAAGTTCGACGTCCGCGAGGACGCGCTGGTGTCCGGCTGCGCGCTCGCGAGCTACATCACCTTCGACCTGTCCCCGGAGCTTGCGCTGGCGCGCCCGGCGGAGCCGGACGACATCGACGCCGGCCTCGTGAAGCGCGTGGCCTCGCGGGTGCTGGCGGCCGGGCTCGCGATCGAGCAGGGAAATTTGGTGGCGCTCCTGTGCGGGGTTTGGCCCGCGATGCAGAAGATGAAGCGCCGGGACGAGAAGTACCGGGCCATCCGGGAGCGCCTGTTCACGGTCGCGGAGGGGCGCAAGTACCTGCGCGAACTCTCCATCGACGAGCTGCCCGGCCTGACGACGCCGGAGACGACGGCCGTCATGCTGGCCCTCTGCGAGGCGCTCGACATGCGGGTCGACTTCATCGCGCCCGCCTTCGGGTTCCAGAAGAACATGCCCTATCCGGACAACGCCGCGCTCCGAAAGATGATCGAGCGCCAGTGGGCGGTCGCCAGGGAGTTTGGCGCGAGCATCGGGTTCCACTCGGGATCCGGGAAATCGGCCGAGAACTACCGGGTCATGGGGGAGGTGACCGGCAGCCGCCTCGAGATCAAGACGAGCGGCCGCTACACCTACGAGATGGGGGTGGCGCTCCACGCCTCGGCGGACGCCGGGGACCGGGCGCTCTGGGGCGACTGGTACCGGTTCACGCTTGAACTGGCGCTCGCGGGCGCGTTCAGCGCCGACGCCGCGGAGAGGACCGCCGCGCGATCCTTCATCTCGGGCTCGATCGGCGGCGCCAAGGGGGGGCCGGACGTGTTCTCGTCGCCGGCGGCCTGCCGGGCCGCCCTGGAGGCCCTGGAGCCCAGCCCGGGCCACGTGTTCTTCTTCGAGTACAACTTCCTGTTCGTCCTGGCCGGCGGCGGGCGGGCGGAGAAGGCCGCCCTGGGGGACCACACGAAGCTGGGCTACGCGCAGCGCTCGCGGTTCTACTCGATCAGCCCCGGCGGCCGGCTCCTCTACGCGAAGGGGGTCGCCGGGTACATCATCTTCCTGGCCGAGAACACGGGCCTCGTCCCCCCGGAGAGGTGCGCGGCCGCGCGCAAGCTCCTGGCCCGGACGAGGACCTACGACGAGTTCCTCGGCGAGATTTCCAAATGAAGCCCCTGATCCACGACGACTTTCTCCTGCAGACGGCGGCCGCGCGGGAGCTGTACCACGCGTACGCGAGGCCCGAGCCCATCTACGACTTCCACTGCCACCTGCCTCCCGGGCAGATCGCGGGCAACCACCAGTTCGCGGACCTCGAGGAGATCTGGCTCGGGGGGGACCACTACAAGTGGCGGGCGATGCGCACCAACGGGGTCCCCGAGCGCCTCTGCTCCGGCGACGCCCCCGCGCGGGAGAAGTTCGACGTCTGGGTCGCGACCGTCCCGCACACCCTCTGCAACCCGCTCTACCACTGGTCCCACCTGGAGCTGAAGCGCTACTTCGGGATAGGCCTGCCGATCAACCCGGCGAACGCCGACGCGATCTGGAAGAAGGCCAACGCGAAGCTGCGCACCCTGCGCGTTCACGACATCCTCACGGCCAACCGGGTCGCCGTGGTCTGCACGACGGACGATCCCGCCGACCCGCTCGACGCGCACGAGAAGATACGCAAGTCCGCCCTGAAGACCCGCGTCTACCCGACCTTCCGGCCGGACGCGGCGCTCGGGGTCGACGAGCCGGCGTCATTCAACGCCTGGGTGGAGAAGCTCGCCGGCGTCGCGCGGGCGAGCATCCGGACGTTCGACGACTTCCTCGGGGCCCTCAAGTCCCGGCACGACGCATTCCACGCGTTCGGCGCCCGGGTGTCGGACCACGGGCTTGAGCTCGTGCTCTCCGAGCCGAGCACGCATTCCGAGGCCAAGGCGGTCTTTGACGCGGCGAGGGCGGGGCGGGCCGCCGGGCCCGCCGACGCGCTCAGGTTCGGCTCGTTCCTGATGCTCGAGTTCGGCAGGTGGGACGCGCGCCGGGGCTGGACGAAGCAGCTGCACCTGGGGGCCCTCCGGGGCATCAACACGCGCCTCAGGAAGAAGCTGGGCCCCGACATGGGGTTCGACTCGATCGGGGACTTCTCGCATGTGCGCGGCCTGGCGCGCTACCTGGACTCGCTGGACGCGACCGGGGAGCTCCCGCGGATGGTCCTCTACAACGTCAACCCGTCCGACAACTACGCCTTTGCGACCATGGCGGGCATCTTCCAGGACGGGTCCGTTGCGGGAAAGATCCAGTTCGGGAGCGGCTGGTGGTTCCTGGACCAGAAGGACGGCATGGAGTGGCAGCTGGGCGCCCTGTCCAACGTCGGGCTCCTGAGCCGCTTCGTCGGCATGCTGACGGACTCGCGGAGCTTCCTCAGCTACACGCGCCACGAGTATTTCCGGCGGGTGCTGTGCAACCTGCTGGGCGGCCAGATCGAGCGCGGCGAGCTGCCCGACGACACGGCGCTCGTCGGCTCCATGGTGCGGCGGATCTGCTTCTCGAACGCCCGGGACTTTTTCCGGCTTGAGCTGGACCCGGAATACCAGGCGGCTCCGGCCGGCTCCCGCTAGTCGAAGGCCTTCTTGATCAGCTCGGCGGCCCACGGCGGAGGGCGCACGGGGCGCCCCTGCCGGTCGACGAACGCATGGAGCGAGCTGCCGGTGGCCAGGAGCTCGCCGCCGCGGCGGACCTCGTACTCAAGCCGGATCCGGATGGCGGGGCGCTCGCGGAGCGTCGTGACGACCTCGAGGGTGTCGTCGTAGAGCGCGGGGCGCAGGTACTTCGCGGCGACCTCGAGGACCGGCAGACGGAAGCCCTCCTCCTCGAGCCTGCGGTAGGGGACCCCGATCTCCTTCAGGAGCGTCGTGCGGCCCACCTCGAACCACGGCAGGTAGTTGGCGTGGTAGACAATCCCCATCATGTCGGTCTCGGCGTACCGGACCGTCACGCTCGTCGTCGACCGGATCATCCCAGATCCCCGCCGGCCTTGAAGAGGGTCGAAGCGTTCTCCTTCCAGCAATTGCGCGCGGCCCAGACGCGGCCCGCGTCGCCCAGGCGCCGGCGGAGGGGGGCGTCGTGGATCAGCTTCTCGAAGGCTGCGGCCAGCTCGGCCGGCCGGTCGGGGGTCACGAGGAGCCCGGTCACGCCGTCCCGGACCGCCTCGGGCACGCCACCGACCCTGTGCGCGATGATCGGCAGGCCGTGGGCGGCCGCCTCCAGGTAGACCAGGCCGAAACCCTCGACGCTCTGGCCGTGGTTGATGCTGGTCAGCGCGAAGACGTCCGCGCGGTCGTACACCTCGGAGAGCTCCTCGTCGGGGATGTTTCCGAAGAACCGGACGGTGAGCGCCGAGTCCTCGGCGGCCTGGGAGCGCAGCCTGTCCTCGTAGTTGCCCTTGTTTCGCCCCCCCACGATCCAGTACTCGATCCGGCCCCGGACCTCGGAGGGAAGCATCTGGAGGGCCTCGAGAGTGACCAGCTGGCCCTTGCGGGGATGCAGGCGGCCCACGGTGAGCACGACGATCTTCTCCTTCTCGCGGGCCTCGCGCGGGGGCACGACGGCGAAATCGGACCTGAGCGCCCCCGGCGTGAGGAATATCTTGTCGGCGGCGTGCGGGAACCGCTCGAGGAGGAGCTCCTGGGTGTAGGTCGTCAGCGTGCTGACGCGGGTCGCGTGGCGGATCAGCCTTCCGGCCAGCCACCGGCGAAGGGGGCTCCGGGAGAAGCGGAGGATCTCAGACCCGTGGAAGGTGAGCACGAGCCGCTTGGGCCGGAACGCGGCGAAGAACTGCAGGAGCATCATCGTCAGCATCGGGCCCGGCTCCGGAATGTAGACCGTCGCGTTGCGCAGCTGCCTGCGGTTTGCGACCAGCTCGCGCGCCAGCCTGAGCTGGCAGATGATGTCGTGCGTGCCCTTCAGAGGCATCCGGCGCAGCCTGAAGGGCCAGGGCTTCTCGGCCTCGCCCGCCGACGACTGGGCCCAGACCTCGACATCGTAGCCGAGGTTGGCCGAGGCCTTCGCAATCTCCTCGGCGAACGTGGCTATCCCCCCGCTGACCGGGTAGAACTCATGGGTTATGAGGAAGAGGGGGAAAGGCTTTGGAGATGGCGAGGAGCTCATTGCCCGTGGTGCGTGCGGGGATGTTAATATCGCTGACGGCGGGCATTCAAGCATGGTTACTGTCAGCCATCCGATCCGTTGGTTGCCAATTAAATGTGAAAGTGCGGCGGGCCCCTTTCCGGACCGCCAGAAATGGGTTTACTTTCTCGTACGCCGTTACATACCAAGAGCGACCGATGCCAGATTCAGTCCAATCAAACCTGGGCGGGACAAAGCCGTTTCCGCTTGCTACGAAGCCATTTGCGCCAGACGACGAGGCGGCGCTCAGGGAGGCCCTGAAACGGTGCTCGCCGTCGACCTTCGAGGCCGCCGTCCAGTTCCGCAAGACCGGAAATGCCGACCACATGCCGGCGGTCGTCATCGGCGTTATCGAGCGTTTCGTCGAGCCCGACCTGCGCTCGAAGCTCAAGGACGCGGACGACGACCTGAGGCTAATCGAGGATCTGGGCATCGATTCCCTGACCATGATGGAGATCGTCATCCTGGTCGAGGACGTGCTCCAGCTCTCGATAAACAACGACGAGCTGCGCAACCTGCGGACCGTCGGCGACGTGAAGACCTTCATCGACTGCAAGATCCGCGGGCTTCCCCTGCCGAGGCCGACCAAGTTCCTCCCGATCGAGCACATTGGCGCGGTGATGCCGGTCCAGCCCCCCTTCCTTTTCCTGAACGAGGCCTCGGTGAGCTCCACGGGCGCCAACGGGAAGTACAAGATCACGGGCCAGGAGTTCTTCCTGCAGGGCCACTTCAAGGACAACCCGGTCATGCCGGCCTCGATCATGCTCGAGGCCCTGGGCCAGCTGGCAGTGCTCTTCCTCCTGGAGGGGGCCCCCACCGAGCCCGGCAAGATGATCGGCTCGAACACGATCTTCTTCACGGGCTGCGAGGGAGTGCGGGCCCACAGGATGTGCAAGCCCGGGGATATCCTGACACTTTCGGTCAAGCTGAAGCGGATGAAGATGCCGCTTGCGACGTTCGAGGGCGCCATCCGCGTCGGCCAGGAGAAGGCGGTGATCGCCGAGGACATCACGCTCACTTTCGCCTTCGTCGAGTCGGCGGTGGCGCCCGCGGCGATCGACGGCGTGGCCCAGCCCGGCGCCGGCGATTCCTCCGCCAACCCGCCGCTCCGTGTGGCGATGAACGCCTGATTGACCGGGGCGTGACGGGCGTCACGATGGGCCGGGCAGCCCTCCGATAGAAGCATGCCCAGAGTCTTCATCACCGGCCTAGGATTCGTCACGAGCATCGGCAACGACGCCGAGGCCGTGGCGTCCAGCCTGCGGGCCCTGCGCCACGGCTTCGAGCTGTACCCGCCCTTCCAGAAGCCCGAGATCGCCTGCAAGGTGATCGGCACGATCAAGGGCTTCTCGACGGAGTCGACCGACCCCGAGGACTGGACCTGGCCCGCGGGCTACGAGATCAAGCGGGAGACGATCCGATCGATGGCCCCCCACGGGCTCTACGCCCACTGCGCGTTCCTCCAGGCGGTCGGGGACGCCCGCCTCGGGGAGGGGGACGTCTCGAACAGGGACACGGGGCTCTTCGCGGCGTCGGGCGGCTCGCCCATGCTCACGTACTTCCACCACGACCGCCTCCTCAAGCTGGGGCCCGCGCGCTGCTCGCCTCTCGGCATCGTCGCCTCGATCGTCGGAACCCTCAACTTCAACCTCGTGGCCGCGTTCCGGATCCAGGGGGCCTCCACCGGGTTCTCGTCGGCGTGCGCCTCCTCGGCCCACGCGATGGCCTACGCGTTCGAGGAGATCTCGCGCGGCCGCCAGAAGCGGATGTTCGTCGTCGGGGGCGAGGACGGAAACCGGGACGCGATCCTGCCCTTCGCCGGGATGCGCACGCTCTCGAACCAGTCGAACCCGGACCTGGCGTCGCGCCCGTTCGACGCCGCGCGCGACGGCTTCGTGGGGACCGGAGGGGGGGTCGTCGTCGTCCTCGAGAGCGAGGACGAGGCGAGCCGCCGCGCGGTGGAGCCCTACTGCGAGCTGCTGGGGTGGGGCCAGGCCTCGGACGGCTACAACGTGGCGATCTCCCACCCGGACGGCACCGGCTCACGAATGGCGATGGAGAACGCGCTCGCGGCCACGGGCATCGCGCCCTCGCAGGTGGACTACGTGAACGCGCACGCCACCTCGACGCTCATCGGCGACGTCTCGGAGGCGCGCGCCCTCAGGGCCGTGTTCGGGGTGAAGGGGCTGCGCCCGGCGGTAAGCAGCACGAAGGCGCTCACGGGCCACGGGCTTTCCCTCGCCGGCGCCATGGAGACGGCCTTCTGCGCCCTCGTCATGCGCAGGGGCTTCATCCCGGGTTCGGCACACATCACGCGCCTCGACCCGGAGTGCGAGGGCCTGAACATCATCCGCTCGACGCTCCCCAATGCCGCCCGCGTCGTCCTGAAGAACAGCAGCGGCTTCGGCGGGGCGAACGTGGCGATCCTCCTCAGGCGTTCCTAGATGCCCTCGCCAAAGAAGCTGAGCGGGACGGCGTTCGTTTCGGGCGCGAGCATGGGCCTGGGCGAGGCGTTCTCAAGGATGCTCCTGCTTGAGGGGGTGCGGGTCTGGGGCACCTCCCGGGACGCCTCGCGGCTTGCCGGCCTCGCCTCGGGGAACCCGGGGGCGTTCCACCCGGTCGAATTGGACCTGGCCGACGGGCCGGGCGCGCTCCGCGCATTCGACGGCGCGGCGCAGGCCGCGGGCGGGGCGTTCGACATCGTGGTCAACAACGCCGGCTACGGCGTCTTCGGGGAGTTTGGCGCCCTCGAGTCGTCGGTCTGGAGGGCGCAGCTCGAGGGGGCGCTCCTCACGGTCCTCGAGCTGAGCCACGCCGCCTTCCGGCTCATGCGCCAGCGAAACCGGGGCTGCCTCGTCCACGTCTCGTCGCTCGCGGCCGAGTTCCCGCTCCCGTACATGAGCGGCTACAACGTGGCGAAGGCGGGGCTCTCGGCGCTGAGTGAAAGCTTGATGTTTGAGGCGAGGGGCACAGATATCACCGTGATCGACTTCCGCCCCGGCGACTACCGGACCAACTTCAACCGAGCCATGCAGAAGGACGCCATTTCCGATTCGACCCGCCGCGCGTGGGAGTCGCTGGACGCGATGCTCGCGGCGGCGCCGCCGCCGGAGCGGGCGGCCGCCGACCTGAGGCGCGCCCTCCTCGGGAACAGCAGCGGCGTCGTGCGCTCGGGCTCGCTCTTCCAGGCGCGCGTGGCGCCCCTGCTGGCCCGGCTCCTGCCGGCCTCCTGGGTGCGCCGCTCGACCGCGCGCTACTTCGGGGTCTGATTGCGCATGTCCAAGATCCGAATCCTCGTCCTCACGTCCAGCACCGGCGGCGGCCACGACGCCCGCGCCGAGGCCTTCGCCGACTGGTGCTTCCAACTCTACAAGCACGATGTCGACGTGAGGATCGAGCAGATGCTGGAGAAGTCGTCGGCCTTCAACCGGGCGGGCGTCAACTTCTACAACAGGATCCAGGCCAGCGCCCCGTGGGTCCACAAGGCCTTCTACGCGTTCGTCGAGCTCCAGAGCATCCTGAACAAGGACACGGTCTCGTTCGGCAGGCGCTATTACGTGAAGGTGCTGCGCGAGTACCGCCCGCACCTGGTCCTGAGCGTCCACGACTGCCTCAACCGCGGCTATTTCCAGCTGGCGCGCCGGATCCTGGGGCCGGACAACGTCGTCTGCGCGACCTACTGCGGGGAATTCTCGGGCGGGTGGGGCTACTCTCGCAACTGGATCGAGCCTACGGCGGACATGTACTTCTCGAGGACAGCGACCGCCCAGGACTACGCCATCAAGAAGGGGATCCCCCGCGAGAGGGCGCGCGTGCGCGGATACCTCATGCACCCGCGCGCGCACTTCGAGGTCGTCGCCCCGCACGACCGGGGGACATTCAGGGAGGAGCGCCTCGGCCTGCGCCCCGACCTCTTCACTGTGTTCCTGGCCACCGGGGGCAACGGCGCCAACAACCACTTCGAGCTGCTTCCCTCGCTCGTGAAGCGGGCGGACCGCTGCCAGGCGATCGTTATCTGCGGCAGGAACAAGCAGGCGTACAACGACCTCGTGCACTGGCGGGCGAGCCACCCCGAGCTGAACTGCTTCATCGAGGGATACTCCGAGGACGTCCACCTGCTCATGCAGGTGAGCGACGTGATCGTCACGCGCGGCGGGACGACGACATGCGCGAAGGCGCTCCATTTCAGGTGCCCCATCATCTTCAACGCCTTCGGCGGGATCATGCCCCAGGAGGAGCTGACCTGGAAGTACCTGAGGAACGGGGCCGCCTCCGACAAGATCGAGTCCGCCGAGGACTTCGACCGCATCCTGGGCGCCTGGCTCTCGGACCCGGAGGCCTACGTGAGGATGCGCGACAACTTCCTGCGGCTCCGCTACGAGGAGGACCCGACGATCCTGATAGACGAGCTCGTGGGCCTGGCCTCGAGCGTGTCGGACGAGAAGCCGGCCCGGCTCCCGTTCCGCCTGCACTCCTCGGCCCCATTCACCGGGACTTTGTGACCTCGATGAACGCCGTCACGACCGGCCGGCCGAGGTTGTAGCACCAGTTTTCCCGGGCGAAGTCGGGGCTGTTGCGCGGCGAGCTGACGGGGTAGGGGGCGAACAGCGCCTCGAGCTCGGACTCCGAGAAGTACCTCACCCCGTCCGCATAGGGCTTAGGCTCGGGGCTGCAGTCGGTCGTCACCAGCATGCGCCCCCCCGGGGCGAGCACGCGGTACATCTCCGAGAGGCTGCGCTCGACGCTTGGCACGTGCTCGATGACCGAGAGGGCGATCACGCAGTCGAAGGACGCGCTCCTGCAGGCGAGGCTCGCCAGGTTGAGGTTGCGGACCGGCACCCCGGCCCTGCGGTAGACCCCCATCCACTCAAAGAAGGGCGCCTCGGTCGGCCGGGGCGGGGCGAGCCCCAGCCGGCGCTCGACCCCCTTGATCAGGCGCCGCCAGATCAGGTCCGAGGCCGTCAGCCGGTATCCGGCCGAGGCGAGCGCGAGGGGCAGGTAGGTGTTGAAGGACCCCGTGTCCAGGACGCTCGATCCCATCGGAACCGAGCGCATCGCCTCGAGGACCCTTGCGAGCTCCCAGTCTCTCATGCGCACCGGGTGGGGGTAGGCGGCCCCGACGAACCTGCGGACGGTCTCGTCGTAGCGGGCAAGCGTGTCGGAAACGCGGGGTGTGAGCTCGTCCCGGCGGTAGAAATTCATCAAATGGAGCCTGAAAAGCATCAGACGGCCCCGGTCCGCGCGAGAGAAAAAGGGGAGCCCGCAGGGGCCGCAGAAAGAGTCTTTCCGGCGGGCCGCCGGGAGGTCTACAATCGCTGGGATTTGAGCTCCGACGCACCCGAGATAGCCTACCTTTTCACGACTTTCCCGAAGACGACCGAGATGTTCCTGCAGCGGGAAATCGCGGCCCTCAGGGCAAAGGGGGTGCGCCTGAGGATCTTCTCGATGTGGGGCGGCGGCGGGGCCTTCCGCGGGATCGACGTGCGCGCGTTCAGCAAGTGGCGGCTCCTCGAGCTCTTCTGGCTGATCCCCTACGAGACCTGGAGGAAGCCGGAGATCATGGGCCAACTGCTCCGCGGGCTCGTCACCCGCCTGCCGCCTTCGTGGATCAATTTCTGGGAGAACATGCTTGGGGCCGGCTTCGCCTGCGTCCATGCGCGCGAGTTCCGCCGGCATCCCCCGGGGCTCATCCACGCGGCGTGGAGCGGCGCCCCCGCGACCGCCGCATGGCTCCTGTGGCGGATGGACGGCCGCCGGTTCACGGCGGGCGCCCACGCCTACGACGTTTTCGAGCACGGGGGCGACTGGTGGCTGGCCGAGAAGCTCGCGCCCGCCGTGTTCGTGCACACGTCGAGCGAGGTCGCCCGCGCGGGGCTCGTCGCCAGGGGGATAGACGCGGACAAGGTCGTGTGCATCCGCAGCGGCCTCGAAAGGCTCCCGGCGCTCAAGCCCCTGCGCTCGTCCCGCTCACCTCTGCACCTGCTCTGCCTGGCCCGCCTGATCGAGAAGAAGGGGATCGACCGGCAGCTGCGGATCTATGCGGCCCTGAAGTCCTCGGGCGTGGACTTCACGGCGAGGATCGTGGGGGACGGCCCGCTGCGCCAGCGGCTGGAGCGGCTCGCGGGGCACCTGGGCGTTTCGGAGCTCGTGACCTTCACCGGGCAGGTGCCGCCCCACGAGGTCTGGGAGCACCTGGACTGGGCCGACGCGCTCCTCCACACCGGTATCGTCGCCCCCAGCGGCGATCGCGACGGGCTGCCCAACGTGATCCCGGAGGCCATGGCGGCGGGCGTCCCCGTGGTCACATCCCCGGCCGCGGGCACCACGGAGGCGGTGAGCGACGGGGTGAGCGGGGTCGTCCTCCCGGTGGACCGGCCGGAGGCCTGGGTCTTCGTCCTTCGCAGGCTCTCGGTGGACGACGTGTTCTGCGAGTCCCTGAGGCGGGCGGCGAGGGGCTGGGTGGAGGCCAACTTCGACGTGCGAACGAACACCGAGCGCCTCCTGCGGCGCCTTGAGGCCGCGGCCGCCCAATGATCCTCTTCGACGAGACGAACGCGGCTTCCTGGAGCCACCCGTCGGGCCTTGCCCGGGTGAGCCGACGGCTGAAGGCCGGGCTGGGCGCCGCGGCCAGGGGGGTCTCGTGGCCGTGGACCGCGGCCGCACCCGCGCCGGGGGACTGGATCCTCACGGCGGAGCTATTCTCGGAGCATGAGCGACCCGGGCTCACCGAATTCCTTGGGAAGCGCCCGTGCAGGGTCGCGGCGGTGTACCACGATGCGATCCCGATAAAGCTCCCGGACATCACGTGGCCCCGGAGCGTGGAACGCCACCCCTCCTACATGAAGCTCCTCGCCCGGTTCGACCGGGTGTGGGCCGTCTCAAACGCAAGCCGCCAGGAGCTGCTGGGCTTCTGGGAGTGGCAGGGGATCAGGTCGCCGCCCCCGGTCGAGGTGCTGGCCCTCGGGGCCGACATGGAGGGGGTGGCCCGCGCCACCGTCGCCAACACGCCGGCCCAGGCGCGGATCCCGCGGATCGTCTCCGTGGGCATCCTTGAGCCGAGGAAGAACCAGGCCGTGATCGTGGAAGCCTGCGACGCGCTGCGCGGGGAGGGGCTCGACATGGAGCTTCACCTCGTCGGCCGCGTGAATCCGCATTTCGGGAAACCGCTCCGGAGGCGGATCGCCGAGCTTCAGGGGCGCTGGCCCGGCCTGCGGCACCATTCGGGGCTGGGGGACGCGGCGCTTGTCGACCTTGTCCGCGGCGCGCGGGCCACCGCCTTCGCCTCGGTCGCCGAGGGCTGCGGCCTGCCCCTCCTTGAGTCGCTCTGGATGGGGGTTCCGTGCGCCTGCAGCGACATCGCGCCCCTCCTTGAGAACGCTTCCGGCGGCGGCTGCGCCGTCGTCGAGGGAAACGGCCTTGCGGGATGGAAGGCGGTCCTTCGCCGCCTGCTTACGGACGACGCGTACCGCGGGCGCCTCGCAGCCGAGGCCATTGGCAGGCCGCTGCCGACCTGGGCCGAGGCCGCGCGGACGCTGCGGGAAGTCCTCTCCGGGGGCCCGCGGCCCGGCGCCTAGAGCCTCTTCGCCGCGTACGCCATCGCGGCAGCGATCTTCTCGAGCTGCTCGTCGGTGTGCATCGCGGAGACGGCGGTGCGGATGAGGTCCTTGCCGGCGGGCACGGCGGGCGAGGTGGCCATGACCGTGAAGATTCCCTTCTCGAGCAGTGCCTTCCAGAACGGGTAGACGCGCTCCTTCGAACCCAGGACGATCGGCACGGCCGGCGTCTCGCTCTCCCAGGTGTCAAACCCGAGCCCCTTCAGCATCGCCCGGTATTTCTTCGTGTTCGACCAGAGCTTCTCAAGGTGCTCGGGCTCCGTCTGCATGATCTCGAGAGAGGCCTGGGCGCAGGCGGCCTGGCTCGGGCTGATCGCGGCGCTGAAGATCGTCTGCTTCGAATGCGTGCGCAGGAACTCAACCACGTCCCTCGACGCCGCCACGAACCCGCCCGTGCTCGCGAGCGACTTCGACAGGCTCCCGCAGATCACGTCGACGCTGTCGTTCAGCCCGAAGTGGTCGACCGTGCCGCGTCCCTGCCGGCCTAGGACGCCGAAGCCGTGCGCGTCGTCCAGCACCGTGAAGCACCCGTGCTCCTCCGCGATCTCGGTCAGTTCGGGCAGGCGCGCGATGTGTCCCTCCATGGAATAGACCCCCTCGATGACCAGCATCTTCGGGGCCTGGGGGTTCGCTGTCGCGATGACCTCCCTCAGGTCGTCGGGATTGTTGTGGGAGAACCGCTCGACCGTGGCGTTGGAGAGGCGGATGCCGTCCCAAAGGCACGAGTGGACGTTCTTGTCGGCGAGGATGACGTCGCCCTTCTGGGCGAACGCCGCCACGCTTGAAAGGCAGGAAAGGTAGCCGGCGGCATGGATGTGGCAGGCCTCCCGGCCGAGGAACGCGGCAATCTTGTTCTCGAGCTCGAGGTGGTAAGTCCTGGAACCGTTCGAGGGGCGCGCGCCGGTCGTGCTCGTGCCCCATTTAAGGAGCGCGGCCCGGCCCGCCTCGACCACCTTCGGGTGGAAGGAGAGGCCCAGGTAGTCGTTGCTCGAAAGCATGATCATCTCCCGGCCGTCCAGCCGGATGGTCGTGCCCTTCTGGGCATCCATGGCATGGTAGAACGGCGCGTACTTGAGCCGCATCTTGGTGGAGTAGTCCTCGCTGCACCGGCCCAAGATGGGCTTCTTGTTCTTCAGGAATAAGGTGATAGCCATGCGGGCCCGACGCTATGGCCCACGGGGGGTTTTGCAAATGCAAATGGCGGGAGATTGCGCGCCCGCCGGGCCGCAAGAAATGCGCAACTTTCGGCAGGTCAGGACCGCCGCGCAAGCGAGGCCATCCAGCCCGTGAGCTGGCCGGCGTAGTCCGTCCAGCTTGCAAAACGGCGTCCGCGCGCCTCGGCGGCGAGAGCGGACAGCTCCCCGGGGTTCTCGATCAGCCGGCGGATCCCGGCGCCGATCGCGGGGGCCCCAAGGTCGTCAAGGACGAGGCAGCCGCCGCCGCGGGCGACTTCCCCCAAGGCGCCCCGCGAGCTGCAGATGCAGGGCCTGCCGCGGGCCAGGCTCTCGGCAACAGGAAGGCCGAAGCCCTCCGCCAGGGATGGGTAGACCGTGAAGGCGCACTGGCCGTAGGCGGCCTCCAGGGCTGCGTCTCCCACGGGGCCCGCGTAGTCCAGGGGCCGGCCCGCGGACCTGAGCCGCTCGATCTTACCAAGGGCGGCCGCCCCCGTCTCGGAGTTGGCGAGGCCGACCAGCCGCAGCCGGAACTTGTGGCCGCCCGACCAGAGGGTCTCGCAGGCGTCCAGCAGGGCCCCGTGGTTCTTGCGCCCCTCGATCGTGCCGACGCAGAGAACGGTGGGGATGCCGTTTGGCGGCTCGCCCGCGGGCGGCGCCGGATCCAGCCCCAGCGCGACGACTGCGACCGGCGGGACGTTTGCCTCGCCCAGCCAGCGCCAGTACCCGAGGAGCGAATCCCGGGAGGCGGCGGAGTTGGCGGCGACGCCGTCGAATGCGAGCAGCTGGCGCAGGTAGGCCGGAAACCGCGCGACGGTCGAGCGGGGCGAGTATTCGGGGAGCTGGAGCGCGACCGCGTCGTGAAACAGGGCCACCCTCGGGCCCCCGGCGGCCGCGAACAGGGCGGGCAGCGCTCCGGCAACCCCAGGGGAGAAGATCTCCGGGACAACCAGGCCCCCCGTCGGCCGGAGGGCTGCAGGCCCGCTCCCCCAGCGCCGCAGGCGGCCCCGCAGGCGGGAGGCCAGGGGCCACCTCTCGCCGCGGCCGTTGGACGGGTCGGCCGAGGCAAGGTTCTCCTCCTCCCATCCCTCCAGGGGGCGCCAGGCGCCCTGGAACGGGTCAAAGCAGACGGCGACATTCCCGCGCAGTTCCCGGTGCAGGGCTCGCGCGACGCGCTGGACGCCCGTGCGCGCCCGCGTGTGGCTCGTGTGGGTGAGGTCCAGCAGAACTGGCGTCGGCTCCGGTGACTGCATGGGCATCCCGGTCATTTGCCTTGCGGCTTTGCGCAATATTTCTCGGCGGCAAGAAGCAGCATTGGGCCAACAAAGAACGCCTTTCCGACGAAATAGAAGCCTATGCCGGCATTGAGCACATCGTCCTTCGAGTCCAGGTTGACGCGCCTCAGTATCCACAGTCCGCCGAGGAGACAGAAGGCAAACGACAGCCCCGCCCCGATTCGTGCCAGTGTTTTCATGTTATTGCCTGGGTTTTATGTTTGGTAGCAGCCTGACGTTTTCGCCAGCCGCGCCAACGGTGGCGCGGCCTCGTCCTAAATGACCCTCAGGAGGAGCTGGGCGAAGGTGATGCCGGCCCACAGCACTGAACCGACGAGGATGCCCGCGGCCATTCGCAGCGGGCTTCGGGCCGGGGTCGGCTGGAAGACGGCCGCCTTCACCACGACGGTCTTGCCCCAGACATCGCCATACCTCTGCTGAAGGGGTCCCTTGCACATCGATGCGTAGCCAACGAGGCCGAAGAACAGCGCATCCAGGTGATAGGCAAGATCGCGAATGAAGGCTCCCCTGAGGGTCGCGGGGCGTCCATCTTCCTGTACCACCCGCAGCCCGCATATCAGCTTTCCGACGGTCACGCTGCCCACGCCCTCGGCGATCGCGTGGTAGAGGAAGGCGCCGAGGAGGCCCAGGCCAAATCCGGACAGGCTGGTTTTCCTGACCAGGAGCGGCCAGTCGGGCGAAATCCTACCGAGGCGGCTCAGGACGGCAAACAGGATGCCCCCGATTACGCCTGTCGCCAGACCGAGCATGAACCCGAACGCCATGTCGAGGAAACGCGCGAGAAAGCGAATCCAAAAGCCAGCGCCGGACACAATCTCGGCCGTGGCGATCCTTGGCGGCGAATCTGGGAGCGGCGGAGGCTGGGGGTCGGGAAAATCCATTCTTGCTTTGGGACCTGCGGAAGGGTGGTTTGTCGTCTTTTGGTGGCTGGATACAAATCATTTTTCCAGGGTCGGGCCAATGCCTTACGATGGTTTTTTTGCGGGTGCGTCCTTGGATTTTTCGCCTGGAATGTCGCGCTCTTCTACCTGCCGGGCAAGGGCTTCACGTACCTGATCCAGTTTGGGGACCTTGAGCACGCCCGCTACCTGCCCGAACTCAGGGCGACCGACCACTACGAGGTCGCCCATGCCAAGGGCTACGACGCCCAGTACTACGCCCAGATCGCTATGCACCCCCACCTGGCGGACCCCGCGCTGCGCGGGGCGGTGGACAACCTTCCCTACCGGGCGCGCCGCATCCTGTTTTCCTGGACGGCCTGGCTGCTCGCGGCGGGCAGGCCGGTTCTTGCGCTCAACATCTACGCGCTTCAGAACGTCGCCTGCTGGTTCCTCCTCGCCTTCCTGCTGTTTCGCTGGCTGCCCCCGGTGTCATGGGGCAACTGCGCGCGGTGGGCGGCCGTCCTCTTCTCCTTCGGGATGATATTCAGCGTCAAGGGCTCGCTCGTGGACGGGCCGAGCCTGCTGCTCATCGCGGCGGGGATCGCCCTGGTCGAGTCCGGCCGGCCGTGGCTGGCCGCCGCTGTCCTCGGCGTTTCCGGCCTTGGGAAGGAGACGAACATCATGAGCGCCGCCGGAATGCGGCTGCCCGACCGCCGGGACGCGAGGACATGGGCGCCGTGGCTTGCCCGGTGCACCCTGGTGATCCTTCCCCTGGCCGCGTGGGCGCTCTGCCTCCGGCTGTGGCTCGGAACCGGCGGCAGCATAGGCTTTCGAAACTTCGCGGCCCCTTTCGCCGGCCTGGCCAACAAGATGCAGGACAGCGTCTCCCAGCTGATCGCCGAGGGGTTCCACGCCTCGGTGGCCAAGTACGACCTGCTCGTCCTGGCGGGACTCCTCGCCCAGTTCTTCTTCTTCATGTTCCGGCGCCGCTGGGACGAGCCGTGGTGGCGGGTCGGAGCCTGCTATGCGGTCCTCATGATCTTCCTCGGGGACTCCGTCTGGGAGCACTACCCCTCGGCCGCGGGCCGGGTGCTGCTGCCGATGACCCTCGCGTTCAATATCCTGGTTCCCCGCCGGCGGTGGTGGCCGCTCCTCCTGATCGTGGGCAACCTCGGGGTGCTCGCGTCCATGGACATATTCAAGATCCCGGGCACCGTCAGCTATGTCGTCGATGGACCGCGCGAGCTGCGGGTCAATCCGAGGGGAGGGGACGCCGTGACGGCGGAATTCAGCGCGCGGTACTGGTATCCGGTGGAGAAATCCCGCCTTGAGTTCTGGAGGTGGGGGGGCAAGAGCGCCGGGGACGGCCTGGTGACGGTCCACAATTCCCAGCCGTTCACCCTCTCGGTCTGGCTGCGCTTCAAGCTGCGGTCGGTGGACCAGCGGGAGGCCGTCGTCTCCGAGGGCGCAAAAGTCCTGTGGCGAGGAGCGCTCGATCCCGCGGAGATCAAGAGGCTGTCGCTGCACGACGTCGATTTGCCGCCGGGCGACACGGTCTTTCGTTTCTCAAGCGACCGGCGCGCCGCATTCCAGGACAATGACGACCCCCGGAGGCTGAGCTTCAGCGTGCGCGACCTGCAGATCGTCCTCAAGGGGCGGCGCTAGGTGTGGTGTTTCAACAGTTTGTCCGCGGGTAACGGCGGGCGTCCTCTGCCGAGAAAAGTGTGCAGGAAAAGCCTCGCGGAGACCGGACTTTCCCTACGAAATCCCCGCAAATCCCTCCCGAGGCGAGTTTGGTCCCATGCCAGCCTAATCTCCTACCCGTGAATCAGATCTGTTTCAACTCTCCCGCCCATGCTGCCTCGGCGGCGCCTTGATCCATGTCCCCGATTTTCCCTTTGCGGAGCACGCTAGGGCTGTGGTTGGCACTTCTGGCCTACGGGGTCGTCCTCGCCATCCTGGTCGGGGCCGCGCCGGGGGGATCCGATGGTTCGGGTTACTTCAACGAGGCGCGGCTTTTCTCGCACCTCAGGGTCCACGAGCCGCTTCGCGACCTTCCCGGCCTGCCGTACAAGGCCGCGCCGGCGCACCTTTACAACCCTCTTGGCTACAGGCCCGCCGTGGACGGGACCACTCGGCTGGTTCCGACCTACTCGCCGGGCCTGCCGCTCATGCTTGTCGTCGCGGCGAAGGCCGTCGACTGGCGCCACGCCGGCGACATCGTGCTGCTTCTCCACTCCCTGGCGGGCCTCGCGCTCACCTATGCCCTCGGCCGGCGCCTCGGTCTGTCGCAGGGCTGGTCGCTTGCCGGGGCCGCCCTCCTGGCGGCGAGCCCCCTCTACCTCTACATGTCCCTTTGGGCGATGAGCGACGTCCCCGCCATGGCCTGGGTGACGGCGGCGATGATCGCATCCTGGAAGAGCCGCGAGCGCCCGGCGTGGGCTTTTGCGGCCGGCCTATGCGCGGGGGTGGCGTTTCTCGTTCGTCCCACGAATTTCCTGATCGCGGCGCCCATGCTCATAGCGATCGGGGCGTCGCCGCGGCGGCTTCTCCTGGCGACCGCGGGCGGCCTGCCGGGGGTTGCGGCCTGGATGGCGATCAACCACGCGGCGTACGGGGGCTACCTGCAGAGCGGCTACGTCGCGATAGGAAGCGAATTCCACGGGAGCCTCGTGCCGGGCACGCTCGCGTTCTGCCTGCGGTGGCTGCCGCTTGCGCTCAGCCCCCTCGTGCTCGTCTCGCCCGCGATCCTGGCGTTCCTTGGCACCCGAACCCGGGTGGCAGCCGTCCTCGCCGCGTGGGCGGCCGCGTACGTCGCGTTCTACGCGCCCTACCGGTGGACCCACGTGGACTGGTGGTACCTGAGGTTCCTCCTGCCGGCCGCGCCGGCGCTCGTTGTCGCAGGGCTAATCGTCGTGCAGAGGGCGGCGGCGGCGCTCGGGGGCAGGCTGTCCGGGCCCGCGAGGGGAATCCTCCTCGCCGTCCTCTTCCTCGGCGCTGCCCTGGTCGAGGTGCGCCACATCAGGCCGCTCCACGCATGGTCGATCGGCCACGGCGAGGAGAAGTACGGGCGGGTCGCGGACTGGCTCAAGGCCAACGCGCCCAGGAATTCCGCGATCATCGCGGAGCAGTTCAGCGGCGCGACCTACTACTTCACCAACTTTGTGCTCATCCGCTCGAACGAGCTTGATCCCGGTACCGCGGGCCGGGTCCGCGCAGCCGTGAAGTCGGAGGGCCGGCCGGTCTACGCGGTCACGTTCCCGCTCGAGTTGGGCTTGATCGGGACGCTTCCGGGCAAGTGGGTCCGCGTGGCGTCGGTCGAGGACGTGGCGATCTGGCGGGGCGACTGGGGGGACCCGGGGAGATGAGGGTCCTGCCCGCAAGCGCGCGCACAAAGCGTTGCCCAGCCTCGGCCCCGGTGATTGCCTCGGATTCGCCGGCCTCAAACCCAATCTCAAGCCCAAGGCGATCCCGTGAATGAACTGCCTCCACTGATGCGCGACCAGAGGAAGGTCGACTCGGACCACCTGCGCCTCCTCGGCATCTTCCACTTCGTGCTGGCGGGGCTCTCCGCGGCGGGGATCGGATTTCTCTTCCTGCACTACACGCTGATGCATTTGGTCATGGCGAATCCGGGCGCCTGGAAGGACGCGAGGGGCAACGGGCCCAACCCCGCGGAGTTCTTCGCTGTCTTCAAGTTGTTCTACCTCGTCTTCGGGGCCCTCATCATCGCCGGCGGAATCATCAACCTGGTATCGGGGCTCTTCATAAGGCGGAGGACCAACAGGGTCTTCTCGCTGGTGGTCGCCGGGCTCGACTGCGCGATCTTTCCCTTCGGCACGGTCCTCGGGGTTTTCACGCTTGTCGTGCTCCTGCGGGACAGCGTCCGGGAGGCCTATGAGCCGACGCAGGCCGCCTGACAACGCAGGGTGGGGGCGCCCGGAGGCATGAAGCTCACGAGCGTCCTGGCATGCCTGGCCTTCGCGTTGGCGGCCGCCGTCCCATTCCAGCCGTGGGCCCCGGGCCGGCCGGGCTCCCTGTCGTTCGAGGTGCGGGTGGACTCCGACGAGTCCGGGCTCATGACGGCCTATTGCGACATGGGGCGGGGCTATGCCGAGCCCGATTCCGGCGCCCGGGCGGTGGTCGCCGGCCGGAGCGCCGTGGTCCGCTTCCGGCTCCCGGCCGGCATTCTCCATGGCCTGAGGCTCGAGGTTCTCGACCGTGGCGCGCGGATGACCCTTTCCGGTGCCAGGGTCGCCGACGACGCCGGCAGAACCGTGGCGGCGATCGACCCGGTCCAGTTTGAGGCGGCAAACCAGCTCGAGCCGCTCCTGGTTGATGCAGGCGCGGTCCGGGTCCGCACCTTTGCCGGTGCGGACCACCCCCGCGTGGCGATTCGGCTCGCCGGTCCCGTCGTGGTTCCCGCGCGGCCGTGGTGGGCCGCAATCGCGATCGGCTTTGCGGTCCTTCTTGCGGCCGTGGCCGGGATCGGGCGGGCGAGACGGTCGGCGAGGCTCCGCGTGGACGACCGGGCCAGGGCCCTGTGGAAGGCGGCGGGTGCGGCACCGGGCCGGGCCATCCTCCTCATGGCGCTCGTCGCGACGGTCGCCGCGAACTACCCCGTCATCTTTTTCGGCAGGAGCCTGGTCTCCCCCGGCCTGGGCTCGGCGCTGCTCTACGGGAAGAACCCCTGGGTCCCCGGGTTCCAGAGCACCGATGAGGGCAATTCGAACTCCGCGGACATCGATGCGCTCCTGTGGGCGCACCTGCCGTACTCGATGATCCAGCACCGGGCGCTCCTCGACGACGGGGAGCTTCCCCTCTGGAACCGCTATGGTTCGGCCGGGACGGCCCTCCTGGCCCAGGGGCAGACCTGCTTTGGCGACCCGCTGCAGCTGATCCCGCTCATCGCCGACGGGGCTGCCTGGGCCTGGGACCTGAAGTTCATCGCGGCCAAGTGGCTCTTCTCGTGCGCCATCGGGTTCTGCGTGTGGAGGCTGACCCGCCACCTGCCGGCGGCGCTCATGCTCGCGGGCTCGGCGCAGTTCATCGGGTTCTTTGTCTACCGCGTGAACCATCCCGCCATCTTCAGCCTCTGCTACGCCCCGTGGATCCTCTATTTCTGGCTTAGGATAGTGGATGCCCGGTCGGAGCGGGGTTCCGCGCTCTGGATGGCCGCGCTCGTCGCGGCGAACCTTGTCGAGATGAACAGCGGGACGGCGAAGGAGGCCTATGTCCTTCTCCTGTCCCTGAATTTCTCCGGAGCCTGCATCCTCTGCATGGGCGAGCGCCCCCTGCGCGAGAAGCTGCGGCTTGCCGGCGGCCTTGCGATCGGCGCATCGCTCTTCGCGATGATCGGCTCGCCGTTCTGGCTGACGTTCTACCGCGCCCTCAAGGATAACGTCACGATCTATGGGACGGTGCAGACTTTCCAGGTCCAGCCCGGGCTCCTGGCCGGCCTTTTTGACGAGGCCCTCTACCGGCCGTTCCAGGTCTTCTCGAACGTCATCAACCCCTCCGCGAACTTCCTGATCCTCGGCGGGCTCCTCTGGTTTGCGGTCAGGTGGCGCTCCACGCTGGCCGACAGGCGGGCGGCGGCCCTCGCAGTCTCGAGCCTGCCCGCCCTCGCGCTGGTGTTCGGGGTCGTCCCGCCGGCCCTGATCGCGCGGGTCCCCTTCCTCGGGAACCTCATGCATGTCGACAACACGTTCTCGTGCGTCCTCATCGTCGTCTTCATCGTGCTGGCCGGTTTTGGCTGGAGGGAGGCGTGGCAGCGCCTGGGATCGGATGACGGCAGGCGCGAGGGGCTGGCGGTCCTCGCCCTCCTTGTCGCCATCTATGCCTGCTACCTGGGGACCGCCCAGGCGATCGTGCGCAGCGCCTATTTCGACCAGACCTGGGGGCACTTCGTGAGGATCGGGGCGTTCGTGCACGCCTACGGGCTGAGCCTCATCGCGGCGCTTGCGGCGCTCATGGGGGCCATGCACCTGTCGCTGCGCCGCCGGTGCCTGAGCCCCGCCGCCGCGCTGGTCGCGGTCCTCGCCCTTGGCGCCCTCCACTGGCGCCAGGGACTTCAGCTGGGCACGGCCTTTCCCGGGTACACCATCATGCCCGCAAGCCGGGTGGACCTCCAGGCGCGCTCGCCGTCGGTCGACGCGATCCTGGCCATGCGGGATACGCCGTTCAGGGCGGTCGGCCTCGTCGACAACCTGTTCCCGGGCTGGACTGCGGTCTACGACCTTGAGGGGATCTCCGGCCCCGACGCCCTGATGAACCGCTTCTACCGGCAGCTCATGGAGGCGTCTGGAATCGAGCGGGTATGGGACTGGCGCTACAGGGTGCAGGGCGCCCAGCTGCAGTCGGTCAGGCCGCTCCTCGACCTCCTGAACGTCCGGTTCTACCTCGACTACCCGGCGGGAGGGCGCCGGCCGCTGCTCAGGCCGTTCCGGTCGCTGGACATGGAGGTCTTCGAGAGCCCGACGTGCTGGCCGCGGGCCTTCTTCACGGATGGGGTCGTGCCGTACCGCGATCCCGCGGACCTGTGGTCCCTGATCCAGGGCGGCGACGGCCGCCCCTTCGCGGCCATCCCGAGCGCGGACCTTGCCCGGACGAAGCCGGCGCCGCCGATGGTCCGAGATCCCGGCGATCGCCGGGTCGAGCCGGCCCGCGACTACGCCCTGACCGCCAATACGACGTCGTTCACGGTCACCGCCGCCTCGCCCGGGATCATAGTCCTGACGGAGGCTTACGAGCGCGGCAATTTCGAGGCCACCTTGAACGGCAGCCCCGTGCCCTACGTGCGCGTCAACCACGCGTTCAAGGGGATCTATGTCGACCGGCCGGGGACCTACCGGGTCAGGTTCGCCTACTGGCCGAGGGACCTTTCGGCCGCCCTCGGCCTTGCGGCGGCCGGCCTCGCGCTCGCCGCCATCGGCATCGTGGCGGCATTCAGGCTGAAGCCGGAGCCGGATTCCGGGCCGGCCTGCATCTAGATGCGCAAGGCCCACCCATGAGGATCCCAAGCATACTGGCCTGCCTTGCGTGCGCCGCGGCGGCCTCGCTCTGCCTGCAGCCATGGTCGCCGACCCGGCAGGGCCCATACGCATTCGAGGTGAACGTCGCGTCCGACGAGTCGGGCCTCGTCCAGCTCTACTTTGACGCAGGCCGCGGGCTCTCCGAGCAGGATTCGTCGATCCAGCCGATCCTCGCCGGGCAGCCGCGCCTTCTCAGGTTCGCACTTCCCTACGGCACGATCCGTGTCCTCAGGTTCGACCCGCTTGACAGCTACGCCCGGATGACGCTCAGCGGGGCCCGGATTGTCGGGCCGTCGGGCGCGACGCTTGTCTCATTCGCCCCAGGGCAGTTCAGGCCGAACTACCAGATCGACGCGATGCGCGTGGATGGCGAGAGGCTCGTGCTCGAGACCTCCAAGGGGGGCTTCGACCCGCAGCTGATGATCAGCCTTGCCGCCCCCATCGTCCTCCCGCGGCCCTTCTGGTGGCGGGAGATCCTTGCCTTCTTCGCGGCGTTCCTGGGGTGCCTCATCCTCCTGAACAGGGTGGGGCGTCTCCTCCTGGGCGCGCTCGCGGAGTCGCCCGGGCGGGCGGTCGCGGCTGCCGCGCTCCTCGGGACGGTTGCGGCCAACTATCCCGTTATCTTCGCGGGCAAGAGCGTCGTTGCCCCCAGCATGGGCGTGGCCCTCCTCTACGGGCAGAGCCCGTGGCTTCCCGGCTACCAGAGCACCGACGTCGGTGCCGCCAACAAGTCCGACGTCGGCGCGGTCCTTTGGCACCATTTGCCTCTCTCGATGATCGAGCGGCGCGCGGTATTTGATGACGGCGAATTCCCGCTGTGGAACCGCTATGACTCCACGGGCCTGCCTCTCCTGGGCCAGGGGCAGTCCTGTTTTGGCGATCCGCTCAACCTCATTCCCATGCTGGCCGACGGGGCCGCCTGGGCCTGGGACCTGAAGATCGTGCTGGCGAAGTGGCTCTTCGCGTGCGGGGCCGGGCTTTGCGCGTGGCGGATGCTCCGGCACCTTCCTGCGGCGCTCTTGGTCACGTGCTCCGCGCCGTTTGTCGGCTTCTTTGTCTACAGGATAAGCCACCCGGCGATCTTCAGCCTGGGATACGCTCCCTGGATCCTGTACTGCTGGGTCCGCTGCATGGAGACAAGGGGCGCGCGCTCCGCGGTGCCCTGGCTGGCCGCGCTGGTCGCGGCCAACTGGGCCGAGATGACCAGCGGAACCGTGAAGGAGGCCTACGTGCTCCTGGTCCTCATGAACTTCACGGGCCTTTGCGTCCTTCTGACAAGCGCGCGGCCGCCCCGCGAGAAATCGGCGCTTCTCGGGGGATTCCTGGCGGCCGGTGGGGTCTTTGCTTTGATCGGCTCGCCCGTCTGGCTGACCTTCCTGAGGACGCTCCGGAACTCGTACACGAGCTACAACGCCCCGATGGCGTTCCAGCTTCAGCCGGGAATGCTCGCGGGGCTCTTTGACGAGGCCTTCTACAGGCCTTTCCAGGTCGATTCCGGCGTCATCAACCCGTCCGCGAACTTCTTTGTCCTCGTGGGGCTCCTGTGGGCGCTGGTGCGCTGGCGCCCCCTCGCGGCGGACAGGTTCGCCGCCGGGCTCGCCCTCGCGGTCCTGCCCATGCTTGCGCTCGCGTTCGGGGTCGTGCCCCCGGGCCTTGTCGCCAAGGTGCCGTTCCTTGGAAACATCCTGCACATCGACAACACGTTCTCGTGCGGCCTCATTGTCGTCCTCACGGTCCTGGCCGGCTTCGGCTGGCGGGAGGCGTGGGAGCGGCTGGGGTCGGCGGACGGAAGGCGCGAGGGCGCCGTTGTCCTGGCGCTGCTCGTCCTGGTCCTGGGTGCCTACTTTGGCACAACCCAGGCGGTGCTGCGCAGCGCCTATTCGGAGCGGACCTGGGGAAGGCTGATAACGGTGGCGCCGTTCGTCTACGGCTACGCCTTCTCGCTCGCGGCCGGGGCCGCCTTGCTCACGTGGGCCCTTGGCAGGATCCGGGGCGGCAAGCCGAACCCGGAGGCGATGCTCGTCTTCGCGTTCCTCGGGTTCGCGGCGCTCCACTGGCGCATGGGGCTCCAGCTCGGCGGCGGGTTTTCCGACTACACCGTGTGGCCTACGGCGCGAATGGACCTGCAGGCGCGGTCGCCGTCCATCGACGGGCTCCCCACGGGGCAGGATTCGCCGTACCGCGTGGCGGGGTTTGGGGCCGACCTGCTCCCGGGCTGGTCCGGGGTCTACGGGCTGGAGGGGATCTGCGGCCCCGACGCCCTCGTGAACCCCTACTACCGCGAATTCATGGACACCTACGGCGTTCCCCGCGTCTGGGACTGGCGCTACATAGTCGGCACCGGGGACGTGGCCAGGCTGAAGCCGTTCCTCGACCTGCTTAACGTCCGCTACTATCTCGGGTACCACGAGGACCGGGGCCAGGCCGGGGAGCGGCTGAGGCTCGCCGGGTCGGCCGACATGGACACCTTCGAAAGCCCTTCGGCGTGGCCGCGCGCCTTCTTCACCGACAGCGTCGCCGTGTACGGGGACCTCGCCCAGTACTGCTCGTGGATCGCTGCCGGCGACGGCCGGCCGTTCGCTGCCGTCCAGCACAGCGACTGGGTCCAGCTGGACCCGCTCCCGAGGGTGTCGGGCGACCTTTCCACGCGGCGCGTCAATCCCGCCGAGGACTACAGGCTCACGAACAACACGACCGCGTTCACGGTCTCCGCGACGGGCCCGGGTTTCATCGTGCTGGCCGAGGCCTACGAGAAGGGCAACTTCAGGGTGACCGTGAACGGCAGGGAGGTTCCCTACCTTCGGATCAACCAGGCCTTTAAGGGCGTGTACGTCGACTCGCCGGGGACCTATCACGTGAGGTTCTCCTACTGGCCCGCGGGATTCTCCGGGGCGCTCGGGTGCTCCGCTGCCGGGATCGGGATCCTCGCCGCGAGCCTATTCGCGGCCCTCTTCCGGCGCAAGCCGGGCGCCCGCGGGAGCCCCATTCCAAGCTGAGCCGGGGGCGGGAACGCCCGCCTCGCGATAATCAGAGCGAGGCGATGGCCTCGAGCCTGCGCCGGTAGAGGGCCCCGATGACGGCCGGGGAGAAGCGCTCCTCGATCGTCCTCTTGGCCGCAGCTCCTAACCTCAAGGCCTCGGCCGGGGATGACGCGACCTGCTGCATAAGATGCGCCGCGTGCGCGGTGTCCGGCTCCGCCCATGTGGACCCCTTGGAGTAGGGCCCGTGGGTTTCCTGGAGCTGCACCAGGGAATAGCGCACCGGAAGTCCGTTACCGGCGTTCAGGTACTCCGTTGTGGCGGACCAGTCGGTCGCGATCACCGGCTTGCCGAGGTACATGCACTCGGCGACCGCGAGCCCGAAGCCCTCGGAGCGGTGGAGCGAGACAAAGCAGTCGCACGCCGACTCCAGGGCGTACACGTCCGCGCGGGAGAGCGTGTGCTTGATGATGACCGTCCCGGGGATGTCGCGCACGCTGTCCACGAGCGCGTTGTAGTCGGCGATGTTGGAGTCCGCGTTCTGCACCTTGATGACGAGCGCGGCGGTCCCGCGGGCGAGTCCGGACATGCGGAAGGCCTCGACAACGGCCCGCGGGTTCTTTCGGGCGGTGTAGGAGTTCAGGTCGAAAAGACAGAGGAACAGGAACGGCCCGCCGGGGACGCCCAGCCGGGCGCGGAGCGCCGCCTCGTCCTCGACGGGGCGCTCGAAGAAGATGGAATGGGGCATCGTCAGGACGGGGAACGGCGCCTTGTGCGCGATCGACTCCCGCACGAAGTCGCTCGGGCACCAGATCTCGTCGAAGAAGTCGAACGAGGGCGTCCACGAGTCCGGGTACTCGGGGAGCTCCCATGCGAAGTAGCCGATGTTGTACTTGCCTGCGCGGAAGGACGCCCCGTGGTGGTGGTCGATGTCGCGGGCCGCGGGCGGGTCGAGGTGGATCACGTTCACCTCGAACGGGTTGGTCTCCTGCAATCGATCCGAGAACGTGGAATCCCCCAGCCGGTTCTTGCAGTTGAGCTTCAGGGGAACGAGGGCGGTCTGGATCGAGGCCGCATCCGCGGCCCGGGCCATGCACCGGGCGGATTCCCCGATCCCAAGGTCCGCCGTGAAGAAGCCGACAATGTTCATGCCGGCCCGAGTGTGGGCCCGGGCGAAGGCGGCGCAGTAGGGGCCCTCGCGCCTGGAGAAGTCGTAGACCCGCTCGCCCGACTCCGACTCGATCGCCCAGATCCGAAGCTGGCGGTTCCTGTTCTGGGCGCGGTAGCGCTGGAGCGGCCCCAGCCGGGTGACGCGCCCGAGCCAGGCCAGGGCGTTCGTGAAGGCGACTCCGTGAAGCCGGAAGTACAGGACCGACCCCGCCCTGGCGGACTCCGGGTCCAGCGCGATCCGGGCCTCCCACGGCCCGGGCTCCCTCGCGGAGATCGTCCGGAGGCTCCGGCCGTCCAGGAGCACCTCGAGCCCCGGAAACCCCGCCTCGGGGCCGCGCGCATCCGGGTGGGCCCGGAATTCCCCGCGGACGACCAGCGCGTCGACCCCCGACATGGGAGGCAGCCTCACGACGGCATCCTCGCGGATCCAGGCGGAATCGGAGGCGAACTCGTCGAAGAACAGCCCGGAGTACCGGGTGAAGCGCCTCGCGAAGGCTCCTCCGAAGGGTGGGGTGCGCTGGAAGGAGGCCATGCTCAATGGGAGAACATTGCCTGCCAGCGGGCGAGCTCGCCGTCGATAGCGGTGTTTATCCCCTCGAGCGCGGTCCTCGGGGGTCCGATCCTGATCCGCGCCAGGTAGAACGCCATCCGCCAGGCCTCGAGCGGGTCGGGAAAGTCGCGCGGGTCCTGGATCACCCGGCCGAAATGGTCCCGGGCCCAGGGGCGGCACCCCAGGGACGCCAGGATCGGGCGCCACCGGCGGACAAGGCGGCGCGTGTTCTCCTCGTCACGGAGCTTGCGACCCGGGGAGGAGCTCACGTGGTGGAGGACCCGGCTGCGCACCGCCACAACGTTGGCCAGGCCGGCCTCACGGGCCCGCAGGCAGAGGTCGACATCCTCGCAGCCGTTGAAATAGGCCTCGTCGAAGCCGCCGAGACGGCGCCAGGCGGCCGACGTCGCGACGATGCATGCGCCGGTGACGGCCACCACGCTCCGGACGGGGTGAAGGAGCCGCGAGAACGGGCCCGCGCCGCGGCGGTCGTGCTCCGGCTTGCCCTTGTGGTTGATGCGGATCCCGGCGTGGTCGAGCTCGAGCGTGGAGGCGTCCAGCTGGACGTTGCCGACGAGCCCCGCCCGATCGCCGAGCCCGGCAAGGGCCTCCAGCATGGGGGGGAGCCATCCCTCCTGGAGGACGAGGTCATTGTTGAGGAGGGCGAGGACCTCGCCGCGCGCGACCGCGGCGCCCCGGTTCGTCGCGGCCCCGAAGCCGAGGTTGCTTTCGTTCAGGACGACGCGGTGGGGGTCCCCCAGGCGCGCGATCCACTCGCGGGTCCCGTCGGTGCTCCCGTCGTCGACAAGGATGATCTCGTGGGTGATCCCGGGCGGCATCGAGGCCTGCAGGCTCGCGAGCATCGCCCGGGTATGGTCCAGGCAGTTGAAGAGCGGCGTGACGACGCTCAGGCGCGGCGCCCCGGCGCCCGTCGGTTGCGCGGTCGGCGCCATCCTATTGCCCCGCGAGGAGCCCGCGCAGGTACTGGGCGTAGCCGGACTTGCCAAGCTTCGCGATATTCAGCTCCAGGCGCGCGTTGTCGATCCAACCCTGGCGCCAGGCGATCTCCTCGAGGCAGGCGATCTTGAGTCCCTGGCGGTTCTCGATGACCTGCACGAATTCGGCGGCCTCGAGGAGAGACTGGTGGGTCCCGGTGTCGAGCCAGGCGGTCCCGCGGCCGAGGAGCTCCCCGTGGAGGAGCCCGGCCTCAAGGTAGCGGCGGTTCAGGTCCGTGATCTCGAGCTCGCCGCGCCTTGACGGCTTCAGGCTCCGGGCGTGGGCGACGACCGCGCCGTCGTAGAAATAGATCCCCGGGACCGCGTAGTTGGACCTCGGCTTCGCGGGCTTCTCGTCAAGCGAGAGGACCCGGCCGTCCGGCCCGAACTCGACGACGCCGTAGGCCGATGGGTTGGCGACGTGGTAGCCGAAGATCGTGGCCCCGGCCGCGCGGGCGTCGGCGGCCGAGAAGGCCCGCGCAAGGTCGTGGCCGTGGAAGAGGTTGTCGCCCAGGATGAGGGCGCTCGGCGAGCCTCCGAGGAAGTCGGCGCCGATTATGAACGCCTGCGCCAGGCCCTCGGGGCGCGGCTGCTCCGCGTAGCTGAGCCTCATCCCGAGGTCCGAGCCGTCCCCGAGGAGGAGCCTGAACAGGGGAAGGTCCTGCGGCGTCGAGATGACGAGGACCTCGCGGATCCCCGCCTGCATGAGCGTCGAGAGCGGGTAGTAGATCATCGGCTTGTCGTAGACCGGCATGAGCTGCTTGCTGACGGCGATGGTCAGCGGGTAGAGCCGTGTGCCGGAGCCGCCTGCGAGGATGATGCCTTTGCGATTCATTGGGGGAAGTGTGGGGGCCTCAGGCCGTCTTTCCAAGGCGTTCGCGGGCGTAGCGCTTCGAGGTAATCTCCGCGCACCAGGCCCTGTTCGCGAGGTACCAGTCGACGGTCCTCGCAAGCCCGCTCGCGAACGACTCGAGCGGCTTCCAGCCGAGCTCCCTCTGCAGCTTCGAGCAGTCTATCGCGTACCGGCGGTCGTGCCCGGGCCGGTCCGCCACGAACTCGACCTGGCTGGCGTAGGGTTTCCCGTCCTTGCGCGGGGCCCGTGCGTCCAGGAGGGAGCAGATGAGCTCCACCGCCTCGAGGTTCGCCGTCTGGTTCAGGCCCCCGACGTTGTAGGTCTCGCCCGGGCGGCCCCGCTCAAGGACGAGCCTGACCGCCCTGCAGTGGTCCTCCACGTAGAGCCAGTCGCGCACCTGTCGGCCGTCGCCGTAGAGCGGCAGCGGCCGGCCCTCGAGTGCGTTCAGGATAACGAGCGGGAAGAGCTTCTCCGGGAAGTGGAACGGCCCGTAGTTGTTCGAGCAGTTGGTCGTGACGGCCGGCAGGCCGTAGGTGTGCGTGAATGAGCGCACCAGGTGGTCGCTCGCGGCCTTCGACGCCGCGTACGGGGAATTTGGGGCGAAGGCCGTCTCCTCGGTGAACGCCGGCGCCGTCGGCGAAAGCGTCCCGTAGACCTCGTCGGTGGATATGTGCAGGAACCGGAAGGACTCCCTCGGGGTGCCCCTGAGGCCCGTCCAGTGGCGGCGGACGGCGTTGAGCAGCCGGAGCGTCCCGACGACGTTGGTCTGGATGAAGGGCTCGGGCGAGTCGATCGACCGGTCGACATGGCTCTCGGCCGCGAAGTTGACGACGGCCCCGATAGCGTGCTCCGCGAGGATCCCGCCCACCAGGCCCTCGTCGCCGATGTCGCCCCTGACGAACACGTACCGGCCGTCGCCCGCCACGTCGGAGAGGTTGGCGGGGTTTCCGGCATAGGTGAGCTTGTCCAGGTTCACGACCCGCCCGCCCGCGCCCCGGTCCCCCAGCAGCAGCCGGATGAAGTTGCTCCCGATGAACCCGCAGCCGCCGGTGACGAGTGTGTTCATCGCCCGGGGGCCCTCAGGCCGCCTTCCTCCATGCCTTTAGGTCGCGCTCGATGGCCTCGTGGACGGGGGTCAGGCGGACCCCGGCCCTCTCGAGCTTTGACGAGTCCAGGACGCAGTTGGACCTCGGCGTCTTCGCAGCGACCTCCATGAACTCCCCCTCGCTCGAGAAGAAGTCGAACGCCTTCGTGCAGACGCCGGAGCGGCGGATGAGCTCGACCACCTCGCGGGTGGTCACCCGGCCGGGGTTCGTGACATTGTACGTCCCGAAGGGCACCCTCCGGGTCCAGCACTCGAGGGTCGCCGCGGTGAACTCGTCGAGCTGCGTGATCGAGTTGGTCGCCTCGAGGAGCCTCTTGTAGCGCATGAGCTTCGACAGGTAGTTGCGGGGATTGTCCACGCTCTCGAAGGGGATCCTCAGGCGCCAGACGAAGACGTTGGGGCGGCCGGCAAGCACCTCCTCGCCGAGGCCCTTGGTGCCGCTGTAGAAGGAGCAGTACCCGGAGCGGAAGGTGAAGTTCGGGGTGTCCTCCTCGGTGAACCCCCGGCCCCCGGGGCCCTCGCCGTTGTAGATGCATCCCGACGAGACGTGGCCCCAGGGGACCCCGGCGGCCTCGCAGGCCTCCGCCACGATCCCCGGCAGGACCGCGTTGCCGAGGAGGCACTCCGCCTTGTGCAGCTCGCAGGCGTCGACATTGGGCTTTCCGGTGTAGCCCGCGGCGTTGATGAGGAATTCCGGCCTGTCGCGCAGGAGCGCCGCCCGCAGGGCTCCCGCGTCCGCGTAGTCGACCTCGGCCCGGCCGAGGCTGCGGTAGGGCACGCCCCTCAGGCGGAAGAGCGCCTGGTAGGCGCCCCCGACATAGCCCGAGCCTCCGAGAAGGTAGATCATTGCGGTAATTTTCTGCGGTAATCGCCGCGACTGAAATACTTTTCCAGCCAGACGTACATGCAAATGAAGAAATAGCGGCTTCCCATCTCCTTGATCTTCAGCTTGGCGACTCCGTGCTTCCGGTTGTGCCAGGAGATCGGGATCACGGTCCAGGTGAAGCCGCGCACGATCGCCTTGAGCGGCAGCTCGACCGTGAGGTTGAAGTGGGGCGACATGAACGGCCGGCAGCCCTCGATCACTGTGCGCCGGTAGGCCTTGAAGGCGTTGGTCGTGTCGTTCAGCGGGATGTTGAACTGGACCCGGATGAACAGGTTCGCCATGCGGTTGACGAGCAGCTTCAGGCGCGGGTAGTCCACGACGTCTCCCTTGCGCAGGAAGCGGCTCCCGAAGACGCACTCGTGGCCCTCGTTCAGCTTGCGCCAGTACCTGACGGCGTCGCTGGGAAGGTCGGAGGCGTCCGCCATCATGATGACCACGGCGTCGCCCCTGATGTGGTCGAAGCCGAACGTGACGGCGCGTCCGTAGCCGTTCGGGCCCGGGTTCTGGACGGGCGAAAGGGTAGGGATCTCGGACTTCAGGCCCTGGAGGACCGGCCACGTCCGGTCCGCGCTGCCGTCGTCGACGACGACAATCTCGTGGGGCACGCCCTCGCGCGTGAACTCGGCATAGAGGGCGCGCAGCGTCGACGGCAGCGACTCCTCCTCGTCGCGCGCGGGCATGACGACCGAGAACAGATTGAGGCTCATCCGAGCGGAGCCGAGGTCTCCAGCCAATCGGGGTGGGTGCCGGCGTGCGCCGCGATCTCCTCAAGAATTGCCTGCACGGGCGTCCTCGGCCGCCAGTCCCAGATCCTCGCCGCCTTGGAGGCATCGAGCACGATCCACGGGATGTCGAATGCGCGCGCCGCCGGCGCGGAAGCGACCTTGTGGGCCCCAAACCGCTCGTCGCACCACCTCGTGAGCTGCAGGAGCGAGACGGCCGAGGCGGCCCCGCCTCCCACGTTCAAGATGCTGTCGGAAACGGACATCCTGGGGGCGTCCATCTGCGCGAGGAGGAGGGGCGCGAGGTCGTTCGGGTGGAGGCAGTCGCGGACCTGGTGGCCCCTCCCGCCGAAGCCGATGTACCTGAGCGGCCGGCGCCGCAGGTGGCTGTTGATCCAGTAGGCGAATATCCCCTGGTCCGGGCGGCCAAACTGGCCGGCGCCCGCGAGGATGCCGCACCGGTTGACGAAGACGGGCAGGTCGAAGGCCTGCCCGTACTCCAGGGCGAGGGCCTCGCTCGCGAGCTTGGTGGCCCCGTAGAGCGACACGGGGGCCGCCGTCGGGAAATCCTCCGAGATCCCGCGCGGGCTCGCTCCCCTCGGAAGCCCCCTGGCGTCGGGCCGGAACGCCCCGTCCTTCACGCGGACGGGAAGGTCCGCGAGGGGCTCAATGCTGTAGACCCGGCTCGAGCTCAGGAGGACGAGGCCCGCCCGGTTGCGCTTGCAGTACTCGAGGAGGTTCACGGTCCCGCCGAGGTTGTGCTCCATGAGCTGGCGGGAGCTCGAGAGTCCGTCGACCCCGGCGAGCACGCTCGGGTTTGCGGCGGCGTCGATCACCCAGTCGCACGCCGGCAGGGCGTCCATGTCGCTTGCGGCGCGCTGGTCCGCGTGGATCACCCGGACGCCGAGGCGCTTCAGGCCGGCGCGGTTGCCCTCGCTCCCCGGGCGGATGAAGTTGTCGAAGCCGACTATCCGGGCCTTTGGGCGCCGCTCGGCCAGCGCGCGGGCGATAGCGTTACCGGCGAAACCGCAGACTCCGGATATGAGTATTCGCACGCCCTTCGGGACCCTAGTTGGTCGGCTGGGAGGACGTTGACGCCGCGGCCCTTTGCTTCGCCTCCTGGTAGGCCTTTCGCTGCTGGACGCCTATCTCGAGGAGGTCGCTCACGAGCATCCGCGCCTCCTGCTGGTCGCGGGCGATCGATGCCGGGGTGGCAGGGCCCTGGGACGGCGCGGGGACAAGCGACGCGACCGGCTCGCCGGCCGGAGTCGGCACCCGCGAATTCGACGAGGGGCCCAGCGAGGCGACCGTCGCCTTGCGCATGGCCAGTTCCCTCCTGGCGCCGTCGATCGTCACGACGGCCGCGTCATTGGCCTCGTCATAGCTAAGGACCTTGATCCCGTCGGCGGAATCGCCCACGGCGATCCATTCGCTGCGCTTCTTCTGGCGCTCATAGATGCAAACCGAGACCGCGGATCCCTGCGAGGTCGAGCCGGCCAGCTCATAGGCCTCGGCCGGGGCGCCCGCGGCGCCGGCCCCGCCGCCCGGGGCCCTGAACGGCGAATTGCCGACGAGCGTCTGACCCAGGGAGGAGACGATGAATCCCGACGCCGCGAGCGCGGGAATCCGCAGCCGGCGCAAGAGGGGGTGCACCCTTGGTTCAAATATAGGCATCAACGATTTAAGACGCTAGGACATCCCCGGGGATACGTCAAACCTGCGGTCGCCGCCTCCACTCATCCACGATCTGGCGGACCGTCTCGGGCAGCGATTGCGTAATGTCCCACCCGGGATAGTGCTTACGGATCTTCCGCAGGTCGGAATAGTAGCAGATATGGTCCCCCACGCGGTGCCGCTCAACGTAGGTGAAGACCTGGGGCTTCCCGGTGAATGACTCGGCGATCTTGAAGGCCTCCAGGATCGAGGTGCTGTTGGCCTTTCCCCCGCCCAGGTTGTAGACCTCGCCGGCCCGGGGTCCGGCGATGAACGCGGCCATGAACCGGGCCACGTCGAGCGAGTGGATGTTGTCCCTCACCTGCTTTCCCTTGTAGCCGAAAATGTTGTAGTTCCGTCCCTCCAGGTTGCACTTGACCAGGTAGCTCAGGAAGCCGTGGAGCTCCACGCCGGAGTGGTTGGGTCCCGTCAGGCACCCGCCCCTCAGGCAGCAGGTGGGCATCCCGAAGTAGCGCCCGTACTCCTGCACCATCGTGTCGGCGGCGAGCTTCGACGCGCCGAAGAGCGAGTGCGTGGACTGGTCGACCGTGAACGTCTCGGGGATCCCGTCGGCGTAGGCCGGGTCCGCGAGGTCCCAGCGCGTGGGCAGCTCCCTCATCGCGATCCGGTTCGGGGCGTCGCCGTAGACCTTGTTCGTGCTCAGGTGCACGAACGGCGACTCGGGGCAGGCCAGCCGGGCGGCCTCCAGCATGTTCATCGTGCCGACCGCGTTCGTGTCGAAATCGTCGAACGGGATCGCGGCCGCGCGGTCGTGGCTCGGCTGGGCGGCCGCGTGGACGATCGCCGCCGGCTTCAGCCACCGGACCAGCTCAATGACGCTCGCCCGGTCGCGGATGTCGAGCTCGTGGTGCGTGAACTTCCCGAGCTCCCGCTTCAGGCGCTCCTGGTTCCACCTCGTGTCCCCCTGGGGCCCGAAGAACACGGCCCGCTGGTTGTTGTCCACCCCGTGCACGGAGTACCCCAGCTCGCGCGAGAAGTAGCTGCAGACCTCGGAGCCGATCAATCCCGAGGAGCCGGTGACTAGGAGGGTCTTTGTCATCGAGGGAGGGGCCGGGACGCCATCACAGGGGCTGGAGGCGGTACTTTGCCAGGGCCCACATCCAGGTCAGGGGGTCGCGGATCATCGACACCTTCTTTCCCTCCTTGAACGAGCGCGAATGGTACGAGACGGGTATCTCGACCGGCTTGTATCCCTTCCTGACAAGCTTGATCAGGAGCTCCCAGTCGAAGTCGAAACGGTTGCTTTCAAACTTGAGGCCCGAGATGCAGTCCCTGCGGAAGACCTTGTACATGGTGAACGGGTCGTTGAGCCAGATGCCGAGAGAGGCGTTGATCATGAGGGTGAAGGTCCAGTGCGCAAGGTTCAGGACGAGCGCGTGGTACTTCTGGTCGGTGAACTTCCGGATGGCCCATCCCTTCTTGTCGTGGCGGGACCCGAGCACGAACGCGTGCTTTCCCGCGGCGATCGGGGCCAGGAGCTTCTCGTAGTCGGCGAGGTCGTACTCGAGGTCGGCGTCCTGGATCATGATGATGTCGCCGGTGGCGGCCGCCAGGCCCGTGCGCACCGCGTGGCCCTTGCCCTTCGGGGCGTCCTCAAGGATCACGGTCACGGAGGGATGGTCGCGGTAACCGAGGACGACCTCGCGCGACCCGTCGGTCGAGTTGCTCTCGACGATTATGAGGCGCAGGTCGAATCCGGCCATCCGCTTCGCGGCAAGGGCGTCCAGGGCGGGCCGCACGGTCGCTATCTCGTTAAAGACGGGGATTATCACCGAGACCGTCAGGGCGGGGGAGGCCGTCATTGAACGGGGCGGGGGATCGCGGCGGCCGCGCGCTCGGCGGGAGTGGGGTTTCGGTTCATGCGAAGCGCAATGGAGGGGTGCTTTTGCGCCGCCGTCAATCCGCGCGGATGCGTCCCTTGCGACCGGGTGGCGGGTCCGGATGCGGATGGGGCTCGTCTGACTTCGGGAGGCTCGTGAAACGAGGCCTATTTCCTAAGCCCCAGCGCCTTACCTTACTCCAATTGGTCTTGCCTCGCCGACCCCTTGCGCCTTCATCCGATAGCGATCCAATTCCCGAGAATCACCGACGACATGTTCCATGCGGAGATAGAAGCAACCAGCCTGTGCAACACGCGCTGCCTGCATTGCCCGCATGAGGCGATCAGCCGGCCCGGCGGGAAGATGACCTGGGAGACCTACACGACCGTCATCGAGAAGATCCGCAATTACGTGAAGGGACAGCCCTATTCCGTCTCCTATTCAGGGATGGGTGAGCCGATGCTCAACCCATTGATATACAAATTCATCAAGCACGTGTCCGATGAGGCCACGACGGCGTTTTCCTCGAACGGCGCCGTGCTGACCGAGCAGAATGTCCGCAAGCTGATCGATGCCGGGATGGATACGATCTACGTGAGCTTCAACGGGGACGAGCCCGAGATCTACTCGAAGATGATGGGGGGCCTCAACTACGACAAGATCCTCGCCAACGTCCGCCGGGCAGTGGAGCTCGCCCGCGGGACCCGGCTCAAGATCCGGGCCAACGTCAGCATCACGAAGGCCAACCAGGACCGCGTCAGCCGCATGGACGAATTCCTCCAGAAGGAGGAGATGGGCCCGGTCTCGTTCTCGCTGTGCCATAGCCGGGGAGGGAACCTGCAGGACGAGGCGGTGTGCGACACGCCGGCCCTAGGGGTCGAGAACTGGGAGTGCGACGTGATGAAGAACACGCTAACCGTCGACTGGCAGGGCAAGGTCCACATCTGCGAGCACGACCTCCATGGGGCGTACGAGCTCGGGGACCTGATGACGGAGCCGCTCGAGGTCGTCCTCGAGCGACGCGAGCTCCTGCTCAAGGACAGCCGAGCACTCGAGATCTGCAAGGGGTGCAACGACGTCATGAGGGCCGCGGGGACGCCGCCGCTTGCGAGCCTGAACGGCGGGCTTTTCCGCGACTGGGTCTACTATCTTTTCAAGGACATGGACGACCCGCTCTCTGAGGCGAACGACGTCATGAAGTGGATCATACGGATCTACGAGAAGGAGGGCCGCACCGATCGCCTCGTGAACCGGCTTCTCGAGATCGAGAAGGCCTCGCACGAGGCGCTGCTGGAGGAGCGCGCGGCGCTCGCAGCCCTTTCCGTGGACCGGGCCACTATCCTCGCGGAGAGGCAGTCAATCCAGCGGATGCTCGACGAGCGCGACAGGCAGTTCGCCGAGCTCCACGCCGGCTGGGTTGCGATGCGCAGGGACCCCCTTTGGCGGTTCGCCAACATGATCCGCAACGACCTTAGGCGGATCCTCCGGATCTTCGGACGGGGCGCCGGATAGTCGGTCCCCAAAAGGCGCCTTGTAGGCTGATGAAGCGATGGTATCGCTGGTCCCTCTGTCTCACCGGTGGCGAGCCCCGGGCCTCCGGTTGGAAATCATTGCATTCCGATGACTGCCGACTGAGGTAGACACGGTGTTTTCACGCAGGATACGCGGATCGGACTCAAATTCGGCCACTTCTTTGATCTTGAGAGCCTGCCGTGCGGTTGCGCTCAACATCATTGTCCCCGTTTTTCTGGCATGGGTGCTCATGCGCGGGCTCCACAAGCACTTTCATCCCTCGGATATCCGCGACTCTGTCGCAAGTCGCAACTCCTATGGCCAAATATCCCTCAGGTTGAAGCTGCCAGGAACCCATGCGGGAATCCCCGAGCCGCTGATCTCCTGCGGACGCATCGGCAACGCCTCGATAGTCTTCATCCGATTGCTGCCCAACAACCGGGCAAATGTTGGGATCGATTTCTGGGGAGCGGAGCTTGCCCAGAGCCCGGATTTCGTTCTGCCGGCGATGGACGCCGAGATCGACGTGACTTGCGCAGTGCCCGCCTTTTTTCCAGCGGAGGGGGATCATGAGTGGGCCGGGATCACCGCAGGCGCCCAACAGCGCCGGCGCAGCGAGTATATTATCGCCGTCAACGGCACGACCCGGCTCAAGGGCACGCTCCAGTACGTCGAGCCCCCTCACTCCCCGATCTATTACGGCGTCAACCCACTGGGCGGCTCCTTTGTCTCAAGCGCCTTCACGGGGGCGATCCTTCGAGTCGCACAGAGATTCTAGGGTCGCGTACAAATGGAATCGGCACAGCTCCAATACCGGGCGCACATCGACGGCCTTCGCGGCATAGCCGTGCTTGCGGTGCTCGGCTTCCACGCCTTCCCCGACGTCCTCAGGGGTGGATCGACGGGTGTGGACATCTTCTTCGTCATCTCCGGTTTCCTGATCTCCAGCATTCTGTATGCGGACTTCTCTGCGCCGGCGTCACGGCTCGGCGGGGTGATTCTGAACTTCTACTACCGGCGGGTGAGGAGGATCTTTCCCGCGCTGATCATCGTCCTTGCCGCGTGCTTCGTGTTGGGATTTGTCCTGATGCTCCCGAGCGAGCTCGCGGGCCTTTCGCAGAGGATCGTGGCGAGCGCCGGATTCTACCTGAATTTCCTGTTCTCCGGGAAAGAGGACTATTTCAATAGATCCTCAAGTTCCAATCCCCTGCTGCACCTCTGGTCGCTCGCCGTAGAGGAACAATTCTACCTCCTATGGCCGCTCGCCATTTGGTTGGCGATGCGCTGCCGGATCAGGATGCTGCCCCTCGCCGTCTTCCTGGGGTCATGCTCCTACTTCTGGAACGCGCAAAAATACCCTGGCACTGAAGCCAGTGTGTTTTTCCTGCCGCAGATGCGCATGTGGGAACTGTTGATCGGTGCCGCCTCTGCGGCGGTCTTTCCCCTCATTGCGCAGACCCCTTTGAACCATGGGGACCTAGTATCCCGGCCGGGGCGCCGCTGGGTCGCCGGCTTTCTGCCGAATTGCCTTTCCATACTCGGCATAGCGCTCATCGCGGCCGGCCTCATCCTTATCAAGCGGGACGCGAGTCTTCCCAACGCCTGGACCCTTCTTCCGACGGTGGGGTCGGCCTGCATCGTGTGCTCTGCCGGGTCGGCGTGGACGAATCGCCATATTCTGTCCAGCCGGGTTCTCGTCTGGATCGGGCTGATCAGCTACCCGCTATATCTTTGGCACTGGCCTTTGCTGACATTCACTCAGCTCACCAGCGATCATGCGAACTCAGGTGTCACGAAATTCTCTGTTCTCGCGGTCTCCGTGGTCCTTGCGTGGCTCACCTATCGGCTTGTCGAGAGGCCCATCCGCCACGGACGCCATTATCGGCGCATATGCATTGCGCTTGTAGGCTCGATGGCTGCCATGGCCGGCCTCGGATGCTACACCAAGATGGAATACGGGTTTCCTTCGCGATTTCCGGCCTTGATCAGCGAAATCTCAAAATTCCAATACGACCCCGCATCCTCCGTGCGGCAGGGAGCATACTTCCTAATGGGCGACGCTGATGAGACGAAATTCAAGAAGGACCCGAACGAGATCCAGAAGGGCCGACCCACTCTCTACCTATGGGGCGACTCCCATGCTGCGGCGCTCTATCCTGGGGTAAACGAGGCCTACGGGAAAAAATATAACATCGTCCAGAGGACGACGGCCGGGACACCGCCGTTCATGCCGGACTATTTCAATCCCGGGGGCGCGCGGCAGATCAACCAGTTCGTCTTCAATTCAATAGTCAGGGACCGGCCGGAATATGTGATGCTTGAGGCCGACTGGCCGGGATATGAGTGGACGCAAGTCGAACGAACGATTGTCGCCCTGAAGTCGGCGGGTATCCGGCACGTGATCTTGGTCGGACCGGTCCCGCAATGGATTGGCACGCTTCCGCAGCAGCTGTTCAACTACGTAAGGCGGCACAGGGGGGAACCGGTGCCGACGAGGATGACAGCTGGGGTCGACCCAGGGCCTGCCTATGTCGACCAGCTCATGGCCTCGCTCGCCGAGCGCCTTGGGATCGTATACTTTTCCCCCTGCCAGATCCTAGGAAACAAGGACGGCTTTCTGGTCCGAGTCGGGGACACGCCGGAAACGGTCACAACCTACGACAGCAGCCACCTTACCGCGAAGGCCTCCATATACCTGGTGTCGCATTTTCCGAAATTGTGACCGGCACCCGGGGCTTCATCGCTATTTCCCGGTCCCGAGGACTCTAGTTGAAGGCCTACGTGAAAACAAACACCCCAGGTGGAATCGCACGCTAATTTGCAGCAATGCGATAGGAATCATTCAGCATCGACTAGCTGGCGCCGGTTTCCGGCTTCCTTCCCGTCGCGGCGATCATCCCGTTGGGGAGGTCGTGGACGGTCACGCCGGAAAACCCGGCCTTCGCAAGGTACGTCCTCAGCTCCTCGCGCGTGGAGGTCATGCTCATGTGGGCGGGCCGGCGGTCCAGGGGATAGTTCGCGCTCTCCGTGAAGATCCCCCAGCCGAGCTCGGAATCGAGGGGATAGTTGTCGAAATAGCAGCGGCCCCCCGGGCGCAGCACCCGAAGCGCCTCCTGGACGTAGCGGTACCTGTCCCATTCGAACAGGTGCATGAAGACGGTCGTGCAGTAGACGAGGTCGAACGAATCCCTCGGGAACTCCTGCAGGCCGACGGTCGCCAGCTCGACAAGCGTCGTGTTGGGCCGGTCCTTCAGGCGAGCCGCGGCGTGCCCGAGCATGGCCCCGGAGATGTCGGCCCCGAACCAGTGGAGGCACTCCCGGCTGAGGGGCTTTCCCACTCGCCCGATCCCGCATCCGATCTCGAGGATGACGTCGCTCGGGTCGAGCCCCACGGTCGCCCGCAGGATGTCGATCGTGCCCCGCGCCGTGAGGTCGAGCGTCGCCTCGTCCGTGTGGCCGGCCACGGCAAGCCAGGCCACGTCGGCATCCTGGGCCTGCCGGTCCCACACGCTCTTGTACTCCGAGCGGTCGCCGAGGTTGGCGGCGCTCTCTCTCCAGCGCGCATGGGCGTTTTCAAGGCTCATGGGCGCGCGGGCTCGCACCAGATGGACGTCTGCATGATCCACCGCCAGTCAGTCCCGCCCAGCTGGGCCTCCAGGCTCAGGGACTGCCGGCCGGGGGGAGTCTCGAAGGTCACCTCGAATCCTGGGCGCGGATTGGCGGGCTGGGGGCCGTAGCGGGCGATCACCTCGGGCTCCTCGAGCCCGGTTTTCCCCCCGAACACGCGCCCGCTCAGGTTCACGCGGACCGCCGTGACCGCGCGGCCGTCCCGGGGCCATGCCCAGCCCCGGAGCGTGAACGATTGTTCCCTGTAGATCCGGAAGGGGGACGTGTGCAGGTAGTAGGTGAAGACCTCCGCCGCGACGGGATCGCCCTCCGCCGGCCGGGAGGCGCCCCTTTTGGGGGACGCAAGAGCGCGATCGACCGCGCGGAGCGGCGCGCTGAGCTTCCAGGCCAAGGAGCCCTTGATGCGCTGCAATTCCGCGGCCAGCGCAGCGGCCACGACTCCCTCGGCCTCGAGCTTGCGGGTCAGCTCCTCGAGGTCGGCCGAGGCCTCCTGCTCCCTCTTCACAAGGGCCGCGAGCTGCTCGCGAAGGGTGTGGAGATAGGTATTTCGCTCCCCCCGGTCGAGGAACTCGTGCACCATGTGGGCGCGGTACTCCGCGTCGCGCCGCCTAACGGTGTCGAGCTCGGACTGGAGCGCCGCGATCCGGCCGTTCAATTCGTCAAGCAACTCGCTCATCGCAGGTGGTTGGCCCAGGTCTTCACGGTGCGCGACAGGTACGCCGGCGAGAAATCCTCCCCGACCAGCGTCAGGTTGGGGTTGTAGGCGGGGTCGGTCATCAGGAGGTTGCCCCACGTGTTCATCATGTAGTCGATCTCCGCCTGGAACCGGGCCTTCTTCTCGGGGGTGTTGTCGACGCCGCGGGTCGCGGACTCATGGTGGTAAAACTCCGCGAACGGGGTCCAGAGGTTTCGGTAGCCGGCCCGGATCAG
>Ga0181526_10000051_pt1 | contig 119142 bp, 93 predicted proteins | sample PEATcosm2014_Bin_35_FD_119750 | JGI IMG/M metagenome (GOLD analysis project Ga0181526, IMG submission 119750) | Peatland microbial communities from MTU Mesocosm Facility, Houghton, MI, USA - PEATcosm2014_Bin06_30_metaG | ecosystem: Environmental > Terrestrial > Soil > Wetlands > Peat | place... | reverse complement strand
GTGTAGGTCGTCGTCGTAGCCGGCGACACCGTGATCGATGCCGTCGTCTCACTGTCACTCCAAAGATAACTTGGATTGCTCGCACTGGTGGTCGCCGTCAAAGTCGCCGAAGATCCCGCGCAGACCGTCGCCGAGTTCACGCTCACCGTTGGCAACGGATTGACCGTCAGCGAAACCAGGGTCGAACTGACGCTGCAACTGCCAATGCTCACGACGCAGAGATAGCCCTGCCCGAGTGTATTGGTGTCTTGCGCATCCACCGCAGCCACCGCGGCATTGGTCAGGGTCGCATTGGTCGTGCCCGTGAAGTTGCCCGAGCCTTCCACCAGGTTGGTCCCATCCCGCTGCCATTGGTAGCTCAAGCCGCTGCCAGTGGCGCCCACCGTCCAGGTAACCTCCGAGCCCGCACAGACGGCCTGATTGGTGATGTCCAGCGTCAGCACTGGCTGCGGATTGACCGTCACCGTGCCCGAACCGCTGTTGGCGCAACCTGTCGTGCCATCGGTCACTGTCACCGTGTAGGTCGTCGTCGAGGCTGGCGACACCGTGATCGAGGACGTGGTCGCCCCGCCCGGACTCCACAAATAACCCGGACTGCTGGCGCTGGTGGTCGCCGTCAAAGTCGCCGAAGATCCCGCGCACACCGTCGCCGAGTTCACGCTTACCGTCGGCAATGGGTTGACCGTCACGGTGCCCGAACCGCTGTTGGCACAGCCCGTCGTGCCATCGGTCACCGTCACGGTGTAGGTCGTGGTCGAGCCCGGCGACACCGTGATCGAGGACGTGGTCGCGCCACCGGGACTCCACAAATAACCCGGGCTGCTCGCGCTGGTAGTCGCCGTCAAAGTCGCCGAACCGCCCGCGCACACCGTCGCTGAGTTCACACTCACTGTCGGCAACGCATGGACCGTCACGGTGCCCGAACCGCTGTTGGCACAGCCCGTCGTGCCATCGGTCACCGTCACCGTGTAGGTCGTCGTCGAGGCTGGCGACACCGTGATCGAGGACGTGGTCGCCCCGCCCGGACTCCACAAATAACCCGGACTGCTGGCGCTGGTCGTCGCTGTCAAAGTCGCCGAACCGCCCGCGCACACTGTCGCCGAGTTCACGCTCACCGTCGGCAATGGGTTAACGGTCAGCAGCGCAGTGGTGGAAGCCGCATCGCCCGCGCTGTTGGAGGCAATGGCATAATAGCGATCGCCGTTATTGCCTGTGGAGGTGGTATAAGTGGCGTTGGTCGCGCCGCTAATCGGCGAAGCATCGCCCTTGTCCGAGCCGCTCCAGCCGCCGGAATAGTTGTCGGCGTTATCATAGGCAGAGCCGGCATACATGCTGTTGAAATAAAGGTTGTAATTAACGCCGCCGCTGGTGTTGTGATTAAACAACACCACTGAGTCGGGAGCGCCCGTCGTCGCAAAAGCGCCCGAGTATTCGACGGTGCTGCCGCCGCAAGGAGTTATCAGCAACGAATAGCTTGCAGGATTGCCTGTTCCCACAATCACCTGGATCCGCAACCCGGTTGCCGTGTAGCCGACGCTGGTGGTATGGGCGGAGCCGTCGTAGTAAACGTATTCAGTTCCGCCGCCCTGGAAATAGAACGAGAACAACGGGTTGTTGTTGGAATTGTGCAGGCTAAACCCTACCTGCACACCAGTGTTCACGAAGCCATTATCCATGTCAATTTGGAATACCTGGCCGCTGGTCAGGGCGGCGGGGAACGTGCGGACTACAGTCTCGTCACCATTGGTGCCGCCGTAGAGACCCCAGGAGCTGCCGCCCGGCGTGTTGATATCGCCGAAACTGCTGAAACTATCGCAGTTTGACGCCCCGTTGTTGTTGTCGGTGGAACTGCTCAGGAAGATGGTCCCGCTTCCGCTTCCGGTCCACGCGCTTCCCCAACCCGCATTCGCGTGCTTGTACCAAGCGTAGGAGTCGGTGCCGGAGGCCGCCACCGTGAAGGTCGCTGACGAACCGTTGCACGCCGTCTGCGGCTGCGGGTTGGTGGTGATGACTGGCGCCGCGCCCGTCACCGTCACGCTATAAGCCGTGCTGCCCATGCATCCGTTTGTGTCGGTTGCTGTGATCGTGAACGAATAACCACCCGCCACCGTCGGCGTGCCCGAGAGCACTCCATTTGTGGAAAGACTCAGACCCGTCGGCAACCCGCTGCCGACGGTGAAGGTGGATGCCCCCGAGCCGCCACTGGATGTAACGGTCGTGGTGTAGGCCGCGTTGATCACTTCGCTTGGCAGACTCGCCGGCGATACCGAGATCGTCGGGCAGCTAATCGTGACAGAGTTGGACTTACTGCCCGTGCATCCCGATGTATCCGTCGCCGTTACCGTAAAACCGTAAGTTCCCGCCGCGGTTGGCGTGCCCGAAAGCACACCACCGGAGGAGAGGGCCAGACCGGCCGGCAGCGTGCCGCTGGTCTTGCTGAACGTGTAAGAGCCGTTGGCGCCGCTGGCCGTGAAGGTCGTGCTGGAGTAGGCCGTTCCCGTTGTCCCGGACGGTGGAGCGCCCGACACGGTAATCGCCGGGCAGGCGGGCGTCACGGTGTAGAACTGGGTGCCAATACAGCCGTTATTGTCGGTGGCTGTCACCGTAAAGGTTTTCGAGGCATCCGATGTCGGCGTGCCCGTGATCGCGCCGGTGTTGGTATTGAGCGACAGTCCGGCCGGCAGAGCGCCAACGGTCACGGCAAAGGTGTAGGGAGTGGCGCCGCCGTTGCCGCTGAGCGTCTGGGTGCCATAAGACGCGGCCACCGTGCCATTGGGCAGGGATGTTGGCGAGAGGGTAATTGAAGCGGAACAATCTTCCGCGATGGATAAAGCCTGTGTGGTGGAACACCCTGAGCTTGTCGTGACTTCAACCGTGAAATTGGCCGTGCCGCCGTGACCATTGTAAGTTCCAGAAATCACTCCATTCGAAGAGTTGATGGTCAACGTGGACGGGAGGGCGCCCGCGCTGATGGACCAGGTATAACCGCTGCCGCCAGTGGCCGAGACCGTCTGGCTATAGGGAGAGCCGATTGTCAAAGCGGGCAGGTTCGTGGTGGTGATGCTCGGAGTGGTATTGACAGTCAGGGTGGCTGCCGATGAATCAACGGCCGTGCCGCAGGCGTCCGTCACCACACAACGATATTCATAGCCGTTCATGGCTGAAGTTGTCGCCGCCGTGGTGTAGTTGGCCGTGGCGCCTCCGCTGCCGGAGCTGACGTTGTTCCAGGTGGAGCCGCTGTTTGTGCTGACTTGCCACTGAAAAGCAGGGCTTGATGCGTTGGTGGACGCCGCTGTAAATGAAGCCGTCGCACCCGAGCAAACTGCCGTCGAACCCGGTTGCGTCGTTACCGTGGGTGTCGGGCAGCTGACGCCAATGTTGTTGAATTGAAGATTATTGCCGGAACCGATGTCGAACGTATAAAACCGCATCTGTGTAATGGACTGGCCGTTGGCGGGGTTCGCCAGCGAGCCGGTGAATGGACCGTAAGTTGTTTGAGCGCCCACCCCCGGCTCTTTGACCGTCATCGAGTAGTTCGAGGCGGACGTCAGCGTGAATGTGACACGCATGCCGCTGCCGGCGTAGGGTATCGAGGATTGCTTTGTTGTTCCATTTTTGTCAACAATATACCAGGCGTCATTTCCGTTGTAATGCAACTCAAAAACCAACTGGCTGTTTGCGTTGTATAGTGTCAATCCTTCGGAGCCGCCGGTTTGGACGCCGCCATTATGCATGTCAGCGGTGATTGTCTGGCCGGCCTGCAGGACGCTTGAACCGTTGGCGCTGGTGAACGGACGCGCGGAGCTGGTGGCGGTGCTGGTGTTGGTCCCGGTATAAATGCCCCACGCGGTGCTGCAACCATTGCCATTGATCGTCGTGTCCGTGGTTGTATAAGTGCCCCCTCCGGTCGCGATGGTAACTGACCAGGCGCCAAAACCGCTGCCACCGTTAGTGCCATTCGCGCCGTTATCATTGCATGCGTTGTCGCTGGCGGTGGCGGCGGCATTCGCGCGCGGCGGCGCGAGAGCCGCCAAAAATACAATTATCGTCAGTGCGGCCAATGCCCGCCGCAGGTTGAGCAGGGTGGAATATTGGATTAAAGCTTTCATACTTCAGGTTTTTTTCATCAGGATCGGACGATTGGAAGAGTGCATCCTTCGAACTGCCAGCCACGCGCCCCGCGACCGGGCCGCGGCCTGGATTGCGTCGCCGGATTCGACAATCAGAATGGAATCCAACCCGACAGCGGCGGACTTGGTTGACGCGGCACGTTGCATGGCAATAGTTTTTTTCAGTTGCTTTCTGGACTTTTTAACGTTGTAAGGCTGACTTATAGCATCTATTCGCTCCCCGTGCATCCGCATAAACATGCGGTATGCCAGACGGCGGTTTGCGCCAAAAAGGATTGTATGACGTGCATCGCGCGACGGCGAATGCGCCGGCTTTTTTGCCTGAAAGCGGCCGGGAAGAGCCGCAAGGGAATGACCGCATGAAGATGCTATAGATTTTCCACCTGGAAAGGTGGATACTGTCTTATTGCCCAGGCCCGAGGCGTTGTCGAAAGCACCATGATGGTCGCTTGATTCGCAACGGGTTCGCAACTGGTTATACATGAAAACTCGATTCTGCCCAGGGCTTGCCGTCATTGTTGCGGCAGCCTGCTTGATCCCTGTGCCCGCCCGCGCCTCCACAACCAATGTTCACACCTCGTTCCACTGGCATATGCATCAGCCTATTTACTGGCCTAACCGGCGCGATTACGGCATTGACCATTACGAACAGGCGTGGGACACCATCCAGCAGCAGAACGCCGGCCGGCCCGACCCCAGTCCGGAGGTGTTGAGCAGCGTTTTCGGCGAAGCGGACCGCGTCAACGCCTATCAGACCTCGCCGTACGATGCGCTCTCCAGCATCCTGAGTTACCCGAATTCAGGCGCGCAGATGAGTTTCTCCGGCGCCCTGATCGAGAACGTGCAAAGTCTCGCCGCGGCCGGCCAGTTGGGTTATGGCACGGGTTGGAATCAGGACAACCAGCAGGCGCGCGGTTGGTCCACGTCCGGCGGCCATCCGCGCCTGGACTTGGTGAATTTCACTTACCATCACGCCCTGGCCCCGCTCATCAGCGCGGCAACTCTACAGATGGAACTGCTCATTCAGCAGCGACAGATGCAAATCTTCTGGGGCACGACCCCGCCCCAGTCGCGCGGCTATTTTCCCGCCGAAACCTGCTTCGCTGAGTACATGATTCCGACGCTGCAAAGTGTTGGCATCCAATGGTCCATCGTCGCCAACAACCATCTGGCGCGGGCCTGCGCGGATTTCCCGGTGGTCACCGGTTCGGGCGGCGAGAATTGCGACCTGCCCAATCTGGCCGACCAACTCGATCCCGCCCAAGGCGCAGCCAATTATCAGAGGATCTCGATTCAGCGCGGTTGCGCTCCCACCCAGGTCATGCCGTTCGGTTTCCAGGTTCACTATGCCCGCTATGTTGATCCGCAGACCGGCGCCGCCTCGACCCTGATGGTCGTGCCGAGCGATCAGGCCTTTAGCTGGATGGACAGTTACAGCACATGGGACTTGAGCCTGCTCGCGCCGTTGCAAGCCCGCAATAATCCCGCCAAACCGGCGCTGGCACTTTTCGCTCATGACGGTGACAATGCCTGGAGCGGCGGGTATACCTATTACAACCAATGGGTCAACCAATTGGCCAGCCAGGCCGGCAGCCTCGGTTACGAACCAACCACCATCGAACAGTTCCTTCAGGATTTTCCTCCCGCCACGAATGATATCGTTCATGTCGAGAGTGGCGGTTGGGTCTTTGCGGACAGCGATTTCGGCTCGCCCATCTTCATCAACTGGCACTGGCCCCCAAGTTACACCGCCGCCAACGGCGCAAATGTGGTGGACCCCAGCCAGGGCGTCAGCGACAAGGCGGACAATTGGCGGGTGATCACCGCCACGGAAAACCGGGTCAAAACCGCGCAACAAATCTCGGGCATCACGCCCAACATTGATCAGGTGCGCGATCCCGGCAGTTTTTCGGGCACACCCAACGCGGTGGATTTGGGCTGGCATTATTATCTGGCTTCCCTGGACAGCGGATTTGTTTACTTCGGCTGCACGGGCGACGAATGCGAGCGCTCCACCATCGCGCAATCCAACGCCGTGCGCAATGTGGACCCGATCCTGTCCGCCAACCCCGCGGCCGACACCACGCCGCCCACTGTTTTCATCCCGCAACGGCATCCCTGGAATCCGGGCGGCACCAATTTCGGCGTGCAATATGGTTACACGCTGACGTTCGAGACCAACACGGATTTCTGGATTTGGACCTACGCCTATGATGTGTCAGGCATCACGAACGCCAGCCTGTTCTTCCGCGTCAACGGCACAAACCCGCCGGTCAGCGATGAATTCAAGACTTACGCCGGAGGACAGGACACCGGCGCCTGGATCACTTCCAACCTGACTTTGCGGGTTGTGGCTCCGACGCTCGGCGTGACGCCACAATATATCGCTGATTATTATTATACAAAAGTCACCGGCATCACCAATGCCTATGTGGATTATTATGTCAGCGCCACGGACAGCCGGGGCAATACCAGCCAGTCCCCAATCCAGCATGTCTGGGTGGGCGCAGGTTCGGGCGCCAGCAGCAGTGGCGGCAATGGCAGCGGATGCGACGGCGCCGTCTGCATCGCGCCGGCGGCGCCGGTCGCCGGGTCGCAGGTCACCATTCAATATAATCCCGCCGGCGGCCCCATCGCCTCAGCCTCGACCGTGGACATTCATCTGGGCTGGAACGGATGGAATCCCGTCGTCTCGCCGGACGCGCCGATGACTTTTCTCAGCGCATCCAACCTCTGGCAATACACCGCGACCATTCCGAATACGGCGACGCAGTTGAATTGCTGTTTCAACAACGGCAGCGGCACCTGGGCCAATAACAGCGGGGCGAACTGGAATTTCACCGTTACGGTGAACACCAATCCCGTGGTGCCGTCCCAACCGCAGAACCTTGCCGCCACCCCGGTGCAGACCAATCAAATCAACCTGGCCTGGTCGGCTGCGTCAGGCGCGACAGGCTACATCGTCAATCGCGGCGATTCGCCGGTGGCCCTGACCAGCGGCACAACCTACTCGGACACGGGCCTGACGACGAATACTTCTTATTGCTACTCGATCGTGGCCTCCAACAGTGTGGGTTTCTCGACCCCGAGCGCGACCGTCTGCACGAACACGCCGGCCGTCAGTTCGGGTGGCAGTGGTGGCAGCGAATGCGAAGGCGCCGTCTGCATCACACCGGCGGCGCCGGTCGCCGGGTCGCAAGTCACCATTCAATATAATCCGGCCGGCGGCCCCATCGCCTCAGCCACGAATGTGGACATTCATCTGGGTTGGAACGGATGGGATCCTGTCGTCTCGCCGGACGCGCCGATGACTTTTCTGAGCGCATCCAACCTCTGGCAATGCACCGTGGCCATTCTGAATACCGCGACGCAGTTGAATTGCTGTTTTAACAACGGCAGCGGCACCTGGGCCAACAACAGCGGGACGAACTGGAACTTTAGCGTCACGGTGAACACCAATCTCGTGGTGCCGTCCCAACCGCTGAACCTTGCCGTCACCCCGGTGCAGACGAATCAAATCAATCTGGCCTGGTCGGGTGCGACGGGTGCGGCAGGCTACCTCGTCAATCGCGGCGGCGCGCCGGTGGCCCTGACCAGTGGCACAAACTATTCGGACACGGGCTTGGCGGCGAACATCGCTTATTGCTACTCGATCACGGCCTCCAACAGTGTGGGTTTCTCGACCCCGAGCGCGACCGTCTGCACCAACACGCTGGCCGTCACGATCCCGGCATTCGTTCTGGACGGCGCGTTCGATTACCCCGGTTATCAACTGGCTTCAAACTCGACGATGGTGCTTTACGCGGCCTTGCGCGGGACGACTCTTTACGTTGCCACGGGGTCGCCCGGAGACAGCGGGCCGAACGATTGCTTCATTTTTGTGACCGACCAATTGTCGGCCAGCGCGACCAATCCCGCGCCTTGGGCCAAGGCCGGCATGGTGGCCGTGGCGGCGAACAAGCCGTATCTGGCCGCCGAAAGCCAGGATACTTTCATAAGTTGGTATCTCAATAATACTCAAACTAATTATCCTTGCGCCAAGTCGGCCGCCACCAGCGGCGCGATGGAAGGCGCCATCGATCTGATGCTCGCCTTCGGTTACATTCCCACGAACATTTATCTCTGCGCCGCGGCCTACGTCACCACCAACGGCGGCGCGCTGGTGGCGCAATGCCCCGCCGGTTCCGGCCCCAACATCAACCGCGGCGGCTTCCTGGAAATCCCCACCATCGCGTTGCGTGATTCCAATGGCAGCGGAGTATTTGACCTGCTTGATCCAACGCGCGGCTTTGTTCTGCTCGGCGCCTCGCTAAGCAATGGCGCGGGCTTGACCCTCAATTGGGCTTCGATGCCGGGGCATGGCTACCAGGTGGTCTATCGCAACGCCTTGGAAGACCCCTGGACCGATTTGCCCGGCGCGTCCAACGCCGCGGGACCGCTGCAACTCATCCTTTCCTACACCGATCCCGTGCCGACCAATGTCGTCGAGCGTTTCTACGGGATAAGATTAGCGCCCTAGAACCTGTTTGATTCCAACCCTGCCATGAACACTTTCAAGAAACTTTTTGCCGCCGGGTGCAACCGGCCCGTTTTCGCCTTTGTCTGCGCCGCATTGTCCATGACAACGGCGGCGCTCGCCCAATCCAGCCAGCCCGGATGGGGCTCCACGCCCTACAGCAACGCCCTTGGGACTGGCGTCACCTTTCGGGTCTGGGCTCCGAACGCGATCAGCGTCTATGTCCCCGGCCAGTTTAACAGTTGGTCAACCAGCGCCACCCCATTGGGCAAGGAGCTGAGCAACAGCGTTTGGACCGGCGTCTGGTCCGCCGACGTGCCCGCCGCGTCCACGGGTCAACAATATAAATACTACATCAATTCCACCAACATGAGCCAGCCCTGGAAGCACGACCCCAGGGCCCGCTACGTGGTCCAGGCCGGCTCCGCCTATAACGACATCATCTATGACCCGGCGGCTTATAACTGGACGGGCGACGTTGCGGTGCGGCCGCCGCTGGAGGATCTGGTCGTCTACGAACTTCACATTGGCGACTTCTATGATCCGCGTTCCCCGAATTCCCCGTCGTCGCTCCCGGGCCGCTTCATCGACGCCGCCAACAAGCTCGGCTACCTGCAAAGCCTGGGCGTCAGCGCGGTGGAAGTGATGCCCACCATGGAATTTCCCGGCTATAGCAGTTGGGGCTACAATCCGGCCGATCCATTCGCGGCCGATAATTACGCCTACGGCGGTCCGGACGGATTAAAAGCTTTTGTCCTGGCCTGTCACGAGCGGGGCATTGCGGTTTTGCTTGACGTGGTCCACAACCACTATGGGCCGACCGATCTTGATTTGTGGAATTTCGACGGATGGTACAGCGGAACCAATGAAGGAGGCATTTACTTTTATCAGGACAATGATCTCTGTTGTACTTCCTGGGGTTCCCGTCCGGACTACAGCACGCAACAGGTGCGCAATTATATTCAGGATAATTTCACCATGTGGATTGATGAATGCCATGTGGACGGTTTCCGCTGGGACTCCGTGGGCACGATGATGAATGCCTCCGGCTATTGCTGTAATCCCATCGCCGATGCCGTATCCCTCGTCACCGATATCAACACCATGATTCACACCAATTCGGGCATCATCAGCATCGCCGAGGATGTGGAAGGCTACGGCTTTGACAGCACTTGGGACACCACTTTTTACGACTGGCTTACCCCGCAACTGGCCGACACCCTGGATTCCGAGCGCGATCTGGCGGACATTGCCCATCCCATCACCACCGACACCGCGTCCGGCAGCCAGGCAGGTTTCAACCGGGTGGCGTTTCTGGAATCGCATGATATCGTGGGCGATTTGAATGGGGCCAGCCATGTCCGCCTCGTCACCGCGATTGACTCCAACACACCCAGCAGCTACCGGGCCAGGAAACTTTCCACCCTTGGGGCCGTATTCACCTTCACCGCGCCGGGCGTGCCGATGATATTCGAAGGCCAGGAAATGCTTGAGAACCAGCAGTTCGATTCCAGCCGGCCCGTGGATTGGACCAAAACCAACACCTACAGCTACATCGTCCAGCTTTATCACGATCTCATCAGCGTGCGCCGCGACGCGCAAGGCTATACCCCGGGTTTGGAAGGCGCCCAGTGCCAGATATACCTAGAGGACAACTCGGCGAACAAGATGCTGGCCTATCGGCGATGGTCCAGCGCCAACAGCAGTCAGGACGTGTTCGTGATCGCCAACTGCTCCAGTAACATCCAAAGCAACTACTCTCTCACTTTCCCTGAAGCGGGCGTCTGGTACGTTCAATTTAACAGTGACTCCACCAACTATGGGCCGGATTATGGCAACATCGGGCCGGCCACAGTGACCGCCCAAGGCTCCCCGGTCACGGGCAGCATCACCATCGGTCCTTACAGCGCGCTCATTCTTTCTCAAACCCAGCCCGTTCCACCGCAACTCACCATCGGGCAGACCAACGGTGTCCTGACTATTTCCTGGCCGAATACGTACGGGTGGTGGGTGCTGGATTCCAGCCCGGCGCTGGCGGGGAATCCGCCGCCGTGGACTGAAGTGCCGCCCGCGCAATACCAAAACAACGCAACGGAGGTTTTCATCAACCCCGTTATTTCCGCCAGTCCCGTCTTTTACCGTCTGCGCAACACCAAGCCGTAAAAGCATTTACACACCCGGCCCGCACAAACATGCTGTTGCCCCGTCCCGTTCGCGGGTGTATGGTGAGACAATGCCGCGTCGCATCCAATACTGTGTGATTTTTGCGCTCTCGTTTCTGCTGGTGCTGAGCGCCCGCGCCGAAGCAATGCTGTCGTTGTTCCAACAAACCTGGAGCCAGGTATCGCAAAGGATGCCGGAGATGGCCGAGGCGGGTTACGACAGTCTGTGGCTGCCCGCTCCAACCAAGGGCAACAGCGGCACTTACTCCGTCGGCTACGATGTGTTCGATCCATTTGACTTGGGCAGCACCAACCAGTGCGGCACGATTGCCACCGCCTACGGCACACAGTCTGATTTGCTGAACATGGTGCAAATTGCCCATCGGTTCGGCATACGCGTCTATTTCGACAACGTGATGAACCACCGGGCCAGTGTTGTGCCGGGATATCCGGGGGGCGAGCCGACCAATTATTTTCCGGGTTTGATTCCGGCGGATTTTCACCTGCAAGTCGTTACCGGCGGGTATTCAAACTGGCCGAACATCAGCGATTGGTGCTATACCGAGCAAGTCCAAAACAACCCCCTCGAAGGCTTGTGTGATCTGGCCAATGAACCGGGATCGGTCAATTGGAACTTTGGCACGGTTTGGGGCGATACGACGAACAAGCCGGTGTTTATCCGGTTCCCGGGCCGGCCGGATTTGTACATGGACACCAACGGCCCGTTGTTGGGCATCGGTTGGGGCGGTGCGGGTTGGCGGCCCTTCGACGGCAATGGCCAGCCGGTGCCGGAAGATGTGACCACATATGAATGTCGGGCGGTGGCGTGGGAGCTTTACATGACCAAATGCGACGGGTTCCGGCTCGACGCGGTGAAGCAAGTGCCGGTGGATTTTTTTGGCTCGGAAACCGGCCAGACGGATGACCCGTCCTTCACAGGTTACACCGGCGCCATCCAGGCGATGTATGATTACGTCCACGGCTACGGCAGCAACGTCACCGGCAACGGTTATATCGAGACCGATGGCAATCGCAACAGCCTTTTCAACACCGAGGCGACGCGCAACGACGCAATGCTTTTCGGCGAATACGAAGCGGGAGCGCTGGCGACTGGCAGCGAGTTTAATGACTATCTCCAGTCGGGCATGCGCCTGGAGAATTTCCCGCTTTACAATTATCTGAACGACAATGTGTTCAGCGGCGCGTCCATGTCCGGCATGGACGGTCGCGATTTTGCCCCGTCAACGAGCTATCAGGGCAATTGCCCCGGCAGCGGCGGCAATTTCAGCCTGGCGCAAGCGGTCAATTTTCCGATGGTGCAAGACCCCGGCTTTCAATGGCTGGCCAACCAGCCGTTGGCGGACTCTTATTTCTTCATGCACGAGGGGTTGCCGATGATTTATGCCGATGGCTTCAATCATAACACCAACGGCAGCACGCCCGTTGAATCCCTGGTCCTCTATCTCGGCCAATCCAACAACAACACCATGCCCGACATCATGTATGTGCATAACCAGCTTTCGCGCGGCGGCACCTGGTCTCGTTGGAGCGATCAGAACATCGTGATGTTCGAGCGTTACGATTACCGCGAAGGCAACGGCTCCGCGCCGCAAACGCAGGACGTGGCGCTCTTCGGCATGAACGACAAGACCGGCTATCCCGCCGACATCTCATTCGATGACGGTGTGAGCCGGACCAGCGATGGATATTATCTGAATTCCTCCAACACAACTTCCACCGCCGTCTCAAATTCGCGCGGGTTGGGGATCGTGGTGGGTTTTCCGCCCGGCACGGTGCTGACGCAACTCGCAAGCTCTTCGCCGACCGGCGGTCGCGCTTATACGAACTTGCTGGTGCATGGCGCGACGGGCAGCATGTCTGCCGCGACCAGTTCGGCGAGCGCCGCCGATCCGACGAATCGGCTGATTTACGTCGGCGGCCAAACGCTGGCATCCGGTGGCGGCGCAATTGAACTCACCCTTCCCACCCAGTCATGGGTCATGTATGGCCTGCAGTGGCCGCAGGCGAGCCAGGCGAATGCATTGACCAACGCCATTATTCTCCGCCAGGGCGGTGTTGTAGCGCCGCAAATAACGATTCATCGCACCGACGGCCCGAATGGCGATCCGAACTACGATCCGCTGTTCCCCTTCAAAATGCGCGGCAGCGTGGATCCGTACACCGGGCTTCCGGTCACGGCCCCCGGGGAAGGCAACGTCTCCAATCTCACCTACGCCATTAACGTGCCGGTCGTGACCAACGCGAACTTCGACATCCTCGTCTGCAGCGACGCCTCCAGTTCCAACACGCTTGTCAAGCTGGACGGCGGCATAGATTTGAACAGCCAGATGGGACTCGGCCCGACGAATTTCCAGGCCGGCATCGCCCCGACGAACTTTCTTGACCTGCGCGACAACCCGCCCGGCTACGCGGATGATGTTTTCCTTGGCTACGAACAGACCGCGTTCCAATTTCGCAACGGCCCGGAAAAATTCGCCGCCCGGACTAATTCGAGCGACACCATCGTTTCACTCGGCGCGGAAACGTATTATTACACCGTCGGCGGCTCCAGCAATGTGGCTTCCGGTTCCGGCTTCGGAGCCTCCATCACCAACCAGACCGCCAGTTGGGTCTGGCATGATCCGACGAACAGCGTCACCTCATTAAGCCTGAATCCGCCTTCGCAAATGAACCCGTTGAACCCGACTTCCAGCCAATCGGTGGATATCTGGGTCAAGGTCGGCTACCAATTTCAAATCAACACCTTCTTTATTTATTACACCACGGACGGCTCGAATCCGGAAGGCGCGTTCGGCGTCGGCGAGGGCAATACTCATGTGGTTCAGGGCAACTGGGTCAACCATGACAGCGTGCAAAGCAACATAGACTGGTGGATGGGGACGATTCCCGCGCAGGGCGCCGGCACGCAAGTGCGTTACAAGGCCGCGTTGTTTGACGGCGGCAGCGCCAATCCCGGCCAGAGCATCCAGCCGATTTCCTACTCTGAGGCGTCCCACTCGAAACTTTTCGGCCTGACGCAAAATGCCATCACGAATTTCAACCCGGCGGCCGCCGTGGTCTGGCTGCACAACGACCTCAACCCGGCCAACACCGTCACCGGTTTGCAGTCCGGTTTCCACATCCTGCGCGCCCGCACCTTCCTGCCGCGCCCGGGCCAATCCAGCGTGTATAACACGTTTTTGCAGACGTTTTATTACGACGGCCCGCTGCCCGCCGGCGTGATTGCCTACCCGGCGAGCGGCAGCACGCTGAGCAACACTTACACCGTGGTCGTGCGCACCGACAGCACTGTCACCGGCGTAAACTTTAACATCCAAGACTCCAACCCCGCCAATAACGATGTCAACACCGGCCAGACTAATGGCATTGGCAATAACACGAACGGCGCGCCCATTTTCATTCCGGCCACACAAGTCAGCCCCGATCCCACGTTGAGCCTGCAATATCCGAATTATCTGCAGGAGTTCCGGTTTGTTTTTAGCGCCATCCCGCCCAGCGGCACTGCGACGATTTATGTGCAGCTCAATGAATATGGCACGGTCCTCTACACCAACCATTACACGATGCTCACCACGACGGTCAACACACTTGGGCCGGTCGTGCAATTTGCCAGGCCGGCGACCGACGGCAGCATTATTACAATGGCCAGCAATACCACTTACTTGCTCCGGGCCTGCTACTCTACAAACTTCGGCACAAGTGATACCAGTCCTTTCAACCTGACCATCAACGGCTCCTTGCAGCCGCAGTCCTCCTACCTGCTTCGACCCGCGGGGTTTAATCCGGCGGGTTACCCGCCCGCATGCTCCGGGATGAACTCGCTGTTCTACATCTGGTCGCTGAATTCGCCCGGCACAACGATGGGCGCCAATGAGCTGCAGCTCGTTTATTCCAACAGCAGCACCGGCATTGTCCTGAGCAGCGCAGTGACAGCCCTGGTGGCGCCGCAGTTGGTCATTTCCGGCTTGTCCGGCAACAACCAGCTTGTCTCATGGAACAGCGCGCCGGACGTGACTTATCAGGTGTGGGCGACGACCAATCTGGCCCAGCCGTTTCAACTCATCAGCACCAACATTCCGGGCCAGGGTTCCACGACCTCCTTTTACGACCCGAACCCGGCGCCGCAAAAATACTACGAAATCGAGGCGGTCCAGCAGTGATAATGTGATTGCCACTGGTTCGGCTTCGTGCCACTTAGTCGGCACAATTGAAACCGCGCTCTACTAAAGCACAGCAGGCCGTTGCCCCGCCCCTGCCTCCGCGCCGCAAGTGGCTCTTCCGCATCGCGGCGCTCCTGGTCATGCCGTTGCTGGCGCTGGCCGCGTTGGAGACGGCATTGCGCCTGGCGGGCTGCGGCCACCCGACCAGCCTGTTCGAGAAAGTCCGCCTCGATGGCCGCGATTACCTGCTTAACAATGAGAACTTCAGCCAGCGCTTCTTTCCGCCGGAATTGTCCCGCTGGCCCAGGCCGCTGATGATGGAGCCTGTCAAACCCGCGGGCACATGCCGCATTTTTATTTTTGGCGAATCGGCCGCGCAAGGTGATCCAGAACCATCGTTCGGGGCGGGCCGGTATTTGGAGGTCTTGTTGCGGGAACGGTATCCGGGCGTGAATTTCGAAGTGGTCAACGTTGGCATCACCGCGATCAGTTCCCATGTCATCGTGCCCATCGCCCGCGAATGCGCCCGCTATCAGGGCGACCTTTGGATCATCTACATGGGCAACAATGAAATGATCGGGCCGTTTGGCGCGGCCACCGTTTTCGGCGCCAAAGCTCCGCCCTGGCCGGTGGTGCGATTGGGGCTGGCTCTCCAGACAACCCGCGTCGGCCAACTGCTCGTGAATCTTGAACGGAAACTGAAAGGCAACGCGGCCGGGCCTGGCGTTTGGAGCGGGCTGCAAATGTTCCTCGGCAATCAACTGGCCCCGGATGACCCGCACAAGGAGATCGTGTATAAAAATTTTCAGAGGAACCTGGAAGACATCCTGCGGGCGGGCCGCAAGGCCGGCGCCGCCATCATCCTCAACACGGTGGCGGTGAACCTCAAGGATTGTCCGCCCTTTGCTTCGCTCAATTCCAGCCGGCTGGCGCCGGCCGACCGTGAAAAATTCGACCATTGGTGCGCGGAAGGACGCGGGGCGGAGATGAGCGGGGACTGGAAGCGGGCGGCGGCTGATTTTGGAGAGGCCGTCGCGCTGGACCCGCGAATGGCCGAAGCCCAATTCCGCGAAGCGGAATGCCTCTTGCAGTTGAACGATGCCGCCGCCGCCGGGCATTTCCAGAAAGCGTGCGACGATGACGCGCTTGTCTTCCGGGCCGATTCGCGCATCAACGGCATCATCCGGGAAACGGGGCGGCAACTGGGCGGGCCGGACCTGGTCTTATGCGACGCCGCGGCGTCCCTGCCCGAAGCCGGGGCCATTCCCGGTCAGGAAACCTTTTACGAGCACGTCCATTTCAACTTTGACGGGAATTACCGGCTGGCCATGTTGTGGGCGGCCCAGGCCGAACGGCTCCTGCCGGAAAATGTCAAGACCAAGGCAAAGGGCGGGTGGGCCTCGCAGGAAATTTGCGAAGCGCGCCTGGGCCTGACGGACTGGAACCGGGGGGACGTGCTCAACATGGTGCTGCTGCGCATGGAAGGGCCGCCGTTGAACAGCCAGTTCAACAACGAGCCGCGTATGTCCGCATTGACAGCCCGGCTCGACGGCATTATCCGGCACAGGAACGCAACGGCGGCAACCAACGCGCGCTCGCTCTACATCGATGCCATCGCCCGCGCGCCGCGCGATTTTATGCTGCACCAGAACTACGGGGAATTCCTCCAACTGACCGGCGACCTGAAGCAAGCCGCGCTGGAATGGAAGCAAGCGCGGGAGTTGATGCCGCGCAACCCGTTCGCGTTTCTGACCGAAGGGACATTGTTGGAGAAGCAAGGGGACTTGTCCTCCGCGCGGGCATCCTTTCGGCAAGCGGTGAATCTTCATCCGCGTTACGCCGAGGCTTGGTTTGAGTTGGGCAAACTTGATGCCGTGGAAGGAAAACTTGACGAAGCCCTGGAAAACTATCGCCGGTCGGCGGAGTTGCAGCCCGGCGATCCGCAAATGTATCTTTACATGGGCAAGGCGTTGTCGCTCTTGAAGCGTACGGACGAGTCGCTGCAAAACTTCCGGCACGCGCTGGCATTGGACGGAGCGAACTGGGAGGCGCATTACGCGCTGGGCGGGGAATTGGGCATCAACGGGCGAATCGCGGAGGCGAAAGCGGAATTCCAACAAGTCATCCGCCTTCAGCCGCAATACGCCATGGGCCACCTGAACCTGGGCGTGGCCCTGCTCAAACTCAACGATCCGGATGGCGCGCGCCAGGAATTCGCCGAGACCCTGCGCCTGGACCCGGCCAACAAATCGGCCCGAGCCTATCTGGCTGCCGTCACCAAATGACATTCCGTTTGCACCTTTGATTCCTGTCCTATATGGTAAGCGCAAGCATGTGGCCCTTGTTCAAAGAATTCCTTGGGTTTTGCCGGCAGGAGAAGAAGTGGTGGCTCATCCCACTGATTGTCCTGTTGCTGGTGCTCGGCGCCATTCTCATCTTTACAGCCAGTTCGGGCATCGCCTGGGCCCTCTATCCGTTCATGTAAACAATGCCGCCGCCGCGCCATGTCCTGGGAATCTCCGCCTATTACCACGACGCCGCCGCGGCGTTGCTGCGCGACGGGCAGATCATCGCCGCCGCGCAGGAAGAACGGTTTACGCGGATCAAGAACGACCCGGATTTTCCACGGCAGGCCATCGAGTTTTGCCTGCGTTACGGCGGGCTGAACGCGGCGGAACTGGACTGCGTTGTTTTTTACGACAAGCCGGTGTTGAAATTCACCCGCCTGCTGGAAACGTATCTGGCGGTGGCGCCGGGCGGATGGCGGACTTTCCCGGAAGTTGTTTCCAACTGGCTGGGAGGGAAATTGGACCTGCGCAAAACCATCCGCGAAGAGTTGCCGGGCCTGCGCGCGCAGTGTCCCATCCTGTTCACGGCGCACCACCAGGCCCATGCCGCCAGCGCCTTTTATCCCTCGCCCTTCACCGAGGCGGCCATTTTGACCATCGACGCCGTGGGGGAATGGGCGACGACGACGATTGGCCGCGGACGGGGAGACACCATTGAACTGCTGAAGGAACTGCGCTTTCCGCATTCGCTGGGCATGCTTTACTCGGCCTTCACGGATTACTGCGGTTTTCGCATCAATTCCGGCGAGTACAAACTCATGGGCCTGGCCCCCTACGGCGAACCGCTCCACACCGACGCGATCTTGCGGGAATTGTTGGACTTGAAAGCCGACGGTTCCTTTTGGATGAATTTGGATTACTTCAATTTTCTGCGCGGCACGACCATGACCAATGGCCGCTTTCACCGGCTGTTCGGCGGGCCGCCCCGCCGTCCGGAGGAAGCCATCAAACAGCGCCACATGGACGTCGCGCGCTCGATTCAGGCCGTGACGGAGGAAGTGGTGCTGCGCCTGGCCCGCCACGCGCGGGAATTGACCCGGGAAAAGAATCTCTGCCTGGCGGGCGGCGTGGCTCTCAATTGCGTGGCCAACGGGCGTCTTCTGCGCGAACGTATTTTTGACCGCATCTGGATCCAGCCGGCCGCCAGCGATGCCGGGGGCGCGCTGGGGGCCGCGTTCGCCGCCTGGCACGCGCAACGAAGCGAAGCCGGCCCCGTTCCTGCCAAAGCGGACGCGATGCGGGGAGCGCTCCTCGGCCCCGAATACTCGGATGAGGAAATCGAAGCAACCCTGCGCAGCCACGGGGCCAGGTTCCAACGGCTGGGCACCACCGGCTTGCTCGATGCCACCGTGAATCTGCTGCGGGCCGGGAAAGTGATCGGCTGGTTCCAGGGGCGGATGGAGTTCGGACCGCGCGCCCTGGGCAACCGCTCGATTCTGGGCGACGCCCGCTCGCCGCGCATGCAATCCATTATGAATCTTAAGGTGAAGTTTCGCGAATCCTTCCGCCCGTTCGCGCCCATCGTGCGCCGCGAACGGGTCTCGGAATACTTTGATTTGACTGAGGAGTCGCCCTACATGCTGCTGGTGGCGCCGATTCGGCCGGAGTTGCGCCTGCCTGTGCCGGCCGGCCTGAAGGGATTGGAATTGTTAAAGCAGGCCCGATCCACGCTGCCGGCGGTGACGCATGTGGACTGCTCGGCGCGAATCCAGACGGTGGCGCGCCAGGACAATCCCCTGCTTTACGAACTGCTGTTGCGCTTTGAGCAAGCCACGCAATGCGGTGTTTTGGTCAATACTTCCTTCAACGTGCGCGGCGAGCCGATCGTCTGCACGCCGGAGGACGCCTACCGGTGTTTCGTCCACACGGAAATGGATTACCTGGTGCTGGGGAATTTTGTGCTGGATCGCGCCGAACAGCCGGCGCGCCCGGCCGACCGGCGCGTGGCGCCGCAAAAAGACTGAACATGAAGCTGAAACTTAAAGAAGAGCCGAAGGAATGGCGCAAGGCGGCGTGGATGAGCGCGACCGGTCTGATGATTCTCAGCACCGTGCTGTGCTGGCGTCGCCTCTTGCCGGTGGCGGCATGGTGGGTGGTTTTGTGTTGGCTGGCCGCGTTGGATCTGGCCGCGGCGCTGCGCCCACGATGGTTTCGGGGATATTATCGCTTTTCCGCAAAGGTGGGATTTGGCCTCAGCCGGATGGCGGGAGGCGTCGTCCTGGCGCTCCTTTTTTTCATCGTCGTCACGCCGCTGGGGCTGGCGCTGCGGATGTTGGGCAAAGACCCGCTGCGCCTGCGCCGCCCGGATGGCGCCGGGAGCTATTGGTCGGAAGTCCGGCGGACATCCTCGCTGGACCGCCTGTTTTAGAAGCCTTTTCAGAGGCAAATCTCACAGCACAAACATGCGGTAGCGCGGAAAGGGACAGTGTGTTAGGTTCTTAATCAGCGACCCAACAAGTCAACATATGAAAAATATTATGAATCAAAAATTATCCACCAAAGCCATCCAGCGCGCCCTTTGCATGGGAGCCTTGCTCCTGACCGCCACCGCCGCATCCGCCGCATCATCAACGTTCATAACGTTCCAAATCGATATGACGGTCGCGTCCACGAATGGAACTTTCAACCCCGCGACCCAGACAATCAATGCGCGCGGCATGTTTGATGGCTGGGGCACCCCCGGCTTCCAATTGACGAACAACCCGCTTGCCGCCAACACCAACCTTTATACCGGTACCTTTGACGACATACTCGATGCCAATGGCGCGTTGATGCAATACCAATTTGCCGTCGCCAGCAACTCGACCATCCTCCATTATAGTGCGCAGGTTGATGGCAACAATTATATCGTGCAGCTTCCGGCCACCAGCGGGGCCAGTCTGGTGTTGCCTGTGGTGTTCTGGAGTGAAGACGGCCCTCCCCAGGTCAATGATGTCACTTTCCAGGTCGATATGGCCGAGCAACTCTATCTGGGAAATTTCAACGTCACCAATACCGTTGCCTGCCAGGGTTCATTTGAAGGCTGGAGCACTGCCAATTTCCCCTTGACCAACAATCCGGCTCAAAACGTCACCAACGGTCAGGGTTACGTGACTACCATGCCTTTTGCGGGCACTTACCAGGTCACGAACTCTCCCGGCGCGATGGCGGAGTACAAATTTGTTTACAACAACGGCAGCGACCATTATGAAGCCCCTCTGCACGGTACTCCCCAGAATAGCGGAAACCGGTTCTTCTTTAACGTGCCTCAAGTACTGCCCCTTGTAAATTTCAGCGATGCACCCTTCAGCAATACGGTGACGAACAACGTGACCTTCATCATTGACATGTCGGTTCAATTATATACTGGCAGCTTTGATCCCGTTGCGGACACGATCCAGATTTTTGGGGATTACAATAACTGGGGCCCCGGAACCACAATGGTCAATACCAATGCCGGCGCTACGAACCTCTATTACACCACAATTCAATACATTGCGGGCGCAGGCTCAGACGTGTTTTTCAAATACCAGATCAATCCGGGCGGCATCTGGGAGAACCCTGCGGCCAGCAATTTGATTGGAGGCAATCGCTATTACACTCTGGCCGCCACAAGCGGGAGTTTCACGGATGGCCCGGTTTATTTCAGCGACGCAGGCCCTTCTTCGCTCATCGACACCATCAGCGCGACCAACTGCATGGTGACCTTTACCGTCGATATGTCATCCGCGACCAATGCCAGCTATACAAACAATAATGGCGGACCCTTTACCATCGGGGTTGATTCTCCTTATCTCAACGGTATTAACATCGACACCACTGAGACCTTTTGGACGTGGAGTTACACCAGTCCGCCCAGCCAGTTTCAAATGGTGGAAACCCCCAATGATAACGTAAGCCCGATTTACACCATTACCGTGCCCATCCATCAAGGCCAGCCTCTGAATGTGCTCTATAAATACAGCATCGATGGGGGAAACAACGAGGCGGTCGATGGCGACAACCACACGCGTTACATTCGCAGTCTTCCGAATTATACAATGCCGACAGATTTGTTTGACGGCCAGGGAAATGGGACCTCATCGGAAATTTCATTCGGCAATTTCTCGGCTGCCAAGTCTGGCAATAAAGTGGCGCTGTCATGGCTGGGACGGACCACGGTTAGCTTGCAAAGCACCACCAGCTTGAATCCGCCGATTGTCTGGACACCAATGCCCCTGACCGATGGAACCAACTTGATCGTGACGCCTGGCAACGAGTTGCAGGGCGTTGCGCCTAACGGCGTGCTCGGCACAAACGTCAGCACAAACATCACCATCGGGGCCGGCAGTGTGTTCTACGAGTTAATCGGGCCACAATAGGTGGTTGGTTGCGCGCCCCGGTCAGCCACGCGCTGGCCGGGGCTGCAATGAATATCCAAGTATGAAACAGCAGAAGGCGTTTACGCTGATTGAGTTGCTGGTGGTCATCGCCATTATCGCCATATTGGCGGCCATGTTGCTGCCCGCCCTCGCCCGTGCAAAAACAGCCGCCCTTTCGGTTAAATGCATGAGCAACAAGAAGCAAATCCAGTTGGCCTGGATTATGTATGCCGGGGATAACAAGGACGTTCTGCCCGATAATCATGACTATGACGATTTCGGGGCATTCTCACCACCCACGCCGCCGGGAACGCCTGCCTGGTGCGAGGGAAAGCTGGATTGGACTTCCACCACGGGTGACAACACCAACTATGTAACAACCTTGATCGGACCTAAATATGCGTTATTTGGGCCGTACGTCGCCAGGAGCGCGGACATGTTTCGCTGCCCCGCCGATACTTACGCCAGCCCCCCCCAGCGCGCGGCGGGATGGCAGTATCGTTGTCGCAGTATTTCCATGAATGGGAATGTCGGGCCTGGAGAGAGATATGACTTTGGTTGGACCCTCACGAATGCCATCACCAAAATGGGCAATTTTACCAGGCCGGGGGCCGCCATGAGCTGGGTGTTCATTGATGAGCATCCGGATTGGATGGACGACGCCCAATTATATATTAACCCCGGCGAAACAAACGGGACTGGTGAATTCACTGAATTGCCGGGCAGTTTTCACAACAATGCCTGTGGCATCAGTTTTGCCGATGGCCATGGCGAAATCCATAAATGGCTGGATTCTCGAATCAATCTGCCCGTCACATATGTCTATCAACACAATCTCGGGAGGGGTGGACTTGTCGTCAGCTCTTCCCCTGATCTGATGTGGATGGCGCTGCGCACACCTTACCAATAAGCGCGGTGACGGCGTCGCCCAAACGGGGCTTTCCTATCCGACAAACTGAACGCCCTCCGCCACGCCGTCACCCGCGCAAGTATTTGACCACTGCGTCCGTCCGCGAATGGACGTGCAGTTTCTCATACACCGTGCGCACGTAACTCCGCACCGTGTCGATGCTGATGTTCATCCGATCGGCGATTTCCTTGTAGGCGTAGCCTTTGGACAGTTGGTCCAGAAATTCCTTCTCCCCCGGCGCCAGGCGCGACACCGGCGAGTCGTCCCCGGCCGGCTTGGAAAAAAACTGCACCACCCGCCGCGCCAGTTGCGGCGTCATGGGCGAACCGCCGCCATGAACGTCATGGATCGCCTCGAGCAGCCGCGCCGACGCGGTCCTCTTCAGCAGGTAGCCGCTGGCCCCGGCCTTCAAGGAATTGAACAGCGAGTCGCTGTCCTCATAGACTGTCAACATGAGAACTTGCGCCTTGGGCAGGAGGATTCTCAACTGCCGGACGCATTCCACCCCATTCATCCCCGGCAGGTTGATGTCCATCAGCACCACGTCCGGCGGACGGTTGGGGATTTCTTTCAGGGCCGTCTCGGCGTCGGGATAGTCGCCGGTCAGGCGCAGCGCCGGCGCGCGGCGGATGAGCGTCGCCAAACTGGCGCGGATGCCCTCGTCATCATCCACGATCGCCACTTTGATCTGGGTCTTTTCTGTCATAACAGCATGGCAATTGTCATGCTCCATTCATGGCATGGAACCGCCCCGCCTGGCAATCACATGAACGTGCGGGGGGAAGTTCAAGCGGGCGCCTTTCCATTGCTGTGGACCGTCGCAAAATGCAGGCTCAATCGGACGGTGGTTCCCTGGCCGGGCCGGCTCTCGATGGTCACGTTCTCGCCTATGGCCTGTGCGCGGCGGCGCATGTTGCCCAGGCCGTTGCCCCGCTTCTGTCCGTTGATGTCAAACCCCTTGCCATCGTCCTGCACCATGATTTCCAGCGCAGTGTCCGTCGCCTCGGCGCGGATGCGGACCTCGCGCGCGGCGGCATGTTTGAGCGCGTTGGCCAGCGCTTCCTTGACCACCAGAAAAACATTGTGCCGGACTTCCGGCGGCAGCGGGAGCGCCGGCAAATCGTGCGGCAGGTCCAGCCGGCAATGAATCCCGCCCCCCTCGAATAATTCATTGGCAAAGTGCGCGATGTATTCCACGAGGCTTTGCAGCGAATCGCTCCCCGGCCGCACCGCCCAGACAATCTCCTCCAAGGCCCTCACGGTTTGATCGGCCGACTGGGAAATTTTGACCGCATGGCTTTCCACCTGGCCGGGGTTGTCCCGATCCGCCCTGAGCAGGCCGCTCAAAAGCGAAATGCGGGCCAGGGACGAACCCAAATCATCGTGCAAGTCGCGCGCGATGCGCTCGCGTTCATTCGCCAGGGCGCGCTCCTGCTCCAATTGTTCCAACCGGCGGTGAAGTTTGCGCTTTTCCATCACCCGCGAGCCGGCCGCGATGATGGCCAGCAAACCCAGCGAGGCTGGCACGCGAAACCACCACGTTTGCCACAAGTGCGGCAGCACGATGACGGAGATTCTTGCCCCCGTCGTGTTCCAGGCCCCTTCCCCGTTTCCGGCGATGACCTCAAACCGGTATTTCCCGTACGGCACATAAGGAAAGGACGCCGAGCGGCTCGAGCCGCCTTCCACCCAGTCGGAATCCAGTCCTACGAGCCGGTACCGGAAGCGCACCCTTTCGGGAGCATCAAAATTAAGGCCGGTGTATCGAAACTCGAGCCGGTGCTTGCCCGGTGCAAGACGCAATGATTCCGAGGCATCCGGCACCCCATCCACCAGCGTCTCCTCAAGCACCACCGCCGGCGCCGGAATCCCCATCATTTGGTGATGCGGATCAGCCACCACAATCCCCTCCTGCGTTGGGAACCAGAGCAGGCCTGATTTTGTTCTGAGGCCAATCGGGAAAAATCCGCTGATGCATTCCTCGGACAACATGCCCTCCGTCCGGCCATAGACCTGCGGATACGCCGCCGGTATCTTTTGCGCCGCCAAATCCGCCAATTCATGCTTGCTCACGCATACAATGCCCCGGTCGCCTCCCAGCCAAAGATTGCCCGCATCATCTTCGAGAATTTGCGATATTGTATTGTCGGGAAGCCCTTCGCGGGTTGTAAATGTCGCCACCTTCCCCTCTTTCAACCGGCTCAACCCGCCCCCGCCCGTTCCGATCCAAAGAGTGCCTTCCGCATCCAGGTAAAGTGTGCGGACCCAATCGCTCCGCAATTCGATCGGTTTCCTCCATTGCCCGTTAGCCCTGCCTTCAACACTGAACAATCCGTCGCCGGCGGTTCCCACCCAGGTGGTGCCATCCTGCTGCGGCACAATGGCTGTTATCGCATGGACGCGCTGCCCGTTCTTTTGGGCCAGCCACTGCCCGTTGTCCTGCCACCAAAGCTCTCCTTGTCGTGTCCCCGCCCATAGTCTGCCCTGCGCATCCTCCCCCAAGGCGCTGACGTCCAGATTGGTCAACGCCGGCAACCCGGCTTCTCTCTCAACATCGCGCACGTCCTTGAATTGCAGCAACCCGCGCGCTCCGCCCACCCAGCAACTGCCGTCCCTGGCCATCAGCAGCGCTCCCGCCTGGCCATCCCCCGGCGACAAGCCTGCGGCGGGCAGGGGCCTGAAATAACGGCCATCCCAAAGATAGAGGCCCTCGCTTGATTTGCCCGCCCAAATCACACCCGGCGCCACCTCCGCCAGGCCCTGCACCGCGCCGTTGCCCAGTCCCTCGTTATAGCTGATCACCGACAGGTTTTTGGGTCGCAGCCGATTCAAGCCTCCGTGTGTGCCCACCCAAAGTTTTCCTTCCCGATCCACCAGCAGCGCTTCCACCAAGTTGTCCGACAGGCCGCTGCTCGCATTCACTGCCACCAGCTTCCCATGCTTGAACTGGAACAAACCCTCGCTCACGGAGCCGGCCCAAACCGTCCCGTCGGGATTCTCCGCCAGGGCGCTGACGTAGTGCCTCGCCAGGTGGCGGGGAAACCGGTAGCGCCGCCACTGTTCCCCCTCACGATACAGCACCGAGTCATCGCCCGCTCCGACCCAGATGCGCCCTTCATGATCCACCAGCAGGCAGTGCGGATCCTTGAGCAAATTGTCGAAGACTGGGTCATGCACCTGCAACAGTTCCCCGCCCCGCAGACTGAACAGCCCCGCGCCCTTCGCACCGATCCATAGCGCGCCGGTGCGCTTGCTGAACAGCGAAGTGATCGGTTTCCCGGCCAGCTCAGCCGGGGCGCTGAATGCATCCAGATGTCCATTCTGCCATACCGCCAACCCGGCCTCCGTGCCGACCCAAAGCCGTCCTTCGCTGTCCTCCGCCAGCGCATTCACTGAATCCGAGGGGAGTCCGTCTTGGGTGGTAAACGCCGTAAAACGCCCGTTCTGCCATCGTCCCAACCCCCGGCCCACGCTCCCGATCCACAGCGCCCCCTGCTCATCCCCCAACAACGTCTGCACCGGCCCGGCTTGAAATCCTTCCAGCAAACCGAACGACACAAATCTCACCCCGTCGAACCGGCTCACCCCGGCATCGCTCCCCACCCAAAGGTAACCATCCTTGGTCTGCGCCAGCGCCCGCACGAAATTTTGCGGCAACCCCTGCTCGCGTTGCCACACCCGGAACGTGAAGGGCAACTGCCCGCGCCCGATGGTCAGGCCCGCGTTGCCCGACTTTATTCCGCTCTCGTCCACCACCAAATCGCTGAACGAGGTCGCAATCGCCATCTCGCTGAACGTCCAGCCAGCCCCGCCCCCGCCGTGGCGCAGACGGATTTGGTTGAACGACGCGTTCGCGGCGAACTTCGTTGTCAGGCTTTCCATCTGGCTGGCCTCGGTCGCGCCCAGCCCAAGATCCGGATCCAGCCACACCGTCACCTGGTCCCTGCCCCCCGCCACATACTGCACTTTAAAAACAATCGTCCGTTCAATCCCCCGGCGCGGCAGCTCATACAACTGCGCCGGCACCGGCTTCGACGAGTTCAAATCAATGCCGTAATCGGTGGTTAGATTGTTGGTTTTGCCGGTCTCGAAAACATTGAAATTTGTTTTGCCGGCCTCAAAAACGTTGAAGGCGCCGTAGGCCCAGCCATTGAGCGAGTTGCCCACCGCCAGCCGCTCCATGTCCCCTTCGTACAGCTCGAACGCGGCAAAATAAGGCTCCGTGCCCGCGTCCGATATCGGGTTCACATGAAACTTGAAGTACAGCGTATCCGTCGCCGTATCATCCCGCTTCACCGACCCTCCCAGAATGTCCATGCCCGGCCCCGTCTCGTGCGCCAGCGTCGCTCCCAAATCGCTCCAGATGATGTCCGCCGGGCAGGAGACCGACGCCAACAACACCCATCCCGCCGCCACCCACACCCGGCCAAAGCAGCGGAGCGATAATACGGCAGGCGCGATCATGCGCAAAATATGCTTCAAATGGCGGCCAAATGAAAGCACCAATCGCACCCCTGCATGGCCTTCTCTCCTTGACGCGCAAATCGATTCCACCGAAAACAGCGAAGAACCTTGTTACGGGTCAACACCCGCTCTCGGAGCCGGAGGCAATCGGGGGGTGCCGCAACCCGACCATTTACATTGTCCATTGTCCATTCTCGGTTGTCCATTATGTAAGTGTTTTACTTGCAACATGTTATAATTCATTTGCTTGCAAATTGCTGAAAATTTCACGGTATTTGTCAGGCATTTCTTGAGAATTTCAAAAGTGGACTCCGGTTTTTTCGTGCTTTGGCGTCACAAACTGCAAGCTTTCAAAAACTGATCTGGCCCGCACCTTTATGCGGTTGTGCAAACAGGGCGTATCAGGTAGTATGCACCTTGAATCTGGACACGTACAACAGCGCAAACAAGAATCAATCGTGGTTAATTTAGCATCAAACCGGGGCTGCCGCCTCATGCGTCAGTCTTCCCGCGTTGACCGGCTGGCGCCCCTCGCGGGATCGGGCTCCAGGCTGCGGAGGACGCCGGGGCATTTCATTCGACGACAATCTTTATGACAAGCAAACTTTCTTCGAGAATCATCATCGGCTCCCTGGCGGTGGTGGCGTTATTGTGCCAGCCAGCGGCGCGAGCGGAAGATCTTTCCCAAATCCCGGCGCGACCGTCCCCGTCATGGCTGCGCGATGGCGTGGTTTACGAAATCTTCCCGCGTGATTTTTCCCCCGCCGGCACTCTCGATGGGGTCACCGCGGGCCTGGATGAATTGAAGGATTTGGGCGTGACCGTCCTTTGGACCATGCCCATTCATCCCATCGGCGAGAAGGGCCGCAAGGGCGAGCTGGGCAGCCCTTATTCCATCAAGGATTTTTACGCCGTGGATCCGCGTTACGGAACGGTGGACGATTTCAAACGGCTTGTCGCCGAAGCGCACAAGCGCAATTTAAAGGTCATCATGGATCTGGTGGCCAACCATACGGCGTGGGACAGCGTGCTGATGCAGCACCCGGAGTTTTACAAGCGAAACGCCGAGGGCAAAATCATCTCGCCGGAGCCTGCGTGGACGGATGTGGCGGGGTTGAACTATGGCAACCCGGAGCTTCGGCAGTACATGATCACGATGATGAAGTATTGGGTGCAAACCTGCGACGTGGATGGGTTCCGCTGCGACGTCGCCTTCATGGTGCCGACGGATTTCTGGGAAACAGCCCGCGCCCAACTCGAAAGCATCAAGCCGGACATCATGTTGCTGGCCGAGGCGAGCAAGCCCGATCTGCTGGTGAAGGCATTTGACGTTGATTATGCCTGGTCGCTGATGGCCACGCTGAATGATGTGCTGATCAAAGGCGCGCCGGCTTCCAATCTTCGCTCCTCGTGGGAGGAGAGCCTGCGGCAGTTCCCGCGCGATGCGCTCCACATGCGTATGACGGATGATCACGATGAACCGCGCGCGGTCTCGCGCTTTGGTGTGCGCGGCGCGCTGGCCGGCTCGGCCTTCATGTTCACCCTCGACGGCGTGCCGCTGCTTTACAACGGAATGGAAGTGGGCGACGCGACGGAATCCGGCGATCCGGCGCTGTTCAACAAGCTGCCCATTTTCTGGTCGCCCAAGGACCGCCCGCCTTTGCGCATGATTTATCACGACCTGATCCAGTTGCGCAAAGAGAACGCCCCATTCCGCACCGGGCGCGTCATTTGGCTGCACAATTCAAACGAAGGCAGCCTCGTTACCTTCAAGCGCGCGGATGAGACGACTGAATTTGTGGTGGTGATCAATTTCTCGAACCGCCCCATCAAAGGCGAGGTGGAAGTCAGTAACGGCGGGGACTTCAAGCCGGTGCGGATTGCCGGAATGCCCCAGGTTCCGAATCAGGATTTTCCATCGGTTCATTTGGGGGGGTTTGACTGGCGCATTTATCAGCGCAGTCTGCCGGTTGCGCAGCATACCGCCGCGGGCACAGGGCCGGGCCAGATTGGCTCGGCGCACTGAAACAAATCCCCGCTGGTTTATGACGCTATGAGCGCAGTGCGAGATGAACCCGCCGCCCGGCCAGCCGCCGCCGCGCTGAAGCCGCAGTTGAGTTTCTGGCAAATCTGGAACATGAGCTTCGGCTTCCTGGGAATCCAGTTTGGCTGGGGATTGCAGATGGCCAACATGAGCGCCATCTACGAATACCTGGGAGCGGACCCCGATAAAATTCCCATCCTCTGGCTCGCCGCGCCGCTGACGGGTTTATTGGTCCAGCCGACCGTCGGCCACATGAGTGACCGGACGTGGGGGCGGCTCGGGCGAAGGCGGCCTTACTTTCTGATTGGCGCCGTTCTGAGTTCGTTGGCGCTGATTCTCATGCCCAACTCGCCCGGACTTTGGATGGCGGCGGGGATGCTGTGGATTCTCGACGCGTCGGTCAACATCAGCATGCAACCGCTGCGCTCGTTCGTGGCGGACCTTCTGCCGGCGGAGCAACACACGCGCGGCTACGCCGTGCAAAGCGTGTTCATCGGCCTGGGATCCGTTATCGCGTCCGCTTTGCCCTGGATGATGTCCAATTGGTTTCACGTCAGCAGCGCCTCCAACGGGGCGCACGCCATCCCGGTCACCATCAAATACTCATTTTACATCGGGGCGGCGGCGCTCCTCGTGACAGTACTGTGGACCATCATCAGCACGAAGGAGTATCCGCCCGAAGACATGGACGCTTTCCGGAAGATGAAGGCCGAGAAAAGCGGCCTGGTTGCCAATGTCCGCGAAGTGGTGGCCGCCATCCTGCACATGCCGCGCACCATGAAACAACTGGCCTGGGTGCAAATCTTCACCTGGCTGGGTTTGTTCTGCATGTGGCTTTACTTCTCCGTCGCCGTGGCGCGCAATGTTCTCGGAGCCCCGGATGACAAGTCGCCGCTTTATGCGGAAGGCATCGCCTGGGGCGGGCTTTGTTTCTCCATGTATTCAGTGGTGGCCTTTGTCTTCTCTTTCGTGCTGGTCGGCCTTTCGCAGAAATTCAAACAGAAGACCATCCACTCCACTTGCTTGATCTGTGGCGCGGTCGGACTGCTCTCCGTCGCCGTGATCCATAACAAATATCTGCTTCTGCTTTCGATGACGGGAGTGGGAATTGCCTGGGCCAGCATCATGGCGATGCCCTTCGCCCTTCTCGCCCGCGCGCTCCCGCCCGGCAAAACCGGCGTTTATATGGGCATATTCAATTTTTTCGTCGTCTTGCCGGAAATTGCCGTTGCGCTGGGCTTCGGGTGGGTGATGAATCATGTGCTCAATAACAACCGTTTGGCGGCGGTGGTTGTCGGAGGCGTTTTCATGCTGCTGGCCGCGGTGCTGGCGCAGTGGGTGGATGAAAAACCCGCGTCCGCCTGACGCCCTCCCATGATCCTTACCATTCGATTGCGTTACCATACGCGTTTTGGCCAGGCGCTGTTTCTTTGCGGCGATCACCCCCGGTTTGGCGGCGGCCGGCAGGAGCGCGCGCTGCCTTTGCGTTATGTGAATGAGGAATTCTGGGAGGCGGCGCTCGACCTGCCGGACACGCGCCGGCCCAAGGCGCCGGTGAGTTATTACTTCCTCCTGCGCAATCAGGATGGCTCCGTGATTGAAGATTTCGGCGGCGACCGGAAACTTGATCTTGCCCGCCTCACCCGCGGCCACACCGTTGTCATGGATTCATGGAACGACTTGGGCGCGGTCGAAAACATTTTCTTCACCGAGCCGTTTAAAAATGTTCTGCTCCGGACGGAAGAAGAACCGGCCGCGGCGAGGCCGCCCGTCAGCGCCACGCATTCGTTCACGGTCAAAGCGCCGTTGCTGCCGAAGGGACAGACGATCTGCCTGCTGGGCAGCGCCATTACAGTGTGTGGTTGGAACCCGGCCGCGCCGGTATTGCTGCGGCGCAGCCCGGAGAATGGATGCTTCAATGTGCAGCTTGATCTCGCAAGGGAACCGTTTCCCGTCGCTTACAAATACGGCGTGTATGATCTCGAAAGAAAGGCGTTTGTCCGGTATGAGGACGGGGCGAATCGCGTGCTCGCGGAAGCCGCTCCCCCGGGCGGACAGGTGATCGCCAACGACGGATTCGCGCGCCTGCCGGGCGGGCCGTGGCGGGGCGCGGGCGTGGCCATGCCGGTATTCAGCCTGCGCAGCTCACGAAGTTTTGGCGTGGGTGAATTTTTGGATTTGCCCCTGCTGGCGGATTGGGCGCGCCGCGCCGGACTCAAGCTGATTCAAATTCTGCCCGTGAACGACACCAGCGCCACCCACACTTGGATGGACTCGTATCCGTACGCCGGGATTTCGGCGTTTGCGCTGCATCCGCTCTATCTGAATCTTGACCGCCTCGCCGGAACCGGCGCCCGGCATTTGCTCAAAAGCCTGGCCAGCCGGCGCGAACAGATCAACGCGCTGGCAATGGTGGATTACGAGGCGGTGATGAAAGCCAAGCTGGCGTTCGTGCGGGAGATTTTCCCGGCGCGGCGTGAGGAAACATTTGCCGGCGCGGAGTACCGGAAGTTTTTCTCGCAAAACAAAAACTGGCTCGCCCCGTACGCGGCATTTTGTTTTTTGCGCGACAAGTTCGGGACGGCGGATTTCAACCAATGGCCGGAATACCGTGTCTATGACGCGAAGAAGATCAGCGCCCTGGCGGCGCGGGATGCCGCCGCGGGCGATGAGATGGCTTTGCATTACTTCATCCAGTTTCATCTGCATCTCCAATTGCGCGAAGCGGCCGATTATGTGCATGCCCGGGGCTTGATTTTGAAGGGCGACATTGCCATCGGCGTCTCTCCCCACAGCGCGGATGTCTGGCAGCAGCCGGCGTTGTTCCACACCGACATGCAGGCGGGCGCGCCGCCGGACGCCTTCGCCGCCAAAGGCCAGAATTGGGGCTTCCCCACTTACAATTGGCCGCGCATGAAGCAGGACGGGTTTGATTGGTGGAAGCGGCGCTTCGCGCAGATGAGTTGTTATTTTGACGCCTTTCGCATCGACCACATTCTCGGCTTCTTTCGCATCTGGAGCATTCCGCGGAACGCCGTCGAAGGCATTCTCGGGCATTTCGTGCCCGCCCTGCCGGTGCGGGCCGGCGAATTCGCCGCGCGCGGCATTGCGTTCAATTACGAACGATTCACCCGGCCCTTCATCAACGACGCCGTGTTGCGCGACATATTCGCCGACCTCGCCGGCAGCGTGAAGCGCGAATTCCTCAACCCCGCTTCGCCCGGAACATATTCGCTAAAACCGGAATTTGCCACGCAACGGGACGTGGAAAGACATTTTGCGCTGTTGGAAAAAGACAAGCGCGCAGCGCGGCTACAGGAGGGGCTGTTTGATTTGATCAGCAACGTGCTGCTGATCGAAGTTCCGGGCGGCGCCGGCGCGGAATTTCATTTTCGGCTGGGCATGGAGCAAACGGCCTCCTTCCGGCACCTCGATCCGGCAACCCGGGCGCGGCTGAAGGATTTGTACGTGGATTATTTTTTCCGGCGGCAGGACGGTTGTTGGATGCGGGAGGCGCTGCAGAAATTGCCCGCCCTGAAACGCGTCACGAACATGCTGATCTGCGGCGAAGATTTGGGGATGGTCCCGGCCTGTGTGCCGGAGGTGATGAAACAATTGGGCCTGTTGAGCCTGGAAATTCAGCGCATGCCCAAGGACTTGCATCTGGATTTTTCGCGTCCGGCCGACGCTCCTTATCTGAGCGTGGTCACGCCCTCGACCCATGACATGAGCACGATTCGCGGCTGGTGGCTGGAGGACAAAAAGCTCACGCAAAAATTTTTCAACCAGGAGTTGGGACATCCCGGTGCGCCGCCGTCCGGGTGCGAGCCCTGGGTCAATCGGGAAATCATCCGGCAGCATCTGGATTCGCCGGCGATGTGGAGCATCTTCCAATTGCAGGACTTGCTGGGCATGGACGGCGCCCTCCGCCGCCCCGACGTGGACGCGGAACGCATCAACGTGCCGGCCATTCCCAAATATTACTGGCGCTACCGCATGCATCTGCCGTTGGAGGCGCTTGGGCGGGCGGAGAATTTCAACCAGTTGGTTGAAAATCTGGTCCGGCAGAGCGGGCGCTGATTTTTCCTGGTCATCAGCCAGCGCGCTTTGGCACTTCAGCGCGAAGGGCCGCTCTCTTTGATCTGCACACCCAGCTTTCGCTGAAGCGCCGTTATGACAATCTCGGCCGCCGCCTCGAGATTGATCGCGGCCGTATTGATGGTTAAGTCGTGGCTTAAGGGGTCAACCACGTTTTGTCCGCCAAAATAGCGGCGGGCCAGCCTCACTCGCTCGCGATCAGTTCTTTCGACCTCAACCCGGGCCGCATCCAAACTCAGGCGCGCTTTGTCGGCGATGCGCTGGATGCGTGCCTCAATCGGCGCAACCATCCGCACATTCAAACCGAACTGACTGGGCAAAATATACTCTCCTGCATGGCCGACGATGATGACGTCCCCCTGGTGACCCAGCGTGAGCACAATTTCCTTCAAATAGACCAGATAGCCGGATGTGCCGATCCTCCCGGGGTCCAGCAATTGGCCGATAATGCCCTGGATCGTTGCCTGATCACGCTCATCCAGACTCTCGATTAATTGGCGGCTCACGTGCGCCTTTTGCGCGATTTCATCCACGATTTTGTCGTCAAAGACCTGCCAGCCCAATCGTCTTCCGACAAGCTGCGCAATGCTGTTCCCGCCGGCGCCCTTCTCGCGGGAAATGAGCAGGTACGGTCCATAGGACAGGTTGCCCTCCTCACCCCGCCCGGGACGATGCTCGCGATTTTCCAGGCGTTCGTTGGCTTGAAAAGCGGCAATTTGCTTTTTGATGTAATCTTCAACGTCAATCATAACTATTTTTTGTCATCCCCGCGTCGGGGCGTCAACTGACACGCCGATCACGTCTGAGCCCGGCTTCATGACCTCAATCCTTGAATTCCTTCAAACGAAAAGCAAGCCCGTTCACGGAAGCTTGCGCTTATTTTCTTTTTGCCGGCCGCTGGCCGTTGTGGCAATCGCCGCAGGCAACGAAGTGGATGTTGTGCTTGCTCCCCGTGGAATGGAAGGTGGTATCCATGTTCTCGACATCCAGGCCGCAATGCGAGTCTGACGGATGGCAGGCGGCGCAGGACGCCTTGGCGGAGTTGGAGTGGGACCAGTGGCAATCCAGGCAACTCAACCCCTCATGCACCCCGGACGGCGTGCGATCATCCGCGGAACCGAGTTGGCGGAAGGCATTGGGGGCGTGGCATTGCGTGCAAAGCCTCTGGCGCGGATCCGGTGAGATTTTGACGGGGTGATCGCCTTGGGCAATGGGGGTGATGGGCAGCAGGTCGGCGGAGAAAGAGGCCTGCTCGCGCCGGACATACAGATGAGCGGATTGAAACCCGGCGGCAGGGGCGTGAACTTGATGGCAGGCCAGGCACGGGATGGCAGGCTGGCTGGCCTTGACTTCATCTTTTAGCGCCCAAGGGCCGGTGGTTGAGATGGGCGTTACCAGGTCTTCGATATTTCGGTCAAAAAACATGCCATGGCAGCGCAGGCAGTCGGCTGCAAGTTGCTCGGTTTGGTTGTGCGTGATGTCGAGAAAGATCTGCGCGTAAGTTGCCGAATGGCGGCTGCTCTTCCAATCAGCGAAACTCTGCGGGTGGCAGCCGCGGCAGGCCTCCTGCAGGGCAAGCACATTCCCCTCCGTGAGACGGATGGGTTGGTCCGGCGAACGCCGGAAGTGTTGCACCACGCGGTTGACGTGGGCGCGCAGGGCGTGGACGTCGAGTGTCAGCGAACCCCCGTGGCAGTTGCGGCAGTGAAGGGTGCGATGTGACGAAGCCGACCAGGCGGAGTGAACGCCAGTCATCTCGTGACAGGAGGCACAGGTGTTCGTGGGATTCCCAAAATGAAACCAGGCCAGGCTGCCAACGCAGCAGGCAAGCAGAAAAACGAAGGCGAAAAGCCCGGCGGCGCAAGCGAGTTTGAAGCGACTGGTGACGGTCATCGAAACTTGCTCCCTTTCCAGCCGGTGTTGATGTAATCGGAAACCCAGTAGGCCAGGGCCATGATGGTCAGGACGGGGTTGAAGCCGCCATTGTTGACGTGCAGACTGCCGTCGGCAATGAACAGGTTGTCAATCTGGTGAACCTGGCCAAACCGGTTGGTGACGGAGGTTTTCGGGTCGTTGCCCATGCGGCACGTGCCGGCTTGGTGCTGGCCGCCGCTTAACCAGAGGCCCGGGCCGTTGCGCCAGACGCGAGTCGCCCCCGTTTCCTTGACGATGGCCTCGGCTTTCTTTGACAGGAACTCACCCGTTCCGAGATCGTAAGGATGCCGCGTGCCCGAAAGGCGGCAGACGGGAATGCCCCACGCATCCTTTACCGCCGCATCAACGCTGACACGCGCGGAATAATTGGGGATTTCCTGGATGGGGCCCATGATGCGGACCATGCGCTTGTAGTAGCGACGCTGGAAGTCCTTGTGCGCCTTGCCCCAGCGCGGTTCGCCGGGCGGGCGCAGGTTGCAGAACAGGTACGGCAGGGCAATAAACTCGTTGGCCAGCATCCCGCCGCCGACCAACCCCGGATTGCCATGGTTAAAATCGCTGACGGCAACGGTGGCGCCGGGGCCGGCTTCCTCATACACTTCCTCCTCGAGCAGACCGGAAGCGCCGACATAACAGTGGCCCTGGAGATTATGGCCAACCCAATTGTTGTTGTTGCCAGCGCCGTTGGGGAAAAGCCTGGACTTGGAGTTCAGCAGCAACCGGGCTGTTTCGGTGGCCGACGCTGAAGCCACGACCAGATCGGCCGGCTGCTCTTGGGCGCGACCGTCGGAATCAAAGTAGCGCACCCCGCGGGCGCGGCCGCTGTCATCCAGAATGATTTCGGCCGCGACGCAACCCGTGCGGATCTGGCAGTTGCCGGACGCCAGGGCGATTGGGAGGACGGCGTTGTGGGTGCCGGCTTTCGCATTGACGGGGCAGGCGAAGCCGACGCAGGAGCGCATGTGGATGCAGGCTGGCCGGCCATTGTACGGCACAGAATTGCGGAGCATTGGGATCGGAAAAGGATGAAGACCCATGCGCGTTTCGGTCTCCACGATGAGCCGCCCCTCCTTGTTATAGGGGAAGGCGGGCATGGGGAAAGGCTTCTTTCGCGGGCCGCAGAAGGGGTTGTTGGTGTAGTCGCCGGCAACGCCGATCTCGTATTCCGCTTTCTCGTAATAAGGCTCCAAATCGTCGTAGCTAATCGGCCAGTCCTCCAGCGTGGAATCCTTGACCTCTCCATACGTGGACCGGAGGCGAAAATCCTGCGGCATAAAGCGCCAGGCCATCGCGCCGTAGCTCGCCGTGCCCCCGCCGACGCAGCCGGCGTTGTTGCCGTAGTCGCCTTCGCTGGGAAGGACAATGCGGGTGGAACCGTCGGAATTGACGAAAACGCGACGATAGCGCCGGTCATCGGGACCAAAGGGGTTGCCGAGGGCCGGGGTGCGCTGGGAACACAATTCGTCGTCGTTGTGTTCATCGTAACGCGGCCAGTTGCCGCGCTCAAGCAACACCACGCTCAGGCCGGCCAGGGCCAGTTCCTTGGCCACAATCCCGCCCCCGGCGCCGGCGCCGACGATGACGGCATTAACTTTGGGCAATGACATGCGCGCTGGGGGTCAAGTGTGTCAGACGGGATGGCCGTTGGCGCGGCGGTTCCGGCCGATGAGGTTTGGATAAGCCAAACCGAGCATGCGATAACTGGCGTAATCACGGTTGCCGCCGTGGCGGGGGCTGCCATAGAAGCCCTGCCGGGTGTGGTCGAGCACGAGGCCGAAGAAAGCCTGCTGCGACGGGTCACCCCAGAGTTCCTTCGGCGCTCTGCCGGCCTCAATCAGGCGCAAGGCGTCGGTTTGTTGCTCAAAGGCCAGTTCTTCAAAGGGTATATTATAAACTTGAAGGCATGTCTTGCGAAAGGATGCCAGCCCCAAACGGTAGCCCCTCTGGTGACGGGCCAGCGGACCAGAAAGCTGGCGGTCAATATAGTAAATCACGCCTGCGTCGGTGGCGCCCGGAGTGTCGTCACGAGGGATGATCTGTTCGCAGATAGCGATCAGCAGCCTGGCTTCGGCTTCTGTGAAGAAGCGGCAAGGGGGCGGTGCCGTGCGTCCCCAATGGGCTATGCCGGCGGAGGCGCCGACGCCGACGGCAGCGCCGAGGGTGCCCACCGCCGCCAGTTTCAACACCGTGCGCCGTGACACGCGCGCCGGTTCAGCCGCGGATGCCGCCTCTGGATTTGTTGGTCTCATCGGCCCGGTCGCCTGCTCGTACTGACAGGCAGTTGCCTGTTGGGTCTTGATTCATGTGTGGTTCATTCTCCTGATTCCTGATTTCTCCGCTCTCCGTCCATTGGCAAAACCCAACCATTTTTTACCGAAGCATTTGACGCTCATTGATCCTCGGGACTCCTGGCGTCAGCGCGAAGGCGGCCAAGGAGGAAAACGTCCAATTCCAACTCCCGCCTCCGGTTCTTCGCTGTTCTCGGTGGAATCGATTTGCGCGTCAAGGAGAGCGCACCGTCAAAAACCTGACGGCCTCAGCGAGCAGCGTCATAACGCAGGGCCGTATTGCAACTCGATTTCAGTCTTTGGCCCCCATCGAACAACCGATTTGCCGCCAAGAATCGCCAAAAACGCAAGATTGATAGATAGGTCCAGAAAATCGGTAACACGGTAACAAGTGCTGATAGTCAAGGACTTAGCTGGTAACACAAAAAGTAACAGAGCGGTAACATGTTACTGCTTTTTTGGGGGAAATATTTAACCACAAAGGGCACGAAGAGCACGAAGCACTGACAGATCATAGAAAACCGGGGAAACCACGAACCATCCGCCGTCGCCAAGCTATGGCGCGACAAGCCGCGAACGCCGAAAGCAAGAAACGGAAGATTGATATGTAGGTCTGGAAAACCCGCAACATCCTCTACAACGTTTATAATCAACGACTTAGAGCGTAACATTTGCCGCTACAAACCCGTAACAAGCCCGTTACATTAACGATAAAGCCGGCTTCCGAAGAGAAGTCAGTGACCTCCGGCAAAGCCGGAGGCATGTAGGAGTGTGAACCGCTCAAAGCGGTTTGTTCTGTTCCGTTAGCCGCTCAAAGCGGCATCAGCGATAATTGATCCAATCGCTGGTCCTCCTTCTCCTGTTCCTGGATGTATCGGCGCACTTCGGCTTCGTCCCTCCCCACTGTGGAGACCCAATAGCCCCGCGCCCAAAACTGCTGCCCCACAAAACTCCGCCGTCTCCCCGCATACACCCGTGCTATGTGGATGGCCGTCTTCCCCTTGATGTACCCCATCCCCTGTGCCACCGAATACTTCGGTGGGATCGAGATCATCATATGCACGTGGTCAGCCATCAGATGCCCCTCCTCGATCCGGCATTCCTTCTGCCCCGCCAACTCCCGGATTGCCTTCCCCAACTCGTGCCGAATGTGCCCATACAACACCTTCTTCCGGCATTTCGGGATGAACACGATGTGATATTTGCATTCCCACTTCGTGTGCTTCAGTGTTTCATCACTCTGCATTGGTATCTCCTTGCGTAAACTTTGAGCGGTTCACGATACGGAGATTTCCAACCACTCCCGGAGCTGTCAAACTCTGGGAGTCTCTCCAGCAAAGCTGGAGGAATTATGCTCTATTAAGATTTAAGAATTAAGAAATCTGAAAAACAGCCAAAAGTCGAATCGGATTCCTCTTTTGACTTCTGCCTTCTTCCTTCCGCCTTTTTCCATGGGTGCCTGGAAAGATTATGGAAATCCACCTCATCCCGCTGCCACCCTACAGTCCGGAATTGAATCCCGTGGAAGCCATCCGCGATCTCATCAAGGATCGGATTGGCCATGCGCTGTGGACCACACTGGAAGCCTTGGAAATGGCCATTGGCGAGGAAATCCGCCCTATCTACCAAACGCCTGATCGAGTACGGAGCTTGGTTTCGCACCCTTGGCTGATCGACCAAGCAAACGTTACCGTCTCGGAGAATAGTGCAATGACATGCTGCAAATGGTAATAATTCCTTGTCCATAGCCGCCTCGGGCGACGGCGGATGCCTTCTTAATTCTTACTTTCCAAAACCAAGGGTCAAGGCGGTCTCGAAACAGCAAAAAGGGGTGAGCTTTTAACAAGCAAAGTGTGGTGGAAGACCCCCGTTTTCACAGATAAATAGGCAGCAAGTTTAGTAGGTCTAATTCATCTCTTATGGGAGGATAAGACACACTTAATCCTATGAAGCCAGATGCAGGAGGCAAATCGGACACCAACGGCCAACACGCCTGGCGCGGGTTGGACCGGCTGAATGCGACCGCCCCGCGTTGCGCCGGTGAACCAGGAGTTTTATGACGTTTGTTCTCACCCTGGTGCTGGTTCCATTCCTTGCCGGGCTGGTTCTGCTGTGCCTGCGGGCTGACTGGTTGCGCCGATGGGTGGTCATAACGGTCACGGCGGCGGTTTGCGCGTGGAGCATCGCGCTCGCCTGCCAGCCGGCCCCGATGGATTTGGGCGATCTCCCGGTGAGCCGCCATGGGCTCAATCTCGGCATGATGATCGTCGAGGCGCTGATGGGCCTCTACATTCTCTGGGTGGGCCTGCGGGCGAGGCATTTTCTGATCGTGGCGCTGATGCTGGCGCAAGGCGCGGTGATGGTGTGGTTTGAAGGCTTGGCGGGCGCCGATGTCAACGCGGGCCACGCGCTGTTCGTGGACAAGTTTTCCATCATCATGGCGTTGATCAACGGGCTGGTGGGCGGCGGCATCTGCCTTTATGCGCTCGGTTACATGCGCGAGTATCACACCGAGGCCCATCGCGATGTACCCGACCGGCGGCCCTTGTTTTTTGCGCTGCTCTTCGTCTTCATGGGCGCGATGTTCGGCCTGGTTTTTGCCGACGATTTGCCCTGGCTGTTTTTCTTCTGGGAAATCACCACCTTGTGCTCGTTCCTGCTCATCGGGTACACGCAAACCGCGGAGGCCCGGAAAAACGCGCTCCGGGCGCTGGTGATGAATCTGGCCGGCGGTTTGACGTTCGCGCTGGCGATTGTCTGTTTTTACCGGGACACGCACAGTCTTGGATTGCAGGCGATGATCCACTCGGGGCACGCGGTCGCGCTGCTGCCCGCCGCTTTGCTCTGCTTTGCCGGCATCACCAAGGCGGCCCAATGCCCCTTCTCGAGCTGGCTGCTGGGGGCCATGGTGGCTCCGACCCCTGTTTCGGCGTTGCTTCATTCGAGCACCATGGTGAAGGCCGGCGTTTATCTGATCCTGCGGCTGGCTCCGGTCATCACGGGGACCACTGTGGGGATGATGGTGGCGTCGGTTGGCGGGGTGACTTTCCTGATCGGCTCGCTCGCGGCCATTACCACGCCTGAAGCCAAGCGCGTGCTGGCTTGGTCCACCGTGGCCAATCTGGGGTTGGTTGTGCTGTGCGGCGGCATTGGGACCTCCCAGGCCGTCTGGGCGGGGGTGTTGCTGATCATTTTCCACGCTGTGGCCAAGTGCCTCCTGTTCCTGTGCGTGGGCGTGGTCGAGCACAAATTGCACAGCCGCAACATCGAAGACATGTCCGGGCTTGTTCTCTACATGCCGCGGGTCGCGGTGATGATGCTGATCGGCATGGCCGGAATGTCCCTGGCGCCGTTCGGCATGCTCATTAGCAAATGGGCGGTGTTGCGCGCGGTCGTGGATGCCTGCCCACTGCTTTCCGTCTTCATTGTCTTCGGCAGCGCGGCAACGCTGTTCTTCTGGGTCAAATGGATGGGCAAACTGGTGGAAGTGGTCCGGCCGCAGACCCGGGTCATCCATGAAATCTCGCTGGATGAATCGGTCGCCCTTTATGGCCTTTCCGTGGTCACCTTCCTGGCCTGCCTGTTCTTTCCCCTCTTATCCACGCAGCTCGTCGAGCCGTATGTGGCAGGCGTTTACGGCCGGTCAGGGTCCCTGGGCCAGGGCAACATTATCATCATGGTGATCATGATGATGCTGGTGATGCTCTTCCCGTTCAGCTTCCTCAGCCGCGGCCGCGGGGTAAAGTTGGTGGACCCGTACCTCGGCGGCGCCAACGTCCAGGGCAGCTCGCGCTTCACCGGTTCGGGCGGGGCGGTCGAAAATATGACCCTGCAAAATTACTACATGGGCAGTGTGCTCAATGAGGCCTGGCTCTCCCGCGTCGCTGTGGCCGGCGGCGTGGGGTTGCTGGCAGTGATGATTGTGTTCGCCATTTTATGAATCCCTGGCTCCGATTGATCCTCTATCTGGTGGCGGCTCCGGTGGCCGGCGGTTTGCTGGCGGGCTGGGACCGGCGCGTGTCCGCGCGGATGCAATCCCGGCGCGGGCCGCCGATCCTGCAGCCGTTTTATGACGTGCTCAAACTCTGGCAGAAGCAGAACCTGGCCGTTTGTCCCTCGCAAAACTATTACGTCCTGTTCTTCCTCCTGCTGGTGATCTTCACCGGGGCGCTGTTCTTCGCCGGGTCGGACTTGCTGCTGGTGATCTTTGCGCTCACCACCGCCTCGATTTTCTTCGTGCTGGGCGCTTACAAGGCCAGCTCGCCCTTCAGCTTCATCGGCGCGGAACGCGAACTGATTCAAATGATGGCCTATGAACCGATGGTGCTGCTGACGGCCATCGGCATGTACATGGCCACCAAAACTTTTTATGTCCACGAAATCGCCGGTCACGGCGGCATGCTGGTGCTGGCGTTGCCGGGGGTGTTTCTCGGCTTTGTGTTTATGCTGGAGATCAAGTTCCGGAAATCGCCCTTTGACCTGTCGTCCTCGCACCATGCCCACCAGGAATTGGTCCGCGGCATCACCACCGAATTCTCAGGCCGCGCCCTCGCCATGATCGAGGTGGCGCACTGGTACGAGAGCGTGTTCCTGCTGGGCTGGGTCTGGTTGTTTTTCGCCTCCTCGCCCGTCCTCGGCGTGGTGATGGCGTTGGTGGTTTACGGATTTGTGGTGCTGGTTGACAACGTGTTTGCCCGGCTGAAATGGCAGACGGCGCTCGCCAGCGCCTGGGCCGTGACCGCCGTGCTGGGTTTCGGCAATATCATCGTCCTTTCTCTCCAGCGGTAGGAGCATCACCATGCGCAGCCTCAAAAAATCACCCTGGATCCTCCACTACGATGCTTCAAGCTGCAACGGCTGCGACATCGAGACGCTCGCCTGCCTGACGCCCATTTTTGATGTCGAGCGCCTCGGCATCATCAACATCGGCGATCCGAAACAAGCCGACATTTTCCTGGTGACCGGCGCGGTCAATGAGCAGAGCAAGGTCGTCATCCGCAACCTCTACCGGCAGTTGCCGGAACCGAAGGTGGTCGTGGCCGTCGGCGCCTGCGCGGCCAGCGGCGGCATCTTTCGCGAGTGCTACAACATCTCCGGCGGGGTGGACATTGTGGTGCCGGTGGATGTTTACGTGCCCGGTTGCGCCGCGCGCCCGGAAGCCATCATTGATGGGGTCGTCAAGGGCCTGGCCGTCATGGAGGAGAAGCAAACCATCCTGGCCGCCGCCCATGGCAGCATCGACAAAACGTTGTATGCGCGCGCGGAGAAGCCCGACGCCGCTTCCATCCATGCCCTCCGCAAGGTGGCGGGGCAGATGGAGGCCGTTCTCCATGGCGACGACACTTTCCCGATCCTGCAACAGTCGTTGGAGGAACTGCAACAGGAGTTTGACCGGAAATTCTTTTTCAAGGCCGTGCTCAACGGCAAAATCATCGGCTCCATCAGCGGCTGCCTGAACGGGGAGGTCGTCCACGTCGATGGACTGGCGGTCCATCCCTACTTCCAGAATACCGGCGTGGCCGGGCGTTTGCTGGGGGAACTCGAGGAGGGGTTTCGCGGTGTAAAACGGTTCGAAACTTTCGTCGGCCACAAGAACGAACGGCTGATCCAACAGTTGGCCAAATTGGGCTGGCAGAACTTCAAAACCGAAGTGTTCACGCCAAAAATCACGTGGATTTATCTGCGAAAGGAGCGGACATGAGACCGGAGCAAACGCTCGAAGTCATTGCCGTGGCCGCGCTGCTGGAAAGCGTGCGCGCCATGCAGGCGCGGGGCGCGCGGCTGGTCCAGATTTGCGCCACCGCGCTGCCGGGCCAGTTTGAATTGACCTACAGTTTCGACCTCGAAAACCGCCTCGCCAGCCTGCGGGTCGAGATCCCGCGCGAGCATCCGCGCGTGCCCAGCATCGGTTCAATTTATGGCTGCGCCTTCCTTTACGAAAATGAAATGCACGACCTGTTCAACATCCAGGTGGAGGGAATGACGGTGGATTTTCACGGCAATTTGTACAACACGACGGTCAAATTTGCCTTTGGCGAAGTCAAGGCCCCTGCCCCCAAACCCCAGCCCGCGCTGGTTCCGCAGCGGGATTAATCATTATGGCCCGCACCATCATTCCGTTTGGTCCGCAACACCCGGTGCTGCCGGAACCGATCCATCTCGATCTGGTGGTCGAAGATGAAAAAGTGGTGGAGGCGCGGCCGTCCATCGGTTTTGTCCACCGCGGACTGGAGAAGCTGGTGGAAAAAAAAGATTTCATCGAATTTGTTTACGTCGCCGAACGGATTTGCGGCATCTGCAGCTTCATCCACGGCCAGACCTATTGCCAGGCGGTCGAGGCCATCATGGACATTCCCGTCCCGCCCCGCGCTCATTATCTGCGGACCGTCTGGGGCGAGCTGTCCCGCATTCACAGTCATCTGCTCTGGCTCGGATTGATGGCCGACGGTATGGGCTTTGAAAGCCTCTTCATGCATTCCTGGCGCGTGCGCGAACGGGTGCTCAACGTCATCGAAGCCACCACCGGCGGCCGCGTCATCTTCGGCTCCTGCAAAATCGGCGGCGTGCGGCGGGACATGGATGCCGGCGCGATCAAGGACACTCTGGCCGAACTGGAAACAATAGAACGGGACCTGCTCCAGGTCACCAGGGTGTTTCTAAATGACAGTTCGGTGAAAAGACGGTTGTGCGGCGTGGGCGTGCTGTCGCCGCAGCAGGCCCATGATCTCGGGTGCGTCGGCCCCGTGCTCCGCGCCAGCGGCGTCGCCCGGGACATGCGCACGCTGGGCTATGCGGCCTATCAGGAACTGGAAATGGCGCCGGTCACGCGCACGGAGGGGGACTCGTTTGCGCGCTGCGCGGTGCGTTGCGACGAATTGCTTCAATCCATCAGCCTCATCCGCCAGGCGCTGGGAAAAATCCCGGCGGGCGACATTGCGGTCAAAGTCACCGGCAATCCCAAAGGCGAAGTCATCATGCGCACCGAACAGCCGCGCGGCGAAGTGGTGTATTGCCTCAAGGCCAACGGCTCAAAAAATTTGCAAAGGTTCCGCGTCCGCACCCCGACCTTTGCCAACCTCCCGGCCATGCTCAAGCTGCTCCAGGGCTGCGAACTGGCCGACGTTCCAGTGCTCGTCCTGACCATAGACCCGTGCATCAGTTGCACAGAAAGGTGACATGCCCTACTTCGAAATGGCCCGCCTGGCTTTGAAATGGGCGCTGACCAAACCGCCCACGACGCGGTATCCCTTTGAACCGCGCCAACCCATCGCCGGCTCGCGCGGCCAGGTGATTTTCACCGGGGACAATTGCGTCTATTGCACCGTCTGCGCAAAAAAGTGCCCCACCGGCGCGCTCAAAGTGGATCGCGCGCTGAAACGGTTTGTTCTGGACCGGTTGCGATGCATCAGTTGCGGCTCTTGCGTGGAAATCTGCCCGAAAGATTCGCTCTCCCTCTCCACCGGCCACGGCTTCCCGACCACGTCAAGGGACAGCGAGATTTATCACGGTAGTTGAAATAAACAGAGAGCAAAACAAACATAACTCAATCCCATGAAAGCGGACACATCGGACACATCGGGCGCCACGGGCAAATACGCCTGGCGCGAGTTCGACCGGGTTGAACCGACGAAGCGTCCGGTGCCGGACCGGCTGTCCGATTTCAATGAAGTCTCCCGGCCCTACGACGAAACCACCGCCCGCCAGCAGGCCAGCCGCTGTGTGCAGTGCCCCAACCCCAACTGCGTCGCCGCCTGCCCCTTGGAAATTCCCATACCGGAACTGCTCGGGCTTGCCGCGGATGGCCGGTTCCGGGAGGCGGCGGAGTTGCTTTTCAACACGCAAAGCCTGCCGGAATTCATCGCGCATATTTGCGTGGAGAAACGGATGTGCGAAGCGGCTTGTGTGCTCCAGAAACCATCCAATCCCGTCCCCATCGGCTCCATTTCCCGGTTCCTGCTGGATTACGGCTGGAAGCACGGGGTCGAAGAGCCGCCTTCGGCTCCCGCCAATGGCCAGCGGGTCATCCTCATCGGTTCGGGGCTGTGCGGTCTCGTGGCCGCTGATGCCCTTTCGCGCCTGGGCTACGCCGTCACCATCATGGACAGCTCCCACGCCCCGGGTGGGCGCCTCGTCAACGGGCTGGCCGGGTTCAAGGTGGACAGGGCGGTCATCCGGCGGCGCGTGCAATCTTTGAAGCAACGCGGCGTCCAATTCCGCATGGGCGTCACTTGCGGGCGGGATGTGACCCTGCGCGAACTGCGGCGCGACCACGACGCCCTGCTCTTTGCGCTGGGCCGCACGGAGGCGGTGCCGTTGCAAATCCCCGGCGCGAAGTTGCGCGGGGTTTGCCAGGCTTATCCTTTCATTCTGCACCACACCTCCGACGCGTTCCTTCGCGCGCCTCTGGTCAACGTGGAGGGCCTCCGCGTCGTCGTGCTCGGCGGGGGCGATACGGCGATGGATGCGTTGCGCGTCGCCCTTCGCGCCGGCGCCAGCGATGCCTTGTGCATTTACCGCCGGGACCAGGAGCTTATGCCGGCCGATCCAAAAGAATTCGAAAATGCGGCGGAAGAGGGCGCCCGATTCCTGTTCCGGTGCCAGCCGGTCGAGATCCTCGGCAATCTGAGCGAGGAAGTGACGCGCGTGCGCTGCATTCGGACTGAGCTTGACCCGCCCGACGACTCCGGTCGGCTCAATGCGCGGCCCCGGCACGGGACCGAGTTTGAGATTCCGGCGGAAGTGGTGTTGGTGGCCTATGGCTTCGCGCCGCCGCACCTGCCGGATTGCGACGAGTTCGGCGAGCTGGCGGTGGACGAACACGGCTGCCTGGTCGTGGATTCCGCCCAAATGACCAATCTGCCCGGCGTGTTTGCCGCCGGTTCGATCGCGCGCTGGCCGGTGTCGATGATCGAAGTGATGCAGGACGCGCGCAAAGCTGCCGTCGGGATCGACCGTTATCTGGCCGCCCGGCGCTCTGGAAAGTAATTAAGAAGGCAGAATTAAGAAGGGATCGAGTCAGTATTTTCTTAATTCATAATTCTTGCTTCTTAATGTTCTTCAATTCTCCTCTGCGGAGAAACAAATCTGCCATTGTGTGGAACCTTTTCACGGCCCTTTCCTGCTGGCCTTCATGCTCCAAACGCTCGAAATTCTTATAGCCAAATATCGGCGACTCGACTGACAGACCACCGCCGGAAGCATCACACGCATCCTTAAACGCTCCGCCCAAGCCCGCGATGAGCCGGTCGTAATCGTCAAGCTCCTCTCGCAGTTTCTTCTCCGAACGGGATTTCCAATAGCCGCCCTCGTCGTGGACTTTCACTTGCGCGCCCATTTCCCGCCAGTAATCCAGCAGATGGATGACCCGCAGGTGGCATTTCAGGAAATGTTCCCAGCCATGTTCGCCGGCGTATTGTGTTTTGCAAAATGAATGCAGCCGCAAGCGCGTCTGATAACGCGGTGGCCACACGGCCTTGCGCCGGTCGGATGGAATCTTCCGCCGCTCGCACAAAATACCGAACGTGGCGGTTTCACAACCTTCGCCCGGCCATACTTCCACCAGCCAGCCGTGCGTGCCCGGGCCGCCTGCCAACTGCCGTTCGTTACTCGGATGAGTTTCAAAAAATGGCGGCGCGGTCGGGTCGGTTTCCGTGGAGTGCAAAATTTTGCCCGCATGCGCGCAGCCGATCTTGCGCGCGAGCCGCGCCGTGCCTTTCACCAAGTCGCGGACAAACCCAACGGTCGAGCCTTTTTTCACGGACAACGTGTAGTGAATGGTCAGTCCCATGCTTGCCTCAATGGTTGCTTATTCATATCCACACAATGTGCGTGAGGCGGTGGGACAAATACTGTCCAACTCAAATTAGTTTCCGCCGCCCTCGACCAGTTTGATTTCGGCCTCAGTCAGGCCGTAGAGTTCATAGACCAGCGCGTCTATTTGCTGGTCGGCGGCGGTGACGGCGTTCCGCAACGTCTGCCGCTCCGACTCGCTCCGCGCCTGCCGCAGCTTGGGCATTAATCCCAGCAGCTTGTCCACCAAGCCCACCAACCGGTCATGCCGCGCCTTGTCGGCTGGCTTTTTCAAATCAATTTTCGGGAAAGGCAGTGAACGTGTTTCCTTGAGCACAATCTTCGGGAAGTCATCACGCTGCGCAATGTTCGACTTCTGAAGGAAAAACCACGAGAGCAGACGACTGTTAAAGCAACCAAGCAAAAAGTTGACGTTTGGCCCGCCTGCCAACGGCAAAACGCTCTGCATGGACTTGTTTGTGACAAAGGACTCGTCTGCCCGCACAGCTTGAAGCTGGAACTGCCGACTGATAAGTTCGCGGACCAACAATCGCGGCCCGTGAAAATACTTTTCCGGCTTAAATTCCATCAGCGTGTTGTCAAAGCGAACGAATTTTGTCGGGCCACGTTCGAAAGAATAGCGCCGCACTGTGCCCTCGAATGCTGGCTGGCTTGTTTTGTGGGTGGGTTTGTCCGTCAGGTGAAACGGCGTCACGCCGCGCTGAATGTCAGCGTATGCCGAGAACGGCACGCCCGTGGATTCCAGCTTCCTGATTATCCGAGTGGACGCTTCGTCTGCATAGGTGAGGAAGGTGTCGCTTCCGTCAGCAAACCATCCGGCAAAATTAGCGAATGTTTGATCCGCTTCAAATTCACGAATGGATTTAATCTTATCCCGTTTTCCGAATGTTCGAAGCGATACTCGGCAAGATTCCTTCCGAGGCCAGATTGTCGGAATTTTCCTTTTTGCCGCAGCAAAGATTGTGGTGTCCACCCACGCGTCCGCAAAAATGTCGTAGGGCAAATTCACAAAAACCGTCGGGTCTGTATTTCGGGCAACGAAGCGACGAAGCCCAGGATACCGTGCGCCACTATACCAGCCTGTTGGTACAATCATGGAGAGCAAACCTCCAGAGCGCAGAAGGCGAAAGCCTTGTTCCATAAAGATTGCGTAGGAGTCAACTTCGCGGCCAGCGCACTCAAATTTGTCGCGCAGATGGATTACGGCTTCATCGCCTACGTCTGCTCCGTAAGGTGGGTTGCCCACAACCGCATCAAAGCCGCCCGCTTTCATAATGTCCTTGAAACCGACGTTCCAGTCGAAGGCGCGCACGCGCACGAGGTCTTCGGGCATCATCGAGAAGTCGGAGGCGATGAGCGAGTTGCCACATTTGATATTGTTCTCCAACGGCGGCAGGAGCGGGTCGTCATCGTCGGGCAGAAGCTCGCGCTGGCGCTCGAGGGTGTTGCGGTTCTCGTTCTCCAGCATCTTGAGGTAAAGCGAAAGTTGCGTGACTTCCACCGCGCCGGGGTCAAGGTCAACGCCAAAGACATTGCTGGTGAGAATTTGGCGTTTGAGCGACATGGTGAGGTGTACGGCGCCGGTTTTTTCATCCACCCAGCACCATTTCCCTTTGCGGTTGCCGGGTTTGGACATAAACCATTGCTCCCAGTGCTCGCACACAACTTCGAAGACGCGCAGGAGAAAACTGCCCGAACCACACGCAGGATCGAGAAAGTGAAATTTTAATGTGGCCTCCGGCTTGGTGTCGTGCAGAAGTTTCTCAACCGTCTGCGCCACGATGTATTCGACAATGTAACGCGGAGTGTAATAAACCCCGCCGGCTTTGCGGACTTCGGGTTTTTCCTCGATGGTCACACCGCGGCCTTGCGGGCGGACGATTTTGCCCAGAAACCGCTCATAAATCGTGCCAAGGATTTCGACAGGAATATAATTGAACAGGTAAGGCGATTCGTCGTCACTCAAATCCGCGACGAACCCGGCCAGCCAATCATCGCCGACAATCAGTTCTTCGCTGAAATGCGGCTTGAAAAGATTGCCGTTAAAAAATGGAACGTGCGAAGGCGGGCGGCGGTCGAGAGCGCGGAAATGCCGGACAATGCCGCGCCAGAGTGAATCTTTAGGCGCGCGAATGCCGCTGTAACCATAGTCAGCGGGCGGTGCATCGTGGAGTTCAAGAGGCTTTTGATGCGCGCGTGCGCCCTCTTCCTTGTCAAAGTTCCGCCGCCACGTCTGCATGATGGAATCCAACCGCGTGCCGGTGTCAATGTCGCGGTCTTCACAGATGCGGAGAAAAAGAATGCGGTCCAGGATGTGCTGGACGGCTTCGTTGAGTTTGCTGCCTTCAAGCAAGTCCGCCCGGTCATTGTGGCGGATAAGGTCCGAGGCAAGGTCACGGCGGGCCTCATCGAGAAAGTTGAGAAAGTCCACATCGAGCGAGCGGGAACGGTCGGGCTTGATGAGCCACTGCTGGCGCGCCTTGCCTTTGCCTGGCGGTGTTTTGGGCAGGGTTTCAAGCATCTGTTCGATGCTGCCTGCAGCGACTCTGTCGCGGGCAAGCAAGTTCCAGATTTCCTGCGCGAGGAGCGGCAGTTCCCGGAAGTGCCAGCTTTTCCAGAGCCCGACATGCGGCTCATCCGTGTAAGGCTTGCCGCCGACAATATAAATCTTGAACTCCTCAAAGTTGGAAAGTATGGCGAGCGGCAAGTCTTTATTCCATGCGTAGCGTTTGGCTTGGAAAGCATAGCCCGCATGGAGCGCCTCGGCCGGTTTCTTCGCTTCGCAAACGAAACGGTTGTGGCCATCGGTGCGAAACAAATAATCGGCGCGCTTTTGCCGTCCGCCGATTTCCGTGCGGCTTTCGATCTCGACTTCGCGCTTGGTTTGAATCAGTCCGGCGCTATTCTCCAAATCCAGCCGAGCGCGCGGAAGAAGGGATTGAGAAAATCGTCCCGCAGTTGAGCCTCCACATAGCCGGGACTTTTGAACTCGGCCAGGCCGCGTTCGAAAATGCTGACCAGACGATTCAGTTCCTTCTCGAATGATTCAAAGCTGGCGACCTTCGGCATGGGACGTATTTACAGAAAAATCGCCATGGCGGCAACTCAGGAAGCAAATAAAAACGGCCTCAGTTTCCGCAATGACCGGAACAGCCTGTGTCAACCTGGGAAATTCCTTAGATCATCTCCGTCATTTTCACAACACCTGTCTGGCGTAATGCCTGATTATCGGCAGGCCGGCCGATATGGTAAAAGCGGGCCATGAGCAAACTCTGTTCCTGTTGTGAGAAGTGGTCTCCCTGTCTCCTGAGCCTGATGCGCATCGTCATTGCCCTGATGCTGCTGCAGCATGGCGCGCAAAAAGTTTTCGGGTATCCGGCGACCAAGCACGTCCTGGCTCCCCTGTTCTCAAGTTCCGGCATGGGGGGAATGGCGGAGTTGGCTGGCGGACTGCTCGTCCTGTTGGGGCTTTTCACCCGGCCCGCGGCGTTGTTTCTTGCCGCGAAGATGGCGGCCACATACGGCGTGTTGTATGCCCGCCTGGCATGGTGGCCCATCCACAACCAGGGGGAACTGGCCGTCATTTATTGTTTTGTCTTCCTTTATTTGTCCGCAGCGGGTCCAGGCCCCTTCAGTTTGGATCAACTCCGAAAGTGTTCCGCGGCCCCGACCCCGACCCCGACCCCTTCCCCGCCGCCACCAGGATAACTTCCTTGATAAATTCCGCCCTGAGCCGGGCTTGGCCGATTTGAAACGGGAAACGGGTCAATCCAGCGGATGCAATCATTTTGTCTGCCGCGGCCTGCCCGCTCTGTCCACCAACAAATCCGCCCTCGCCGCACCGGCTACCGTCTTCGTTGGAACTGGCCGAAAAGCGGTTTGACGAAACAGATTCATTTAACCGCCAACCAGGCGAATAAAACTCAAGACAGCCATTTCGCGTATTGGGCGTATTTGGCGGCTATCAAACTCTTTTCTTCGCCCCCGCCGTTATCAACTTTGTCAAATCGTTGCAACGCAGGGTGTTACAGGCCGGCTTCTCCAAAAATCACACTTTTTTAAAAATTCTTTAAAAAATCTGTTGACGAAAGAATATGTTAACTGTAAAGTTTGTTTAATGAATGACCTGTTAAGGCCACGCCGGAAGGGCAGAATTATGAATGATGAATTAAGAAGCGAACCGCAGGCAGAAATGGGAGGGGGCGGAAAAATCAGAAAAAACCCATTTTTCTGCCCAACTTATCTTTCTGCCATCCTTCCGCTGGTTTCGTCTTTATCGTTACAGTCCAATGGTCAGGTCATGGGTTATTAGATTGTTGCCGTGGGGAAACGACGAATATTTCGTTGATTTTTTGCACTTGATACCCTTGCGCAACAGCGATACGGTTTACGGCGTCCAAATCTAAATCACGATTCAGGCAATATGTTGCCATAACAGTTCCTTTGCAAGCTTCTCTTGTTCTTTGGGCTTCATCAAAAGAATTAGACCGCAAAGCCGGATTGCCGTCAATGGAGTACAACAACAATCTAATAACCCATAACCAATGGTCAAACCTTGGTAAACTTAGTTAAATCCAGTCAACCCGATCCTACGGGTCAAATCGCCGGCAGATATTATACAAACACTTTAAAATGAATGACTTGCAACTTGATTCCAGTCAAACCCGGTCAAAGTCAATCAAAGTGAATCAAACCAATCCCAAGTCCGTGCCCGTCCGTGAAAGTCCATCCAAGTCCACATTGTCCATGTTGCTGAACCACAACAACCGGAGCCGGAATAGCCATTGCAAAACGGCTGGTTTGGGGACAGGCTCCATCCGGATGACTTGCTTGAATGCGCCGCCAACAACGCGCTTGAAAATTGCCGTGTGCGGCGCGGTGCAAGGGGTCGGTTTCCGCCCGTTTGTTCATCGCCTCGCCTCGGAACTCGGCCTGGCCGGGTGGGTCAACAATTCCAGCCAGGGCGTTTTCATTGAAGCGGAAGGTCCCCGCGCCAGCCTCGAGCAATTCCTGCTGCGCCTGCAAACCGGGAAGCCGCCGCGCAGCTTCATCCAGAGTCTGGAATCCTGGTGGCTGGATGCGGCTGGTTACGCATGCTTTGAAATCCGGCCCAGCGAGACCGGCGGCGGCAGGACGGCGATCATCATGCCGGACCTCGCCACATGCCCCGAATGCGTGGCGGAGATTTTTGATCCGCGCAACCGGCGGCATCTGTATCCGTTCACCAACTGCACCCATTGCGGGCCGCGCTTCTCGATTGTGGAGTCGCTCCCGTACGATCGGGCCAACACCTCGATGAAACAGTTCGTCCTATGCCCCGAATGCGGGCAGGAATACCGCGACCCCGCCAACCGCCGCTTCCACGCCCAGCCGAATGCCTGTCCCAAGTGTGGTCCGCATCTGGAATTGTGGGACGCCGGCGGGGCCGTGATCGCCGCGCATCATGAAGCCTTGTTGCAGGCGGCGAAAACCGTCCGCGAGGGAAAAATTCTGGCGCTCAAAGGCATCGGCGGCTTCCAGTTGATGGCCGATGCGCGCAACGAAGACGCGGTGCGGCGCCTGCGCGAACGCAAACAGCGCGAGGAGAAGCCCTTCGCCGTGATGTATCCGTCGCTGGACGCGGTTGGCGCGGATTGTCGCGTCTCGGCCATCGAAGCGCGCCTGCTGGCATCGCCCGAATCTCCCATCGTTCTGTTGCGAAGGCTCGCGGCCTCGGCGTCACCGGTTGCTCCGGGCAATCCGAACCTGGGCGTCATGCTGCCCTATTCGCCGTTGCACCATTTGTTGCTGTTCGAGTTGAAGTTTCCGGTCGTGGCGACCAGCGGCAATCTGAGCGATGAACCCATTTGCATTGACGAACGCGAGGCCCTGCAAAGGCTCCGCAACATCGCGGACGTGTTCCTCGTGCATAATCGGCCCATTGTCCGGCATGTGGACGATTCCGTGGTGCGCGTGGTGCTGGGACGCGAGCAGGTGTTGCGGCGGGCGCGCGGTTATGCGCCCCTGCCCGTCCGACTGACGGCCGGAAGGCCCGCGACCGCGCTTGACACCGCCTCGCCGATTTTGGCGGTGGGCGGACATTTGAAAAACACCGTGGCGCTGGCGATCGGGCCGCAGGTGTTTGTCAGCCAGCACATCGGCGATCTCGAAACCGTGCAGTCGTACGAGGCTTTTCTTGCCGTCATCAACGATTTCGAGCGGCTCTATGAAGCCGAACCCCGCTTGATTGCCAGCGACCGGCATCCAGACTACCTTTCGACCCAATTCGCCAGGAGCCTTGTTGCCCGGAAGACCGGCTGGCGGGGCGTTTCCGTGCAACATCACGTCGCGCATGTCCTCGCCTGCGCCGCCGAAAACGAACTTGCGCCGCCGCTGCTCGGTGTTTCCTGGGACGGCACGGGCCATGGATTGGACGGAACCGTCTGGGGCGGGGAATTTTTTCTGGTGACAGAAAATGCCTGCAAGCGCGTGGCCCATTTTAGGCAGTTCCGATTGCCAGGCGGCGAACAGGCCATCAAGGAACCGCGCCGGGCGATGCTGGGTATGCTCCACGAGGTGTTTGGCGACATCGCGCTGGACGCTCCCAAGTCGCCGCCGCTGCAGTCCTTTGCCGCGCACGAGCTACCGGGTCTGGCGGCCATGTTGAAAAGCGGGATCAACTCGCCGCTCACGTCCAGCGCGGGCCGGTTGTTTGACGCCGTGGCGGCGTTCCTCGGCATCCGGCAGATTGTCCGGTTTGAGGGACAGGCGGCGATGGAGCTTGAATTTAGTATTGACAATATCGTGACGGATGAAACCTATTCGTTTGAATTGGAGTGCCGGGAGAAGCCGGGTGTCGGCGGGCGCATTTCGGCGCTGCCAAGTCAGGAATTGCCCATTCCCTCGCCCCACGAAGTGGGGAGAGGGTTAGGGAGAGGAGATTCTCCCATCCAAGGCTGTCAGTGTCAAGATGAGGCCGGTGGCGGGTCCATGCTGGTTGTGGACTGGAGGCCCCTGGTGAAGGACATGTTGGCGGACGTGAAGCGCCATCCTCCCGTTGGATTGATCTCGGCGAAATTTCACAACACGCTGGCTAAAATCATCGTCGCGGTGGCGAAGCGGGTCGGACAACCCCAGGTGGCTCTTTCCGGCGGCTGCTTCCAGAACCGTTATCTCACCGAACGGACGGCCGCCCGTTTGGAACAGGAAGGCTTCCGGCCTTACTGGCATCAGCGCATACCGCCCAATGACGGCGGCATCGCCCTGGGACAAATCGTTGCCACGCTCATGGGCGTGGAGTAAGTTGGAGCAGGATGTGTTTGGCAATACCAGGAAGAATCACCACCGTCACCGGCGATGATACGCTGGCGCGCACGGGCACCGTGGATTTCGGCGGCATCCAGAAGGACGTCAACCTCGCCTACGTGCCCGAGGCGAAGATCGGCGATTACGTCATTGTGCATGTCGGCTTCGCCATCAGCCGGGTGGATGAGAGCGAGGCGAACGAGGTCTTCGAGTACCTGCGCCAGATGGGTGAATTGCTGGAACTGAAGGAAGGCGGCCCGTGAAATACCTGGACGAATACCGCGACGGAGACAAGGCCCGCGAATACGCCCGGCAAATCGCGCGCGTCACCACCCGGCCGTGGGCGATCATGGAAGTTTGCGGCGGCCAGACTCATGCCATCGTCAAGTTCGGGATTGACGAACTGCTGCCCGAATCCATCACGCTCATCCACGGCCCCGGCTGCCCCGTTTGCGTCACTCCGCTTGAGTTCATTGACAAAGCCATCGAGATTGCCTCGCGGCCGGACACGATTTTTTGCTCGTTCGGGGACATGCTGCGCGTGCCGGGCAGCGCGGCGGATTTGCTCTCGGTCAAGGCCGGCGGCGGCGACGTGCGGATTGTCTATTCGCCGTTGGACGCGGTGAAGATCGCCGTTCAGAATCCGGCCAGTGAAGTGGTGTTTTTCGCGGTGGGCTTTGAGACGACGGCGCCCGCGACGGCGATGGCGGCGCATCAGGCGGCGGAGCAAGGTGTCAAGAATTTTTCAATGCTGGTCACCCATGTGCTGGTGCCGCCGGCGATGGAGGCCCTGCTGGCCTCGCCCGAGTGCCGCGTGCGGGGTTTCCTGGCGGCGGGCCACGTCTGCGCCGTGATGGGCTGCGCGGAATACGGGCCGATTGCGGCGAAATACCGGGTGCCGATTGTGGTGACGGGTTTTGAACCGCTCGACATTTTGCAAGGGGTCTTGATGTGCGTGCGCCAACTGGAGGAAGGCCGGGCTGAAGTGGAGAACCAGTATGCCCGCGTGGTGCGCCAGGACGGCAACGAGCACGCCCGCCGGCTTATCCGTCAGGTGTTTGAAGTGGTGCCGCGCAAATGGCGCGGGATCGGCGAAATCCCCGCCAGCGGCCTGGGTCTGAGGAGTCAATATGAAGCATTGAACGCCGAAAAAAGGTTTGGGCTGGCGGATCGCGACACCCCGGAGAGCGCCGAATGCCTGAGCGGGCTGGTGTTGCAGGGGCGCATCAAACCGGCCGAGTGTCCGGCCTTCGGCAAGGGTTGCGCGCCCGAACATCCGCTGGGCGCGCCGATGGTTTCCTCCGAGGGCGCGTGCGCGGCTTATTATCGTTATCGCAGCCACGCGCCGGCCGCCGTCTCAACACGCTGAACCATGAACCCCGGAGCGGAATTCACTTCTGCCTGCCCGATCCCCATCCGACAGTATCCGCGCATTCTGCTGGCCCACGGCGGCGGCGGCAAATTGATGCATGAACTGCTGGAGAAGATGTTCTTCGCCGCGTTCGGCGAGGCGCCTGCCAACGGCCGCCACGACGCCGCGGTGCTGGACTTCCCGGCCGGGCGGCTGGCTTTCACCACCGATTCCTACGTGGTCCGGCCGTTTGTTTTTCCGGGCGGCGACATCGGTTCGATGGCCGTCCACGGCACCGTCAACGACCTGGCGATGAGCGGCGCGCGGCCGCTGTGGCTGAGCGCGGCTTTCATCCTCGAAGAAGGCCTGTCCATGGAAACGCTTTGGGGCGTCGTTTGTTCCATGCGCGACGCGGCGGGGCGCAGCGGGGTGCGGATCGTCACGGGCGACACCAAGGTGGTGGACAAAGGCAAGGGCGACGGTCTGTTCATCAACACGGCGGGCATTGGCGTCATTGAACATTCCCTGTCGATCGCGCCGGGAAGCGTGAAGACGGGCGACGCGGTGTTGATCAGCGGAGATGTGGGCCGTCATGGCATGGCGATCATGAGCGTGCGCGAGGGTTTGGAGTTTCAGAGCAGGATCCAGAGCGATTCCGCGCCGGTTTCCGGGCTGGTGCGGAAACTCCTGGCCGCCGGCCTGGAAATACATTGCCTGCGGGACTTGACGCGGGGCGGCCTGGCGAGCGCGTTGAACGAAATCGCGGAGGCAGCGAAGCAAAGAATCGTGATTGAGGAGAATGCCGTGCCGGTGCGGGAGGACGTCCATGCCGCGTGCGAACTGCTCGGGCTGGATCCGTTGCAGGTGGCGTGCGAGGGACGGTTCGTGGCGTTCCTTCCAGCCAAAGACGCGGACCAGGCTTTGAGCATCATGCGGCAGGACGAATCCGGCGCCGGCGCCGGACGGATCGGCGCGGTTGAAAACGGCAACCCGCCGCTGGTGGTGTTGAAAAGCGCCATCGGCGCCAGCCGGATTCTTGACATGCCCGGCGGCGAGCAGTTGCCGAGGATTTGTTGATCCCGTTTTCAGAAAGCGTTGGAAAGCGTTTGACGCGGGGCGCAGGCGTTTGTAGAATGTCTTTCCTTTGGAATCCAAAGTAGCTCAATGGTAGAGCGCGCGGCTGTTAACCGCGAAGTTGTAGGTTCGAGTCCTACCTTTGGAGCCAACTCTCAATGCAATCGCATAGGACGGATCAATGTTTGAGGAGACCGATGAACCGAAAACCACACCCGGGAGCCGGCGCTTGAGCGCCCGACGGAAGGAAAGTGGCGTGAGCCGGTTGTTTTTGCGGTCGTGGATGCCGCCCTGCCTGGGCGCGCTGGCGTGGATCGCAACCAGCGGTTGCTCCATTCACCGTTACGCGGTCAATCAATTTTCCGACGCCGTCAGCCGGAGCGGGGCTGTTTTCGCCAGCGACGACGATCCGGACTTGGTGAAGGCGTCGTCGCCGTTCAGTCTCAAGCTGATCGAGAGTCTGCTGAGCGAGAATCCGCGACATCGCGGGCTGCTCCTGGCCGCCGCCAGCGGCTTCACGCAGTACGCGTTCGCGTTTGTGCAGGAGGATGCCGACGAAACGGAGGCGCGCGACCTGACCGAGGCCGAGGCGCTGCGGACGCGGGCAAGACGGCTGTATCTGCGGGCGCAACGTTACGGCCTGCGCGGGTTGGAAGCGGGCCACCCGGGATTTTCGGACGCGTTGGCGGCCCATCCCAGGGCGGCCGCGCAATGCGCCACCAAAAAAGACGTGCCGCTGCTGTATTGGACGGCCTGCGCATGGGCGGGGGCGATTTCACTTTCGAAAGACAACCCGGACCTTGTCGCGCAAGTCCCCGCAATGGAGGCGCTGATTGATCGGGCGCTGGAATTGGACGAGAGTTTTGATCATGGCGCGATCCACGGCTTTTTGATCAGCTACGAAATGAACCGGCAAGGGGCGGCGGGCGATCCCGCGGCGCGGGCGCGACAGCACTTTGAGCGGGCGATGGCCCTCTCGGGCGGCAGGGAGGCGGCGCCGCTCTTGGCCCTGGCGGAAGCGGTGGCAGTGCAAAAACAGGACGTCAAGGAATTCGATTCCCTGCTCCAGCAGGCGCTGGCGATCAATCCGGACGCCAATCCTGAAAAGCGGCTGGTCAATCTGGTCATGCAGCGCCGGGCGCGCTGGCTTCTGTCCCGAAAATCCGAGCTGTTTTTAATTGCGCAATGAGTAATGTTCACCCCATCAAAACTGAAATTCACAAAATGACGCGAAACCGCCAATCCCCGCCGAGACCTCGCGGAGACCCACTGCGATTGACGCGGCGGCGTTTCATTCCCGTAGCGGCGGCCATGGGACTCGGATTGCTCGCCGGCGCAAATGAGGCGTTGGCAGCGCCCGGGCCGGTCAAGGTGCGGCTGGGCACACTGGCGCCGAAGGGATCGTCCTACTACAAAGAACTGGCGGCCATGGGCGAAAAGTGGCGGCTGGCGTCCAACAGCGGCGTCTTGCTGACGATTTATCCGGACGGGACGATGGGCGGGGAGGCGGACATGGTGCAACGCATGAGGCTGGGCCAATTGCAGGCCGGCTTGCTGACCGCCACGGGGCTGGCGGACATCGAGCCGGGCGTGAGCGGCCTCCAACTCATGCCGATGACGTTCCGCACACTGGAGGAAGTGGATTACATCGTGCAGAAACTCCAGCCAATGCTGGAAAAGCGCCTCGAGGCCAAGGGATTTGTGGCCTTGTTTTGGAGCGACACCGGCTGGGTGCGGTTCTTTTCCAAAGACCCGGTCATCTATCCGGATGACTTGAGGAAGACCAAACTGTTCGTGACCGCCGGCAGCCCCGCGCAGGTGGACCTTTACCGCTCGGTGCGCCTGAACCCGGTTCCGTTGGAAACGGTGGACATTTTGCCCAATTTGCAGACCGGCCTGATCAACGCCGTTCCCCTGCCGCCGAGTTACGCGCTGGCCGGACAAGTGGACCGGGCCGCCCCGAACATGCTCGATCTGGCGTGGGCGCCGCTGGTGGGGGCGCTCGTTGTCACCAAGAAAACCTGGGATGCCATTCCGCCGGAAACCCGCGACGCGATGCGCCAGGCGGCGGACGAGGCCGGCGCGCGGATCAAGGCGGAGGGCCGGCGCGAGAGCGTGGAGTCGGTGAAAGCAATGCACAAACGCGGGTTGACCGTCAACCCCTTGACGCCGGAGGCCGGGGCCCAATGGCAGCGCGAGATGGAGCCGATTTATCCCAAAATCCGGGGACCCATTGTGCCGGCGGACATCTTCGACGAGGTGACGAACCAGTTGGCCATCTATCGCGCCGGACAGGCGAAGAAATGAGCGACGCGGCAAATCCACCCGCGCCGGCGCCGGACGGGTGGCGCCAGTGGCTGCGCGTCGGCGAAGACTCGCTCGTCACGATTGCGCTGGGCGCGCTGGCGATTTTGCCGCTGCTGGAAATCGTGCTGCGCCGCGTGTTCCACAGCGGCATCAGCGGGGCCACGGCGATCCAGCAACATCTGACGCTGGTGATCAGCCTGCTGGGCGGCATGCTGGCCGCGCGCGACCGCCGCCTGCTTTCCCTTTCGACGTTGTCCCAGTTTCTCAAGGGGCGCTGGCAAATTTTTGCGCGCGTTTACGGCAGCGCCGTCGCGGCGGTGATCAGCGTGTTCCTTTGCGCCGCCGCGGCCCAACTGGCGGCGTCGGAGAGGGAGGGCGGCAGCATGATGGCTTATCAGATTCCGGTCTGGACGGTGCAATTGATCATGCCGGTCGGCTTTGCCGTCATCGCGCTGCGGCTGCTGTGGAACGCCTCCGGCCAGTGGGGCGGGCGGCTGGCGGCGTTGCTGTTGACAGGTGCCATGGCCGGGATCGGGCTTCATCCTTTTGTTGGCCCGGAGCGATTGGTGATGCCGGGACTGATCGGGCTGCTGGCGGCGGTGATCCTGGGGGCGCCGATTTTTGCGCTGCTGGGCGGGGCGGCGCTGATTCTCTTTTGGGGCGACGGCACGCCCATCGCCTCCCTGTCGCTGACGCATTATTCGATGGTCACCAATCCCATGCTGCCGACGGTGCCGCTGTTCACGCTGGCCGGATATTTTCTGGCGGAAGGCGGAGCGTCGAGACGGTTGATCCGGGTCTTTCGCGCGCTGCTGGGCCAGCTCCGGGGCGGGCCGGCGATTGTCGCTGTCATCGCGTGCGCGTTCTTCACTTCGTTCACCGGAGCATCGGGCGTGACCATCCTCGCGCTGGGCGGGCTGCTGATGCCGGTGTTGCTGGGGGCGGGATACACCGGGCGCTCCGCGCTCGGGCTGGTCACGGGGTCGGGCGGCCTGGGTTTGTTGTTCCCGCCGTCGCTGCCGTTGATTCTTTACGCCGTGGTGGCCAACACCAACGCGGGCGCGGGCGGGGTGACGATTGAAAGGATGTTCCTGGGCGGGCTGGGGCCGGGATTGCTGCTGGTGACTATGGCGTCATTGATGGGCATCTGGCTGGGCCCAAAAAAAACGGCCGGAGCGACGAAGTTCGACGGCGCGGAGGCGGGCCGCGCGATTCGGGCGGCAACATGGGAACTGCTGCTGCCGGTCGTGGCGCTGGCGGCGTTGTTCGGTGGATTCGCCACCCCGGTGGAGGCCGCGGCGGTCACGGCGCTTTACGCGTTCGTGGTGGAGACGTTTGTTTATCGCGATTTCAAGCGGGCGGGCGACATTCCGCGCGTCATGGCGGAGGCCGGGCTGCTGGTGGGCGGGGTGCTGCTCATCCTGGGGGTCGCGCTGGGGTTCACCAATTACCTGGTGGACGCGCAGGTCCCGACCCGCGCGGTGGAATGGGTCACGGGATTTGTCCACTCCAAATACGCGTTCCTGCTCGCGCTCAACCTTTGCCTGCTGGCGGTGGGCTGCGTCATGGACATTTATTCGGCCATCATCGTGGTGGCGCCGTTGATCGTGCCGCTTGCCATGGCTTACAACGTGGACCCCGTTCACTTGGGCATCATCTTTCTGGCGAACATGGAACTGGGCCTGCTCACCCCGACGGTGGGGCTGAACATCTTTCTCTCTTCCTACCGTTTCGGCAAACCGGTGCTGCAGGTTTCCCGGGCCGTGATTCCGATGCAATGCGTGCTGCTGACCGGCGTGCTGCTGATCACGTATTTGCCCCCACTGACCACTTTCCTGCCGCGCTGGCTGGGGCGGTGAGAGCAGCCATGGCTTCCTCACAGAAGCCTGCAAGATTCAGTCCCCGGCCCCGTATTGGAGTCTGAAGGTTTATGATGAGAAGCCCGGACCAGTTAGACGCAACCTGCCAGATCGGAGGACTTGAAAAATGAAAGATCGTTCGTCAGTATTTCGTATGACGCTCGCGGCCATCACGGCGACAGCGGTTTCCATCGCTGAGCCTTGGAGCATCGCCAGCGCCCAAAACACTCCCACGCCCAATAACAGCGCGGCCAGTCCGCCTGCAGTCAGCGTTGCCCAAACCCCGGCGTTGCCCTATGGCGTGGGCGAAGTCGTGAAGATGTATCAAGGGGGCATCAACAAAGAAGTGATTGTCAATTATGTCAACACCACTGCCCTGTCGTATCACCTTAACGCCGACGGCATCATTTATCTACAGACTCTGGGAATGCCGCAGGAGATTACCAAAGCCATGATCCAGCGCGACGGCCAATTGCTGCAGCAGCAACAGGCCAGTCAGCAGTATTACCAGCAGCAGCCCATGCCGCAAGCGATGCCAGCTCCCTATGGAACTGTGGCGGCCCAACCACCCATGCAGGTTGTGACTCCCACGACACCAGCGCCGGCCGTCACGGTGATCGGTTCGGATTATCCGGTTTATGACTACGGGTACCCGTATTACTCCTATGGAGGCCCTTGCTATTATTGGCCGCCAGTAATCATCGGAGGCTGGGGTTGGGGATGGGGATGGGGCCATGGTGGATTTCGGGGAGGCTATGGCGGCTTCCATGGCGGCGGCTTCGGTGGCTTCCGTGGCGGCGGCGGCTTTGGTGGATTTCATGGTGGCGGAGGGTTCCGTGGCGGTTCTGGCGGCGGCCACGGGGGCGGACATCGCTAAGCCCGGTCTTGTTGAATGCGAAGCGCGCGCCGCCAACGCGTGTCGGCTCCGGTGACTTGCACCTCATGACTTGCGGATGGTCCGAAAGACACCGATGCCCACAAACAGAACAACCTGAGCAAGAATCATGGCCAGCAAACCCCAGCCGAGCCACTGCCAAACGGCAAGCGAGATCAATACCGATAATGCCGCCCACAATAACCCCGGTCCATCATCAAACACGCCGGCTCGATAAAAGAAAACAGCGCACACGACCATCAATACGCAGTTAAATGAATAAAACGGCATCATGGAACATAAATAATGTCGAAGGCACATAACTCCGTCAAGACCGCCGAAACCATTGACTTCTTTTGGCGCGGGGTGTTATGTGGAACATCATGCCTGCTGGAAACAGACGAAAAGCGGCCGTCAGGATTGCCCTGGTCGCATTGCTGTTGCCTTTCTCCGGGTGTGATTCGCGATCGGAACCGCCGCGCGCGGACCAGCGCGTTCAGCCGGCGGAACTGACTAACAGCCATCTGCGCGTCCGCGCGCCCGCCGTTGCCGGCCTGTTTTATCCGGCGCAAGCATCGGTTCTTTCAAAAACCATTGACGGATTGCTGGAAGGCGCGCCCGCGCATCACATCCCGCGCCTGAAGGGCCTGGTGTGCCCTCATGCGGGCTATCCTTATTCGGGACCCACCGCGGCGATTGCCTACAAAATGCTGGCCGGTCGCGATGTTCAAACCGTCGTCATCCTCGGCCCCAGTCACTATGCCTTGTTTGAGGGCGCGTCGGTTCCAAATACGGACGCTTATCAAACGCCTTTGGGAAACGTCCCCATCTCGGCCAGGGCGCAGCAACTCGCCAGGATCAGCCCCTTTGTTCTGGAACCGCAATGCCTGGTCCAGCGGCCGTCATGGTGGCCGCAGGCGCCGAAGCCCGCACCGCCTCCCGGAGAGGACACGCCCGACACTTGGGAACATTCCATCGAGGTCCAGGTTCCTTTCCTGCAAAAAACTTTGACGAACTTCACCATCCTGCCCGTCGTCTTTGGCGATGTTGACCCTGAACAGGCCGCCAGGGTTTTAGCCGGGGTGATTGACGGCAAAACCCTCGTGGTGGCCAGCTCCGACCTGAGTCATTATTACACCTATGATAAGGCCAAAGAACTGGACCACCGCTGCGTCAAAGCGATTTGCGACCTGAACATTGACGAGATGAAAAACCAGGAGGCCTGCGGCAAATTGCCCATTTTGACGCTGATGCACCTGGCCCGGCAAAAAGGCTGGAAGACCCAATTGCTGGATTCCCGCAACAGTGGTGACACCGCCGGTGACAAAAGCCGGGTGGTTGGCTATGCCGCCATCGCCTTTTACGAGCCGGCGCCCCAAAACGTTGAGGCGAAAGAGCGGAAATTTTTGCTCGACCTCGCCCGCCGGACACTGGCTTGCGTCGCGACGAATCGCGATTCGCCGGGACCCGGGGTCAACGCCAGGGATCTGTCACCAATATTATCGGAGACGAAAGGGTGCTTCGTGACGTTGACCGAAAATGGCGCGTTGCGCGGCTGCATCGGCCACATTCTGCCGCAGGAAGCGCTCTACCTGGCGGTTGAGGACAACGCGCGCAACGCGGCCATTCGCGACCCGCGTTTCCAGCCCGTCCAGCCTGATGAGTTGAATAAAATCAAAATCGAAATCAGCGTGCTGACGGAACCGCAACCGCTGCGTTTCAATTCGCCGGACGACCTCCTGAACAAGTTGGAGCCTGGCGAGGATGGTGTCGTGCTTCGCATCGGCCCTTCCGGGGCGACGTTCCTGCCGCAGGTCTGGGAACAACTGCCGGACAAGGTCGAATTCCTCAACCACCTCGCGCAAAAAGCCGGCTGTGCGCCGGACGACTGGCGCGGCAGGAATGTCAGCGTATCCATTTACCACGTCGAGGCGTTCCAGGAGTCGGAGTAATGTTTCATGTCCGACCAAAAGCCGATCATGCTGGCGGTCACGAGTCAACGGCACCTCGTCCTGTTGGCCGTCGGGGCGCTGGGTGTTTCGTGTGTCATGACGCAACTGGCGCTGATGCGCGAACTGCTCGGCGCGTTTAGCGGAAACGAACTGGTGCTCGGCCTGGTGCTGGGCAACTGGCTGCTCCTCATGGGAATCGGCGCCTGGCTTGGCCGGACCTCTGACGAACTTCAAAAGCCGCTGGCCGTCCTGATCGTCGTGCAAATCTTGCTGGCCGTGCTGCCGCTGTTGCAGGTGTTTCTCCTGCGGGCTTCGCGAAACGTCGTTTTCGTCCGCGGCGCCGCGGTGGGTGTGAGCGAAACCTTCATCAGCGCCCTCATCCTGCTGCTGCCCTATTGCCTCATGGCTGGCTATGCCCTGACGCTGGCGTGCTCGTTGTTGGCGCGCGAAGAGGGCGCGTCGGGCATCGGCCATGTCTATGTCGCCGACAGCATCGGCAGCATCGGCGGCGGCGTTCTGTTCAGCTTCGTGCTGGTCAGGTTCCTCGACCATGCCGGCATTCTGGTTTATCCCGCCGTTTTGAACCTGCTGCTTGCCGCAGCGATAAGCTCTCGCATCGGAGACAAATGGCTTTTGACGATTGCAGGCGCGCTGGCCGTCGCGGTGATGGCGTCCGCGTTTTTGGTGGACCTCGATGGTGTTTCCACGGCCTGGCAGTATCCGCGACAGCTCATCGTTGCGCGGGCCAATTCGCCTTACGGCAAACTGCTCGTCACGGAATCCGACGGCCAGTTTGATTTCATCGAGAACGGCGTTCCGCTCACCTCCACCCGTGACGATCAGCATGTCGAGGAGACCGTGCATTACGCGATGGCAGAGCGGCCGGATGCCCGCAAGGTGCTGCTGGTGGGCGGCGGCATCTCGGGCACGGCCAGGGAACTCCTGAAATACAACGTCCGCCGCGTGGACTACGTGGAACTCGACCCCTTGATTCTGGAGTTCGGGCGGAAATACCTGCCGGAGAGTCTGGCCGACAACCGCATCAAAATCATCAATACCGACGGTCGCTTGTTTGTCAGGCAAACCGGCGAAAAATACGATGTGGTCGTTGTGGACGTGCCCGAACCTCCCACCGCGCAACTCAACCGGTTCTTTACCGTGGAGTTTCTGGCTGAAGTCAAACGGGCGCTTTCTCCGCACGGCGTGCTGTCCTTTTCACTCGGGCATTATGAGAATTACATCAGTCCGGATCTGGCGCGAATGCTGGCGTCGGCTTGCCGGTCATTGAAACCATCATTCGCGAACGTGCTGGTGATTCCCGGCGGACAGGTCTTCTTTCTCGCGTCGGACGGCCCGCTCTTCAACGACATCGCGTCGCGCATCGAACGGCAAGGCGTCAAGACGAAACTGATGAACCGGCATTACCTCGACGCGATGCTGACAGCCGACCGGATGAGGGACATGCAAAACGCCGTCGCGCAACCGGCGGCGTTGAACACGGACTTCAACCCGGTGCTTTACTTTTATCATCTCCGCCACTGGATGAGTCAGTTCAAAATCGGTTTCGGACTGTTGCAGGTGTCGCTGCTGGCCTTGCTTTGCGTCTATCTCGTCCGGTTGCGCGGCACGGCTTTTGTCCTTTTCGCCTCGGGTTTCGCGGCGACGACATTGGAGATTGTCCTGCTGCTGGCGTTCCAGGTTCTTTGCGGCTCGGTCTATCATCAACTGGGCATCATCGTCACCGTCTTTATGGCCGGCCTGGCGCTTGGGGCGGTGATGGCGAACCGGCGCATCAAATCCCGGAGTAATACTGCAAAACATCTGGCTCTCCTCGCCTTTGCCATCTCTGCTTACGCCATCCTGCTCGCGTTTTTATTGCCGCTGTTGAACCGGCTGGGGGACACGGCCGCGGCGCTCGTGTTCATCAAGCCGGCCATTGCGCTGCTGACTTTGATTCTCGCGGCGCTGGTGGGTATGCAATTCCCGCCGGCCAACCGGCTGGAATTCGACGGCACCGTGGCGGGCGCGTCGCGCCTTTACACGGCGGATTTTGTCGGCGCATTCCTGGGTGCGATGCTGGCCAGCACACTCTTGATTCCGTTAATTGGCGTGACGGGCGTTTGCCTGCTGGCGGCGGCGCTGAATTTTACGGGCGGTGCGATGGCTTTCCCTCCAAAAGCCGCCCCGCTGCAATCGGCTGCGTGAGAAAGGTTGCGATATATGAGCAAAATAAACATTATTTCCCTCAAATTGATGCGCTGGAGCGGCTGGCTCTTGCTGCCGCTGGTCATGGCCTTTCTGCTGACCGGTTACATCATGGATGGCCGCTACGGCTTCGGCAAACTCCTGGACGAGAAAACCGCGCTGACGCTTCACCGCATGTTCCACCTGCCGTTGATTGTTTTGGTGCTGGCGCACGTCGTGCCGGCGGTGTATCTTGCCTTCCAGCGATGGGGCTGGATCAAACATCGCCCGGATGCGTGAACCCCAATGATACATCGCCTCGTTTGGCGGGAGGAATCTCGCGCCGCACCGCCATCGGTCTTGGCGCGGCGGGTGCGGTCGGCCTGATGGGCGGGGCTTCCTTTTTCGATTTCTTTGCCAAATGGCGCGAGTCCGAGGCCCCGGCCGACACTTTCAAAGGCGACGCGCCAACGGGCGAGATTTGGGAACTGTGGCAAAAACGCGGCTGGGTCAAAGAGGCGCGGCATTACCTCAAGCTCGGCCGCAACGTCCAGTGCAAGGTCTGCCCCAACAATTGCATCCTCGAGCCGGGCGACCGCAGCCATTGCCGCAATAAGGTCAACCGCGACGGCACGCTTTACACGCTGGTCTATGGCAACCCCTGCACGTTCCACGTAGACCCGGTCGAGAAAAAGCCGCTGTTCCATTTCATGCCGGGCACGCTGAGCTTTTCCCTCGCCACTTCCGGCTGCGTTTTCCGCTGCCTCAATTGCCAGAACTGGGAGATCTCGCAGAAGAAGCCAGAGGAAACTAAAGACCCGCGCGGTGAGGAACTGCGTTTCAGACCCCCGTTGCCGCCCAGCCTCACCATGGATCAAATGTCGCGCCTGAGCTTGTTCCCCAATGACGTCGTGGCCGTGACCGAGGCGCTGGGTTGCCCGTCCATTTCCTACACCTACTCCGAACCGACGGCGTTTTATGAATATACGCAGGACACCTGCAAGGCGGCGCGCGAGCGCAAGCTCAAAAACATCGTCGTCACTTGCGGCTCAATCGAGGAACGGCCCGCCCGCGATCTCTATCAATTCGCCGACGCCGCGCATGTGGACCTGAAAGGCTTCGACGAGGACACCTATAAGAAACTCAATGCCGGCAAACTCTCCGCCATCCTTGCCACCACCAAAACGCTCACCAACCTCGGCGTATGGTTTGAGATCATCAACCTCATCGTGCCCACTTACACGGACAACCCCGACGCCATCCGGCGGATGTGCGGCTGGATTGTCAAAGAGTTGGGACCGGGCCGGCCATTGCACTTCTCGAGGTTCCATCCGGCGCACAAACTCGCACATCTGACACCCACGCCCGTCGAAACGCTGGTCAAGGCCCGCGACGCCGCCCGCGCCGAGGGACTGCGCTACGTCTATATCGGCAACGTGCCCGGCCTAGAGGGTGCGGAGACGACCTGGTGCCCCAACTGCAAGAAAGCCGTCGTCGAACGCGACATCTTCGCCGTCACGCGCCTGGACATTACCGCCGGCAAATGCCGTTTCTGCGGGACAAAGATCGCGGGAGTGTGGGCATAAGCCAAATCTCTCCTGGAATTCATTTGGCATTCTCGGCCCGCCTTCCGCCTCCCGGCTTCCGCCATTCTTTCATACCCCGCAGTCCATCCTCCAAAGAGCCATCCACAGCTTGGTAGGGTGGTCGAGTAGGGCGGAGGCGCGACATGTTTAGGCCAAAGACTTCCAATGTTTCCGCCCTTTCGGGTTTCGTGGCAAATGGTCTTCAGGCCCTGCCGGTCGTTTCCTCCGCCCCCTCCACTCATTCCGTACGGCGGGTTTTCCCCAGTACGGCTGGAAGTCAGTCATTTCAAAGCGGCCCTTCCGCAAGGCCGTCCTCGCGTTTGACCATTCCTTCGCGTTCTCCTCGTCACCGACCTTTGTCCAGGTGTTCATATCCTCTTGCGAGGCCATCACCTTACCGTCGTGCCGATTCGATTCGCCAACTGACCCACAGGCCCTTTGCTCCGGTGAGGTTGTGTTGTCCTCACCCTCCTCGCTACTACGGCCTGATCCGCCGGTCTCCCGGACTCCGTGCGGCTTCCTGTCATATACCCGCACGGTCTTTGCGTCGCCGCTATCCGGGTCACCTTCCCTTCTTTGCCTTGCCAGACCTGTTCCGGTTGCCACCATCCCTACCCCGCCAGGTCAGCGCGCCTTGTTCGATAATTCCCGGAGCGCACTGCTATTGTCTTCGTGGAGAGTCTATCCACTTCGGACCCTGGATGTTGTCCGCTTGAATTGGGTTCACGCGGGGGTTCGTTCTCGAGGCTGCAATGTTCGCTTTATGCTGCGGCCCCCGGATTCGCTAGGGCCTCTGGCCCAACCACGTCTTCGGGTTTCGTTGCCTCCACCCTATCCGTCCTGGCCCGTTTACGACCGAGCTTGCTTGGAAAGGATCTCTCCTCACCAAGTCGGTTATCACTTCCCAGGCTAATCATCGCCATGCCCGAGGCAGGACTTGCACCTGCTGGTCTGTCAAAGATCGAAGGCTGCACAGACTCCGTCGTACCCCATCTCGATCTAGGACAGCGCCCTTCAGCATTTAGTCTTCCGAAGGCGAAGGCGGGACAGGTTTTCGCTTACGAACCTAACCCGACTTGGCGGATTCGACCCTCTTGAAAATTATTTTTATTGCACAAGTGGTTGGTACGACGCGGGCACGCTATTTGCTTGAAAGCCAAAAAGTGCTGTAGTGAAGACCTGCCCTATTCCCAAGAGTAAAAAGATGTGCATAATCGAATGCCATCATGTTTTTGCGCTACACGACGCGGAAGAAAAATGGCAAGGAACATCGCTACTACAGCCTGGTGGAAAACCGGCGGGTGGCCAGGGGCCGGGTGGTGCAGCGGCACGCGCTTTACCTGGGCGAGATCAATGACAGTCAAGAAGAGGCCTGGCGCAAGACCATCGAGATTTTCCAAGAGGGCCGGGCGCGCCCGCGCACGGTGGCCTTGTTTCCCGAGGATCGGATTGGGGCGGTGGCCGATGAGGACATCGTGCGGATTCGGCTCAGCCAGTTGTCGTTGCACCGGCCCCGGCAATGGGGCGCCTGCTGGCTGACCGGCCAACTGTGGGAACAGTTGGGGTTGGATGGATTTTGGGCGGCCCGGCTTGCGCCCAGGCGCAAGGGCACGCGCTGGGATGGGGTGCTGCTGATTTTGGTGGCCTATCGGCTGCTCGATCCGGGCAGCGAATGGCGGTGGAGGTCAATTGCGGCTCGGGCGATACGACGGTGGTAATATTATCTTGTATTCTCCCAATGAGGCTTAATCGAAAGAGCGGCGTGTCAATGGTCTGACGTTTTCTCCAATGGGAATCTGGCAACTGCTCCCCCGCTGGAACTGACGAATCCCGATTTGACACCGTCTCCCCCGCCTTCCTACTCTCGGCCATGAGGATTCACCAACTCTTTATGAAGAGAATGCCCATGGTGACAACGGTGGCCCTGCTCTATCTTAATTGCGTTGCGCCGGCCATCGCCGCCGATTCGGCGTCCTACCGCGGTCTGAAGCCGGACCAATTCATGAGGCGGTGGCTTGTGCTTAAGCCCATCCCAGCGCCGAACAAAGAAGGCGCGCCGGATGAGGCGGTTCAGGAGCAGGCCTTTGCCTGGGATTTGCTGGCGGCCCAGGGCGGCGAAGCCAGGCTTCATCCCCACTCCGGCCTCAAAGTTAAAGCCGGGGACAGTGAATTAGAGTGGCGATTGGTGGTTGCCGATAATGACATTGTGGATCTCGAAATGGGGAGCAATGCCCCTGACTCCGCCGAAGCCTACGCGTGGGCAGAAATCGACATGCCGGCAAGGAGGAAGGGCCTTTTGGGCATTGGCAGCACTGATGCCGTCAAGGTTTGGCTCAACGGCAAATTGGTGCACGAGAACCTGGCCGCGAGGCCGGTCGAACCGGACCAGGATCTGGCGCCCGTCGAATTCAAGCGCGGCAAGAATCAGCTCCTCTTGAAATTGCGGCATACTCGAGGCGCTTCGGCCTTTTGCTGTCACATACTCGGAAAAGCGGCCCAGGCTAACAAGCTCATCAGCGCCATATTCAACGACGGCGACCCAGCCAGCCTGCAAAAACTGTTGTCCGAGGGGGTGGACGTCAACAGTCGCGGAAAGAGTGGCGTGACGGCCTACCAGGTGGCGCTCCTGCATGGAGAGAGCGAACTGGCCCGGTTTCTGGCAGACCACGGCGCAAGGACCAATGCCCGCATGCCCCCGGCTGAGCATATCGTCGAAACTCTCTTTGGCGCAAACATCGGCGCCAATGCGCCAGGGGCCGCAGTGCTCGTGGCGCAGAATGGCAGGGTGCTTTTCAAGAAAGGGTATGGCCTGGCCGACGTGCCGCACGGCATACCGATCACTCCCCGGACCCAATTCTGCATCGGTTCCATTACCAAGCAGTTTATTGCGGCTGCGATTTTGAAATTGGAGGAAGAAGGCAAACTGAGCGTCACCGACAAGCTCTCGAAGTATTTCCCGGACTTTCCGCGTGGCGACGAGGTTACCCTGCGCCACTTGCTCACCCACACTTCCGGCATCCACAGCTACAGTGAAAAGCCCGGCTTCGCGGACAGGGTCACCAACTCGTTGTCGCCGGACGCGGTCATCGAGTCTTTCAGGAATGATCCTCATGATTTCAATCCGGGAGAGAAATGGCGTTACGACAATTCGGGATATTTTCTGCTCGGCCGCATTATCGAGAAGGTTTCGGGTAAGCCCCATGGGGATTGGCTTCACCGGGAGTTTTTTGAACCGTTGGGCATGGCCGGCACGGGGGTGCATTGTTCGGGAGCTGTCCTTAAGCAGGAGGCGATCGGGTACCAATTCGACAGCGGCAAATTCAGCAACGCGCCCAATTGGGATCTGTCGTGGTTCCTCGGTTCAGGTGACCTTTATTCAACCGTGGAAGACCTGTGTCGCTGGAACGAAGGGGTCTTCGCCACCAAAGTGCTCGGTGCGGCGAGCCTCAAACGTGCCTGGTCCCCCGTCAGAACCGAGGAAAACAGGGACGATAGTTCCGATACCGGCTACGGTTACGGCTGGGCGCTCAGCCGTTTTCGGGGGGATCAAGAAATCTCGCACAGTGGCGGCATCCCCGGGTTCAGCAGCTTCCTCCTGCTCCTTCCGCGCGAGAACTTCACCGTCGTTGTCCTGGCTAATTCACAGCCGGGATCTCCAGCGGCCGAACCGGGCCGATTGGCACATCTGGTGGCCGAGGTTTACCTGGGCCAAAAGCTCGCGCCGAGGCCGAGCCGCGAGGTGAACCACAGCGTATCAGCCGAATCCTTCGACGCCCTGGCGGGCCGTTACGACTACGGAGATCTGATTCTGACCGTGACCCGGGAGGGGGACCATTTGTTCGCGCAACTTGGCCCCGGGCCGAAGTCCGAGATTTTCGCCACATCAGAGACGGAATTTTTTTGGAAAGCCGGCGACGCGCAGATCACGTTCGTGAAAGACAAGAGCGGCAAGGTCGTCAAAGCAATCCACCACCAGAACGGCCAGAATCTATACGCGCCGCGGCTGGAAGAATTGGCGGGAGCGAAAATCGATCCGGCGGGTTACGACAGCCTGCCGGGCAAATACGACTACGGTGAGGGCAAGGAAATCCTCACCGTCACCCGCGAAGGCGGGCGACTCTACGCCCAGCTTACGGGCCAGCCCAAGTGCGAGATTTTTCCCAAATCACCCACTGAATTCTTTTGGAAGGACGCTGATGCCCGGGTCGAATTCGTGAAGGATGAGAAAGGCAAAGTTGTCAAGGCCGTCACCCACCAGGGAGGGAAGAACTGCGAAGCACAAAAGTTGAGCGATTAGAGCAGTTTAAATAAAGATGTAACCGCAGAATCTCTCGTCGGCGAGACGCCGGCGAGTGCGACCGAGACGGTCGCGCTCCCCGAGACCGAACAACATCCGGCTACATTTATATTTGAAATGCTCCAGGTCAATTTCGCCTGCTCCAAAACGCTTCAATGCGACAAACTGGCACCCACGACGACAGCAAAGACAAGCATGGCGGTAATGATAATCAAAACGGTGGAATTGAAGACAAACGCCGCAACCCCAAATACCAACCGCCGCCGCCTCTCCCACCAGCGGGAACGCCACTCCAACAAAACCAGCGCGAAAACAATCGGGATGGACACGGCAAAAAAGTTTTCTTTAAAAAGATCTGACAAGACCAGGGCTGCCTGGATCGGTTTCGGGACAGGCGTGTCGGACACCTCGCACATCGCCTTGAGTTTTGGCAAAGCCACCACCAGACAGCAGACCCAGAGAAAAATGGCCGGCAAAATGAAAGCAATGGTTTTGAAATAAGTGGCCCATCTTGGTTCGAAGTTTTGGAGTGATGAGTTCATATTCGTGGCCAGTTGATAATCCGGAATTCCAGCAATGGCGCGAAACAATTGTTTCAATTGTTCATAAAATGTTCCACCCACTTTGGCAAACTCGGTTTGCAAAGCGCCGGTTTGACCGATTTGCCGCACGGCTGTTTCAAAAGCCTCTTGCGCCCCCAATCCCGACCGCATTTGGCTTTCCACAGCTTCGCGCAGGTGAATTTCCAGTTCCTCCAGCGGGGCGGGCGTCGTGATTCCGGCGGTCAGCATCTGCCGGCGCCATTCCGCGATTGATTGTTCGAGTTCAAACATATTGCTTCTCCCGCAAACCAGACAGAACGCCATGCACCAGCGACCATTGCTCGTGATGCCTGGTCATCGCCGTTTTGCCGTCTCTTTTGAGGGCATAATATTTCCGTTTCCGCCCGGTTTCGCTTTCCCCCCAGCGTGACTTTATTAAATCCCGCTCTTCCATCCGGTGCAGCACCGGGTAAAGCATGCCGTCCGTCCATGCGATTTTGTCCCCGGAAAGCCTTTTCACCTCCTGGATGAGGGCATAACCGTAGTTCTCGCCCCTGGAAAGGATGGACAAAACCAACGGCTCGGTCGAGGCGGCCACGAGTTCTTTTGTTAGCATAGGGGCACAATACATGGCAACGCCATGTATGTCAACAGGGAAAAATGAAAAAAACGGACGGTGTCTGCCAGAGCTTTCTTGAGCATGGCATCATGAACATTAGTCATTTTCATAAGGAAGGCGCGCCATGCTGCGGCCGCCAGTACCGCGAAAGCCAAAACAATAAAACGCCTAATTTTCCCCCTAATTATTTGTTGGTTTTCCCAGTTTGCTCTTCTTCAGCGGCAACCAAATGCTCAACTGCTTCGTCAATAGACTTCCTATAATCCTCGCGAAAAAAAATCACAAAGGGCCTTGTCCCGGCAAGATTCATATTGAGGGAGACTTTTGCCGTCGAGACATCAAGACTCATGACTCCACCCTTGCAGCCTATTTTAAGACTGGCTGTTGGACGTGGTGAACCATCACACCACATATCAGCTTTAAAACTCCAGTTCGTGTGTGTTTGCAGTTTGATTTCTGCTACATTGTGATAGCGTGTTTGTTTGAAATTCGACCGTGGCGGGATGCCTTGATAATTGGAAACAACCTTATCACCTTTCAATGCGGCCTCCTTTCCAGTCATGTCTATTAAGGTTTTTATCGCGTAATCGAAAACTGGAGTAATCCTTGTTTGATAATAGGACTCTTCGTACTTCAACTCGTTTTCATGCGCAATTTCCAACGAAGCGCGTTTGTCTATCAAGCGTCCTTTCAATCCCGCTGACCAAGCGTTCAAATCATCGCTTTTAGATTTAACGACTTCGAATTGTGCGTCTGATGCAATCATGCGCTCCCTCAAATTTTCCGGAAGGGATGTATTAGTGGCTATTTCCATGAGAAGGCTTTGCTGGTTTACTTGCCAATCAAGAAGTTGTGATTTCACATTCCCAATCTCTTTGAGGAAACTCTGCGAAAGGTTGGATTGAAGATTTCTTTGATCAATTTCCTCTTGTTTCTTGGTTTCCTTCTCGTCTTTCTTGTGCTGTACTGGAATATAAATGGCGGCACCTATGTACGTCAAGCAAAACATCGCCCCGCCAACGCAAACACACCATTTAATGAATGGATATTTATTCATCCACGCAACCCACCCTCCAAGTTTGCGTTCAAGCGGTTTATGTATCGCAGCAAAAACACCTACGAGTCCGAAAATGCCAAGCACGCAATCGATAAAAGTCTTAAAAACTTCCATGCCATCAAATCCTCTCTCTCCCACGCCATGCGGTCAACGAGTTTAAAGTGGCCGAAATCGCTGGCCCGGGCCACCCTCACCACTCGAACCGCCGCCAGCAAACTGGAAAAAAGGGTGTAAACCGGCAACGCTTGTGCGTTGCAAATACCTGACATACAGGATGTTATGCGGTCAATCTTTCCGGGTTTGGCAACGATATAATCCCGTCCCCATTTGTCACCAGTACTGGTGACTGGCAGGAATTCGGGGTTCTGGTAGATTGTCTTCAGTTGATGGGGCAAAAATGCAGGTTTCTGTGTGTGTGAAGGGCGTTTAACTGCGGCGCCGCCCAGTCAACCGATTTAGAGTTGGATATGTGTTCTCATCAGAAGGCTGGGGTGCAAACCCCGGCCTTCTGCGTTTTTATGGCTGATGAAAGGGACGGCCCGCCTGGTAGAGCCGCAACTCGCCGTCAAGCTTCCCCGCCAAATCCTGCCGGCCCGCCGCCCGGGCCAGCTCAATGGCCTTTCGCGCGCTCTGCACCGCATCGCCAAATTGCCCGGCTTCGGCGAAGGCGGCGGCGAGAGTGCCAAGAATGACCGGGTTTTTTCCGCCGGCCAGTTCATTGGCCCGCCGGGCCAGCCGCACCGCCTGGTCACCGTTGCGCAACGACGCCTGCGCAGCAGTGGCCAGCAGCCAGGCCAGATTATTCTGGATCTCCATATCCGCCGGGAAGATTTGCAGCGCCTTTTGGTAATGGACGATTGCCTGGTCCACTCTGCCCTTTTGCAGGAGGGCGTTGGCGAGGTTGACGTGGACTGACTCGTTGTCCGGCATGATTTGCAGCGCCTGTTGGTAATGGGAAATCGCCTCGTCCACCCTGCCTTTTTGGCGCAGAGCGGTTCCGAGGTTGTTGTGGGCTTCCGTGAAGTCGGGCTTGATTTGCAGCGCGGTTTGGAAATGGGAAATGGCCTCGTCCACCCTGCCGCTTTGGCGAAGAGCGTTGCCGAGAGTGTAATGCGCCGCCGCGTAGTTGGGCTTGATTTTCAGCGCTTCCTGGAACTGGACGATGGCCTCGTCCACTCTGCCCTTTTGGCCAATGGCAAGGCCCAGGTTGAAGTGCGCTTCCGGGGAGTTGGGCCTGATTCTCAGAGCCTCCTGGTCATGGACAATGGCTTCGTCCACTTTGCCCTTTTGGTAAAGAACGTTGCCGAGATTGTTCTGGGCCATGTCGTTGTCTGTGGTGCAGGCCAGCGCGCGGGTCCACAAAGTTTCGCTGTTTTGCCAATGCGCGGTCTGTCTCCAAGCGCAGACCATCAGAGCGACGAGTACGGCGGTCGTCAGGCCCCCAAGTGCCACACGCAATGGTCCGTGGCGCAACCACCTCACCTGCCATTCCGCCGCCAGCCACGTCACCGCCACATAAATGCCAATCTGCGGCAGGTAGGTGTATCGGTCCGCATGGGCCTGGCGGCCCACTTGGATGATTCCCATCACCGGCAGCAGCATCACCAAATACCAAACCCATCCGATCAGCAGCCACGGCCGCGTCCGCCGTTCTCCCCATGCCACCATTGAAAGGCTGGCCAGCAGCATCCCGGCCAGCGCCACTTCCCACGCCGGCGCGCCGTTGTGCGGAAAGGGATAAAGCACCGCCAATCCCGCCGGCCAGAGCATCTGGCCAAGATAAACCATGCAGGCCACCAAGGCGTTGGCAAAGCGGACCGGCATCGAATATGACTCAGCCAATTGGATTGCTCGGGTTTGCGCCACAACAGTCGCAACGCAGGAAGCGGCGGAGAGCGCCAGCAAGGGCAGCTTTTCCAGCACCAACCCCGAAAGCTTTCCGCGTTCCACCCGTTGCAACGGCCAGTAATCCAGCAACAACAGCACCAGGGGCAGCGTTACCAGCATCGGCTTGCACATCAGGCCCATCGCAAACAGAAGCACGACAAGCCCGTAACGGGCCAGCGACCACGGCCGGCGCGCATAGCGGACATAAGCGCCGATGGTCAGCATGAAGAACAGCCCGCTGAGCAGGTCCTTGCGCTCGGCCACCCACGCGACCGATTCCACCCGCAACGGATGGATGGCAAAGACTGCCGCGACAAAGGCGCTACGCCAAAAAGCGCCGGTCATCTGGCGCAGCACCAGGAAAAGCGCGATGACCGTCGCGGTGTGGAGAAGGACATTGCTGAGATGATGTCCGCCGGGATGCAGTCCGTATAACTGGCAGTCCAGCATGTGGGAAAGCCAGGTCAGCGGGTGCCAGTTGGCGGCGTAAGCGCGGGTGAACGCCCAGACGATGCCCTGGCGCGTCAGACCCCGGGCAACCACCGGATTATCGTACACATATTCACTGTCATCGAAGTCAACGAACTCGTGAGTCAGCGTTTGGCCGAACACAGCAAACGTAATTGCGGCCAGGCCAAGGCAAATCCCCGGCGTCTGCCAGCGTTGAGCCCAGCCACTCGCGCGGGAGTCAGCTTCCGCCGAAGGTTGTCGGCTTGTCATATTAAAAATCCTGCCAGAAAGGCGCAACGCAGCAAGCCGCAACGATCATGGGAGCGCGTACGTCCCGCCCAACGCGCCTTTGCCCGGACTCATTGCAGAAATTGGAACTTTGAACCGGGCGGGCCGTGCGGTAAGCTGGGAGCCATGTTGCGTTTGCGGGCGATTGGACATTGCGCCATTCTTTTTTTGCTGATGAGCTGCCTGGGTGGCTGTTTCCAGGGGGAGAATCACCTGGACGAGGAGCAGGACCCGCATTTTCAACGGGGCCGCAACCTGGCGAGCAGCCAGGACTTCAAAGGCGCGGCGGAGGAGTTTGAAAAGGCGCTGGAAACCAATCCCGGCTCGGCCGCCGCCCATTTTGAATTGGGCTGGCTTTATGACACGAAGCTGAATGATTACGCGGCGGCCATTTATCATTATGACCGGCATTTGAAGTTGCAGCCTGATTCGGGGCGCGCGGCCCTGGTCAGGGAACGGATCAGGGGTTGCAAACAGGAGCTGGCCAACAGCGAATTTCCGCTGCCCAACAGCCGGAATTTGCAGCGTGAGGCCGACCGGCTCAACGCGGAGAACCTGCTGCTCAAACAACAATTGGAGGCGCTCAGAAACCAACTCGCGGCCAGCGCCGCGGCCGCGCAGAACCGCGTGGAACCGGCGCGCCAGGCCGCCGCCCCCGCCGCCGCGCGCGCGGAAACGCCGCGTCCGCCCGCCCCGCCCGCCCCGACGCGCCCGCGTGTGCATATCGTCAAATCGCACGAAACCATCACCTCCATCGCCGCCCAATATGGCATGAAAGCGAGCGCCGTCCTGGCGGCCAACCCGCAGACGGATCCGAGGCGGCTGCGCATTGGGCAGAGCCTGAATCTGCCCTGAAGGAAATGCGTTCCCGGATTTTTTTTGCGGTCATCGCCGGGTTTTGGCTGGTGATGAATTTTTTGCTCTGGCGCTCGCAATCGGGCGCGCACAGCCAGATCGGCGGCGTCATTCCGGCGCAGATTGTTTGGGACAAAATCCTGACCGCGCCGGACAATTCATCGCTGGATATTTACGATCACGAGAAAAAGATCGGCTATTGCCAATGGATGGTGAACATGGGCGGAGCGGCCGAGGCGTTGAACCAAAGTTTGTCCAAGGATTACGCGCCGGATGGTTTGATCCCGCAACCGAGCGGTTATGGGTTGAGCCTTGAAGGCAACACGGCGATTTTTGGCACCAACCGTGTCCGCTTCGAAATGCGCCTCAGCCTCTCGACCAACCAAACATGGCAGGATTTTCGGCTGACCGCGAAGATGCGGCCGGTGGTTTGGGACATTCACGCCATCGCAGCGGCCCGGAAAATCATGGTCAAGGTCAATGGAGACGGCGACAGTTGGCAAAGAACGCTGGCATTTTCCGATTTTGAGCACCCGGAGTCGCTGCTGGCGGAACTCGGCGGGGACGATTTCGCGGGCCTGGCGGGGGCCGCGAACCTCCCGCTGCAGAAAGATTCCATCACGCAGGCGGCGGCGGGCATACGGTGGGAAGCGCATGAGGATTGGATGCAAGCCGGCCATTCCCGGGTGCGGGTCTATCGCCTGGAAACGGAATTATTCGGACAACGCCTCCGCCTCCTCACCAGCCGCGCGGGTGAAATTCTCCTGGTGGAGGCGCCGGATCAATTGACCTTCCGCAACGACGCGTTCAGTCATTTTTTAAAACCATGATCGAGCTGAGTCATCTGACAAAAAAATTTGGCGACCTTGTTGCGGTGGACGATTTGACCCTGAAGGTGGAGCGCGGGGAATTCTTTGCCGTGCTCGGCCCCAATGCCGCGGGCAAGACGACGCTGATCCGGGTGCTGGCGGGCCTGCTCAAGCCGACCCGGGGAACGGCGCAGGTGGCGGGTTTTGACGTGCAAACGGCCCCGCTGGAAGCGCGCCGCCGCCTGGCTTATGTGCCGGATTTTCCGTTCCTTTACGACAAGTTGACCCCTCTGGAATTCCTGCGCTTCACCGGGCAGATTTTTCAGATGAGCGAAGGCCGGATTCAAACGGCCAGCCGGGAATTGATCCCGCGCTTCCACCTCGAAGCCTTTGTCAACAAACCCATCGAGGGACTCTCGCACGGCACGCGCCAGCGTGTGGCCATTGTCTCGGCGCTCCTGCACGACCCGGAAGTCCTTGTTATTGACGAGCCGATGGTGGGGCTGGACCCGCAACATTCCCGGGTGGTGAAGGATGTCTTGAAGGAACGCACCCGGCAGGGCGCCACCGTCTTTCTTTCCACCCACCAATTGAGCGTGGCCGAGGAAATGGCCGACCGCATCGGCATCATGCACCAGGGCCGGCTGATCGCGGTCGGGACGCGCGAGGAGCTGCGCCGCCGCGCGGGCGACGCCGGCCCGCTGGAACATGTGTTTCTCAGGCTGACCGGCGGCGCGGCCAGGGCAGGGGTCGAATGATTCCGTCTGAAACATTTTTGGCGCTGTTGCGCGGGCCGGAACCCGTGCTCGCCCTGGCCCCGATGCAGGATGTGACCGACCTGGCCTTCTGGCGGGTCATGGCGCGTTACGGCGGGGCCGATGTGTACTGGACGGAATACTTCCGCGTCCATGCCGATTCGCGGCTGGAAGGATGGATACTGGATTCCATCACCCAAAACCCGACCGGGCGGCCGGTCATCGCACAAATGATCGGCAACGATGTTCCTGCCCTCGTGCGCGCCGCCAGGGAACTCCAGCAATATCCCGTCGCCGCCATCGATCTTAACCTGGGCTGTCCCGCGCCGGTGGTCTATCGCAAATGCGCCGGCGGCGGCCTGTTGCGCGAACCGGCGAAGATCGAAGCCATCCTGGGCGCGTTGCGCGAGGCGGTGTCCATTCCGTTTACTGTCAAGACGCGGATCGGTTTTGATTCGCCGGCGCCGTTTGGCGCGTTGCTGGCGCTGTTCGCCAAACATGCCATTGACTTGCTGACGGTGCATGGCCGGACGGTGGCGCAAATGTACCGCCCCGGGATCCGCTACGATCTCATTGCGCAGGCGGCGCGCGAACTGCCTTGTCCGGTGCTGGCCAATGGCAGCGTGCATGGGCCGGATCAAGCCGTGGCCTTGCTGGGCCGGACCGGCGCGCGCGGGCTGATGATTGGGCGCGGGGCCATTCGCAACCCGTGGCTTTTCGGCCAAATCCGGCAGCGGCGGCGCGGAGTGCCGGCCACTCTGCCCACGGGGCGGGAAGTGCTGGCCTACATCCACGAACTGTGGGAGGCGGAGGTCACGCCGGGCGCGCCCGAAGCCGCGCAAGTGCAACGGCTGAAAAAGTTCATGAATTTCATTGGCGAAGGCGCGGTGCCGGCGGAACGGTTTCTATATGAAATCAGGCGCGTGACAACGCGGACCGGCTTTTTTGGGGCTTGCGCCAGGTATCTGGATCACGACGGCCTGATGACGCTGGAACCCGTGGAAAGCGCCGCCGCCGTTCAGCCGGCCGCCTAATAGTAGGAATAGCCGGGATTGAGGGGCGAGAAGGTGATCTCCCCGGGATTGTAATTTTTGTAATTCTTGACGTGCCAGTCGGCAAACAAAATATTGACGCGGTTGTTGTGGATGGGTGAAGGCAGGTTCGTCGGGTTAAACAAAGTATCCACATCATCATTATTCAGGTCCGCATTGATGGGATAGGAAGGATAATTGCAGTCGCCGGAAAGAACGTAAAAGGACGGGGTGTTGATGCTGCGCATAATGACGCTGGCCGGGTGAACCATGTTTGAGTCGGCAGCGAGCACGGAAAAAGCGAACGACCCCATAAAATAGCTGTAACCGGACTGACGATAGCGCGCGCTGAGGGCGGGACAGCGGAGGAGATTGGTGTTTTGGTAATAAGGCTGGAGGGCGGCAGTCCACGCGCCGTTGGTGAAAGCGCCCTGGCCCGGAACCGTTATGTTGTTGGTGGAAAGTGGCAGCCGGTCCTCGCTGTCGTCCCCATACATCTGCATGGCCAGACCCAATTCGCGAAGATTGTTGACACAGTAAATCGTGATGCCCTTTTCCTTCGCCTTGCCCAACGCGGGCAGGAGCATGCTGGCCAGGATCGAGATAATGGCCATCACCACCAGCAGTTCAATCAGTGTAAATGCTCCTTTTTTTGCTTTCACAACAGGTCCTTATTCCTGACAAAACTTAACACAAAACCGCGAATTTGGCCAGAAAAATGAGGCGGCCTGGTTTTTGACCTTCATTGTCCCCTGGCGATTTTGGCCTGGACCTTGGCCAGAGTGTCCTTGAGGATTTTGCTCTGATCTTTGTCGAGCTTGGTGCCGAAGGCGATCTTGCGCAACGGCATGAGAGCCTCCTTGTATTTGCCGGCGTCGATGGCGGTAAGAGCCGCCTCCAATTGGACTTTTTGGTCAGCGCCAAGGGATTGCAAGCCGGCCCGGACTTTGGCCGTATCCACGTTTGGATTTGAGCAGCCGACCAGGGTCAGGAAGGCAAGACTGGCAACCGCGACAAGTGTGAGCAACCGTTTTTTCATGGCAATGACCGATTCAATCAATGCCCGCATTTTGTCCCAATTGGCGCAGGAGGTCAATAATGGTATTGTAGTATTCCCGGATTGGGGTGTGAGACAAAATTCTTCGCCGCCCCATTGTTGCGGCGGAGAAGTATATGTGACCCGATATACGCCTTTCGGGCTGCGTTTTCCCTCTCTCCCCGCTCGCGGGGAGAGAGACGGAGAGAGGGGTCCTTTTTTCGTCACCTGAAGAATTTTGTCTCACACCCCCCGGATTGGGTCATGTCCCAACATCGTGTTGTTTTTGTGGGCGTGTGTGATCATTTCCACAAGGGTTTTCCACGGTATCGCTGCAAGACCTGTAAAAAGACGTTCTCGTTCATTCCTGAACAGCCGCTTGGTGATTCGCGCATTGAGCCGGAAAAGGCGTATCAGGTCATCAGAATACCCTCGTCGCTGTAGTTCTGCGCCAGCTCAAAGCAAGTTCAACTCTTCTGCATCGAATGCTTCATTCTTCATGCTGGCAAAATATCCCTGCTTGCTAGGTTTCCCAAACGAAACGATTCCGCTCTTGCGCAAGTCCTTGATAATCAATTGAATTGAGTGGCTCATTCATGCTTGCTTCTTTGGCTGGCGCGGCGGTCTTTCTGGGGCGTCCGCCGAGCTTGCCGTTCCGCCTGCTCGCTGCCGCCCTTGCGGGCGACTTGGTTAATCCGCCCAGCCGGGCGAACTCCGACGCATATTCTTTCAGTTCTGCTTCATTCATGGCCGCATATTAAACCCATCATGCTGGGTTTGTCAATCCTGCCTTTCTTGAGAATTCTAAAAGGTCTTTTTTCAGAAGAGGCCTTGGTTGCCAATGTTGGGCCGAATTCATGAATGGGCCTTGCGAGAACCCGGATGCATATTGTCCGGCTTTGACAGATGGCCGCGCCAGCGTAAACTGGGATTCGCCAGTATGAATCAATCGTCTGAAATGCCCAGCAGTTGGAATCTGCCTTTTGTCGAGCAACTCTATGCGGAGTTTGCGCGCGACCCGGCCTCCATTGCCCCGGAATGGCGGCGTTACTTTGCCGGACTGAAAAACGGCGGTCCGGCCGCCTCCCCGCCCCCCGGGCCGTCTCTTCAGGCGGCAGGCTTGTCCGATTCGCGCCCGCCCGCGAGCCTGCTCGAGCACAAGGCCGAGGCCGGCAAGATCATTGCCCTGCAGAATCGCGTCATTCAATTGGTGCGCAATTACCGGGTGCGCGGCCATAACATCGCGGCCCTCGATCCATTGGGCCTGCCCCGCCCCATGCCGCCGGAATTGGAAATGAGCTTTTATGGTTTCTCGGAAGAGGACATGGATCGTTCGATTCAGGGCGAACTGTTGCAGTGCACAGGGCCGCTGACGGTCCGCCAAATCCTGCAACGGCTGCAGGACACTTATTGCCGCTCGATTGGCGTGCAGTTCATGCACATCGACAGCTTTGAAATCCGGCGCTGGCTGCAGCAGCGGATGGAGGGCACGGGCAACCGGCTGGAATTGAAACGCGACGAGCAGTTTCGCATCTTTACGCGCCTGACCGACGCCGTGACGTTCGAGGAGTTCATCCGCAAAAAATTCGTGGGGGCCAAGAGCTTTTCGCTGGAAGGTTGCGAGAGCCTCATTCCGCTGCTGGATTTGGCCATCGAAAAAGCGGCCGAACAGGGCGTCAGGGAAATTGTCCTGGGCATGGCCCATCGCGGCCGCCTGAATGTGCTGGCCAATATTCTGGGCAAGAGTCCGCGGCTGATTTTCCGCGAATTTGCCGATGATCCAAAGATCTTCCGCGGCCACGGCGATGTGAAGTATCACCTGGGTTACAGCAATGAATGGACCACGGCTTCCGGCCAGCCCATTCATCTCTCGCTTTGTTTCAATCCCAGCCATCTTGAATTTGTCAATGCGGTGGCCTTGGGCCGGGCGCGGGTCAAGCGAGACCGGTTTCAGGCCGGGGACCCGGCGCCGCCCCCGACTGCGGCCGGGCCATGTCTGGCGCTGCTCATTCATGGCGATGCCAGTTTTGCCGGCCAGGGCGTGGTGCAGGAGACTTTGAACATGAGCCAGTTGCCGGGCTACACCGTCGGCGGAACGGTCCATGTCATCGTCAACAATCAGATTGGTTTCACCACCCCGCCCGGCGAAGGCCGTTCCAGCGTTTATCCCACGGAAGTGGCCCGCATGTTACAAAGCCCGATCTTCCACGTCAACGGCGAGGACCCGGAAGCCGTCGCCCAAGTGGTGCGGCTGGCCATGGATTTTCGCGAGAAGTTTCATCGGGACGTGTTCATCGACATGTTTGGCTACCGGCGGCTGGGCCATAACGAAGGGGACGAGCCCTCCTTCACCCAGCCGGTTTTATACCGGGCCATTGAGAGCCGAAAATCCGTGCGCGAAGGGTATCTGGACCATTTGTTGGGCCTGGGAGGCTTGAGCGGCGAGGAGGCCGCCGAAATCACCCGCCGCCGCCACGACGCCCTGGAACAGGAATTGTCGCAGGCACAGGCGGAAAACGGCCAGACGCCGATTTTGAAAAAACGGGGCGTTTGGACGCGCGGCGATTACACCGGCGGCCCGGAGAAAAGCGCGGAAGACCCCGTCACCGGCGTCGATGCCCGCCGCCTCTCGGAATTGTTAATCAAGCAAACAGAGTTGCCGGAGGACTTTCATCCTCATCCGAAAATCAAAAAGTTTTTGGAAGGCCGGCGCAAAATGGCGGCGGGCGAACAGCCGCTGGATTGGTCGGCGGCCGAGGCGCTGGCCTTCGCCAGTCTGAGCGCCGGGGGCGTGCGCGTGCGCCTGAGCGGGCAGGACAGCGCCCGGGGAACGTTCAGCTCGCGCCATGCCGTGCTCTACGATTATGAAACGGGCCGGGCCCTCACGCCGTTGCAGCATTTGGGCGGAAAGCAGGGGCCGGTCGATATTATCAACAGCCCGCTCTCGGAAGCCGGCGTGCTCGGTTTCGATTACGGGTACAGTCTGGATTGCCCGGACGGATTGATTTGTTGGGAAGCGCAGTACGGGGATTTTTGCAACGCGGCGCAAGTCATTATCGATCAATTCATTGCCAGCGCGGAAGACAAATGGAACCGGCTCAGCGGGCTGGTTCTGTTGCTGCCGCACGGCTTTGAAGGACAGGGGCCGGAGCATTCCAGCGCCCGCCTCGAACGCTTCCTGGCCCTGGCCGCGCAGGACAACATTCAGGTCGTCTCCCCCACAACGCCCGCGCAATATTTCCATTGTCTGCGCCGGCAAATCCTGCGGAACTGGCGCAAGCCGCTGGTGGTCATGACGCCCAAAAGCCTGCTGCGCGACCCGCGCGCGGTCTCGACCCTGCAACAATGCGCCGGGGGAAAATTTGAGCGCGTCCTGGCCGATTCGCCAAAGGCGAACAGCGCCCACCGCGTGCTGCTCTGCGCGGGCAAGATTTTTTACGAACTGCTCCAGCAGCGCGAAGCTGTCAAGAGGGAAGACGTGGCCATCATCCGGCTGGAACAGCTTTACCCGTTTCCGGAAACCGCCCTGCAATCCGCGCTTGCGCCCTGCGCCGCGGGCACGCAGGTGTTATGGGTGCAGGAAGAGCCGGAAAACATGGGCGCCTGGCGGTTCCTGCGCTCGCGTTTTGGGGAAAGTTTGTTTGGCAAATACCCCTTTGGCGGCATCCGCCGCCCCCCCTCGCCCAGTCCGGCGACCGGTTCCGCGCGCATCCACAAAAAGGACCAGAAATACCTGATCGCCCAGGCCTTCGCCGACGTCTGAAGGCTGTTCGTGTTTCTTAATTCCTGCTTCTTAATTTTCTTCGCTCGTGGCGGCCGTTAATTGGTTGTCACGCAATTGTTGCCTTGGCGTCCTTTGTCCGTAACACAGAAAGGCTACAAATAGCGCGCCAAAAATCAGGACTGAAAATAATCAGCACTGAAAATCGTCAAAATTGAAAAAATCACAATTGAAAAAACAAAGGCTAACCTATGAAACACGCTTCAAAAATCATCACGCTTGGCGCTGCCCTCCTCCTGGCGGGCGCTTATGCCCAGGCACAAACCATCGCGGCTTGGACATTTGAAAACGACGCGATCGCGGTTAACAACAACCCGGCTCCCTCCAGCGGTGTTGGTTCGGCCAGTTCCATTGGCATGAACCTTTATCCAACCCCGAATGTAGGTGTAACCACCGACGATGTCCTTGTCGGCAAGAACTCAGACACAGGCGCCAACGGGGTTGCCGATACCAGTCAGATTTGGCGCGTCCGTGCGCAGGCTGGGGCCAACGGCGCAGCCAACGGCTGGTGGAGCTCGGCGCCGATCGGGACGCAGGGAGCGGTGTTCGCCGCGAGCACCGTGGGGTATGGCTCCCCTATTAATGTCAGCTTCGATTGGTATGCCACGACTCAGGGTGAAGCGAATTTGCAACTCGATTACACCACGGATGGCAGCCACTGGCAAAATCTTCAGATTACACCCTCCGGGTCTGACGCCGGCCTTTCCGTTTTGAACAATTCCACTTCCGCCAACACGGTGGATGGGTGGTATGCCAGCGATAATCTTTTGAACAATGGTTCAGCAGCCGGGCAGGATTGGTTCACCCGCTTGACCGCAACCATTAATGATCCGAATGCGGCTAACGATCCGAACTTCGCCATTGAAATGGTGAACGCTTCGACCGGCGCCGACGATGTCAGCACCCAGGGAACTGCCTTGAATAACACCTCCGGCAACTGGCGTTTTGACAACGTGCTCATTTCCGGCACTGAAGTAGTGCCGGAGCCGTCGGTCCTGGCGCTGCTGGGCCTCGGTTTCCCCGGTGTCTATTGGCAAATGCGCCGCGGCCGCAAGTCCTGACCGATCAACAATTCTCCCGAACGCGCGCAAGCCGATTCGCTTGCGCGCTTTTCTTTTTCCAACCTTGTTCCTTGCGGCCGGTTGGATTATCATTGTCCCGCATGGCAGTCGAATTAAAGATTCCCGCGCTGGGCGAATCAGTGACCGAGGTTGAAATCGGCCCGTGGCTCAAGCGCGAAGGCGACGCGGTCGATAAAGACGACAACGTCGTCACGCTGGAATCGGAAAAGGCGACGGTTGAACTGCCGTCTCCCGTCTCCGGCACGCTGGGCAAAATCGTCAAGCGCACCGGAGAAAAGGCGGCGGTGGGCGATGTCATCGCCTTGTTGGAGCCGTCGGGCAAACCGAAGGAAGAAGCCAAATCGGCACCCAAACCCGAAAAGCCCCAACCGAAACCCGAAGAGCCTGCCCCGGCTCAAGCCCCATCGGACACGTCCGACAAGTCCGGCCCATCGCAACGCATGGTGGAGCGCAAGAAGGCGGAGCCGCCAGTTCCGGCGGCGCGGGAGGGAGGCGCGCCAGGGCGTCAAGAAGAAGTGGTACCCATGACCCTGTTGCGCCGCACCGTCGCGCAACGCCTGGTCGAGGCCCATCAAACCATGGCCATGCTGACGACGTTCAATGAAATCGATCTGTCCGCCGTCATCGCCTTGCGCAAGCAATACCAGGAAACCTTCACGCGCAAATACGGCGTCAAGCTGGGGTTTATGTCCTTCTTCATCAAAGCCGCGGTCGAGGCCTTGAAGGCCATCCCGCAGATCAACGCCTCGATTCGCGGGAACGACATTGTCCATCATCATTATTTTGACATCGGCGTGGCCATTGGCGGCGGCAAGGGGCTGGTTGTCCCTGTGTTGCGCAACGCGGAGAGGATGAGCTTTGCCGAGGTGGAAAAAGCCGTGGCCGATCTTGCGGCGCGCGCCCAAGCCAGCCAGCTCAAGCCCGACGAATTGCAGGGCGGGACTTTCACCATCACGAACGGCGGCGTTTACGGCTCGCTTTTGTCCACGCCGATCATCAATCCGCCGCAGAGCGCGATCCTGGGGATGCACACCATTCAGGAGCGGCCCGTGGCGGTGGATGGCAACATGGTGGTGCGCCCGATGATGTATGTGGCCCTGAGCTACGATCACCGGATTGTGGATGGACGCGAAGCGGTGACATTTTTAATTCAAATCAAGGAAATGATCGAGAAGCCCGCGCGCATTTTGCTGGAGGTGTAATCAGCAGGATTGATATATACGTCTGAAAAAGGCGTAACATCCGTTACATTGTTGATAGTCAGGTACTTAACCCGTAACATTCGCCGTTACAACCCGTAACACCACCCGTTACATTAACGATAACGTTCGGTTAAGAAGCTGAAATTGGGAAAGCAAAGAGCAGAGATTGTTCTGAAATGGTGCCACAGATTTGTCTGCAATGGGTCGCCCAACACCTGGAAATGGGCAGTTGGACCCGCTGTTCGAACCTGCCCGGAGCCAGGAGAAAACACGATGGTTTAAGAACTGAGAACCCTTTACACAACGCATTCATGGGGGAAGAAAACGATAATATGCGAGAGTACCTGAGTGCAACAATCAAAGCCAAGCCGATATCAGGCGCGGTATCGGATAAACAGTCTGCTCATGAGGTAGTCCTTCAATTGCAGCAGAATTTAGGGATCTCCTATCTGTGAGATACTGATGTTAGATTCCCGCAAATGCGGTATCAAGGACATCAAGCAGAAAATCCGCGTCGGCCTGGGTGACGCACATGGGCGGGGCGAAACAAATGGTTTGGCCCCATAAGCCGCCTTTGCCCAGCAATAACCCACGGTCCCGGCACTTCTCCACCACTTGCGCGTATTTGGCCTTGGGCCGCTCTTTGCCGGCGCGGTCTTTGACCGGTTCAATGCCGATCATTAATCCGCCGCAGAGACCGGGGGGACTCAAACTTTCGGGGGTTCTTCGCCGCGCGCGGCAAACCATTGACGCAGGAAAAGCAAGTCCCCGGCATCCTTCTCGCGGTGCGTGACGATTTTCATGCGCCAGAGCAGACGCGGTGACGCGAATGGAATCGGAACGCCGCCCACTTCACGCACGATCACGTCTTTCGCCGCCTCCGCATAATCAATGCCGCCCGCCGAACGCATCAGGTCCACCAGAATCTCATCGGCCACGCGAATGACGCCGTATTGCTGGAGTTCGCCGGGTTGAAGTTCGCGGACGGCGTTGTCCGGCAGTGATGACAGCGCCGAAAAAACCTTCGCCTCATTTTCCAGGTCGGCCGCCACAAGCAAATCAACGTCCATTGTGCCGCGGACATAATCGGCGGCGCGCAGGGCAAATCCGCCGATGACAACATAACGCGCGCCACGCTGGTTCAATTCGCGGCACAAATCCCGCAAATCCTCAACCATCGGCTCGCGCGAAGCTAATTCTTTGGACGGGTTATCATCCGCCATAACCATTGGTCGGCTTCCTCGTGGGTTTTGAAGCGATATACCCCTCGCGGCACGCGCAGGCCGCCAAAGTTCTTGCGCCAGGCAATGGAATCCGCCTTTGTGCTGCCCGACAAAGAAAGCCCGTCAGGAGTCTTTGTTCGCCGGCCCACGACCCGGTCGATCTTTTCTTCAGCGTTGATGAACGGTTGTTTCAAGGCATTCCAAAATAGGCCCATGCGCAAGACAAGGCAAGCGGTTCGTTCCGTTGGGGTGCGATTAAAACTGTCCGGCACGCGACGATCACCGGGCGGGACGCCCGGCGAACCCGCAGCCGGGACGGCTGCGCCACATTATTTGCCCGACAGTTTTAATCGCACCCGTTCCGTTAGAGGGACGCCAGCGCGGTGTCGAGAACGTCAAGCAGAAAGTCCACGTCATTTTTTCGCAAATCCTAAAACCCCAGTTTCTGCAAGGCCGTTTCGGTCTGGCCCTCCTCATATCCATACCAGGCCTCGACCACTTTTCCGTCCCGACCAATAAGGCAGGTCATGGACACGGCTGACATGCCCTGGAGCGTTTCGTACTGCATCAGGGCCTGCCTGGCCGCGTCAGAGGAGTCCAGGACGATGGGGAACGTCGCATGGTTTGCTTTGAGATAATCCAAGGCGATTTTCCGGTCATCCGCAGTGTTGACGCCAAGGACGACCAGCCCGTTGTTTTTATACTTCGCATACAGCTTTTGGAGACTCCGTGTCTCCTCGCGGCATGCGGGTCAGCCACACCGCCATTTGTTGAGCCAGACCACCTGACCCCGGAAGTTCGACAGCTTAATCCTGCTGCCGTCGATTGAGGCCAGATCGAAATCGGGCGCAATCGTGCCCGGCTTGAGCAACCCTTCTTCGAGGGCCGGCTCGCGCCACTGCGTCCACCCGGCTGGCGGTGACCAGGCAAAGCGATCGCCGGGAATTTCGGCGTCGAGGATCACGTCGGACCACGACTCTTCAAAGACAATGTCATAGCTGACCCGCACGATCTGTGTGAGCTTGCGCGGCAGATGGTCCCTTCGCGACAGCCAGAGCTGCCAACTGCGCTGGTGTTTCATTAGGCTGACTTCCACCACATCGCAGTTTTCGGTCCCCACTTTTGCAATGCCCACCTTGCGCACCCCGTCCAAATAAGGCTGCAAGGAGTCCGTGTATCCATGAAAGGTGCTGGGATCCAGAATCGGCATGATACCGGCTCCCAGCCAGGCAGCTTCATGGCCAATCGAGTGCTGGCCGACGGGAGTCCGCTTCTTCATGTAAAATGTTGTCCGGTTTTTTTCGTAATCCGCGGCGTACTTGCCTGTCCGTTCCCATTCGTAGCGCGGCTTTTCCCGGGGCCAATGGATCCAGAAGTAATCACCGTCTCCGACAAGAATGCCCGTGGGTTCGTTGGTGTCGGCAGGCATGGCCTCCATGCGGGCGTAGTTGGGCTTCTTGAGCCAAATTTTGTAGGTGGCGCGGCCCAGCGTCCGCCCATGAGCCTCCCAACGATAATCGCTGACCCAGGACAGAGTCGTCGCTTTGCGCATGGTATCAACCATCTTGTTGTAGAGCGCGCGGGCTTCCGGCTCGTCTCTAAAAGGTGTGTCCACAGACGCTTTCTCCCGGGAGCAGGATGAAAGCAGGGAGAAGCAAAAGGCCAGACCACCCCATTGCAGCAAGAGGCGGCCCAACCGGCTCCTGGTCCATCTCAACGGCGCGAAGGAAGGCTTTTCCATGGCAATTAAACGCCCGCAGCCTGCAAGTGGCTGCATTGGCATGTCAAGCCATCATTAAATGGGGCGAGGCCTGGACCCGGAAAGGATTTCCGAGAGCAAAGGCGATGCGCGCACCATAGGGTTACACCCCATAGCAAATAACCAACCGATAGCGTAATTTCGTATTGTAAAGGAACAATATAAACAAACATTTTGCTTATGAAGAAACTCATTATTGCATGTCTGGCCGCCGGGGCGCTTGTGTCACTATCCGCCTGCAGCACATCCGCACCCGACAGGACCGTCAGGTACGACGAAGGGCCACAAAACTTGCTGCAGCCCATGGTCGTGACGTCGGATCCCGATTTGATTCGTTCCTCCGGCCCACCCTGATTGGTTCTTGCTGAGATTAATAAACGGCAATTTCACGATGCCAACTTTTCCGCGCTCGAAAGGCAATTCTCCTTGAACCGCGCGGGTCGGAAAGCAAATTTTTATCTGGATGAGTAAAAAGGCCCATGATTGAGCCGTTGCTTCCGACCACGGTCCAGGTCTCGAACCATCATCGGTGACAGGGTTACACCCCATAGCGAAGAATCGGCGCATCACTTAAATTGAAGCAGCGACTGACGTGATCAACAACATGATGACGCCCGAGGTCGCGGCAGTGAACAAAACAAAGTCAAAGGAAAATTATATGTTATACACATTTGCAGTAGTACTGATCGTTCTGTGGTTGCTCGGTCTGTTGACCAGTTACACCATGGGCGGATTTATTCACATCCTCCTGGCGCTTGCCATCATCATGGTGCTCTTCAACCTTTTCAGCGGGCGCAAACCTGCAGCGTGATGGGGTGACTGACGGAATGAACCAATTGAAGTACATTTACCTGACCATCATTCAACTCGTCAGGCAGGCCCGGTTGCTGCCTCAAACTGTCGCGCATGCGCGGGAGCACAGGCGACGGTGGCAGGGCGCGCGCAAAGAACATGAATCCGACCGGCTCGACCGGCTACGCCACCCGTCAAAGTATTTGGGAAAGTGATTTTGGACAGCCCCTCGCGCCGGAGTTGGCCGCCTCTCCGACATGCGCATCATCACTGTGCGCCGGAGGGCATGAGCATCATAGCTGCAAACCATCGGCCGATGGCTGGCTTTGCCAGTATGGCAACGGCGCGATCTGCTCGCACGCCCCATTGGTTGCGCGCAGAACTTCTTGCACCGTCCCCAAAAACTCCACAGGGGTATAGGGCTTGAGCATCATGGCGGCGGGTTGGAACAAGGGTAATCGGGCGAGTTGCTCCCTCGGCGATGCTCCCGTGGCCATGATGATCGGCAGGGCCATGCCAGCGGCACGCACCTTCTCGATCAACTCAACGCCTGACACCTTTGTCATGTCGTTGTCAGTGATCAGAAGGTCATAGCACTTAAGCTGAAGAGCGTTCCAGGCGACAGCCCCATCTGCGGCGGCGTCCACATGATAGCCGGCGTCAACCAACATTTTGGTGTTGAGACAGCGCATCAACGGCTCGCCATCCACCACCAGAATGCGATGGGACGGACCCGGCAGGCATTGACGCGATGAACTGGCCGGCTTTTCCGGTTGCCAGATTTCGTCATTTTTCATGGCATGATAATAGCCGGCAAAACCTTGCGGGCGCCATAGGGTGAACACCCCATGGGTGATTTGTGTGAAGCCAGATGTTTTCGGCGCGGCATCCGGCCTCAAAGCGCCCGGTTGGCCCCCTTTTTCACCGGGCGCTGTCCCCCACAATCCACAGTCGGGTTATACCCCATGGCGAAGACGCCTCTTCAGACACAAACTGAATACTTGAAAGGGGTCGGAAAGGGGTCGGTTCCTAGCATGTCAACATGAGTCATTGCCAGGAACCGACCCCTGTCGAGCCGTCAATCGAGTGGGTTCGACAGAGTCTCATCTACCAGTTGTCGCTTTTGTCCAGGCCGATCATCAATCCGCCGCAGAGACCGGGCAGCTTCAAACTTTCGGGGGTTCTTCGCCGCGCGCGGCAAACCATTGACGCAGGAAAAGCAAGTCCCCGGCATCCTTTTCGCGGTGCGTGACGATTTTCATGCGCCAGAGCAGACGCGGTGACGCAAATGGAATTGGAACGCCGCCCACTTCACGCACGATCACGTCCTTCGCCGCCTCGGCATAATTGATGCCGCCCGCCGAACGCATCAAGTCCACCAGAATCTCATCGGCCACGCGAATGACGCCGTATTGCTCGAGCTCGCCGGGTTGAAGTTCGCGGACGGCGTTGTCCGGCAGCGTTGAGAGCGCGGAAAAAACTTTCGCCTCATTTTCCAGGTCGGCGGCCACGAGCAAATCAACGTCCATTGTGCCGCGGACATAATCGGCGGCGCGCAAGGCAAATCCGCCGATGACAACATAACGCGCGCCACGCTGGTTCAATTCGCGGCACAAGTCCCGCAAATCCTCAACCTTGGGCTCGCGCGAAGCTAATTCTTTGGACGGGTTATCATCCGCCATAACCATTGGTCCGCTTCCTCGTGGGTTTTGAAGCGATATACCCCTCGCGGCACGCGCAGGCCGCCAAAATTCTTGCGCCAGGCAACGGAATCCGCCTTTGTGCCGCCCGACAAAGAAAGCCCGTCAGGAGTCTTTGTCCGCCGGCCCACGACCCGGTCGATCTTTTCTTCAGCGTTGATGAACGGTTGTTTCAAGGCATTCCAAAATAAGCCCTTGCGCAAGACAAGGCAAGCGGTTCGTTATTGTTGGCGCGGGTTACAAAAGCTCCCGGAATGCCTCGGGCGTAAGGCCCGCCGTTTTGGCAATACCGCCCATGGTAATGGCGTTAATGGGATTGTGCCTGGGGATGACCAGACGTGTTTTGCCGTCAGTCATTATAATATGGCCGCTCTGACGCTTTACCCGAAAGCCCAACTTCTCGAATACGCGAACTGCATCGCGCTGGTTTATCCCCGGAATCTTTGGCACGACCTTAAACAGTTACCTCTTCCGCCACGACCCCGGTGCCTTCGGAATCTCGCAAAATATCTTCTTCAGCGACTTCCAGCCATAGTCGAATGGCGTCCTGAATGTTGGCCAGGGCTTCCTCACGAGTTTTGCCCTGGCTCCAACAACCTGGCAAGCCGGGACAATTCACCGCGAAGCCTTCGTCCGATTTTATCAATAAAACCTTATATTTCATTCGTTTCCGGCCTTCTTCAATAAGCGTAGCATTCTCTGCCTCGTTTGTCGAAATTGTTCGTGCCATTAGAGACCCGCCAGCGCGGTGTCGAGAACGTCAAGCAGAAAATCCGCGTCGGGCTGGGTGACGCACATGGGCGGGGCGAAACGGATGGTTTGGCCCCATAAGCCGCCTTTGCCCAGCAACAGCCCAAGGTCCCGGCACTTCTCCACCACTTGCGCGCATTCGGCTTTGGCCGGCTCTTTCCCGGCGCGGTCTTTGACCAGCTCGATGCCGAGCATCAATCCTTTGCCGCGCACGTCGCCAATAATATTGTGCCGCGCCTTCAGTTTTTCCAGGCCGGCGAAAAGATGGCCGCCGATCTTGAGGGAATTGGCCTGGAGCTTTTCCCGCTCGATGACCTCAAGCACAGCTTTGCCTTGCGCGCACACCACCGGGTTGCCGCCGAAGGTGTTGAAATGAATCCGCCGGGTCACGGTCTCTGCGATTTTCGGTGTCGTCACCACCGCGGCCAATGGGCAGCCGTTGCCGATGCCTTTGGCCATGGTGACAATGTCGGGAATCACGCCCTGGTTTTCAAACCCCCAAAAATGCGCGCCGGTGCGGCCGAATCCGGTCTGAACCTCGTCGGCAATGCACACGCCGCCCGCGGCGCGGACGTGCTCGTAGGTGTGTTGCAGGTAACCGTCGGGAAAAACCACCACGCCGCCCACGCCCTGAATCGATTCGGCAATGAACGCCGCCACCTGCCCTGAGCTGGCATAGTCAATCAGACTTTTGACATCGGCCGCGTAGTTTTTGCCGGCGGCGGGATCGGTCCGGCCCCAGGCGCCGCGATAGGGATCGGGGGCGATGGCGTGATGCACGCCGAAACTGTGGGGCACGTTGAACTTCCAGGTGCTGTGCGCGGTCAGGCCCATGGTGGACATGCTGCCGCCGTGATAGCAATTGCGCAGGGCGATGACATCGAAATTGCCGGTGAAAGCGCGGGCCATGAGCAGCGCCAAATCGTTGGCCTCGGAGCCGGAGTTGACGAAGTAGCACACTTTCAAATCGCCCGGCATTTTGGCGGCAAGCTGCTCCGCGTATTCGGCGATGTTGGGATGGAGGTAAATGGTGGTGGAATGTTGCAGGGTCTCGTTCTGCCGGCGGGTGGCCTCGATGACGTGCGGATGGCAGTGGCCGACGCTGATGGTGACAATGCCGCCCAAGCCATCGAGATAGCGCCGCCCCGTTTCGTCAAAAATGTACTGGCCCCGGCCTTCGACCAGCATGATGGGCTTCTTGTAATAGAGGAAGATGCCGGGACTGAGAAACTGGCGGCGCAGTTGCAAAACTTCCGCGGCGGACTTGCCGGCGTAGGGCCGGGGTTGATAATCGAAGGGAGGCAGGACGGGCGTTTTCATATTTTATCATTCAATTTCCGGATAGTTCGACTGCTTTGGGCGCCGCCGATAATTTTCTCGCCACAAGATAGACGACGAACGCCACAAAGAATCCCACAAACCAAGCGTAATTGTAGAGCGAAATAAAGAGGGGCGCGACATTTTCCTTTGGCACAACTTTGATGGTGGCCAGAAAGCCCGGCAGATTGGGCAGCACGGCAACGGTCAGCGCCAGCAGGGCCGCAATGCTGAAACCGTTGGTGAACCGGTATTCGCCTTCCGCGTGGTAGAGGGCGAACAAATTCAACCGGCAGCGCCGCCAGACAAAATAGTCCGCAATCAGTATGCCCCCGATGGGGCCGAGCAAGGCGCTGTAACCGACCAGCCAGGTAAAAATGTAGCCGGACGGATCGGCCAGCAGTTTCCAGGGCATCATCAGAATGCCAATGATGCCGGTGATAAAGCCGCCGAGCCGAAAGGAAATCTTCCGGGGCGCCAGATGGGCGAAGTCATTGGCCGGACTGACCACGTTGGCGGCAATGTTCGTGGCCAGGGTCGCGATGCACACCCCCAGCATGGACACCACCAGAACGACAGGATTGGTGAAGCGAGTCAATACGTCCACCGGATCCCAAATTGTTTGGTGAAAGATGATGGTTGTCGCCGAGGTCACGGCCACGCCGATGAAGGAGTAAAGAGCCATGGTGAACGGCAGGCCGATGGCCTGGCCGATGACCTGATCGCGCTGGGTGTGCGCGTAACGGGAGAAATCCGGGATGTTCAGGGAGAGCGTGGCCCAGAACCCGATCATGCCGGTGAGCGCCGGAACGAAGAACAGCCAGAACTGTCCGCTCCTGGGCTGACCCGGATCGAAGGCGGAAGGCTGGGACAAAATCGGCCCAAACCCGCCCGCGGCGCGGTAAGCCCAGCCGAGCAGGAGCAAGCCAAGGGCGATCAAGAGCGGCGCCTTGATGTTCAACAGAATGCGGATCGAATCAATGCCTTTGTAGATGACAAACATGTTGATGGCCCAGAAAAAAAGGAAACATAGAAACTGCGGCAGTGTGATGCCGAAGACGTTGTTGGCAGCGCCGCCCAGCGATGGAAAGAAGACGGCAAGGATTTTGTGAATCGCCTCGCCGCCTATCCACGTTTGAATGCCGAACCAACCGCAGGCGACCAGGGCGCGCAACAAAGCCGGGACATTGGCGCCTTTGGTGCCGAACGCGGCCCGGCAATAAACCGGGAAGGGAATGCCGTAACGCGTGCCGGCGTGGGCGTTCAAGATCATCGGAATGAGCACGATGACATTGCCCAGGAAAATGGTCAAAATGGCCTCCCACCAATTCATGCCGCCGCCAATGAGGGAGGAGGCCAGCATGTAAGTGGGAATGCAGGCCGACATCGAAATCCAGAGGGCGGCAAAATTCCAGTATCGCCAGGAGCGGCGTTCCGGCGGGACCGGCGCAAGGTCGTGATTGAACAAGGCGCTCTGTAGAAGCCGGCCGTGCTCCTCCGTGCTTAAAGAGGCATGCGTCATAGCTGGGGCGGGAGGGTAAAGGCTGAACGCTGAAGGCTAAAGGCTAAAGTATGGTGGAAAATGACCAATAACGAAGCACGACCAATTAATGACGAAGCTCAAATGACCAATGCCGTCCCATTCGCTCCCATCCCTTCCATTGGATTGGTCATCAGGATGTGGACATCAGTCATTTCCCCGCGCGGAGCCGCTCGGCCTTGTGGGCCTGCATGGCGGCCATCAATTCGTGGTTTTTGCCCAACGCCATTGATTTCAGAAAGTGTTCGATCTGATCCCGCGGAACACCAAAGGTCAAGGCCCGTCCATACTGTGTAACGACGGTGACGCCGCGCCGTTTTGTCATAGGTGCCATTTCGGGCGTCTCAGCCTCCGGCTCGAATACAGGAATCCAGGAATTCATGGTTTGATTATTTATACCGCCATTCCCAGCTTTTGTCAATTCCAATCTGACACAAAACTTGCCTTGTCCTGCGCAAGGGCCTATTCCTTGGAGGTATGCGCACGGTTGTTGTTTCGCTCGGGCTTCGTAGTTATCCCATTTTTATTGGGAGCAACTTGCTGCCCAGGCTCGGCCAACAGTGCGCGAAGCTCAGGTTGGGAAGGCGATGCGCGATCATTTCCGATGCAAACGTGGCGCGGCGTTATGCGAAAACCGCGATGGCTTCGCTGCGAGCGGCGGGCTTCGAACCGGTCCTCATCACCGTGCCCGCCGGCGAAACTTCCAAAAGCCTCAAGGCCGTCCAAACTTGCTGCGACCAACTGGCCCGGCACCGGCTGGAACGAAATTCGTTCATTGTCGCGCTGGGCGGTGGTGTCGTTGGGGACCTGGCCGGCTTTGTCGCGGCGGTTTATTTGCGGGGGATCGCCTTTGTGCAAGCGCCCACCACTTTGCTGGCGCAGGTGGACAGTTCGGTCGGCGGCAAGGTGGGGGTCAATTTGCCGGCGGGCAAAAACCTGGTGGGAGCGTTTCATCAGCCGCGCCTGGTGCTGTGCGATTTGGGCGCGCTGGCCACTTTGCCGATGCGCCAGTTCCGCGCCGGGCTGGCCGAGGTCATCAAGTACGGGATCATCCGCGACAGGGCGCTCTTTGGCCGGTTGGAAAAGGATTTGGAGTTGCTGCTGCAACGGAACCCCGCTGTGCTGGCCGAAACGGTGGCGCGCTGCTGCGAAATCAAAGCGGAGGTCGTCGGGCGGGACGAACGGGAGGGCGGCTTGCGCGCCATTTTGAATTTTGGCCACACCATCGGCCATGCCGTTGAGGCGATTTCCGGCTACGGAAAGTTTTTGCACGGCGAGGCCATAGCCATCGGTCAGGTGGCGGCGGCCAAAATGTCCGTGGCCGTTTCGGGCTTGCCCGCGGGTGAAGCCCGGCGCATCGAGGCCCTGTTTCGCCGGGCGGGTTTGCCGGCGGCAATCCAATTGTCCGCACGGCAAAAAGCCCGGTTGTTTGAGGCGATGCGGCTGGACAAAAAGGTGAGCGGGGGCGAGATGCGATTCGTTCTGGCCCGCCGCATCGGGCGGGTGGAAGCCGGGCGCACGGCGCCGCCGGCGCTGATCGCGAAAGTTTTGCACAACACCGGGCGCGCCCGGAACAATTCCTAAAATCATGGCAGCCGTCAGCGAAACCATTGTCCGGGAATATTTTGAACTGCACGGTTTTCTAACGCGGCAGGACCGCAAATATGTGGGGAGGGGCAAACAGGAAAAGGACGGGATTGATTTTTTTGTCTGGAACCCGCAACCGCGCCAGCGCGAATTGCCGGTCCCGTTTATATTGACGTCGGAAGACTTGGCGGCGGTGACGCGCGCCATCGTGGTGGTTCGCGGCTGGCATACGGAGTCGTTTGGCCCGGCGTTGCTGGAGAATTCGCCGGAGATGTTTCGGTTCGTTGAACCGTCCGTCTTTGAGCAGGCCGCCCGGTCCTTTAGTCCCGACGCCGCGCCCTTGAAGATACTGGTCGTGCCGGCGCTGGCGCAGACTGCCCCGGCCCGCGAGCAAAGCATCCGTGTCCTGCGGGCCAAGGGGGTCGATGCCGTCATTCCCTTCCGCACCATGCTGGCCGATTTGATCGCGCGGACGGAAGTGAACCGGAATTACGACAAGTCCGATCTTCTCCAGATCATACGTGTGCTGAAGAACTATGAATTTTTCAAGGATCCTCAAATGGAGTTGTTCCGGGCGGCGCGGCGCGGCAAGCGTCAAGTCAAGGATTAAGCCTGTCCGGCATGGGTCGGCGGCCGTTCCGGCCTGCCGGGAAGCCGGTGGATTTTTTTGCCGGTTTTGTTTTCTATCCGGGTAGGAATGTCCCCCTTTTGGACAGTGCGTGCGCGGTTGAGCGGCATCCGAGACGCGAACCAAGGGAAACCCGTGCGGCGCGCACGGAAAACCCGGCAATGTCCCCATTGGCATAGCGGTTGCTACAGGGTATGCAGCGGTCTGCAGAAAGCAATCAGTGGACCTGAATGTATTCATATAACCCGCTTTCTGCATGGTTCACGCCGCATGTGGAAAGAAAGAGAATCTTATGAAAAATAAATTCAGCCGCAAGGCAGGTTTCACCCTCGTGGAAATCATGATCGTCGTCGCGATTATCGGTCTGTTGGCCGCCATCGCCATTCCCAACTTCGTGCGTGCGCGCACGACTTCGCAACAGGATGCGTGCATCAACAACCTGCGCTTGATTGATGCGGCCAAGCAGCAATGGGCGCTGGAGCAAAGTCAGGCCAGCAGCGCCACGATGGTCGGCACGGACCTGCAGCCCTATCTCGGCCACGGTTCGTCTGGCGAACTGCCGGCGTGCCCCGCGGACAGCTCGCAAACCTGGGCCTCCAGCTATTCCGCCATTCTGGGTGCCGTCAACATCAAACCCCAGTGCAGTATCGTTCCTTCGACCCACATTCTGCCCTGACCGTGGTTGTGGCTTTGATCCTGTAAAGTCAGGCCCCGCCGGGAGCCTTGGGAGAAATCACGGGCCTCTCTCAGAGCCTGTTTGAACACTCGCCCGGTCAAGGGGACCGGGCCTGCAAAAGATTGAAAATCCGGCCGTTTCCGGCAGGCCGCGCGCCCTCATGTGGCATTGCGTATGAGTTCTCAAACAGGCTCTCAAGCTTTTCCCCCGAAAGGCCGATGAAAAGAACCATAAGATAATGTCAACGGCCAACCTAACATCAGAAGGAGAAAACCCCGCAACTCTTTTGGCAGAGCCATCGCCAATTCCGTCCGGCGCAGAGGATCCCGTGAGCGATTTCGTGGTGAAAAGAAACATCCGGATTCTGATTGTGGATGACAACCCGGCGATCCACACGGATTTTCGCAAAATACTGTGCGCCGACCACGGGTCGGAATTAAAGGACATGGAAGCGACGCTCTTTGGGCCGTCGGCAACCGTGCGGCGGCCGGCGTATGAAATCGACTCGGGCTACCAAGGCCAGGAAGGATTGGCATTGGTGGAGAAAGCGCGGGAGGAAGGCCACCCGTACGCGCTGGCCTTCGTGGATGTGCGCATGCCGCCCGGCTGGGACGGGGTGGAAACCACGTCGAGAATCTGGAAGGTTTGTCCGGACACCCAGATCGTCCTTTGCACGGCCTATTCGGATTATTCCTGGGATGAAATGATTTCGAAGCTGGGTCATTCGGACGGCCTGGTCATTTTGAAAAAACCGTTTGACTCGGTGGAGGTGCTGCAATTGACGTCGGCCTTGACGGAGAAATACCGGCTGGCGCTGGAGGCCAGGAGCAGGATGAACGAGTTGGAAACGAAGGTGGAGCAGCGCACCAAAGTCCTGCAAAAAACCAACGAAGACCTGCAAACACAAATTGGGGAGCGGCACAAGGCGGCCGAAGCCCTGCGGCAAAGCGAAGAGCGCTACCAATTGTTGTTCCGGGACAACCCGCTGCCCATGTGGGTGTTCGATTTAAAGACGCTCGCCTTTCTGGCGGTCAACGACGCCGCCATCCAGGGTTATGGCTATTCGCGGGAGGAAATGCTTTCCATGACCGTCAAGGATCTGGATTGCGCGGAAGACAGGCCGACATTGCTGGAACGGTTGTCGGAACCCAACGTGCGGCGACCCTCCAACGGCCTGATCACCAAACATCGCAAGAAGGATGGCAGAATCATCACGGTCGAAATCAGTTCGCGCGTCATCAACTTCGACGGACACGAAGCGAAATTGTCGCTGGCCAATGACGTGACGGAAAGGAAAAAGCTGGAGGCGCAGTTTTTGCGCGCGCAACGCATAGAAGGCATCGGCACGCTGGCGACGGGCATGGCCCATGATTTGAACAATATCCTGGCGCCGATCCTGATGTCCGCCGGAACATTGCGCTGGGGCCTCACCCCGGAGGAGCAGGAAAATGCCATCAGCCGTATCGAGTCGGGCGTCAAACGCGGGGCCGGCATCATCCAACAGGTCCTGACCTTTGGCCGGGGATTGAACGGGGAACGGGTGGCAATCCAGGCCGGAGAAGTGATGAGTGAAGTGGTGCGGATCGCCCGACGAACCTTCCCCAAGGACATCATTGTCACCTCGCAAGTCGAGGCCGGCCTTTGGACGGTCATGGGCGATCGGACGCAAATCCACCAGGTCCTGCTGAATTTATGCGTCAACGCGCGCGACGCCATGCCCAACGGGGGCAGACTGGCGTTGCGGGCGCGAAACGTCATATTGACAGAAGCCAGGCCGGCCCTGCCTGCGCCCGCGCCGCCCGGGCCATACTTGTTGTTGCAGGTTTCCGACACCGGTTGCGGGATTGCGCCGGAGGATCGGGAGCGGATCTTCGACCCGTTTTTTACGACGAAGGAAATCGGCCAGGGCACCGGCCTGGGCTTGTCCACCGTGCTGGGCATCGTCAAGAGCCATAACGGAGCCGTCATGGTGGAGAGCGCCATGGGCAAGGGAACCACCTTCCGGGCATTGCTGCCGGCCTCGCCTCAAGCGGTGGAGAGCGCCATGCCCTACACGCCCCCGGAATTGCCGTGCGGCGACGGGGAGGCGGTGCTGATTGTGGATGATGAACCGGAAGTTGTTTCGGGCATGAGAGAAATGCTGGAGAGGCAGAATTACCGGGTATTGGCGGCGAAAAGCGGATTGGAAGCCCTGGCCGTGGTCCACCGGCACGGCCCGGCCATCGACGCCGTGGTGACGGACGTTCTGATGCCGGAGATGGACGGCGTGGAGTTGATCCGGGTGCTGAGAAAGATGCATCCGCGCCTGAAAATCATTGCTTCGAGCGGCCTGGGAACGGAGCAGGGCGGGAGCTTGCGGACGGAGGAATTGGAGGCGTTGAGCGTCAAGTCATTTTTAGCCAAGCCCTACACGGTGGATAGACTGCTCGAGGCGCTGCACGGTTTGCTGCGGAACGGCAACGGCCTTTGCGCCGCCCCGGCCTGATCGCCACCTCCATCCCGGGATATCGTGGTGCGGCTTACGCGCCCGCCGCAAAAAATCTTCCTTGTCGCTCATTGACTGCGGCCGGCAAGTTTGCTAGGATTCGCGGCAGTGAAAATTGTTTGGTGATTTTGGACTTTATTATGAAGAAAAATCTTTCGACATCGCTGCTGGCCCTGGGGCTGCTGCTGGTTTTGCCGGGCCTGGCTTCGGCCCATATTCTACTGGGAACTCCACACGGGCTGCACGACGGGTTCATGCATCCGTTCACCGGGATGGACCATTTGCTGGCCATGTTTGCGGTCGGCTTGTGGGCGGCGCAATATCGCGGCCGCGCGGTTTGGATGATCCCGCTCACCTTTGTCAGCGTCATGGTGTTGGGAGGGATCATGGGAGTGTGTGGCGCTTATGTGCCCGGGGCGGAGTTGGGCATAGCCGCTTCCCTGCTGGCATTGGGCGCGCTGATTGCCACCATGACCCGTTTCAAACCGGGTTTGGGCATGTTGGTCGTCGGATTTTTTGCGCTCTTCCACGGTTACGCCCACGGCCATGAAATGCCGGCCGCGGTCAGCGCCGTTTCCTTCAGTTTTGGATTTGTCCTGGCCACCCTGCTGTTGCACGGCCTGGGAATAGCCACCGGCATTTGCCTGCAACAACAGCGGCGCGTCATCGCCTTTGCCGGGTCGGCCATCGCGCTGTGCTCGGTTTTCTTCTTCCTGAACTAAGGGTGTTTGCGCTCGTCATGCCAGGCGCTGCCCTTGTATATTGGGCGGCGTCGTGGAAGCCTTGGATCAATTGGATGAGTTGCTCAGTTGCCGCCTGGATGCCGGCCGGAAAGCAGTCCAGCCATGCACCATCGTGATTTTCGGCGCCAGCGGCGATCTGACGGCGCGGAAGCTTGTTCCCGCTCTTTATCATCTCTATCTCGAGAAACAGTTGCCCGACCCTTTCCGCATTGTCGGCTTTGCCCGGCGCCCCAAGACGGATGCCGCCTGGCGCGATGAACTGTGGCAGAACTGGCAAAAGTATTCGCGCGGCAAAGACCTGAACCCCGCGGACTGGAACGCCTTTGCCGCGAATATTTTTTATTGCGAAGGTGAATTCAGCGACGCCGGGGCCTACCAGAAATTGCGGAACCAGTTGGCGGGTTTTGGCAATGAGGCCTTGCAGCGCAACCTGGTTTGTTACCTTGCCACTTCGCCCAGCCAGTTCGCGCCGGTAGCCGCGCAATTGCATGACTCCGGGTTGCTGCTCAAAAGCGAAAGCGCGGGGTTCGAACAGAAGCTCGTCGTGGAAAAACCCTTCGGCCACGATCTTCTTTCGGCCGGGCAACTCAACCAGGAGCTGACCTGTTTTGCCCATGAAAAACAGATTTACCGCATCGATCATTACCTGGGCAAGGAAACTGTCCAAAATATTTTGATGTTCCGCTTTTCCAATTCGGTTTTTGAGCAGCTTTGGACGCGGCAATCCATTGATCACGTCCAAATCACGGTCAGCGAGAAGCAGGGAGTGGGCGGGCGCGGCGGCTATTACGAGGAGGCGGGGGCGTTGTGCGACATGGTGCAAAATCATCTGCTTCAAGTGCTGGCGTTGATCGCGATGGAACCGCCCGTCTCGTTGGAAGCCGAATGCATCCGCGATGAAAAAGTCAAACTGCTCAGATCGATTCGCTCCTATGGGCCGGCCCAAGTCTCCAGTTTCGCCGTGCGCGGCCAATATGCCGCGGGCGAAATCGACGGGCAGAAGGTCGCGGGTTACCGGCAGGAGGCCAGGGTTGGACAGGATTCGAACATCGAGACGTTTGTCGCGGCGCGCCTGCTGGTGGACAATTGGCGATGGTCGGGCGTGCCGTTTTATTTGCGCACGGGCAAACGCCTGCCGCTGAACAGCAGCCAGGTGCGTGTGCAATTCCGGCCCACGCCAAACGTCCTGTTCGCCGCGCAATGCGGTCCAAGGCTCGATGCCAATTCCATGACGTTGCGCTTGCAGCCCAACGAGGGAATTACCCTGCATTTCAACGGCAAGGCGCCCGGCGTGAACATTGAAATCAGGCCGGTGCGGATGCAATTCGATTACGAGACGGAATTTGGCGCCTACACTCCGGAAGCCTACCAGCGCCTCCTGCTGGAAGTGATCGCGGGCGATTCGACCCTGTTCATCCGCAGCGATGAAGTGGAGACAGCCTGGAGCATCGTCGATCCCATCCGCCAGGCCTGGGCCGGCCAGCCGCTGGGGGCGGCGGAATTTTATCCCGCCGGAACATGGGGCCCCGCCGCCGCGGACGACCTTCCCGCCCGGCTCGGCCATAAATGGCGCATGACGCAAAGCGGGCCGCCCACGGCTGCTGCGAGGGAGAATGGGAAACTTTGAACTGAAATCCTTTTCCGGCGGCGCGGAACTGGCCCGCGCCGCGGCCAAAGACTGGCTGCATCTGTTGAGCAAATCATCCGCGCCGCATCTGGCGGCCGTTTCCGGCGGACGCATCGCCGGAACCTTTTTTTGCGCGGTGACAGAATGGGCGCGAACGTCGCGCGTCTCACTCCAGCACGTTGATTTCTTCTGGGCCGACGAACGTTGCGTCCCGCCCAGCCATCCGGACAGCAATTATCTTTTGGCGAAGGAGAATCTGCTTGAGCCGCTGGCCATTGCCCTGGACAAAATCCACCGGCTCAAAGGCGAACTTCCGCCTGTTGCGGCGGTCGCGGAAGCCAACGCCACGATTCAGCGCATCGCCCCAAAAAACAGCGCAGGTCTGCCGGTTCTCGATTTGATCTTCCTCGGCTTGGGCGGGGATGGGCATATTGCATCGCTCATGCCCAATGCTCCGGCGGCGGCGGTCCATTCCCTGGCGCCCTATCTGCGCGTTGCAAACTCACCCAAACCTCCGCCGAAGCGAATCAGCCTGAGTTACGCCACCATCGCCGCCGCGAAAAATGTGTGGGTGCTGGTGTCTGGCGGCGGCAAGGAAGAAGCTTTGCGCCAGTCATTGCGGCCCGGCGCGCCAACGCCCTTTGGCCGTGTCCTGCAATCGCGCGCCCACACCCTGATTTACTCCGATATTGCGCTCTGACATCCATTCCTAATCTTAATCTTAATCATAATCTTAATCTTCGAGGATTAGGATTAAGAGCAAGATTAAGTTAGGAGTCAGAAACCACCCAAAAGAAATACACCCATTCAGACAGCGGGGTGACAGGTGGGTTTGCGCGCCGGGTTTTTCCTCTCTTTGGCTGCGCGAAGAATCATCGCCGCAAGACCAACGACCATGCCCGCATACAATCCGACATGAGTCCACCAGACTTGCCGAAACCGGCTAATCCTTCCCGCGCTCAGCAGGGTGTCCAACTGCCCGGAGAACCGCGCAGGATCAAATTTGGAAAATCCCAGCGGCAAGGCAATGCCGCCAAGAATCGCTCCTGCGACAGGCATCCAAAGCAACCGAAGCAGCCGGGAAAATGTCGCCGGTGGATGCGCGGATTCTCTCCGGCTGGCATAAAGGCAAACGGCGCCTCCGATGACTCCGGCGGAGAATCCAACTCGCAGTCCGAACAGGCCTGCCTGAATCCGCAAATCCGGGCTTTCCTCCAAACCCTTGCCCAAAATGAAATAATCCGGCGAAATCGACGAGGTAATCAAATCGTTCACAAATCCGATCATTGCCCCAACCACACCCGTGATGATCACAAAACCATATTCGCGAAACTTCACCGCCCGCGCCGTTCCGATATAAATCCACCAAAGAAACAACCAGCATCAGGCCAAGCAGCAGGGCGATTCGATAGGAAAATGAATTCAGGTTCATGTAGTGTTCCCCCAACTATCTCCGCGGAATATTCACTAGGCTGAATTCACCCTTTTTGACCTTGTCCAACGCGGCTTGAACGGTTGCCGCTTGCGGTTTCAAACTCGGCCAATGGTTGGTGGACAACAGCAGGATGGCAATCTTTCGGCCTTTGAGATTTTGTTGATACTGGACATTGCGGTCGCAGGTGAAAAATACATCAAATTCCTGCTCAGCCAGCGTGAGAAGCCGTCCATTCTTGAAACTGCCCCAACCCTTTGCCAGGGCTGTTGTGAAAGAATGCCTGGAGAGCAGCCGTACCAGTTTCAATGGCACGCACTCATCCACCAACACCTTCACCGGCGCACCCTTTTCAGGGTCAACTCCCACGCGCCCATGATCACTGCAACCGCCGCTTCACGGCTGACTGAAGGGAAATTCTCCAAAAACTCGTCCAGCGGACAATCGCTTTCCAGATGTTCAAAGAGCGACGCCACCGGAACCCTCGTGCCGCGAAAGACCGGCTCCCCGCCCAGAATCTCAGGGTCCGCCATAATGTAATCCGCCAATTTAATGTGCTTGGCTTGCTCGTTCGCAGGCGTTTTCATTCGCTCTGATTAATATCATGCTCCTCATGGCGCGATTTTGCAAGGCATCAGTCCGCCCGCTCCTAATCTTAATCCTAATCGTAATCTTAATCTCCTGGGATTAAAATGAGAAAAAGATTAAGATTAAGATTAGGATTAGGATTAAGAAAAGCAGGAAAGCGACAAGAGGGTTTGCGTGCCGGGGGAATTTCCGGTATCTTTTCGGCAATGTTTGTATGTTAAAAGACACTATTTCAAAAATTGAGGGCCGCATCCGGAATTCCGGGGCCGTGGACGACACCCATCGCGCCGAGTTACTGAAGTTGCTGGGCGAGTTGCGGGGCGAAATTGCGGCGCTTTCCAAAACACACCAGGAACAGGCTCAAAGCATCACGTCATTTGCCGAAGTGTCCGCGCAGGAAGCCACGCGCGAGACAAGAAACCCCGAAACACTCCGGCATTCCATCGGCGGATTGGAATCCTCCGTGGGGGAATTCGAAAAAACCCACCCGCAACTGGTCGGCATTGTCAACCGCATCGCCGGCATGCTGGCCAACATGGGGATTTGACCCGCCGGGGCAGCATGGGGCGATGGGAGAAGGTCGCGCTTGGTAAAAATTTGGAAAATTATTTGGATGACGATCTGGGGGGTGGGCTTCGGCATAAGGAAATTATTTGCCGGCAAGGGTGATGGGCGGAGGCGCAATCCGAAGGTGGCCGTCAACGCCAGGGAAGCGCAGATGCTGGCCGCCGCGCGCCGCGGCGATGTGGAGGCGCAAATCCGGCTGGCGACCGCTTACGCGGATGGGGACGGCGTGACGCAGGATTACGGGGAAGCGGCCCATTGGTTTGGCCAGGCGGCGCGACGCGGCAATGCGGACGCGCAATTCAGTTTCGGCATTTGTCACGCCAACGGCCAGGGGACGGCGCAGGACTACGAGGCCGCCGTGGAATGGTTCCGGCGCTCAGCGGACCAGGGCAATGCCGGCGCGCAAGTCAGCCTCGGCCTTTGCCTGCAAAAGGGGTTGGGCGCGCCTTCAAATCAGAAGGGGGCCGTGCAATGGTTTCGGCGCGCCGCCGAAAGCGGGGATGCGGCCGGGCAGGTCAGTTTGGCCGCGGCCCTCCAGAGCGGCAGGGGCACTCCCAAAAATGAAGTGGAAGCAGCCGGCTGGTTCCGCAAAGCCGCCGCGCAAGGACAGGCGGAAGCGGAGTTCAATCTGGGGAAATGCCACCAGGACGGCTTGGGCGTCGCGGTGGATGCGAACGAGGCGTTCCAGTGCTTTCGCCGCGCCGCGGACAAGGGCTTGCCGCAGGCGGAATTTGAATTGGGCCTCTGTTTTTATCACGGGCACGGCACGGAGGCCGACCTGGTCCAGGCTTACACCTGGGTCAGTTTGGCGGCGCAACGATCCGTGCCCGCCGCCGTTGGCGTACGGGACGAATTGAAAAAGCAAATGTCCGCGGCGCAGGTTGCCGAAGGCGACCGCCGCGTGGCGGAATTGGCGCCCAACCGACCGAAGATCACCGCGGCGGACCCTGAAATGATGGACGAATTGCGAACTCCAAATGAGGAACAGCCGGATTAATTTTTCGCTCCGCGCTTTGTTGCGGCACTGGCCCATGCTGGTGCTATGCGGCGGTCTGCTGCTGCCGGGCTCGTTGCGCGCGGCGAAATCCGCGGAAGACAAGGCCCTTTCGTCCGCCCGCGCATTGTTTGACGACCATCAATACAACCTGGCGGAGACCTATCTCGGCAATTTTCTGGCCGCTTACACCAATTCGCCGCGCCGCCCCTATGCCGTTCTTTACCTGGCCCGCTCGCATTTGGAGCAATCCAATTATGACGGCGCGATCCAGTTGCTGACCAGTTCGTTGCCGCAATCAGGCGATCTGGCGGGGGAATACGTTTTTTGGATTGCCAGCGCCCGCCTGGGTAAAGGCGAATACGCGCAGGCGGCGGAGGGATTTGCCAATCTCACAAAAAACTTTCCCAATGCCCGCGCGCAACTGCGACTGGAGGCGGCCTGCGATGAAGCGGAGGCCTGCTCCAAAATGGAGGACTGGCCCCGCGTCATCGTGCTGTTGCAAAAGCCGGACGGCGCCTTTCGCAGGCTGGCCGCGGCAGATCCCAAAAATAGTTTTGTCACCCGTGGCCGGCTTCTTTTGGGCGAGGCGCTTTTGGCCCGGGGGCAGTACGCCGATGGCGAAAAAGCGGCCGGCGGCATTGATCCGGCCGGTTTGGGGCCTGAGTGGCAGTGGCGGCGGCAATACCTGCTCTGCCGCCTGGAATTGGCCGGCGGCCGGGCCGATGAGGCGTTGCGCAACAGCACCAACCTGCTCGATACCGCCTCCGGCCCGCGGCATCAGGCGGCCAGCCGGTTTTTGCGCGGTGAAATTCTGGAGACTCTCGGCCGCGCGGCCGAAGCGCTGCAATCCTACACCAACAATCTGGCCGGCGATTTGCCTCCCGAAGACCAGCGCCAGGCGCTCTTGAAGGCCGTGGCGCTGATTCTGGCGCAGAACCAGATCCAGGACGCCGTGCAACTGCTGGAAAGTTATGTCTCGCAGCCAACCAATGGCGCCGCGCTGGATTTGGCCCGCTTGAGCCTGGGCGAATTGTACCTCAAAATTTATTACAATCCCGCTCCGGCGCAGAAAACGAACGACACCGCCGTGGCCGGCACGAATTTTCTGCTGGGGGCGCTGACCAATTTCGAGAGTGTCATCAGTAATTTTCCGGCCAGCCCGCTGGTGGCGCAGGCGCGCCTGGACCGCGGTTGGTGTTACTGGGCGGAGACCAACATGCCCGGGGCCAATGCGGATTTTCAGGAAGCCGCTGATCATTTGCCCCCTTCGCCGGAGCAGGCGGTGGCGCGATTCAAACTGGCCGATGCGGAATTTTACGAAAGTAATTACGTCGCGGCCCTGGCCAATTACAATTTGCTTCTGCGCCAGTACGCCAGCGTGGAGAGCGTGACCAACGGGTTGTATGACCAGGCTCTTTATCAAATCGTCCAGGCCAGTCTGGCCTTGGGCGATCAGGCCGGCGCCGAGGCCGCCCTGCGGAAAATCTTGGACTGGTATCCGAACAGTTTATTTGGCGATCGCGGCCAGTTGCTGATCGGCGAGGGCAGAAGATATGATTACGCCATGGCCCGGCGGGTTTTCAACGAGCTGCTGGAAAGATCGCCCAAGACGCCGCTCCTGCCCGAGGTGCAATACGCCATCGCCAGGACCTGCGAGCAGGAGGGAAACTGGCCGGAAGCCCTGCGCGAGTACGACCGTTGGGTGGGCCGGCACGCCACCAACGCGCCTTTGCTCCTGCCGCGGGTCGAGTATTCGCGCGCCCTGGCTTATGGAAAAGCCGGCATGGAAACGAACGCGCTGGCGCTGTTCACCAATTTCGTGGCGCGCTTTCCCTCCAACAGCCTGGCTCCGTGGGCGCAGAACTGGGTGGCGGATTATTATTTCAACCAGGGGGACAACCAATCGGCCGAGAAGAACTACCAATTGCTCTACCAGACATTTCCCAACGCCGGCGATCTTCCTTATCAAGCGCGTTTGATGGCTGGCCGCGCCGCGCTCGCGGGCCAGCGCGCCGCCGACGCGCGCGCGTATTTCTCTGATCTGGTGACCAACGCCAGCGCGCCCTCCAACCTGGTGGCCCAGGGCTACTTCGCTTTGGGCGACACGATTCTGCAACAATATCAGGAAAACCCGACCAACGGCACTTATTTGAATGAAGCCCTCACCGCCATCAGCCATCTCACCAACGGCGCTCCAGCCAACGCCCTGGCCGCCCTGGCCTACGGACGGTTGGGCGACTGTTATATGCAATGGGCGGACACACAATGGGAAATGAAACACGACCCGAAAGTTTACGCGGAAGCGGTGCGGATGTATCAGACCGTCCTGAGTTTTCCGGCCACGAACGTGGACGTGGCGACGCGCAGCCAGGCCGAAGTGGCTCTGGGGCGGGTGGCCGGGCAGCAAGACCAGCCCGGCCAGGCCCTGGCGCATTACTGCAAAGTGCTCTACGAATTGGATCCGGACCATTTCGATCCATTTTGGGTGGAACAAGCGGGCAAAGCCGCCGCCCGAATCTACGAACAGCAACAGCAATGGGACAAAGCGATCAAGGTGTACCAGCGCGTGTTGAAAGCCGTGCCCTCATTGCGCGGCGCATTGGAAAAGGCCATCACCGCTGCCCAAACCGAGGCCGACAAGGCCAGGAATTAACCGTCACATCATCTTCAAAAGGATGTCGGCCATGTCGGAGGGGGTCGTGGCTACGCCGATGCCAGCTTGCTTGAAGGCCTCGATTTTCGCCGCCGCGGTGCCCTTGCCGCCGCTGACTATCGCGCCGGCGTGCCCCATGCGCCGGCCGGGCGGGGCGGTCGCGCCGGCAATGAAGCCGGCCACGGGTTTGCGGCCGTTTTCCCGGATCCATTCGGCCGCTTCTTCCTCGGCCGACCCGCCAATCTCGCCGATCAGGATGATGCCGTGTGTCTCGGGATCGTCGTTGAACATTTTTATGATGTCCAAGTGCGAGGTGCCGTTAACAGGGTCGCCGCCAATGCCAACGCAGGTCGATTGCCCCGCGCCGCGGCAGGTCAATTGCCAGACGGCCTCGTAGGTCAGGGTGCCGCTGCGAGAGACCACGCCGATGTGGCCCTTTTTATGGATGTAGCCGGGAGCGATGCCGATGCGGCAACCGCCTTTGGAATCCGGGCCGCCGCCGGGGGCGACAACGCCCGGGCAATTGGGGCCGATCAACCGGGTTTTCCCGCCTTGCATGGCTTGTTTCACCTTCACCATGTCTTTGACGGGTATGCCCTCGGTGATGCAAACGATCAACGCCAGCCCGGCATCGGCCGCTTCCAGTATGGCGTCGGCGGCAAAAGGCGGCGGGACGAAAATGGCGGAAACCGTTGCGCCGGTCTGTTGGGCGGCGGTGGCGACGGTGTCGAAAACCGGCACTTTTTGGCCGGCATGTTCGAAAATCTGGCCGCCTTTGCCGGGAGTGACTCCGGCGACGACGCGCGTGCCGTAATCGAGGGAAAGTTGAGTGTGCCTGGCGCCAAAACTGCCGGTGATGCCTTGCACCAGCACTTTGGTTTGTTCGTTGACGAGGATGGCCATGGGCAAATCAGTTCTGGCTTTGTTGCTTTTTTATTTCTTTCAAACAATGCACCGTAATCCGATCGTGATTTCGATTCATTGCTTCTTTGGCGCGGATCAATGCGTCAATGCTGATGATCCGGCAATTGCCGCAAGGCAGTTGCAGCTCGACGCTATCTTTCAAAACTTCATCAAAGTTGCCGATGCCCAAAACTTCGCCGAGACAATCCACGGCTCCCAAATCCGTTTTTAAATATAAATTCTTCAAGCTTGCGCATTGCTCTGGCGTCAATTGCAGCGGCAAATCCGTTCTGGGGCGATGCACCGGATGCAAATCCGCAAATGCCTTTTGAATCCGCATTAAATTCGCTTCGCTGAACCGGCAGCAGATGTCCACGTCCCTCGTTACCAGCGTCACGCCGTGTGCTGCCGCCGCGAATCCGCCAACCAGAACGAATTCGACCTGCGACGCGATCAACCGCCGTGTCAGTTCACTTAAGTTTTGCATTCCGCTTTTCCATGGCCGCGCGCAACGATTCCGCAAAATTCAAGGCATCGTCGTTCGCCTGCATCCGTTCCCACGGCGTCATAGTCAAACTATCCTTTAACAGAGATAAATCAATTCCGTCGCCAGCCGCGCCGTAAGTTGACGGCGTTTCTTCTAAAACAGACTCTTTGTTTTGATTCATCAGCTATTTCGCCTCGTCCGGAGTCTCCAGCAAAATTAAGATACAGCTTATCATTCTCCCACCGCCTTCACAACCTTCTGCGCGGCGTCGGCCATGGACTCTCCGTTGATGATCGGCAGTCCGGAGTCCTGGAGAATCTTCTTGCCAAGCTGGACGTTGTTGCCCTCCAGGCGCACGACCAGCGGCAGGCGCAACCGGGTCTCTTTGACCGCCGCCACTATCCCCGCGGCGATAATGTCGCATTGCATGATGCCGCCAAAAATGTTGACCAATATTCCCTTCACATTGGGGTCGGTCAGGATGATGCGGAAGGCGGCGGTGACTTGTTCCTTGCTGGCGCCGCCGCCGACGTCCAGGAAGTTGGCCGGACGCCCGCCAAAATGCTGGATGATGTCCATGGTGGCCATGGCCAGCCCGGCGCCGTTGACCAGGCAGGCGATGCTGCCATCGAGCTTGATGTAATTGAGATTGTATTTGCTGGCCTCAATTTCCAGCGGCGCTTCCTCGGCCAGATCGCGCATGGCCTGGATGTTGGGATGGCGGTAAATCGCGTTGTCATCCAGGCTGATCTTGGCATCGACGGCCATGAGCGCGTCCTTGCCGTCGCGCCCGGCAATGATGCAAAGCGGGTTGATCTCCACCAGGCTGGCGTCGCATTGCCACCAGGTCTTGAAAACTCCCGCAAAGAATTTCGCGCCGGCGGCGATCAAATCCCCTTTCAAGCCGAGAGCGGCGGCCAGTTTGCGGCCCTGAAAGGGCAATAAACCGAAGGCCGGATCAACGGTTTCCTTGATGATCTTCTCCGGGTGTTCGACCGCGACTTGTTCGATGTCCATCCCGCCTTCGGTGCTGACCATGAGGATGGGCCGCGACCGGGCGCGGTCCAGGAGAACGGCGCAGTACAATTCCTTCTTGATCCGGGGCGCGGCGGCGACGAGGACTTTGCCGACCAGGCGGCCTTCCGGGCTGGTTTGTTTGGTGACAAGAACATTGCCCAGCATGGCCCTGGCGCTGTCAACAACTTCCCCGGCGGTCTTGCATAGCTTGACGCCGCCCTTGAAGCCGTTTTTAAACGTTCCCTTGCCGCGCCCGCCGGCATGGATTTGGGCTTTGACCACGGCCACCGTTTCGCCTTTGGCAAAAAGTTGGGCGGCAAACTGCCCGGCGGCTCCGGCGTCGGTGAAAACTTCCGCCTCCGGCAGGGAGACGCCGTATTGGGCGAGAAGTTGCCTGGCTTGGTATTCGTGGATGTTCACGGGCTGGCTTTTCTACATTTCCTTGTCGAAGACCAGGACGTATCCATCCTTGGGCAGAAGCAATGTGTCGCCCTCTTCAATTTCGATTTCCGTGTTCTCCGGTTTCGAGCCGGGAATGGTGACCTGATACTCCCCGTCCTTTTTCCATGTGCCGACGCCGACAATCGTGGAACTGGCGCCGCCGGGAGCCTGTTTTTTCAAGATCATTTGGTGGTCCGTCGTGGCGGTCAGGCTCAGATCCGTAATGATCGGGTACATTTCCTGGCGCACCTTGGCCATCTGACGCGGGGTCAGGCTGTGTCGTTTCCGTTCCTGGGCCAGGGTGGCTTGCGGATCAATGGTCCAAACACCCAGAATGGTTTCATCGTCGAATTTGGGGGATTTGCCGGTGGTGAGATACTCCTGCAAATCATTGAGGTCCTTGCCGAGTATGCCGTAAATCTCGCTGGTCAGGGTGGTATTGGTGACAATGGCTTGAACAGCGGGATATTTGAGTATCTCGCCGATATTGGCCTGCCGGTCGATCATTTCCAGCAGGGGCTCGTCGTTGGCCAGGGCTTGGAATTGGGGACGCTGGCCCAGCGTAAGAAGGGGTGGATAATGCGAGATGCGGCTTTTCAGCAATGGATTGTGCATCACAAGGTCCGCAATGTCGCTGGCCTGGTAAACCTGGGCCGGCGTTGGATCATAAGCCGCCAGCACCCGGTCCAACTTCAGGTCATGCAATTCGGCCCGCGTTTTGGTCAGGAATTGCGCCGCCGGCGGATTGTTCCCTTCCGAGGCGGCCTCCGCCGTGAAATAGCCGCCAATATAAATCGGAATCATGAGCAGGAAAAAATAGACGGCGCCGTTGAGCAGGCCGACGCAACAGCCAAGCCGGCGATAAAGGCGTTCCCAGCTAATGATCTGTTTTTCGTCCGCCCGGTACTTGAAATGAAGGCTGAGTCTGCGATGCGCCATGCCGCCCGCAATCATGAAAATGATGAGCACAATCAGGAAGGCCAGCGCTTGGGGAACGAATAATTGCCAGAGCGGATGCGCCAGTCCCAGCAGCGGCAGCAGGTGTTTGGTCAGGGGCGACAGCGGCCCGGCCAGCGCCACCCCAAAAAACAGCCCGACCAATGAAAAACCCGTGCGGATGGGTCCCGAATAATAGCCCGTCGTTCCGACCAGGCCAAGACACGCAAATGCGATCAACCAAACCATGCCCAAATGCTGGGAGATTCGATCACAAAAAGCACGTTCTAAATTTGGCATTTCCGTTTGCCTTTTCGAGCCGCTCCCTTATTTTGTTCGCCGCCAAAGGTGATATGCGCGGCAGCGTTGCAGATGAACATCCCTTTATTACAAAAGATCGACCGTTGGGCGGGAGTGCCGCTTTGCTTCTTGCTGACGTTGGCCCGGCCGGTTTTTGGCCGGTCGCCGCCGCCGGGGCCGGTGACGGCGCGGCGCATTCTATTCATCAAGCTGGCCGAGCAGGGGTCAACCGTGCTGGCTGGCGCCGCCATCGCCCGCGCCGTTAAAATGGCCGGGCGTCAAAACGTCTTCTTCATCACCTTCGAGGAGAACCGGTTCATTTTGGATTTGCTGGAATTGATCCCCGAAGAGAACGTCATCACCATTTGCCGCAACAGCGCGCCGCGGCTCGCCTCCACCACTTGGCAGGCCATGCGGCGCATGCGGCGCTTGAAGCTCGATGCCGCCATTGACCTGGAATTCTTCTCGCGCGGATCGGCCGTCGTGGCCTGCTTGAGCGGGGCGCGGGTGCGGGTGGGCTTTCATGCATTTTTCGGGGCCGGCCCGTACCGGGGCGATCTGATGACCCACCGGCTTTTGTACAATCCGCATCTGCACACCTCGGCCATGTTTCAGTTGCTGGCCGAAGCGTTGACTTGTGATCCGGCAAAGCTTCCCACTCTTCATTTCGCGCCGCCTGCCGCGGGGCATGTGTTGCATCCGTTTGCGCCGCGCCCGGAGGAAACGAAAGCCGTGCGGGCCATGGTGCCGGCCGGCCCGCTCATTCTGCTCAACCCGAATGCCAGCGATCTTCTGCCATTGCGGCGATGGCCCGGCCAGCGCTATGTCGAATTGGCCCGGCGGCTCTTGGCTCAATTCCCGGAAGCGCACATCGGCTTCACCGGCGCGCCGGAGGAAACGGCGGAAACCGAACGTCTGGTGCGCGAGGTCAATTCGGAGCGGTGCATTTGTCTCGGGGGAAAAACCACGCTGCGGCAATTGATGGTGCTCTACACCCTGGCGGAAGTCTTGGTGACCAACGACAGCGGGCCGGCCCATTTTGCCGCCTTGACCCCGATTCACGTCATCACGCTGTTCGGCCCGGAAACGCCGGCGCTCTTTGCCGCCCGCACCCCGCGGCATGAGGCGATTTGGCTGGGCCTGGCCTGCAGCCCCTGCGTCAACGCCTATAACAACCGGCAATCCCCCTGCCGGGACAATGTTTGCATGCAGCAAATCACGGTCGAGCAGGTTTTCCAGCAGGTGTGCAGAATATACGCCCAGCGCAGGAGCTCTCCATGACCGCTGAATGACGAATGAGAAAGCACGAATGACCAATTAATGTCCAAATGACCAATGACGAAAAAAGCGCGGCCGATCCAGGTTTCTGACTTTTGTCATTGGAACTTCGGTCCTTCCTTCGTCATTAGGATTTCGTCATTTGTCATTTAGCAGCAGCGTCTTCTCCTCCCGTGTTGCCAGATTTTTTAGTTTGACAACCAGATCCCCGTCCGGCAGCCGGTCCAGCTTGAAGGTGTAACGCGCCTGCAATTCAACCGCGCGTTTGAACTGCTTGTCGGATTTGGCCGGGACCAGCGCGTAATCCACCGCATACCCGGCCTCGCGCAGGTGTTGCACCAATCCCAGCGAGGGTTCGCGCAGGGTTTCATCCTCAATCAGGCACCAGCCCTCGATGGCGGCGTCAAATTTTGGCAACAGGCCGCGCGCCTTGAGCAATTCCAAAAGCACCACATCGCCCATGCCAAAACCCAGCGCGGGAAGATCCACCTTTCCGCCGCTGATGAGGTGGAGCAATTGGTCGTAGCGCCCCCCGCCGGCTATGGCGCGAAAATCGCCCTTCTTGTCGAACGCCTCAAAAACCACCCCGCTGTAATAAGCCAGCCCGCGGATGACCTGATAATCTATCTTGACAAACCCGCCCATGCCGCGCGCCTGCAAGTTCCTGACGATCTCCTCCAGTTGCGGCGTCGGCCGGCCGGCGTTGATGAACTCATTGACTTCATCCAGCGATAGATGGAGCGCGGCCAGTTTCTTCCAGTTTTCCTCGGGCGATTCGCGTTCCAGTTTGTCGATGATTTGATAGAAGACATATTCGTCCTCCGCCGTGGAGGAGCGCTGCCGGAAAAAGTCCTGCCAGGCGTTGCGGCTGCTCAGGCGCACCACAAAATCATCGGCGGTCAGGCCGAAGTCGCGCAGGGTGTCAATGAGCAGGGCCAGAAGTTCGGCGTCGCCCGCGGGACCCGGTTCGCCGATGAGATCGGCGTTGAACTGAAAGTGTTCGCGCAACCGGCCTTTTTGCTGGCGCTCATAACGGAAAAGCTGGGGGATGGCGAACCACTTGATCGGCTTCTTGTAATGGCGTTCGTGGGCGGCCACCATGCGGGCCAGGGTGGGCGTCATTTCCGGGCGGAGCGCCACCGCCCGTTCGCCCTTGTCAATAAAATTATAAAGCTGGCCGACGATTTCCTGGCCGCTTTTCAGGGTGAACAATTCCAGCGGTTCGAGGGGCGGCCCGTCGTATTCGCGGAAGCCATAGCGCCGCGCCGTCTCCCGCCAATGGTCAAGTATATAACGGCGGGCATCGGCGCTCCAGACATCGGTATGGGGCAGCGGCTCGGGATAAAAATCGCGAAATCCAGGCAATCGTTCCATAACAGGCTCGGAACAGGAAGGCACAAAAAGCCGCCAATGAAAACCAAATTATCCATTAATCTGCGCAGAAAATGACGAATGAAGGTGCGGGAAATGACGAATGACGAAGCACGTATGACCAAGGAATGACCCAAGTTCGAATGACAAATCTCGCCAAAAGAGGCGCAGTGCCTGGCGTTTCTTTTTCGTCATTGGATCATTTGAGCATTGATTGGTCATTAGGATTTCGTCATTCGTCATTCTTGTGGCATTGGTCCCATTCGGTCCCTTTCGTCATTTTCCGCCCCTCTTCAAGTAGTGCCAGAGCAGAAAAAACAGCAGCACTTGCACGGCCACCGGCACCACGGTCCACAAAGCGATGGTGCGGGCCTTGCGCAAACCGCGCTTGAACGGCGTTGACGGCTCCAATCGGTTGCAACGGCCGGTCAATTCCACCTTCACGGGTTCGTCCAGGGCCGCTTTAAGCGCGGCGGCTGTGGCATACCGTTTCTCCGGATCGCGTTCCATGGCCTGCAAAACAATTTCCTCGGCATGTGGCGAGATTTTTGGATTCAACCGCCGCAGCGATTCCGGATCGCCCGTCACCCGCGCATTCATGATGGCCGTAATGTCCTCATCGTTGAACGGGATCACCCCGGTCAGCATCTCGTAGAGGATGGCGCCGAGGCTGTAAATGTCCGTGCGCGCGTCCCCGCGCTTGCCGTTGACCCGTTCCGGCGCCATGTAATGCGGCGTGCCCGGCGCAAAACCGATGAAGGTCATCCGCCGCGCGCGGGCCAGGCGAGCGATGCCGAAGTCCATCAACCGCATCGTGCCGTCCTGGCAGAGCATGATGTTTTCCGGCTTGAGATCGCGATGCAGAATGCCGCGATCATGCAAGTATTGCAGAGGCTCGCAGATGCGGCTGGCCAGGGCCAGGGCCTCCCCTTCCGGCAGCGCGCGGCGCTCCCTCAACAATTGGAAGAGCGTCCTTCCCTCCAGAAACTCCATCACCAGATAGATCCGACTCTTATTCTTGACAGGATAAAATTTCAAAATGGACGGATGATCCAGTTCGCCGCCGATTTTCTCCTCCGTCTGGAAACGGGAGAAAAGGATGGGGTCCGCCTCCGCGCTTCGGTGCGGGATTTTTATGGCGACCACTCTGTCGTTGTTATGCAAATCCCTGGCCTTGTAAATGGAGGCCATGCCGCCGTTGCAGATCACATCCGTGATGGCAAAGCGGTCATCGAGCAAGCTGCCCGGGCCAAACTCGCCCGCAACGGACATTATCCCATTGCCGGCGACGGCCCCTGGCGCAACGGTCTGCACACCGAGCTTCATGGCAGGAACATGCCCGGAGAAATGCCGCCTGAACAATCAAAACCGACGGCATGAATGTTAAAATTTCATTAAAACCGCCAAAATCAGCGCACGGTGGGGCGAGACTCGTCGAACCCCATCTCGATCTAATCCCGCCTCGATAGCGTCTCGCCGAACACATCTTCGCCCGGAAGCGCACACAAGGATTCACCACACCACGAAGCAAAAATGCTTTTCATGTCGACCATCCCATCGAAGGCCGACTCCTCGCGCCAACCCGTCCGCCATCTTGTCCCCCGCAGCCGCTGCCGCAAAGGCGGAAGCTGCACTTTGCGGAACGAAAGTGGAAGCGGGACTTCTTGGCACGACGGCGTGAAGCGCACGAATCGAGAACCGATAGGGCACTGCCCGAAATAGCCGGCACGCATGAGGCCAAGCTCTTCTCAAGGGAGGCCTTGAGAAAGATTGGGACGAAGGGAATTTAGACGCGTTTCTCCAACCTGTTGCATGAAAAAAGCGGTAACAACTAGTAAGCGGTAAAGGAGCGTCCCCCTGTTGATCAGCGGGTGGCGGTGGTAAAAATGGGGCCATGAAGACATCCAATGGTTCGTTTCTCCGCCGCCGGGCTCCACGCCTCGACGCCGCCCGGCGG